>OHHJ01000008.1_pt1 | contig 105688 bp, 76 predicted proteins | sample 1568041 | NCBI WGS metagenome assembly OHHJ01 (sample SAMEA3879573, study PRJEB24766) | human gut metagenome | biome: human-associated habitat; feature: feces | place: USA | collected 1985/1987
AACTAACATAACCCATGAAGGGACTTTTTCAGTGCCCTCCCTGGGCTAGGAGCTTTTGGGCCTTCAGCCCGTTCTTGAACCACATGCGAAAGTTCAGCAAATAATTGATAAACCGAATACCGTTCTGTTTCGGAAATCTTTGTTTTCCTGGTTTACTCAGCGACCATAGAGAGTGATAACTTCTTTAACTTCCCTTTAACTTCTTTAACCACTTAAACTTCTTTAACTCTTTTAACTTCTGAACTTGCCTTAAACTTGAATCATCTAATATGCAAAACTTCAAGTTTTCTGCATTAATATTTGTTTAAAAATCAGTCCTTTTTCGGTATCGTTAACTTCTTTTATCTGATAATTGTTTAACACAACATAAGACGGGATACCCTATCCCACTCGCTTTTCAAAGATTTCAGCGGTAAGAAAAGAGAAAAAATGGGACCCTAAAAAAATGGCACCTCTTTCGGAACCAAAAACAAACGCTTAAAATATGTAAAAACGGGTCAAACTCTTAAAATATGTTTATAAAAAGCGAAAAACACCCTTCACCACCCTTCACCCGTAACTATTTGACACACAAAATGTTAAATAAAAAGGTGAAGGGTGAAGGTTTGAAAACTCTTTTTTATATATACGCGCGGCAAGGGAAAAAATCCGTTTTTTCATTTTTCTGACTTTCCGTTTTTTCCAAAAACCCTAAAAAAAGAATATAATATAAGATTTAAAATATACCCTTCACCCTTCACCTCGTCACCACAACACATATCCATCATCGTATTCCCAACATTTGTTTTCCTGATTTATTCTTCGAAGATATTCTGCTATCTATCGGAGATATTTTCGTATTCTTCGGAGATATTCTGCTATCTTTCGGAGTAATTTTCGGGTTAATGAGTTCAGAAATAGTTGTCGTTGACAAGGGGAAGAGCCAATTTGTTATCGCCCACAACAAACCAACCGATTGAGAATCAGAACAAAAAGTAGTAAATTAAGTTTATTTAACCCTAAAAAACAACTATTTATGAAATAATTTCATTAAATTTGCAGCGTCTAAAAGCTCCACTTGTAAGTGTACGCAAGATGATGATAGTCAAACTACCAAAACGATAGTCAAACTACCCAAAAAAGAACAACGAGCTGGAGGACAAGAATATAAGTAAGTGATATTAATCAGAAACTGAAAGTACAATTTAAACTTAAATAGATATGAAAGTATTCAATTCTAAACTTGCTGCTATCGGTTTGGCAGCATTCGTATTCGCATCATGTAGCGACAGTAACAGTGATCCTGCAGGCAATCCAGACCGTGCCATCATTCCTGCTGACCTCACCCAAGTAACTCTTACATCTCAGGACGTAGACAACAGCCGTATTGTAAACTACAAAAACAGTACAGCTAATGCCAGAAAGTTCTTCTTGACAAGAGCCGGTGAAACTAGCTTCATCAACGCTATGCCTACAGACATGCCAAATGAGGACGTCTACAAGGAAAAAGGAATTAAGATCCTGAATCTTAACAACGCAGGCGATATTATTGGCTCAGACAAAAAGTCTTTTGCTATCAGCGGAAAGAATCTTGATTTCTCAGGCAAAACTATCCAAAACGCCACAATTTTCATACATGGTGGTAGCACTATGAAGTACGATGCAACCGCAGGTGGCAACACATTCGTATTGGAAGGCAGTGCAATATTGGAATACAAAGGTTCTGGCGCAATGGTTGCAAACAACGATGTTGTTTACGTAAAAGAAGCAGATGGTGTTTTGGCAGCAACAGGCGACATGACCATCAATGGTACTTTGTATGCTAACCTCAGAAGCAAATCAGAGGCTGGAAAAGATTTGATTAGCGGTCTTGGCTCAATCAACAAGAATGACCAAAAGAACAAAAAGATTACACCAACACAGAACATCACATTCGGTGAAGGTGCAAAGGCATTCATCAATGGTTCTATCCGCGCACAGAAGTTGACTATCGGCAACAATGCAAATATCCATACTACGGCAAACGTGTTCGACTCCAAGGGGCTTGACTTGAATGGTAACTTGAAAGTTGATGGCTTTGTCCAGGTAGGTGATTTCACAAACATGAATAAGAAGAAACAGGCTGTCGCAGCTGATATGAATGTAAATGGCTACTTGGAAGCAGGAACAAATTCTGCCATCAAGGTAACAGGTACACTCAATGCCAATGCTGGTTCTAAGATTGTTGCTAACTATATTAATGTGACAAACAATCCTAAGGATACAAACGGTGACCAAGAGAAAGATGCAAACGGCAAGACCATCCCAGGAAACGCTACACTCAAGCTGAATGGCACTTGTAAGATTATCATCGGTAACCAAAACGTCATCAACGTAAATAACTTGGAAACAGACAACAGTGCTCAGGGTCAAATCGAGTTGAAAGATAACAATTCTGTTGCAGTCATCAAGGCTGATAAGTTCGTGAACAATGGTGCAGAAAATATTCAGGCATTGCAGACAAGTGGTGACAACGCTTCTTTCTTGCTTGAATTTACAAAGAACTACAATGGAACAACCGAGTTGAACTCATTCGAAGATCTTGCTATTGGTGCAACTTACGTTGACTACGACAAGACAACAGAGAACACCAAGATTGAGTACAAGGACAAAAACAACGAGAATTATGGTTATCACTGGGTAGGTGATGCTTCACAGTTGGTTTCTTCCCAAAAACTTGATTTGGTTGCTTCAGACGAGGATCCAAATGACGGTGAGTCTGCAACCTGCATCCAGCCTGCAAATGGCAAGCTCTATGTAACATACCACACCAATGGCGACCATAAGGTTGGCGGTAGCATTGAGGTAGCTAGCTTGAACGGCAAAAAATTGACCATTGAAGCTAATAAGAAAGCTGCCAACATCGACTATAACCACTTGATTGTTGACGGCAGCAAGCTCTTCCTCGCTGGAAGCCAGCAGGGCAACGGCACTGCAGAAGGAACAGCAGTGGGTGCCTTCTTGGGTTCTGTTGATTTAAATGGTGCCAAGTTGGGTGACAACCTTACTCTCTACGCCATCGACAAAAAGGTAAGCGGCATTGACGCAAATTGCGTGGCAAAGAGTGGTACAGACCACGTTGTTGCAACAACAAATGGTTTCACCATCTTCGACAAGGATTTCAACTACTGGAACAACAACGGCAACTCTGTTGGAAAGCATGTTGTAACAGCCAATGGCAAGCTCTATGCCTTGACAGCAGACGGAAAATTGTCAGTTTACGATAACAGCGACATGGAGAACGGTACAACATACGAAGTTGGAGCTGTTAGTCCTAAGGGCAACAAGGCGGTTATCGCTGTGGATGAAACAAATAACGATATCTACGTTTGCAAAGGCGAGAATGGTATTGCAAAGATTTCAGGTGGCAATGTTAACCAAAAGTTCTACGAGTGCCCTACATTCTCTGCAGCAAGCAAGAATAATGGTAACGTCAAGGGTTGCGCAAATGGTGTAGCAGTTGGCGGAGATAAAGTTTACGTTGCATGCGGTAGCTATGGTATTGTTGTACTTGACAAGAATACAGGTAAGCCAATTTGCCACCGCAAGTCTGCAAATGGCAAGTCAGCCAACTACGTAGCTCTTGAGGGTGAAAACATTTATGTGGCATATGGCCAGAGCCGCATCCAGGTTTACACTCTTACAACTACAAAGTAATATAAAACAATAAATACTTGTTCTCCCCCACTCTCATGCTAGAGTGAGGGAGGACAAACCTTATAAAGGCTAAATTAACTAGCTATTAAACAATTATAAGGTATGCGTAAAAAGTGACTAAAGTATTAACGAATAATATTGAATAACATGAAAGCTATAAATATAAAGCTTGCTACTTTTAGTTTCGCAGCTATGCTCCTCGCTTCTTGTAGTGATAGCAATAACATTCTTGAAAATGGTGGTACCAGCCCTATCAAGACTGTAGTAGGTTCTGCTGTCACCTCCACAACTGATGCGCAAGAACTGGCAAGCCGCATTACAAACTATAAGGTAACTACCGAAACATCTAAAGCAAGAACAAGAGCTTACGCAGGTTCTGGTTGGGATGGAAAATCTTACCCAACAAATGCTATTCCGTTAACAAATGAAAATGTAGGTAGCGTACAAGCAGGAGGTATATATGTTATAAAAGAAGGTGTTACTGTAAACCAACAAATAAACCTCAAACCTGTATGGGATAAAGATGGTATTACCCTTTATATCGCAGGAACATGGGATAACAGCGGAAGAAGTAATTATTGGGGAGACCATGCCGACATAAGAATCTTGCCAACAGGAACCCTTAAGGGCTACAACATGACAGAAGCTTTGGGCAAAAACAAAGTAACGAATTACGGAAAAGTTGAAATTCCATCTAGCATAAATAATTTTATATTAGTTGGTACTTACACAGTACTCGACAACCACGGAAGTCTTGATTTAACAAATGTAGATGTTAAACTCAGTAACAATGCAGTCCTAAATGTTACAGGTACTTTGAAAGCAAAGACTTTATCTATAACAAATAGTGAAGTATATAGTGGTTGCTCTGCTAATATATCTGATTTCGTATATATATCAAACGACAGCAAGCTACACGTATCATATTTGCACTGCAAGAATTTCAAACAAGATTCAAGTGGCAAAGTCGTAGTGAAAAACCAATCCATGATTGAATGCGACAATGTGTTCATGAATTTGAATTCCCAGCAGGGAACATACGCATTGGGCGAAACAGACGCTGTCTGCGTAATCAAAGCAGCAAAGCTTGCATTCAATGCTCCAGGTCCGGATGCTAATAAAAAGATAAGTTGTGACATGTTCGCAACAAGCGGAGAAAGAGCAGGATTCATCGTTGATGTTCCAGAAGATAAGATATATGGAATAACAGATGATAACGAAAAGACATTAGGTGATCTGTCAGACTATCAACATGGCCAACCTAAAAGACCAAAAAATAGCTCTATAACAGAAGAAGGATATGGGGTAACACTGAACAACAATGGTAACGTATTCTTGTCCTCTTCTAACGAGGCTTCTAAATATGTCATCAAGAAAACAGAGAGTGAAGATTGCAAGACTCCAGGATTCAATGACAACAAGCCTCAACCAGATAAGCCAAAGACAGACTTGATTATCTCTGTGGATTATGACCACACACACAACATCTCTGCTACAGGCATCATGGATCTTGATGGCTATCTGTACATGTCATACCATACAAATCAGGAACAGAAAGACAATGCAGATAACTCACACGGAGGTTGTGTTGAAGTTCTTACTCCTGTAGAAAACAATAAGATACGACTCTTGCAATACCTCTATGATAGCCAAAGAGTAATAGACTTCAACCACCTTCTGGCTGTTAAATTGAATAATGGCGAGAAAAAGATTTTCCTGCCAGGTAATTCTAAAAAGAAGGGTGCATTACTATCATACATGACCATCAATGAAGACCATATGTTAGCAACGGAGTCTAAAGAGATTACAACTGCAGACGTAGACAAGGATGGAAACCCAATTGTTAAGATCGTAGAACCATTGCAATACGCCCAATTGCATCCAGCAACAGAGGAGTATAAAAATGGAAAATATGACGAGAATTGTGTTGTTTACAACAATAAGAAAGATCACCTGATTGTTGCAACCACAGAAGGCTATGTCGTATACGATGCAAACACCATGAACGAGGTCGACAAAATAGAAAGGCCAGGAAAGGTTAAGCACGTAGCAATCGGCAATGGAAAAATCGTCGGACTTTATCTTGACGACAAAAACCATTCTAGCGATGACGAGGTTGGAGCAACTATCGAAGTAATAAATAGATATGACGAAGATTTCGAAAATTCTACAAAATTCAAAACAACGGTAGGTATAAAACCAAATGATGGCAAGAATGTAGTTTCTGTTACAGACAATTTGATATATGTTTGCCAAAGCGGACTCGGACTCTATGTTTACAATATGAAGGGTGAAGAGCAATGGCACTGGCAGATGCCAAAAGCTTGGAATGACAAAAAGAATGTATACAAGGCATTATGTAACGGATGCGATGTAGATGATAAATACGTTTATCTAGCATACGGTTCTTATGGACTTGTCGTTTTGGACAAAAACACCCATGAGGTCATTGCACATAGAGTAGCATCTAAGTCTGCTAACTACGTCAAAGTAAGAGACAACTACATTTATGTAGCATATGGTAGAGACCGCCTGCAGGTATACAACCTTTCAACAGGTGCTCATACAGAAACAAATTATCAAAAGAAGTAACAAAAGCCGAAATGCTTTTCAGATAATAAAAGACACGAGATGAATGCAGCTGCAACAGCTCGCAGCTGCATTCATCGTGTTTAATAACTCATTATGAAGCGAAAAATATTACTATACTCAACTACTGTTCTGCTACTTCTCATGGCAGCACAAAGCGCTACGGCTCAGACGAAAGGCAAAAAGCCGAAAAGTTTCAGCCCTAAGATGCTCGTATATGAGAATCTGAAGAACGATAATGTACTGAGACACTTCAAACAGCGCTTCGCACAACTCGACACTCTCATCAAAAACCCTATCTGGGTGAAAGCACCAGTCATAGAACTGGGACTCAATAAACAGCATCACGCTGATATCAATAAGACCGACTCTCTGTTCTGGTCGAAAACTGCACATGAGCACCTAGCGCTCAACCGACACAACGGTCTGGAAGTGACCGGACAGGTTTATGCCCGACCTGACTCGTACTTCGATTCTGATGAAGACGACGCAAAAGAGGTATCAAAATATAAGATGAAAGTTCAAGCCGAACTGGGATGGAACATCATCAACTCGAAGTTCTACCAAGGCAAGGAGAAAAGAACGAAGATTGCTCTTGCCAATGAACTCGACCGCTTGCAAATAAAAAAGCGCCAAACTGCAGACATCTATGAAAAGGCAGCCGATGAGCTGACCGAACAATATAATTTCTATATCGGTACTGTCATAGCACACAGACTGGACAACCTCGACATCATGAACGAAGCGTACCAGTTTATGCTGGAAAAAGACCGAATCAGCAACGACAAGATGCTGAAAGTGATGAACGATAAGCTGGAGGCAGAATACGACATCTCCGTGCTCTGCACAGACAGAGATATCAGTAACAAGCCTATCTACCGCATCAAACCAACCAAGATTGTGGTAGACACAACAGCTCTCTGGAACCATCTGAACCAGGAAAGTCTGGATGCACGAATCATGATGGTGAAAGAACAGATTGCTGACAACGACAGCAAACTGACCAACTACTTAAGCACTACCCGACTCACACCATTCGCAAGATGGTCGAGTTACTGGCAGAGCAACAACAAGATTTCGAACAATGCCGACGTGGGCGTGAGATTCACCATACCTATCTGGAACGAAACGCCACGCAAACGACAGGCACTGGAGACCCAGAAGGAAATCATACGCAGCAGCCGCGGTACCGATGTGAAGGAAATAAAACAGTCGGTAGGCATCCTGCTCAAGAAGATAGACAACCTGAACAAGGCTATAGCCACCGAGGCTTTCCATATAGACCAGACCGGCAAATATATCGAAATGCGGCGGTTTGCTTACCAGAACCAGAAGCAGGGATACAACTATCTGATGCGTATGGACGAATATACGGGACTCCTGGAAAGTATGGAGCGTATGTACAAACTGATGCAGAACCGCGCCCTCGCTATCATCAATATAGAGAAAGCAGTGAGCATCTATGACAACAACAACATCTTCAAAGAAATAGAACTTTGAATGTAAGGAAACTAGAATATGAATGAATTCCAATATAATGGCACGCCACAAGAACAGGCGATGGCAGACTTGCTGAAGACGCAGAGTCACCGCCTAGCCAGACAGCAGATCATCTTTGCCCTGATCTTCCTGCTGGTTATCGTGCTTGCCGCCTACTATATTGTCACTCGTATGATATGGGCTACCTTCGACGGTTATATAACCCTCGATGAAAACCATATCAGTGCCGTTGATGACATCTATATCCTTAAGGTGAACAAAGAAATGGGTGAAGTGGTGCATAAGGGAGATACGCTCTACTCTTATGTACTGCTAGGTAACATTGTGAACCAATACGACCCGAACATCCTGCCTTCTGCCGTAAAGGAGACTCACGACATGGAGGTACAGGCTAAACTCGCACAGCAGGAGATTCCTGTATTGCGCACCCGCCTTGCCGAACTGAGGAAACAGAAAGCCTCTGAAAGTTCGGACATCTACTACGGTCTTACCGACAACACCAAGCGAAATGCACTGGATGCTGAGATTGCCGAGGTAGAAGAGGAATTGAGAAAGCAGGCTAACAAGGTGGAAATCTATGCACAGGCAAAGAACACCACCTATAACTTCATGAGCCGCAGAGGAGCCGGCAGAGCAAATGCTTCCATGCCTTACTCCAGCACCAGCATCTACAACCCGGGACTTATACACTACTGCTGTGCACCAGCTGATGCTTACATCTCAAAAATCAATGTGAGCGACAAGACACTGGTGTTCAAAAGCGAGGAGGTGATGGTTATCCAGCACACCGACTATGCTGACTGTCATCTGGGCGTAATCGCATACGTACCCAACGACATGGTGAAGTATATGGAAAGCCCTGACGATGCAGACATCATCATCAACAAAGACCTGGAACTGCAGGCTAAGTTGCAGATGGTAGGTCTGAGAGTAGAGGAAATACCAAAGCATCTGCAGAGTAACTTCTCGCATGATGCCAACGCAGTGGTTGCCGTATTCACCCTGAACCCGAACCAGAGAGTTCCGGCATGGGTAATGAGCAACAGACTGCCGGTAAGAATAAGAGTGAACAAGATTGGTGCCATGCTCGATCCGAAGCCACTACCGATGTACACCGTCCCAGTGGGCAAGAACGAAAACGTGAAGCGAAGCAACATGATTTCGAGCGACACCAATAATCATCAAGAACAAAAGAAATAAAGAATGATTGGACTTAGAAGAAACAAACGTGGAGATATGGTGCTCACCATCGATAGCTATATAGATATTGACTCGACACCGGACATCCAGCCCGACTACTTCGATTGTATTTACATCAATACGAAGAGTGAGCGTGCGTTCCATGCTATACTGCTTGGAGCCAGTCCAATCTTATCGTGGAAATGTAGCTACAAACCGATATTCGTCAATACGGCGTTATCGGGAAAGGGACAGATTATCGACTATATCGTCGATGCCTATGTGAGCGACATGAACAATGAAAAGGTATATGAGATTATAGACAAAATCAAGCTGGCAAGACAGAAGTATGGCGTGAAAAACGAAACTGCACGTCCTACACAGCCTAACCAGCTCTTTGCCAATATTCTGAGATACCTGCTCTCAAGAGACCAGCGAATCATGGGACACCGACTGCTGGAGAAATCATCATTGGGATATATCAACCCAATCTTCGAGCACTACCACAGTATGGGTCTCTTCCATCTCAACGAGATGTTCATGTTCATCGACACTATGGTGGAGTTCGGAGCACTGCGAATTCACCGCTTCCTGCTCAAGGAGCACCTCTGTCCTAAGTGTAACCACTCTCACCTGCTCTATACGGAGTGCTGTCCGAAGTGCGGAAGTTCGAACCTGAAGATTCAGAACATCATCCACCACTTCAGCTGCGCCAACGTATCGCCAGAGAGCAGCTACAATGTGGGCGGTATGCTCATCTGTCCGAAGTGTCACAAGAAACTTCGCCACATCGGTGTTGACTATGACAGACCAGCCGTGGTATATACCTGCAACGACTGCGAGAACTCGTTTACCGCGCCTATCACCAAGTCAACCTGCTGCTACTGCCAGAGCACCTTTCCGGTAAATGCCCTGGTGCCACGAGACGTAGTGGACTACGAGATAACGGAAGAAGGAATCAGAACGCTGACCAGCGGCAACATCATGTTCAGCAACATGGTGAACATCTATGATAACTTCATGGAATATTATCTGCTGATGAACCGACTGCGACGCCAACTGATGGAAACCTACCGCAAGGATGAACTCTCGGTCATGGTAGGCAAGATATGGATTATAGATGAAAACAAGGATACCGTAAAGATAAAGGAAAGCATACAGGGCAAGCTCTGTAGAATCTTCTCCAATCACAAGGTGTCTTACAACAACAATATCTTCTACATATCCTCTACCATCTATGAGCAGGGAGAAACGGTAGAAGAGGCTCAGCAGAAACTGAGCAAGGAGATGTCGGTAGCCATCAGAAAGGTGGCCAACTCGATAGAACCGGACGAGATTATCTGCAGCATGCTGGAAACCAAGGCGAAGACCATCGCCAACAACTATGACGAGTTCTTCAACAAACTGCAATATGTGGATATGACTCCAGACGACTACTGCCGCTACTCAGAGGAACCACTGATGAAGGAAGAAGAGAAAGAGGTGCAGCCGCAGGAAGAGCTGCTCGATACGGAGCCGAAGGAAGATGAAAACGACAAGATACAGAAACGCATCGTGCTCTACAAGAAACTCGTTGCCATCCTTGTCACCATCGCAGGTATACTCATAATCATGGCCCTCTTGGCGCTCACCGTGCTGAGATAAGCCATCAAGAAGAAAGGGAAAAGCGTATGTTTAGCATAGCAGAACATCTGAACGATTTCTTCGACTGGATCAGCACGCTATCGTTTAGCAGTATCGTGAATACCTACTGGTTCCTCTTCTTCATCGAGATGCCAAGATATTATATCCTGGAATATCTCGTAATCGGAAACCGACTGATGAAGAGAAACCAGATAGATAAAGAGAAAGAATATGCCAAGTACTTCCTGTACCGCGAGAATCCGCTTATCAGCATCCTCGTACCGGGAAAGAACGAAGGCAAACATATATTCAAAATGGTGAACTCGCTGGCTGAGCAAACCTACCGCAACTACGAAATCATCGTGGTAGACGATGGTAGCGACGACGACACCAAACTGATTTGTAACGACCTCTACCGAGCCGGGTATATCACCCACTACCTGAGGTTGGATACAAGAGGCGGTAAAGCTGCCGCCAGCAACTATGGAGCCCAGATGGCAAAAGGCAAATACATCGTATGCCTGGATGCCGACTCTTCGCTCGACCGTGATGCACTGGAGAAAATCCTACTCCCCTTCTACATCGACGGAATGGTAAAGGGTGTAGGCGGATGCGTGAAAGTGCGCAACTACAAGGAAACCATCTGCTCATCGCTGCAGGCTTTCGAATACCTGAAGCGAATACAGGTGGGACGTATCGTAACCAGCGAACTGGGTATCTACCACATCATTTCGGGAGCATTCGGAGCCTTCGAAAGAAAGACGCTGAAGGAAGTGGGCTATTGGGACATAGGACCGGGACTGGACGGTGACCTGACACAGAAGATCCGCAAAGCCGGATATAAAGTGAAATTTGCCGAAGATGCCATCTGTATGACCAATGTGCCTACCAAATGGTACAAGCTGTATCATCAGCGCATCAGATGGTCGCGCTCGCTCGTGAGATTCCGTCTACGCAAGCATGCCGACATTCTGCTGCCTACCAAGAACTGGAGTATCCTTAACTGGTTATCTAATATGGAGAGTGTGTTTTTCGACTGCTTCCTCAATTTTCTGTGGTTGTGGTATATCATCAAGCTCGCCATCACGTTTAACACGCACATCATCGAGGTGCTGGCGCTGGGCTACTTTATCAGAGTATGCTTCTCGCAGCTTGCCTTCATCCTGGTGCTGATGGTTTCAGAAAGAAAGAAAGACGTGTGGTTCCTTTACAGATATCTGCCACTGATGTCGCCTTATACAGGTTATTTCCTGCGTATCGCCCGTCTGTCGGCTCATCTGCAAGAAATCTTCTTCCGCCGTTCTTACAAGGACGCATGGAACCCTGAGAAGACTTCGCGCTATGCTCAGCTTGAAGGAATCTAAAAGACCCGAGTTACTTGCTGTAACGCAAACACAGCAGGGAGCTCCCAATAAAAGAAATAACATTATAAAACATAAACAATATAGTATATGATAAACAAGTCTTTTGAGTTTAAGATTGGAGTAATAGGATTGGGGTATGTTGGTACTCCACTGGCATGCTTATTCTCAAAGAAATACGATACATGGGGTTATGACATCAAAGCTGAGAAGGTAGCCAAGTTAGCCAAAAGCACGATGGAAGACAACAGACCTGTATCCAAAGCTTTGGAACAGGGACTGAAACTGACCAGCAATATTGATGACCTGAAGAAGTGTAACGTGTATATCATCGCTGTACCGACACCGGTGAACAAATCGAACAAGCCAGACATCAGTTGCGTGCGCAATGCTACAGCTGAGGTTGGCAAGATTCTGAAAGAAGGTGATATCGTAGTCTACGAGAGTACCGTTTACCCAGGTCTGACAGAAGAGGTCTGCGCTCCATTACTGGCATCTACATCAGGATTGAAGTTGAACCAGAGTTTCTTTGTAGGCTTCTCGCCAGAGCGCATCAACCCGGGCGATACTGTTCATACCATCGAGAACATCGTGAAGGTTACCAGCGGTTCTACACCCGAAGCAGCAGCTATCATCGACAGCCTCTATGCTTCAGTACTTACCCATGGCACCTACAGGGCGAAGAGTATCAAAATAGCAGAGGCATGTAAACTGATGGAGAACTGCCAGAGAGACATACAGATAGCCTTCTTCAACGAGATGGAAAAGATTTTCGACAAGATGAACATCAACATTGAAGACGTAACGGCGGCAGCTAGCACAAAATGGAACTTCGTGCCAGCTACTCCAGGACTCGTTGGCGGCCACTGCATCGCGGTAGACCCATACTACCTGATTAACAAGGCACAGGAGGTTGACGTGGTACCATCGCTGCTCTCTACAGCCCGTGAGGTTAACGAGCAGATGGCGGTATGGATGGCTGGAAAGATAAAGAATGCATCTGAAAGCAGAAAGTTCAAGGCTCCGGAGACTAACGTGCTGATTCTCGGCTTCTCGTTCAAGCCAGACAGCGATGATATCAGAAATACAAAAGTAGCCGATCTCTATATCAACCTGGTAGGAGCAGGTTACAAAACCACACTCTACGATCCATTGGTAGATGTAAAGGAAGTAAAAGAAGAATATAACATCAAGGTGACAGATGATCCTAAAGTTCTGGAAAAAGAGTATCAGATTGTGGTAATCGGTACTCATCACAAGATGTTCGACAGTATCGATATGAACACCCTCATCACTGATAAAGGATTCATATGCGACATCTACGGCATTCACAAGCCAAGAAACTAGATCTTCAAGATCGGAAAGAACCTATATAATAACCAGTGAAAAATGGAAAAGAACAAAGTGCTAATCGTCGATGATATTTCAGAAAATATTGAAACTATCTCTGAAATGATAAAGGACTTCGACATCGACGTGAAAACTGCCAATGGCGGAAAAGAAGCCATTGAACTGATTGACTCATTCAAGCCGGACGTGATACTGCTCGACTTGATGATGCCACATGTAAATGGGTGGGACGTAATAGACCATGTACGCTCTAAATACTCGAAAAGTGAAATGGTCATCATCGTGGTTTCCCTGTTAAGCAACAAGGATAATGTGGATGAATGCTACGAGCTTGGAGTAAACGACTACATCACAAAGCCTATCATCAAAGCCCGTCTCACCAGTTCGCTAGACGCTCATCTAAGCAGTCTTGCAAGAGGCTAAAGTGCCTCTTGCAAGATTGCTTCTGCATGAGCTATGCGATCACTAGTAGGAGGATCTATGCCTTCCAGCGGGTAGGCAACACCTAGTTTCTCATACTTGTAGATACCCATCGTATGATAGGGTAAGACATCTATACGCTCAATATTAGAGAGTGTAGAAAGAAAATCGCGCAACTGATAGAGGTATTCATCCTTGTCGGTAATACCTGGAATCAGGACATGACGAATCCATACTGGTTTGTGTATCTCGCTTAAATATCGTGCACAATCCAGTATGTTTACATTAGAATGGCGGGTGAGTTTACGATGCTCTTCATCGTTGATATGCTTGATATCAAGAAGAACAGTATCTGTGACGGCCATCAGACGCTCGAATTTATCGAAGAAAGCACCCTCTTTCCTAAACGGTTGCGCTGATGTATCAAGACAAGTGTTGATGCCACGCTGATGGGCTTTCTCGAAAAGTTCGATGAGAAAGTCTATCTGCATCAGGGCTTCTCCACCACTTACAGTAATACCGCCCTTGTCACCCCAATAACTCTTGAATCGCTCTGCCTTATCCAGCAGGTCATCGGCACTCCACTCCTCTCCCACTCCCATCTTCCATGAATCCGGGTTATGGCAGAACTGGCAGCGCATGGGACACCCCTGCAGGAAAATCAAAAATCTGATGCCTGGTCCATCTACTGAACCAAAGCTCTCTATGCTGTGAACAAAACCCTTATGCATTCTTTCGAAGATCATATATTCCCCACAATGCAAAAAGACTCATAAATAAGGCTATAACACCTAAAAAAAGAAATACACCCATAATTATTTTATCTTTTTGAAAAATGCCCGCTAAATATCCTCGGAAAGAAAATCTAGCGGGCAATATTTATTTATCTAATTGATTAGAGTCTCTCGTGAGCCTGACGAGCGATTACGTCGAGCTGCTGCTCACGTGTCAAGTCGATGAACTTAACAGCGTAACCACTTACACGGATGGTGAAGTTCTGGTACTCTTCCTTCTCTGGGTGCTCCATCGCATCCTTGAGCTTGTCGATACCGAATACGTTCACATTCAGGTGGTGAGAACCCTGGTTGAAATAACCATCCAATACACCTACCAATGTCTGGGCACGCTCCTCATCGTTATGTCCGAGAGCACCTGGACTGATGGTCTGAGTATTAGAGATACCATCGAGAGCATACTCGTATGGCAACTTAGCTACTGAGTTCAATGAAGCCAAAAGACCGTTCTTCTCTGCACCGTAAGATGGGTTAGCACCTGGAGCCAATGGAGCACCGGCTGGACGACCATCAGGCATGTTGCTGGTGTACTTACCGTATACTACATTTGATGTGATAGTCAGGATAGATGTAGTAGGCTCAGAATTGCGGTATGTATGATGCTTCTTGATCATGTTCATGAAGGTCTTGAGCAACCATACTGCAATCTCATCAGCACGCTCATCATCGTTACCATAACGTGGGAAATCACCCTCGGTCTTGAAGCTGAGAGGGAAACCGGTCTCATCACGGACGATGTTTACCTTGGCATACTTGATAGCTGAGATAGAGTCAACTACGTGGCTGAAACCAGCGATACCTGTAGCGAAAGTACGACGAACATCTGTATCGATGAGCGCCAACTCTGCTGCCTCGTAGAAGTACTTATCGTGCATGTAGTGGATGAGGTTCAATGTCTTCACATAAACGCCAGCCAACCAGTCCATCATATCCATGAAACGTGGCATGAACTCCTCGTATGTCAATACATCACCCTCAACGGCGCGATACTTAGGACCGCACTGCTCGCGTGTCTTTGAATCAACACCGCCAGATACAGCGTAGGTCAAGCACTTAGCCAAGTTGGCACGTGCACCGAAGAACTGCATCTCCTTACCTGTCTGTGTAGCAGATACACAGCAGCAGATGCTATAGTCGTCACCCCAAACTGGGCGCATTACGTCATCGTTCTCATACTGGATAGAACTTGTCTTTACAGAAATCAAAGAAGCGTAGTGCTTGAATGCCTTTGGCAAGCGAGAGCTATAGAGTACAGTCAAGTTTGGCTCTGGTGAAGGGCCCATGTTCTCCAATGTATGGAGGAAACGGAAGTCGTTCTTGGTAACCATTGAGCGGCCATCCTGACCCATACCACCTACTTCGAGAGTAGCCCAAACTGGGTCGCCGGTGAAGAGTTCGTTGTAAGAAGGGATACGGGCGAACTTAACCATACGGAACTTCATGACCAAGTGGTCGATGAGCTCCTGAGCCTCATCCTCGGTAAGAGTACCCTCGTTCAAGTCGCGCTGGATATAGATGTCGAGGAATGTAGAGATACGACCTACAGACATCGCAGCACCATTCTGAGTCTTCACAGCTCCGAGGTAACCGAAGTACAACCACTGAACAGCCTCGCGAGCGTTCTTAGCTGGCTGGCTGATATCGTAGCCATACAACTGAGCCATCTCCTTCAAGCCCTTGAGCGCCTTGATCTGCATAGCAACCTCTTCACGAAGACGGATAACGTCGTCGATCATCTCACGGTCACCCATGTTAGCGAGGTCGTTCTTCTTCTCCTCGATGAGGAAGTCGATACCATAGAGGGCTACACGACGGTAGTCACCCACGATACGTCCACGACCGTAAGTATCAGGAAGACCAGTAAGAATGTGGTTATGACGCACGAGTTTCATCTCTGGAGTATAAGCATCGAATACGCCATCATTATGAGTTTTGCAATACTTGTGGAAGATTTCGTGGAGCTTCTCTGATGGCTGATAGCCATATGTTGTACAAGCCTGCTCCGCCATCTTAATACCACCGTAAGGCATGAAGGCACGCTTCAAAGGCTTATCGGTCTGCAGACCAACTACCTTCTCCAAATCCTTAGTACCCTCACCAATATAGGCAGCACCATAAGCTGTCAATCCTGAAACGATTTCTGTTTCCATATCAAGCACACCACCCTTGGCGCGCTCCTCCTTCTGGAGTTCCTTCAACATACCCCAAAGGGTGTTAGTTGCCTGAGTTGGTTCTGCAAGGAACGACTCATCGCCGTCATAACAAGTGTAGTTGTTCTGAATGAAATCACGAAGATTCACTTCACTCTGCCACATGTTTCCTTTGAAACCTCTCCATTCTGTTTTCATCATTTTAATACTTTTTTTTATCAAGTTAATAATTATATATTTTGTACACACTATCTATTTTGAGTTGGTTTTACACCTATTATATATAGTAAAATAAAAAAGCCCGAACACGTTTGTGCCCGGGTTTTTAAGCACCTTTATCTGAAGGCGCGTATATCATGATGTTCTCGTTCTTTCCGACAGCATCTGTTTTTCCTATATTTCCTAAGTTTATTCCCACTATTAATTTCATGTCTTTTAAATTCATTATTTGTAATTGGCTTGCAACAGTTTTGCAATGAGGATGCAAAGTTACAACAATAAAATGAGAAAAGAGAAGAAAACCTGAACTTTCTTCTCTTTTCTATGAAAAATCATCATTTATGAGTATCATTCTACTGATTCTCAAAGAAATGATTGAGATTTTCGATGAATAATCCGAAACACTTGTCATGAATCTGACGTGTCATGGTAACAGGGTTCTCCGCATTCAGGATGGTACCGCTCATTGCCACACCGATGCCCAATTCTGCAAGCGGATCTATATCGTCTGGAGTCAAACCTCCGATGGCTACCATAGGCAGAGAGATTTTATTCTCCCTCATCTGCTCAATAATCTGGCGATAACCTTCTATACCCAACACCGGAGAGAGTTTCTCCTTGGTAGTAGTATAGCGGAACGGACCACAACCGATATAGTCTGCCCCCTGTTCATGCAAACGGCGAATATCATCAAATGTATTGGCTGTTCCGCCGATAATGAATTCATCACCCAGGAGCTTACGGGCCTCATCAACCGGCATATCATTCTTTCCAAGATGTACACCATCTATCTGTAACTTCTTCACCAGTTCTACACGGTCGTCGAGAATAAAGGTTGCACCGGCACCCTCGCAAGCTAACTTTAACTTACGGGCTATAGGCTCTACCTCTTCATCGGTAGCACCTTTCATGCGAAGCTGAACCCAATCACATCCTCCGATAAGTGCCAGATAGGCTCCTTCGAGATAAGAGAAGCGCTCGTTCTGATGCGTGATAAACTGAAAGCTCGTCTGAAAATGAGCTAATGCTAAAGACTTGTTCATACGTACTATAAAATATAAATTCGCTTGCAAAGGTACTACATTCACACGACAAAATCCTACAATTTACCTTTTTTAAACTTCATCATTTGGAAATGGGGAAAGTCCTCCTTTTTTTTATTTTGTTTTTTTATACTTTCTTATTTTAATATATGAATACTTTTCCGTACCTTTGCACTCAAAATACAAAACATTACTTTTTATGTTGACAGATATTGAAATAGCTAAATCAGTAAAAATGCGCCCTATCAATGAAGTGGCAGCAGAACTTGGAATCCATGAAGACCAAGTGGAAAACTACGGCCGTTACATCGCTAAGATTACTACGGACAAGATTGACACCAACAAGTTTAAGAATCACCATCTCATCCTTGTTACAGCTATCAGCCCTACCAAGGCTGGTAATGGCAAGACAACCGTATCCGTGGGTCTCGCCCTGGGTATGCAGAAGATTGGCAAGAAGGCTGTAGTAGCACTTCGCGAACCATCTCTGGGTCCTTGCTTTGGCATGAAGGGTGGCGCAGCAGGTGGCGGTTACGCCCAGGTTTTGCCTATGGATAAGATTAATCTCCATTTCACTGGCGATTTCCATGCCATCACAGAGGCCAACAACATGATTGCTGCCCTTTTGGACAATTACCGTTTCCAGCACGAAGCAGAGGGTTTCAAACTCAAGAAGATTCTTTGGCGTCGCGTCATGGATGTGAACGATAGAGGTTTGCGCCGCATCATCACCGGTATAGGAGATAAGAACGGCATCGAGACAGAGTCTGGTTTCGATATTACGCCAGCTTCTGAGATTATGGCTATCATGTGTTTCGCAACAAGTATCGATGATCTTCGTCGCCGTATCGATAATATCCTCCTGGGCATCACCGAGGACGACAAGCCATTTACCGTAAAGGATATGGGTGTAGGTGGCAGTATCGTAGCTCTCCTTCTCGATGCTTTGAAGCCAAATCTGGTTCAGACAACAGAGGGAACACCGGCATTTGTTCATTGCGGTCCTTTTGCCAACATTGCTCATGGCTGCAATTCCGTCATGGCTACAGCTGCTGCTCTTGAGTATGGCGACTATGCTATTACAGAGGCAGGATTCGGTGCAGATCTCGGTGCAGAGAAGTTCTATGACATCAAATGCCGCAAGACAGGTTTGCAACCAGACCTCACTGTTCTCGTTGTTACCCTCCAGGCGTTGAAGATGCATGGTGGTGTAGCTCAGGAAGATATCAAGAAGCCAAACATCGCAGGTATGGAAGCCGGTTACTGGAACCTCGACAAGCACGTAAAGAACCTGCAGAGCTTTGGTCAGACTGTAGTGATTGCATTCAACAAGTTTGCAACCGATACAGATGAAGAAATTGAAGTATTGCGCAAACATTGCGAGGAGATGGGTTGCGGTTTCGCCGTAAACAGCGCCTTTGCCGAAGGCGGAAACGGTGCCATTGAACTTGCCAACCTCGTAGTGAAGACCATTGATGAGCGTCCATCAGCCCCTCTCTATTATGCTTACGATGATAACGATAGCGTTGAGGAGAAGATAGAAAAGGTTGCATTCAATCTTTACGGAGCAGGCAGCGTGACATTGAGCGATTCTGCCAAGGCGATGATTGAAGAGATCAAGAAGCTGGGTGCTGAAAAGTTCCCTATCTGTATTGCCAAGACTCAGTACAGTTTCTCTACCGATGCCAAGGCATACGGCCCTACAGAAGGTTTCGAACTCCACGTTCGCGACATCACCGTAAATATGGGTGCCGAGATGATTGTAGTCATCGCTGGTCCTATCATGCGTATGCCGGGCTTACCAAAGAGCCCACAGGCTGAGCGCATTGATGTAGTAAACGGTGAGATTACTGGTCTTTCTTAAGCACTACAGATTTCACAGATTCTTATAAAAAAGCCCAGGGCGTGATGTCCTGGGCTTTTTCATTTATCTCATACTGAATTCACAACCACAATATAACTGATTATAGAATTCATTGATTCTCAAGAGTTCACCTCGGCGATTCTGCAAACCGCCCTTCCGCCAATTCATATCCCACCATTCTACATCAGGATAAGCCTCAACGGCAAGATGACCGGCAGTATCTATCTGCCTGATATTCTTCCAGCGCGAAGATGCCAACGTGGTAGTGAGAAGGTGGAATCCATGCTCCTGCGCATACTTGGCTGCATGAGAGAGGCGGAACTGAAAGCAGACAGAACAACGGCTGCCACGCTCGGGCTCATCCTCTAAACCCTTAATAACAGAAAGCCACTCCTGATGATCATACTCATCCTCTACATAAGGTACATTCTGAGCTTCCAGAAATCGTTTCAGTTCATGTTTACGTACATCATACTCCTGCTGAGGATAGATATTACTGTTACTGAAATATACAGTAGGCTTCATGCCATTACGAAGCATACATTCTACGATAGCCGCCGAACAAGGTGCACAACAGGCATGCAACAAGACAGCCTGACCTTCAGCCTTGCTTCCATCCGGGAGAGTAAGTTTTACGTATTTATATTGTTCTTCTACAGGAATCTTCATTGTTTTCAATATTAAATATAAAATTTAAAATGTGAACAGCTACTTCTGATGTGAAGTATTTTCGCCTTGTTTCAAAAAAACAAATGGAGTACAATCTCACGACACCCCCCATTTGCCCAAATATATGCGAAAACTAGTGCAAAGGTACAATATTTATTCGAACCACCAAATTTTTAACACGTTTTTTTCATCACAATGGTTCAAACGACTAATATTTAACTATATTTTAACACTTAAACACCAGTTTTGTTATCTTTAAGAACTATAAATCACGTTTCAGCGTGATAACTGTCAGTTCAGGCCATGCGCCTAGGCGGAAAGGGAAAGAACCACCAATACCCGATGATACATAGAGCATCTGCTCACCAATGCGGTAAGCTCCGCCCCACTCTTTGAAAGCCATGCGGGCAGGCGTCCATTTACCTATTTTCAATTGTCCGGCATGCGTATGTCCCGCCAGAGTAAGTTGTATCTTCTTACCAACTACTTCTCTGCGCCAATGGTGAGGATCATGACTCAAGAGGATTTTAAACATATCTGGATTCAACCCCTTCATCGCTTTCTTCAGATTACTGCGATTGGTGAAAGGAGGCTGACCGGGATTCTCTACGCCTATTACAGCGATAGATGCCATACCATGACTCACCACATGATGTTCGTTCATCAGCTGATGCCACCCCAGACTTTCCTGATAACCATAGAGCATACGGCGGTTTCTCTTCAAAGCGCCAATAGAATGATTGTTGCCATATTCACAATAATCATGATTTCCCCAAATAGAATAGATGCCATCTGACGCATGAAGCTGCCTCAGCGTATCCAGATAAGGCTCCACTTCGCTGGCTTGGTTATTGACCAGATCGCCCGTAAAGAGAATCATATCGGGTTCTTCATTGTTGGTCGCATCCACCACCTTCTGCACGAAATCATTGCCGGGAGGAAACGAACCGAGATGAAAGTCGGTAATCTGTACCAGACGGTAACCATCAAAATAAGGTGGCAAATCGGGCGAGGTAAAGGTAATATGTTTCAGTTCTAACCGCTTCCAACCCTCTATAAAGCCGAAGGCAAACCATCCCATTACACCTAAAGCAGGAATCAGAGCAAAGAACCAAGGAAGAAATGCATCGAACAGGATGAAGACAACCTTAGGGAATGCCGAGAAAAGTATGGTAGTAAAGAGTACACGGACTGACAACTTATGGAAGAACCCCATCTGCAACCCCACTTCGGCAAGAACAAGTAACAACGAGGGAACCCACCATAAGATGGCTAGCAGCAAAGGCCACTCACTCACCCCGATATGCCAAAGCCAGAAGTCGGGCAGGAATGCCAGAACCGACATGACTACTATATAGAATATGGATCTTAATACCTTTTTTAATACCTTCTTCATTGTTTTTCTTTATAACTGGGTACAAAGGTACGATAATTCATAGACAATACAAAATAAATTTAAATATATTTTCAATGTTTTGTTATTTGAGAAGATTGCATTATCTTTGCACATAGAAAAATTAAATAAAATGGCACGACGACTAAGAAAAAAACGCATAGCAATCATATTGCTTACCTTTACAGCAATCGTAGGATGGACTACACACAGCTGTGTATCTCGCTGTACATCAGCATCAGACAAGAACAAGGCGACAGATTCGCTCCCTAAGGTTCATATCAACGATTCCATCTCAAATGCCCTGACAGAGGGGAAGGAATATCATGAGATGGACTCGGTAATAGAAAGGTATCTCAAGAGATGGGAAATCAATGGAGCCCAACTCGTCATCACCCGCAACGACTCGCTACTCTATGCCCGCGGATTCGGAATGGCGGATAAGGAGCGAGGCATCAGAATGGAGCCTAACATGCTGATGCGCTTCGCCTCCGTATCGAAACTGATTACAGCCGTAGGTATCATGAAATTGCAGGAGATGAAGAAACTCAAGCTGAACGAGAAGGTGTTTGGCGAAAAGGGAATCCTGCGCGATACCGTTTACAACAACAGTATCAAGGACAAGCGATATTACGACATCACCGTAGAACAGTTGCTGCGCCATCAGGCTGGTTTCAACAATTATGCCGGTGACCCTGTATCTTCCACCCGCTACATCATGATGCAGAACCATCTCAAAACGCCACCTGATCACCCTACCCTGCTCAAGATTCTCTTGAAGCGCCACTTGGGTTATACTCCTGGCGAAGGCAAATGCTACAGTAATCTGGGCTACATGATTCTCTCCATGATCATAGAAAAGAAGAGTGGCATGAAATACGAGAACTTCATGCAGAAGTATGTGCTCCGCCCAGCCGGCTGCTACGACATGCATATTGCGGGAACTTACTTAAAGGACCGCAGACCTAACGAGACGAAATACTACATGCACCAGGGCAGCATCCCTGTGTATGAATACAACAACAGTGGACGACTGGTAGAGAAATGCTATGGCGATACCGACCTCCCTCGCCTTTCAGGTGCAGGTGCCTGGTGTGGTTCGACTGCTGAGTTGAGCCGCTTTATTGCCAGCATCGATGGTTTGCCACATGTCAAGGATATCCTCAGCAAGAAGAGCATCGAGTTTATGACGCGCGAGCAGGCTGACCACCAATACTCTATCGGCTGGAACTATACACCAAAGAGCAACAAGCCATGGATTCGTACCGGTTCGCTGGCAGGCACATCAGCCATCGTCCTGAAATATCCGGATAACCAATGCTGGATTCTCATCACGAACACATCCACCTGGAAGGGCCACGGCTTCTCTAACGATACAATGGCTTTCTTCGAGAAACTCCGGAAGAAATATATGGCAAAGATGCCAAAGAAAGACTTGTTCTTATAAAACCAAAAAGAGGATGAATCATTTACTTATGATTCACCCTCTTTTTATATTAATGATATGTTGTCTGAAGAGATAGTATATGTTGTTAGAAAATATAACATAAGTTTTTGAGACAGTAAGTATCTCCGGTCGCACAACAGCTGTTGTGCGCTTGCATAACAGCTGATATGCGCATGCACAACACCTGTTGTGCATGCGTTAGTCAACTGTTATGCGCCAACTATTATCTAAACTTTCTACATACCCTTTTATTATTTATACAAAATCTTTGTTAATCTCGATTCGTATATACCTTAGAATGTATACTTCAAACCAACCTGACCACGCCAGCGGCTGTAGTAATCGCTATAGCTCTTGTAAGCATAAGCACCGGTGAATCGGTAAACGCCACCACCCTGATAATCAACAGGAGAATAGTAGGTGCCGAAGCCATCACCATAGGTATGACCCCAATCCTTGTTCAAGAGGTTGCCCACGTTGAGGATATCGAAGGTCAACTCGATGGAGTTAATCTGACCAGCTACCTTGAAGCTGTACTTCTGACCGAAGTGAACATCGAAATGATGCTCGAATGGCAGGTTATCAGCATAACGCTCGTAGTACTCGCCACGGTGCTTGCTGAGGTAAGAATCCTCTGCAATCCACTTCTTCAACATCTCACGCTGCATCTCCTCGGTGAGCTTATCGCCATGGTTATCGCCAAACATGCGCTTGGTGAAGGTATTGCTGTTATACTTGGTTTCCTCGAAACGCATCTTGTCAATCTGTGCATCGGTTGGGATGAAGAACAGGTCATTACCCCTGGAACCATCCTCGTTCACATCACCATAATAATAATAGGTGTAAGGTGAACCGCTCTTAGCCTGGTAGATGATACCCAGGGTTGTCTTCCACTGCTTCTGATGACCATAGTCGATGTGGTAGTAAGCAGATGCCTGGATACGATGAGGCACGTTGTAGGCAGAGTTTCCCACCTCCAAGTCGTTACAGTCGCGATGAGTATATTGATAAGTCCATGAACTCTTAGCCACAGAAGAACCGCCATTGGCAGCACTGCGAGAGCGGGTCCAGGTGTAACTTGCCATCAGGTCGAGACCGAAGTCGAAATGCTTCTCTGCCTTCAGAGAGAGGTTGATGGTATGACCCTTCGATGTATTGCCCAAGGCATAGACACCTGCGATAGGAGTACCCTTCACTACACTCTGATAGAGCGGACGGTTGTCCCACTCGTAACCATACTTCTGAGAGTAGGTTTCACCACTCTGCTCCTGAGCCAGGTTCTTATAGAGAATATCATTCAATGTCTTTGAGTAGATGGCCTCAGCAGTCCAGTCGATGCCCAACAGTTCAAAGTCGAAACCGAGGTTAAGACGGAGGTTCTGGGCAAACTTGAAGTTCTTGCTGCAAACGGCAATATTCTGGTTACCGGCGCTCACCTTCATCTTATCGGCATTGGCGTTCTGCTTGCTTGGGTCGAGGATAAGCTCCAAGCCCTTGGTAGAAGAGCTGTTGCTGTCGTATGAAGAAAGCTGCAGACCTGTGCCTGAGAAGTTGTTGCTTACCCAAACGAATGGGATGCGACCGGTGAAGACACCTGCACCACCACGGAGGATGAACTTACGGTCGTTATTGATGTCCCAACGGAATCCCACACGAGGAGATACCATAGGAGAGAAGTTGAGCTTATCATTGGTCTTCATGCCCCAACCCATCTTCTCTGACAAGGTGTTGAACTCGGCATTCTCCATCGGAGTATCGAAGAACACAGGAATATCCAGACGGAGACCATAGGTAAGAGTGAAATTGTTGCTGGCATTCCACTTATCCTGCGCATAGAAACCGAACTGACCAGATGAGAATTCTGACGCCCAGTTAGGGTCGCCGGTTACACTTGTGTTAGCCTGTCCATATTGATACTGATTCATGTAAGCCTTGTTAGGATCCAATGTTCCAGCCATGTAATCATCGTAATAAGCCTTGAAGTTGTCATAACCCTTGAAGGTATAAGAACCGAACTTATCAGAGATGTACATGTTTTTGAAATGGTAGAACTCATTGTGGGTACCAAAGATGAAGGTATGGTTACCACGAAGCCATGTCAGGTTGTCCTCAATGGTCCAGATATCCTGGTTCAGGTAGTTAGCCTGAGAGTTACGCTCTGTACCGATGTTCACCGTACCACTGCCCACACCTGTGATGGAAATCATAGGGAGGTTGGCCTTGATATCACGGCTATCGCGTACTCTTACGAAGCTGACACGGGCCTCATTGCTCACGTTTGGAGAGATACGGCTCTGAAGCTCAGCGATGAAAGAGTTGGTATTGCTCTTGAACGGATAGCTGTAGCCGTAGGAGTTCAAGCTGCTGGCACTACCGCCGCCACTCAACTGCTCTGCCTTGACCAGACTCCAGCGGATAGCAAATTTGTTGAACTCGTTGATGTTCCAGTCGAGTTTCAAGCCCGCCTTATCGCTCTTGGTGTAAATATCCTGGTTGCTGAAGTAATCATTGAATGCCACGCCCTGCTTCTCAGCCATCTTCTGTAGCATGGTCAGAATATCCTTAGCCTGCTCGGTATTCACCTTGGAATTGCCGGAGTCTACACCATAGAGATTAGGATACTCCTTGTTGGTACGCTCGTAGTTGGCGAAGAAGAAGAGTTTATTCTTAATGATAGGTCCACCCAGGGTAACACCCATGTTATACTGAGTCTGCTTCTGATACTTAGGCGCATAACCCGTTCCATCCAGATAAGGATACTTGGTACCGATGAGGTCCTGGTTGTAGCCATAGTAATAGGCAGAACCGTGGAACTTGTTGGTACCGCTCTTGGTGATGGCATTGATGGCACCACCGGTGAAACCGCTCTGTCGCACATCGAAAGGAGCTACAGATACCTGAATCTGCTCGATGGTCTCCATAGATACAGGCTGAGCACCTGCCTGACCGCCGTTGTTACCGCTGGAAGCCAGACCGAACACGTCGTTGTTGGCCGCACCATCAATCATGAAGTTGTTGTATCGGTTGTTGGTACCGGCAAACGACATGTTACCCGAATTGGTAACTATGAGCTGAGGGTTCAAGCGAGCCACATCGGCAATACCGTGGGTGATACTAGGCATATTGTTGATCTGCTCTGCCGTCATACTGGTAGCAGCACCTGTACGGGAAGCAGCAAGACCCGCCTTACCGGAAACCACCACTTCCTGAAGCTGGTGGGCATCCTCCTGGAGCGAGCAGGAGATATTCTCCGTTTCACCGAGGCTCAGACTGACATTGTTGAAAACCTTGTCCTTATATCCGATATAAGAGATACTTACCTTGTAAGGACCACCTGGACGCATACCCTGAATAGTATAGCGACCATCTACATTTGTTACAGCACGATACACAGTACCAGATGGCTGGTGTGTAGCAGTAACTGTAGCCCCAATAACGGTTTCGCCATTGGAAGAAATCTTACCACTGATTCCAGAGGTAGTAATCTGAGCCATTGCCGAAGTCACCACGAAGGCGAGCAAAGCCAGAAGTAGTTGCAATCTTTTCTGCATGTTGTTTAAATTCTTTTGTGAATAAATAAAGAGAGAACCGCGCACCTCGTACCGTGTGCATTCACTCTTATAAACAAATATGTTGCAAATATAAACATTATTTTTGAAACAACAAGCAAAAAACAGAGAAAAATGATAGAATATACCAAAAAGATGCAAATAAACGAAAAAAAAGATGCACTTCCCTCGAGAAAGAGAAGTGCATCAGAATGATATTATACTAATGTATAGTACGATAGTCTACACAGATTCTGATTTCCAGAACTCATCCATTAGTTGAAGATGTAACGGATAGAGAACTGGATAGAATAGGTAGAGTTGAAGCTTGTCAAGTTAGTGTAAGTCTTGCTCAATACATTCTTACCATCCTTTTGGAAATTGAAATGAGCAGGAGTTACAACACCTGTGTCCTTATCCTTATACTCAGCAGACCACTTCAAGGCAGAAGTATTCTTAACACTCTTGTAGAGTCCCCAGCTACTATTGAGCAAGTTGGCCAAATTCTTGATATCTACACCAAACTGAAGCGTATTCTTCTGACCACCCACATTGAGATAGAAGTTCTGGTTGAACTTGAAGTCCAACTGATGATGCCAAGGCATAACTGCACCACCACGCTCAGCATATTGTCCCTTGCGGTTCTTCAAGTAAGAATCCTGGTTGATATAATTCCAGAAATCATCACGCTGTGCATCTGCAGTATATGTAACCTCACCTGTCTTGGAATTAGTAACATCCATGAAATTCCAGTCATTGAGAGCCTCACGAGACTCTGGCACATACATCAGGGCATTAGAACCATAATCATTAACAACATTAGTACCTAAGTTATAAGAATAGCGTGTGCAGCTGTAACCATCAGCATAACCGATGTTCATGCCTTCATAAATCAAACCTACCTCAGAACCGAAATGCTTTGCATAATCCTTCTTGTAGGAAGCAGAGATAAGCAAACGGTTAGGAGCCACGTATGTACCATAACCCAACTCCATCTCGTTGTTACCATTTACAGAGTAACGGTTGTTATAGTATGCTGAGTTAACCTGATCGCCCACACCATCACTATAAGATCTAGCCTTTGAATAGGTATAAGATGCAGAGAGGTTCAAACCGAAGGCAAACTTCTTAGCCAAAGATGCAGTAATTGAGTAATAGTATGCTTTATGACCAGCATTGGTAATCATATAAGCATTCTGATACTTATTATCCTTATTGCCACTTGCACTCAATGAGTAGTAGCGACGAGTGTCACCAGGGGCAAGCTTAATGGTTTTTTCGCCTTCATAACAGTAACCCTTGTTGACTACGATAGCAGGATTAAACTCACGGCTATAGATACCCTCCAACGAGAAATCGATGTCGTAAGGTAACTTTACGTCAACAGCCAAAGAAGATTTCCATGTAGCGTTCATCTTCAAATCCTTGTCGATAATGGTTGGATTTTGAGGAGCTGGCGTAGTAGTCAACTGGCTGATTGTAAGCTGTTTCAACTGCTCATCACGAGAAGGGTTGAAAGTAGGTTCACCGAAAGAAGGGTTAGGTCCCTTTTTAGGGTCAGAAACCGTATTATAAAAATATGTGTACTGACCACAACCAGCATTACCAACAGAAGAAACTAACCATACATTAGGCAAACGACCGATAAAATAACCAGTACCACCACGAAGAACGATCTTATGGTTACCAAGGATGTCCCAGTTGAAACCTACACGTGGAGATACAGTCAATGAAGCATCAGGCAACTGATCGGTGGCATAGCTTTGCTCTGATCCATCGTTTTGCTTAAACTTGATGGCAGCAAAAGCCTTGTTGTAATTATTCTTAAGAGCTGGATAGATAGGTAATTCAAAACGTAAGCCACCAGTCAAGCGAAAACGCTCAGAGAAGTTTACCTGATCCTGAATATAAGCAGAGAACTGATTGTATTTCATCTTAGACTTGAACTGGTCACTGCCATCCATTGGGAATGTAATTCCATAAGCTGCAGGCTTACCACCGGCCTTGAAGTCTTCCATAGAACTATATACGTAATAACCAGCACAAGCTTGACCGAATCCATTGGTAATATCATTTACTTCGTATTGAAGACCAGCTGTAATATTTTGTATTCCCGCAGACCAGGAAGCCTCATCGGTAGCAACGAATGTCTTCACTTGACGAAGGTTACCCTCTGTGAATGGGTCTGGACCAAATCCCATATAATAAGCCCCATCCTTCAAGATATCAACCGTAGGGAACATGTCACCCACATATGAACGTGGCTCATCCTGATAAGAGTAAGTCGCACGAAGCACATTGTTTACGCTACCCCACTTTGAGTTCCACTCTGCAGCCAAAGAGGTAAAGTTCTTCTCCTGATAATAACGGGAACTCTCAAAATACAAACCAGAATTAGCTGTACGACCAGACTGGGATTTACCACCAGTGATAGATACGCCATCAGAGTTTCCACCTGGATAAATGTAACTATCTTTTAATGGTGTTGTAGAGCTAGAAGGAGAATTAGAATCCTTATCGTGACTCTTAGAGAAACGGAAGTTCAACTTGTTGTTCTCATTGATGTTCCAGTCGATACGAGCCAGGAACTTATAAGAAGGGGTATCAAGAGAATATCCCTGATAACGACCAGGGTTGTAACCATAGGTCTTATTGAGGAAACTGAGCATATCATCCATATCGCTCTGCAATGGGCGATGAACTGTACCAGATGCTGGAGACCACGCATCTGTAGCATTCACACGAGCTGTACCAGAAGGACCGGCAGAGATGTTGCTCTGATACTCACCATTGGCGAAGAAGAACAACTTATCCTTGATGATAGGACCACCGAAGCTGGCACCCCATGTAGTAGAGTGAGACTGGAGACGATTCAACTCATAATCGCTTACCTTGTTACCACGCAAGTGAGAGTTGGTAGTGTACATATAAGCTGTACCCTTGAAGTCATTGGTACCGCTCTTGGTCACGGCGCTGATAGCACCGCCTGTAAATCCGCTCAAACGAACATCGTATGGAGAAGAAGATACAGAAATCTGATCCAATGCATCGAGAGAGATTGGAGATCCGTTACCAGGCAGGTTACCACCAATACCGAAGGCATTGTTGAACGCAGCACCATCGACAGTAACGTAAGACTGACGGTAGTTACCACCACCTACAGAGAAACCGCTACCAACGTTGGCACCCTGAGGAGTCAACTTCAAGAGGTCGTTCATGCTACGAGATACGGTAGGAACAGCCTCGATTTGGTCGGCATTGATACTTGTTGTTGCACCAGCACGGTCGGTGCGCATGTTGTTGTTACGATTGGCTACAACTACCACGTCTTCCAACTGAGCTGCATCCTCAGCCAAAGTCTCGTTCAAGACTGTATTCTGACCAAGAGAAAGAGAAATGCCCTTTACCTGCTTGTTCTTGTAACCCACGTAGGTTACTTCCAGAACATAAGGTCCACCCGGGCGCATACCCTGAATAGAATAACGACCATCCATGTTGGTCACTGCACGATAGACTGTACCAGAAGGTTGGTGAACAGCCTTGATTGTTGCGCCAATGACATCTTCGCCATTAGCTGTAATTTTACCACTAACGCTAGATGTTGTAATCTGCGCCATGGCTGTGGTTACCATAAAGGCCAGCAAAGCCACTAATAAATGCAATCTTTTCTGCATACCTTTTATTATATAAAATTATTAAAACTTGGGGATATGCCCCCCTCTTATATTGTTATCGGTTGCAAAAGTAATAAAAAAATTGCTTTTATTTGTTACATCTGCATTAAAAATGATGTTTTATAACATAAAAAAAATCTGCGTTAAGCAAATAACGCAGATTTCCTTTAATTTGTTATTTATAACGGGGGTTTGCTTATAGTTTTTTCGGGGGCTAAAAGCGGGGGACTGAGCTTCTATGACAGGCGATGGAATCGCCTGGAACGGAGGCTAGGCTCCCTTACTCCTTACTGCTAGAGCGAGGGCTCTAGGTGCCTTACTCCTTTCGCTGCCAGATGCTCATTACCTTGCGACGGATGGCTACGATGTTCAGGATAGAAACTATCAGGAACAGGAGCAAACCTAGGGCGATGGCTGGAAGCATGGTACCCTCGTCGATATCAGGGAAGAGGGTTTCGATGAAGCCCATGTAGTAATTGCGGAGGAAGAAGAGGATGATCCACGCGATAATGAGTACCACGATGTTCAGCGCAATGGTGAGCACCTGATATGGTTTTGCTACATTGTTCGGACTGTAACCTATCAGAAGAAGATTCTCTAACTTAGAAGAGTTCTTCTGTACCAGCAGATAGATGCTGAGCATCAGAATATAGAAGCTCAAGACAGAGATAACCAAACCGATAATCATCACCATCGATACCATCATGCGGAGGAAATAGGTAGTTTTCTCAGCATCCAGCTTGTCTGTCTCTACCTCATAACCATTATCATCCAGGTATTTGGTAATGTTCTCGTCTCCCGGGTTACCTACCTCAACGATGAGGCGGTTAGGATCGCTCTTTTGGTTTGGCGCAAATTCCTGGTTGCTCCAGTCCATGAATGCCTGTGGAACAAGGATGGTGTTGAGACGCGAAGAGAAACCGATAACCTTTCCCTTGAACTGCTCTTTCTTGCCACCAGCCTGAATCTGGATATTGAAATCAATCATGCCCATCAGTCCATCGCTGATTTTAGGGAGCGAATGACTCTGGGCGAAACCGAAGTTATACATATTAATATAGGTACGCGGGAGGATGATTGGCACCTCCTGAGTTCCCGGCGTATATTTCCAGTCCTTGAGCGGCACATCGACAAAACCGTCAGGCACACTCTCGAAGAAAAGTTCGCTGTTCAGAACGTTCACGCCGTTTACACCCATCTGGGCATCTACCTTATATTCAGTAGAGGTGAATTTTCCAATCTTCTTTACAAACTTCTGGTCGCCGATTTCATCGATTTCAGAACCCGAGAAGGTATTGGAACGGCCGCTGATGGTATTTCCCATACCTATCTTCTTGCTCATGATGAGGTAGTCGGCTTTCATGAAACTGTCTTGCTGAGTGAAGACAGGCAGCACGTCTTTATAAAACTGAAAGCCGAAAAGAACGATGAGCATACCGAAGAGATTGGCGAAGGCAAAGCCCGCAAACTGAGGTATGCTGATATGCTGACGCAATAATTTCCAAACGAGATTCATTTTAAATTTCGAATTTATAATTTATAATTTTCAGTTTATAGCAAACTTGCTATTAACTATAAACTGTCAACTATTAACTTTACTAAAGTTTAAACACATGCTCGTAGGGCAAGTCCATGTGTTTACCTATACTGGTTACGATGACGCCAGCCCCCTGCTCCTTCGCTTCGGTCATCATAATATCAGCCATGATGCGCGAATTGTTGTCGTCGAGGTGACTGATAGGCTCATCAGCCAGAATGAAGTCGAAAGGCTGACAGAGCGCACGCATCATTGCCACACGCTGCTGCTGTCCGAACGACATTCTGCCGATTTTGGCATCTACCTTATCAGCAATACCGAGCATATCAAACCATTTAAGAATCTGCTCACGCGTCTTGAATCCGGTTATTTTGTTCTTAATTTCTACATTCTCCAGGGCAGTAAGCTCAGGGAAGAGACGGAGTTCCTGAAAGAGATGGCTGATATGACGCTTGCGCATCTCTACCCAGTCTTTCACCTTGTAGTTGGCGGTAACATCATTGTCGAACATCACGCTTCCGCTGTAGTCGTGACGATAGCCGAGCACATAGCTGCAGAAAGTACTCTTTCCGCTGCCACTCTCTGCCTCGATAAGATAAAGATGACCTTTCTCGAAGGTAACATCCTGCTTCCATATCTCCGAATCCAGGTCGTTGCGCTGGGCAAAAACCTGTGGGAGAACGGAATGAAGCTGAATCTTTTCCACTTTTTTTATGTTTAATGTTTAATCTTTTACCTTTAAAATTTGGACTTGGTTGGGGACTAGCGATAGAATCGCTAGGAACGGGGGCGCAGAGAGAGAGGGAGGGGGTAAGGTTCTTTTTACCCTTTTACCTTTTACCCTTTTACCTTTTTACCCTTTTACCTTTAAAGTATAGACCACCGAAGTAAGATTTCCGAAGACTGGGGTGAGCAGACCGGTTACGGTAGAGATGGCATCATTCTTGCCCGAGCCGTCACTATCAGAACTCTTGGCGAGATTGATGACCATTGCCAGTTTCTGACCGACGATGAGCTTCTGAATCTTTGCATCTATCGGATGATTACTTGGTTTCACGGCATATTGCGCCATCAGCTGGTCGCTTCCGCTAAAGAACTGCTTGTCATCCGTCACACCGAAATAGAACGAGGTCTTGCCATCGGTATAGAAGTAAGCATTCTTTCCCCAATTGGCTATCTTCGCACCAGCCGGACATGAAGTTTTCCAATAGTCAACATCGCCCAACCACTTGGCATGCGACAGTTTAGCAGCCATCGTCATCTGCATATTGTTATCCGTAAGCGAAGGCATCACGATAGCCATATCTCCATCCACACTACGGATGATATTATCCATATCGATAGCCTGGTTGATACCCATCAGGAGGGTCTGAAGGCTGCGGTTGCTCTGCATCATCGGCAGGAACTGCTCGCCCTTTACGTTCATGAAGATACCCGCCAGGGCATCAGCAGGCATAGACTTAACGTAGCTGCCTTTAATCGGGCGATAGGTTTTAGCCGCCTTCTTCAGGGCCTCATCTATTTCTTTATTAAAGGAGAAGGTTTCTCCCTTCACCTGCAGGATACCGTCTTTCACGTCCATCTCAGCAGCAATCACTACCTGCGAAGGGTCGGTATCTTTAGGAGTGCCAAGGGTAAACGGAGCTACGAACTTCTCCGGCAGCGCCTGAGCCTGAGCCACCATAGCCATAGGCGAAGTGATGGTTTCCAGACGTTCAAACATAGGCGATGCGGTAATACCTTCGTCCTCATCAGCCTTCAGATATTTCACCATCTGCTGCTGGAGCTGGGCCTGCGCATCGGCTACAACCGGTCCCATAACGAGGAGTGCCTGATCAGAAAAGCCGACCAGCCACGAATTTTTCAATACAGAGAAATGAAAGCCTTTGCGCTCCTTCACCTCTGTAGCGATATGCTGTTTGGCAAGCGAAGCAAGCCAGTCTTCTACATCGCCCTCATCGCTCACCTTGGCACAAAGTCCGAGGTTGCCATCAGCACTCTCAAAGAGAAAAATCTTCTCTGAGATGTCGATGCCACACTTCGATGCATCCTCAACGTGCAGCAGAGACTTTAGCATTCCCGCCTTGTCTTCATCGCTTTTGCCGGATGCCATCTGCTGCATGTCAACAGAGATGAGCGCAGTACTTTTCTTTGGAATGGCATTGAGATAGTCAGTGCCCGAGCATGAGCTCAGCAATCCCAATACGACAGCCAAGCACATGAACATCAAACTCTTATACAATCTTTTCATCACACTAGTTAATATTATAAAGCTCTTGCCAAATGGCACATGTTGACAGCCACCAATCCTGCTGTTTCCGTACGGAGGCGACTGGTGCCAAGCGAAACACTCTCATATCCGTTTTCCAGGGCCAGTCTCACCTCATCGATAGAGAAATCGCCCTCAGGTCCTACCAGCACGGTGATGTCATCGGCACACTCCTGGGCTGCTCCGGCAGAATCATCAGCTGGGCATGACTTGGAAATCTCGGCAAAAAAGTCTTTCTTTTCTATCTCCTCATAACAATGGCAGATAAACTTTCTGCCATTGCGGGGAGCCGTAATAAAATCTTTAAAGTTCTGCAGTTCGTTGACCACAGGTTTCCAAGCCTTGTGGCTCTGCTTGACGGCAGAAACCACAATCTTGTCTATGCGGTCTATGCGGATGACCTTGCGTTCAGAGAACTTACAGTTGAGGAAAGAGATTTCATCGAAGCCGATTTCCGTAGCCTTCTCTGCCATCCATTCAATGCGGTCCATCATCTTTGTCGGGGCGATGGCCAGGTGAATGTGTCCGCGCCAGGCAGGCTGCTGCGGCATAACCTCCTTCACCTCATAGATGCACCGTTTGTTGGTAGCCAGCGAAACTTCTGCACGGTAGAACACCCCCTTGCCATCCATCAGAAACAATTCGTCCCCCGTCTGGATACGCAAAACCCTGAGTGCATGAGTAGCCTCTTCCTGAGGCAGTTCTGTCTGTGTAGCCGCATCTGGCACATAGAAAAATCTAACTTCTTTCATTTCCTCTTATTGTTACTTTTTCTTCTTAATTTTCTGTTATTCCGTAAGAATATCCTTTAATTATTCACTTTTTTTGCCTTTGCGGTGCTCTATCTCATCGCGAATGGCTGAGGCTGTTTCGTAATCTTCTTCATTAATGGCACAATCCAATGCTTTTTCGAGCATCTGGTCTGGCAAAGCCGAAATAGGTACCGCACAAGAAGTCGAACTCATATCATTTTTATTAAAAGGAGTAGAAATTTCCTTTATAACCAGCTCTGTTGTATACATTTCTATATCCGCAGCCACAGACAGCAACACAGCCTGGTCAGTCTTGATGCTCATGCGTTCATTTGTGATTTTATTCACAAGAGTAGCAAATACTCCCCTCTCTGGCGTAGCATCAAATTCGAGATAGAAATCGTCTACATTTTGCCTGTCAAATAGTGTCCAAAGTACAGAGACCACATCATTTTTAAAATCAGAAGTTTTCGAATTACATGCCTTCAGCTGCTCTGCTAAATATTCATTAGTCATAATAGACAAAGCTCTTTTTTCGGATTCGTCTACCAAACTAATAATACATGTCCCGAAAGCTTCCGGAATGCCAAAGCAGGCAGCGAGTTTAAGTTTGTACAACATCATTATGTACCCTTTCTTTATTTAAATTTATTTATATTCTTACGTAACATTCTGTTTTTACTCTCGCGTTGAGTATGACCTTTTTCTTCCTTATTTCTGTTCTTTCTTCGGACGGAAAAGGACAGCAAAGGCTACAGCTACCACGAGCGCATAACCAGCAAAGATGAACCAGCAGGTTTTCCAGTCACCCATCAGGTAGCCATCATCTGTCCAGTGGCAGTAATGGTTGATGACCATACCTGCAAGAATGGTTCCGATAGATGCTCCCAGACCGTTGGTCATCAGCATGAACAGACCTTGAGCCGATGCTCTTACCTTCACATCACATTTCTGGTCTACAAACAGACCACCCGACACATTGAAGAAGTCGAAGGCTACACCGTAAACGATGCATGAGAGGATGAAGAAGGTAACACCTGGGAATGCAGGATTGCCCAATCCGAAGAAACCGAATCGCAAAACCCATGCCATCATGGCGATGAGCATCACAACCTTGATGCCATAACGCTTCAGGAAGAACGGAATGAGAAGGATGCAGAGCGCCTCGGCCACCTGAGAGATGGATACCAGGAGCGTAGCATTGTTAGCTGCAAAAGTATCGAGCATCGCAGGATCGCCCTTGAAACTGGTAATGAACGGAGTGGCATAGCCATTGGTTACCTGCAGACTCATACCGAGCATGCAAGAGAAGATGAAGAACATCGCCATCTCGCGGCTCTTGAAGAGTTTGAAGGCATCGAAACCCCATGTCTCTACCCAGCTCTTTGTCTCTTTCTTCACGATAGGACAGGCTGGCAATGAGAAGCAATAGAGGAAGAGAAGAATGCTGAGCACACCCGATACCAGGAACTGATAATGGCTATACTGGAACTTATGGGCGTTCTCGCTCAACAGGAACGAGAATGAACCGTTGTCCCAGGTAGCACAGTTCACAATCCACATCGTGAGGATGAAGCCCACGGTTCCGAACACACGGATTGGCGGAAAAGCCTTCACGGTGTCGAGCCCGTTGCTCTTCAATATACTGAAAGCCGAAGTATTTGACAATGCCAATGTAGGCATATAGAAAGCCACGCTGAAGGTGTAAACAGCAATAAACATTGCCTCATTAGGAGTCTGACTAGCCTGCCCCATACCGAACAGACCAATCATGGCTGCTCCTGCCAAAAGGTGACAATAGCCCAAAAGACGTTGCGGCTGGATATACTTATCTGCCACAATACCCATCAATGTAGGCATAAAAATAGATACGATTCCCTGTATGGTATAGAACCAGGAAATCTCGGCACCCATCCCAGCCTTGCCGAGATAGTTGCCCATAGACGTGAGATAAGCTCCCCAAACTGCAAACTCCAGGAAGTTCATCACTGCTAGGCGTACTTTCAGATTCATAGTTTAATGTCTTTTTATTATAAAATATTAGCTGCAAAGATACAAATTTTCGGGTAAAAAGCACACGATTTTGAAGATTATCCTCATGAAAGCTAGCATATTTAACAAATTATGTGTATTTTTGCAGCCGATTTCAACAGATATAAGAGAAAAATAATATAGAAACAACAGATATGTTAGTAAAATTTTTCCTCACGTGCAATAAAATCGGGGCTTTCACGCTAGGTGGAGGCTACGCCATGATACCGATCATGGAACAGGAATTTGTAGACAAGAACCAGTGGATGAACAAACAGGAGTTCATGGATATCATGGTAGTGGCTCAGACCACTCCGGGCATATTCGCCATCGACATGGCGAGTCATATCGGCTATAAGCTGAAGGGAGTCTGGGGAGGCATTGTGGGTGCCATAGGCATCGCCCTGCCTTCTATCATCGCCATTCTCATCATCGCCATGTTCTTCCAGCATTTCAAGGACAATTATTGGGTGGGTAAGTTTTTCATGGGTGTGCGCCCTGCCGTGGTAGCGCTCATTGCTGCACCTTGCTTCAAGATGGCAAAGACGGCAAACATCAACCGCTACAACATCTGGATTCCCGTTGTCTGCTGTCTGCTGATTGCAGCTTTCGGTATCTCCCCTATCTACATCATCATCGCAGCCGGTGTGCTGGGATGGCTCTATGGAAAGGTAAAAAAGTAACAAAGTAAAAAGGTAAAAATATAGAGATTATGCTATTTCTGAAATTATTTCTGATATTTACCAAGATTGGTACATTTAATTTTGGTGGCGGATATGCGATGCTTTCGCTCATCCATAACGAGACGGTAATGAAGAACCATTGGCTTACCAATGCTGAGTTTACGGATATTGTGGCTATCAGCCAGTCTACTCCGGGACCTATCGGCATCAACTGTGCCACCTACGTAGGTTATACCGCCTGCCTTCACGACGGCTATCCTACCTGGGCAGCCTGTCTGGGTTCGGTATTGGCTTCGCTCTCCATCATGTGGCTGCCTTTTATCATCATGATTCTCATCAGCCGCTATCTGATTACGCACAAGGATTCTAAAATCGTAAAGGATATCTTTGCGGGACTCCGCCCTGCCATCATCGGACTGATAGCTGCAGCCGCCGTTCTCCTGATGAATAAAGAGAACTTCGGATCACCAACCGACAATCCGTTAGTCTTCGGAGCAAGCATCGTGCTGTTTCTGGCTGCTTTCTACTTCACAAAATTCAGAAAGACCAACCCTATCCTGCTGCTTTTCATCTGCGGTATCATCGGAATGGTTATCTTCTAAACATCGCCCTGCGGTCTGAACCAACGGCCTCCAGCCGATGGGTAAGACAAGGGGCTGATGCCTTCAGATAGGGACAAAAAAAAATTGATTGTCTCACGACAACCAATCTTTTATTAACCTTAATAATCTAATACCATGAAAAACACGATGCAAAGGTACAAATAATCTTGTAACCTACAATAGTTTATAGCAAAAAACTTCAAGAATTTAACTCTCCTTAAAAGTTCTACCATTCCAATTAAATTTTCTTTGCACTTTTATTGCATTTACAGCCTTCTTATCGTCAGCAGGCAGGAAAGGTAAAGCCAAGCGCACTACGAGACTGTTTTCGTGTTGCAGGAGCAGAGCACTCACGATTTTAAGTTCAATTTTCCCCTTGAGTTCCTCAAACTTAGCCTCGCTCATCGTATCGGGTTTGGCAACAAGTCCGGAAGCCAGTTGCTGCAAAGATTTTCCATCGAAAATCCTGCTGGCATCCTGCTCCTGCCAATCCTGATTAAAGAGATAGAGTTCGCTCTCCTTCTCTACTCCGGCAAAGGTTTTCACCACGCAAAGCAGCGAATCGCCGTTAGCCGATGGCAGTTTCTTCATCTGCAAAGTAGCGCTCTTACTCGTTCTCAACTGAGCGAAATCAGCAGTCAGAGTATCCATCACACTCGTTTCGCCTAACAGATTCTTCACTTCCGCCTTCACTCCCATCTCCTGCAGCTCAGTAAATTCCAGCCGCAGGTTGTGGTTGAGATAAGGCACAACAGAATCGGGCATCGAAACCAGCAAGTCCTTCATCGACTTGGCTTCCATGCCCAAGCTTGCCATCATCATGCAAGCACATAATATATATTTTATCTTCTTCATCACTACAATTCCTTCGACCACTTCTTTCCCCAAGGAGTAAAGAGCCATATCAAAAATGCCGTAGCCGGAACTAAGCATATTGCAAAAGTCAAAGCCAATGTATTCATACTCTTAACGTTTAGAAATTACATAACCAATAATTGATAAGACTGCAGACAACACTACGCCCAACAAAATGGCACTTATGGTACCGCTTTCATTAGTCTCAACTATACCAAATAATGCAGCCAACCCACCTAAAACCATAATAGTATAGGTGGATTTACTCATATCAAAGAAATACTTTACTACAGTTTCTTTGGTAAATTTTTCCTTTTCTCGATCTTCTCTTGCAGTCATATTTCTCTATTTTCCGACAAAATTACGGAAAATAAATGTAACTTGCAAATGATTTGCTCATTTTCTTTCGAAATTTAACCTAAAAAAGACGAAAAAGAGGAAAGCACTTCATTACGAAACACTTTCCTCTAATTATCTAATCATTAATCGTACAATCTTCTTTCAGAAGAGATTTACTCCTCAACAGCAGCCTGCGCCGCAGCAAGTCTGGCGATTGGCACGCGGAATGGAGAGCATGAAGCATAGTTCATACCGACCTTAGCGCAGAACTTAACAGATGATGGCTCACCACCATGCTCACCGCAGATACCTGTGCGGAGGTTAGGACGGGTAGCACGACCATTCTCTACTGCCATCTTGATGAGCTGTCCAACACCCTCCTGGTCGAGAACCTGGAATGGGTCAACCTTCAAGATCTTCTTCTCCATGTATGCAGGGAGGAAGGAAGCGATGTCATCACGAGAGTAACCGAAGGTCATCTGTGTCAAGTCGTTAGTACCGAATGAGAAGTACTGAGCCTCTTCTGCAATCTGACCTGCTGTAAGGGCAGCACGAGGAATCTCAATCATAGTACCAATCTCAAATTCTACCTCTACGCCGTACTCAGCGAATACCTCCTTAGAAGTAGCGAGGATGATAGACTTCTGCTGCTTGAGCTCCTGAACGGTACCGATGAGCGGAACCATGATTTCAGGACATGGGTTGTAACCCTCCTTCTTCAACTCGCAGGCTGCACCGAGGATGGCACGGGTCTGCATGGCTGTAATCTCTGGGAATGTGATACCGAGACGGCAACCGCGATGACCGAGCATAGGGTTGTTCTCTGCCAGAGAGTTTACACGCTTCTTGATTTCCTCTACGCTTACGCCCATCTCCTTAGCCATGGTCTGCTGACCAGCCAAATCGTGAGGTACGAACTCGTGGAGAGGTGGGTCGAGCAAGCGGATGTTCACGTGGCAGCCATCCATTGCCTTGAGGATTCCATAGAAGTCAGCCTTCTGATATGGGAGGAGCTTGGCAAGTGCCTTCTCACGACCCTCAACAGAGTCTGCCAGAATCATCTCACGCATCGCAACGATCTTCTGATCATCGAAGAACATGTGCTCTGTACGTGTCAGACCGATACCCTTGGCACCGAATGCACGGGCTACCTCAGCATCGTGTGGAGTATCTGCATTGGTACGGATCTCCATCTTTGTATATTTGTCGCAGAGATCCATCAGCTCCTTGAAGTCGCCTGAAAGTTCTGCAGCCTTTGTCTCAATCTGTCCTGCGTAAACCTGACCTGTAGTACCATTCAGAGAGATGTAATCCCCCTCCTTGTAAAATACGCCCTCAATCTCAACAGTCTTTGACTTGTAATCTACGTTGATAGAGCCGGCGCCTGATACACAGCACTTACCCATACCACGGGCTACAACGGCAGCGTGAGAAGTCATACCACCACGAGCGGTAAGGATACCCTCAGCAGCTGACATACCAGCGAGGTCTTCTGGAGATGTTTCGATACGAACCATGATGACCTTCTTGCCGTCCTCATGCCACTCCTGAGCATCGTCTGCATGGAATACAATCTGACCGCAGGCAGCACCTGGAGATGCAGGGAGACCCTGTGTGATGACCTTAGCCTTAGAGAGAGCCAGCTTATCGAATACTGGATGCAAAAGTTCATCGAGTTTCTGAGGCTCACAGCGCAGGATAGCAGTCTTCTCATCAATCATACCCTCGTGGAGGAGATCCATGGCAATCTTCACCATAGCTGTACCTGTACGCTTACCATTACGAGTTTGGAGGAACCAGAGTTTGCCTTCCTGTACGGTGAACTCCATGTCCTGCATATCGTGATAGTGGTGCTCCAGCTTATCCTGCAGCGCGTCGAGTTCCTTATAGAGTTCAGGCATAGCCTCTTCCATAGAAGGATACTTGGCAGCACGCTCCTCTTCAGAGATACCTGCACGCTCAGCCCAGCGCTGAGAACCGATCTTTGTAATCTGCTGTGGAGTACGGATACCGGCTACCACGTCCTCACCCTGTGCATTGATAAGATACTCACCATTGAAGAGATTCTCACCATTACCAGCGTCACGTGAGAAGCAAACACCTGTAGCAGATGTATCGCCCATGTTACCGAATACCATCGCCATGACAGATACGGCAGTACCCCACTCATCAGGAATACCTTCCATCTTGCGGTAGAGGATAGCACGCTCGTTCATCCAAGAACGGAACACAGCGCAGATAGCGCCCCAGAGCTGATCGATTGGGTTGGTAGGGAAATCCTGACCGGTCTGCTCCTTGATGGCAGCCTTGAAGAGTTCAACGAGCTTCTTGAGCGACTCTACAGAGAGGTCCTTGTCAAGTGTAACGCCCTGCTCTTCCTTCACCTTTTCGATGATAGCCTCAAATGGATCGATATCTTCCTTGTTTACAGGCTTCAATCCCATAACGACGTCACCGTACATCTGTACGAAACGGCGATATGAATCGTATACGAAATGAGGGTTACCGGTCTTCTTGACCAATCCCTCAGCTACTTCGTCATTCAAACCGAGGTTGAGGATGGTATCCATCATACCAGGCATAGATGCGCGAGCACCCGAACGTACTGATACGAGGAGTGGATTCTCTACAGAACCGAACTTGCTGTTCATCAATGCCTCAGTATGAGCCACAGCAGCCATCACTTCGTCCTGAAGAAGTTCTTTGATTTTTTCCTCACCCACTTCATAATATTCATTACAAGTGTCTGTTGTAATGGTGAAACCTGGAGGAACAGGTACACCAATCAGGTTCATTTCGGCAAGGTTTGCGCCTTTACCACCAAGTACTTCTCGCATTTGGGCATTGCCTTCTGCTTTTCCGTTTCCGAATGTATAAACTCTTTTTTCGTTCATAATTGTTATAGGTATATATTTTATTTCGTTTTACGTTGCTAATTATTATTAGTAATGCAAAGATACGATTTTTATTTGATACTACCAAACTTTTACACGCTTTTTTGCTATCCCGAGATTACATTTTATACTGTTGACGCACACACGGGCAGAAAATTAACAATCCCGTATACGATAGAAAGATATTTGACGAATCTGAAAGTGCGTCTCTCGGGATTGCAGCCTGGATTTTCGGTGTTTTTTACCCCCTCCAGATGCGCCCGAAACTGCGTCACGACGTAGCGATGGCCACGTCGGGACGCAGCGCCAGACACGTCGCGACGTAGCAACGGCTGCGTCGGGACGCAATTTAAAGGTAAAAGGGCGTTTAAAAGTAAAAAGATTATCTGGCAATAACAAAAGTAACAAAAGTAACAGGTAACTTCTGATGTAAAAATGTGAAAGTGAATGTGAATTTGAAATGTAAATGCAATGCACAAAATGAAAAAGAGAAAAGTGAAAAAGAAAATTTCAATGATGCGACAACCAGAAAAAGCAAAGAAAAAAGAATGCATGTAATGATATTAATATCATTTAATTCTATAATATAATAAGGTACGCGCGTACGCACAATTTAAATATATACTATCAAAAATCATCAATAAACAGCCTTGACAAAAGGATACACATGACAGTCCGTTTTCTTCACTTACATTTCAAATTCACATTCACATTCACATTTCATCCCTTTACAACCACAGAATATTACCTGTTACTTTTGTTACTTTTGTTATCGCCTCACAATCTTTTTACTTTTTTACCTTTTTACTTTTTTACCTTTAATCGCCTTTTCACCTTTAAAAGCAAATAATTCGGGACAACTCTTGCATTTCTCATAAAATTGCAGTATCTTTGCACCCATAAAAAAATACAAAACATTATTATGGCAAGAAAACGTAAACCATTACCTCTGTTAGAGAACATCACCATCGAGGCAGTAGCAGCCGAGGGTAAGTGCATCACACGCGTAGATGAGCAGGTCATCTTCGTACCTTTCTGTGTGCCAGGAGATGTTGTCGACTTGCAGGTAGTAAAGAAGAAACATAAGTATTGCGAAGCCAAGGTGGTTCGCTTCATCAAGAAGAGCGAGGTGCGACAGGAGCCTATGTGCGAGCACTTCGGCATCTGCGGCGGATGCAAATGGCAGAACCTGCCTTACGAGGAGCAGATCAAGGCGAAGCAGAAGCAGGTGGAAGACCAGCTCACCCGCATTGGAAAGATTGAACTCCCTGAGTTTCGCCCTATCATGGGCAGCGTGAAGACTCAGGAGTACCGCAACAAGATAGAGTTCGGATGCAGCAACAAGCGATGGTTCACCGCCGAGGAACTGGCTCAGCTCCCTCAGAAAGAGGATGATACCGTAACATCACTCAAGGAGCGCCACGCCCAGAACGCCATCGGTTTCCATATCACCGGAGCCTTCGACAAGATTTATCCTATTAAGAAGTGCTGGCTGATGGATGACCTCTGCAACAAGATCCGCAACTTCGTATTCGAATATGCTGATTCTCACGACTATACCTTCTACGACCTGCGTGAGCAGCACGGTTTGCTCCGCAACATGATGATCCGTAATTCGAACACCGGAGAGTGGATGCTCGTCTTCCAGTTCCACTACGATGAGGAGGGCGATGAGCAGAGAGCATTGGAGCTGATGCAGCAGGTAGCTGACAAATTCCCTCAGGTTACATCGCTCATGTACGTGGATAACCAGAAGGGAAATGATACCATCAACGACCTGGAACTCAGCCTTTTCAAGGGCAACGACCATATCTACGAACTGATGGAAGACCTGAAGTTCAAGGTGGGTCCGAAGAGTTTCTACCAGACCAATACCGAGCAGGCTTACCACCTCTACTGCGTGGCCCGCGAGTTTGCCAACCTCACCGGAGATGAGCTGGTTTACGACCTCTATACCGGCACCGGAACCATCGCCAACTTCGTGGCTCACAAGGCAAAAAAGGTAATCGGTATCGAGTACGTGCCAGAGGCCATAGAGGATGCCAAGGTGAATTCTCAGGTGAACAACATCGAGAACACCCTCTTCTATGCAGGCGACATGAAGGATATCCTGACCAACGATTTCATCGCACAGCACGGTCGACCTGACGTCATCATCACCGACCCACCACGTGCCGGAATGCACCCAGACGTAATAAACGTCATTCTGAATGCAGCACCAAAGCGCATCGTATACGTAAGCTGCAACCCGGCAACCCAGGCTCGCGACCTGCAGCTGATGGATGCAGAGTATAAGGTAGCTGCCGTACAGCCGGTGGATATGTTCCCTCATACCCCTCACGTAGAGAACGTGGTATTGCTCGAAAAGAGATAAACCTAGAAATCAAAATAGAAACAAGATGAAGAAAACCATCATCATGGCGCTCATGGCTGCAGCTTCGGTCTCAGCCAGCGCCCAGCAGAAGCAGACCATCGAAATACCATCATGGTTGAGCAACGTGAAATTGTCGGGGTATGGAATGACCCAGTATCAGTACAACGGACAGAAAGATGCTGAATCCAACTCATTCAACATCCGTATGGCGCGTATCTCTCTCGAAGGTCGCATAGCAGGCGACTTCTACTGGAAAACTCAGATTCAGTTCAACGGCAACACCTCTACCCTCGGTTCCAGTCCGAGAATGGTGGATCTGTTTGCAGAATGGCAGAAATATGAATACTTCAAGGTGAAGATCGGTCAGTTCAAGAACCCGTTCACCTTTGAGAATCCGATGCACCCTATCGACCAGGGCTTCATGGGATATTCACAGAACGTGAGCAAGCTGGCTGGTTTCAGCGACCGTGCCGGAGAACATGCATCCAACGGCCGTGACATCGGTCTTCAGTTCCAGGGCGATTTCCTCAAGAATGCCAACGGCAGAAACCTGCTGCACTATCAGATTGGTGTATTCAACGGACAGGGAACCAATACCAAGGACGTTGACCAGCAGAAGAATGTGATTGGTGGTGTATGGGTAATGCCTGTAAGCGGCATGCGCATTGGTGCCTTCGGATGGACCGGTTCTTATGCAAGAAAGGGAACCTGGACCGACGAGCATGATGCCTCCTATACTGCCGACATTCAGGAACGCTCTGGCGTTCGCAAGCTCAGCCAAAACCGCTATGCCTTCTCATTCGAATACAAGCAGGATGGCTGGACCGTTCGCTCCGAATATATCCACTCTACCGGCAAGGCTTTTGCTAAGAGCATCACCAACTTCAACGATGCCAACGCCAAGGACTGCAATCTGAATGCAAAAATCGGCGACAAGGCACAGGGTGTATATGGATTGGTTATCGCCCCATTGGCTCAGCTGCCAAAGAACAGCCGTATCGACGTGAAGGCACGTTACGACATGTATCAGCCTAACGGCAAGAGCAACATGCAGAGAACCCAGTATGAGGCAGGTTTGAACTTCCACATCGGCAAGCGAATCTCTATCCTTACCGAGTATGCGCTCATCAACGACAAGACACTCGCGAAGCATAATTACTCCATGGCAGATGCCGAGGTTTGCTTCCGATTCTAACAGATACAACAAAGGCTCGCTCCTGCTACAGGAACGAGCCTTTATTGTGTTTACTGTCAACTACTTATCTAGAATGAATAAGAGAAACCTACTGACATGAATTCCTTAAACTGCCAATAGCTATCATCATCCTTGCGCTTCACACCATCGTCGAAACGCGGATAGAGGAAGATGTTGGTAGAAATATAGCGGTTAAACTGGAAGGTAATGGTGTTTTCCCACTCTATTTCAGCACGCTTGTAAGTGGTGTATCCCCAGAGACGGGTCTTCCACTTGATATTATCTGCTATCTGCCACGACAGGTCGAAGGTACACTCAGAACCGTAATCGGTCATGCCATGCTTCCCCTCATCCAGTCCGTACCGTGTAGCCAGCGACGCTCTGCCCACATACTTCCAGTTGAAAGCCAGAGGAGCCAGATGGGCACTACCCTTCAGACGGTGATTGAACCAGTCTACATTATAATCCATACCGACAGAGAGGTTCAGATTGAATGGCGAGAAGAAATCGGAATAAACCGTCTTGTCATTACTCTTGTAACCATGCGTAAACTGAGTCTGGCCAATCAGCTGGATGGTATAATACCACTTCCTGGAAGCCTGCAGACCGAGTTTTCCTGTGTATCGTATCATATCATCGCTCGTCTTCAGCGTATGAACCGTATCACCCTTCGAAGTCTGATAACCCAGGCGCATCTCCACCTTATTATCCCATTTTATCTTCTGCTTGTTATTGTAATTGGCAAACATCGTCACTCTTCCGAGCACCGAATAATTACTCTCACCACCCTTATACCAGTTGTCAGAAACATAGTTTTGCAGGAACTGCAGATAATAATCGCCACCTATGGTCCAGAAGTTAGGACGGGTGATGACGATATCCATCGGCGCCGCATCCACCTCAATCGCCTTCGGAGCCACCTGCTCTACGATGTCAGGATGATTCTTCTTCGGTTTGCTCTGCGCAGCCAGCGGTGCCCCCACCTCCTTGAGATGAGACTCTGTATTGCGCACCAGGTCGGGACGCTTGAGATATACCTCCATCAGCGTCTGGTCGAGCATCGTTCCGAGCGAATCCTTCGCCCCATCCTGAGGCTTGAGTCGCAACATGCGGGCTGCCGGCCCATGATAAAAGGTGAGCGGCGTAAAGAGCTGGGCATATCTGCTGTCCCCGGAATCCATCTTCATGGAATCGATGCGCTGACGGCACATCAAGAGCGAGTCAGCATAGCTTTCAGCCAACCTGTTCTTCGATGCCTCTCCGGGCGCCACCTTCTTCACTTTGCGCTGGGCCGAAACAGGCGACAGAGCCGAAAGGAACGCAAGAACGAGTAATCCAAATTTTATTTTCATACCTTAATTTTATAAATTTGGGCACAAAGGTAATAAATAATTCATAAATCTATGCCCTTTATTAGAAATATTTTTGCTCATTTCACAAAAATGTCGTAACTTTGCACCCAAATAATTCTAATTTAAATTATAAATATCGTGGCTGAAACAAAGTACATCTTCGTAACTGGTGGTGTGGTTTCTTCTTTGGGTAAAGGAATCATATCTTCATCCATCGGTAAACTTCTTCAAGCAAGAGGTTACAACATTACTATCCAAAAGTTTGACCCATACATCAACATCGACCCGGGTACGCTGAACCCGTATGAGCATGGTGAGTGCTACGTAACGGTAGATGGTATGGAGACCGACCTTGACCTCGGACACTACGAGCGATTCACCGGCATTCAAACTACGAAAGCGAATTCTCTCACCACTGGTCGTATCTACAAGGCAGTCATCGACAAGGAGCGTCGTGGCGATTATCTCGGCAAAACCATCCAGGTGGTGCCTCACATCACCGACGAGATCAAGCGCAACGTGAAGCTGCTCGGCAAGAAGTATCACTATGACTTCGTGATTACCGAGATTGGCGGAACCATCGGCGACATAGAGAGCGCCCCTTACATGGAGGCTATCCGACAGCTGAAATGGGAGCTGGGCAAGAACGCCATCAACGTTCACCTTACCTATGTGCCTTATCTGAAGGCAGCAGGCGAGTTGAAGACAAAGCCTACACAGCACTCTGTGAAGGAACTGCAGAGCGTAGGTATTCAGCCAGATATCCTGATTCTCCGCACCGAGAAGCATCTCGAAGAAGGAATCATGAAGAAGGTAGCCAGCTTCTGTAACGTAGACTTGGACTGCGTGATTCAGAGCGAAGACCTTCCTAGCATCTACGAGGTGCCTGTAAACATGCAGAACCAGGGCCTCGACACCGCCATCCTCCGCAAGATGGGCGAGCCTATCGGCGAGACACCAGCGCTGGGGCCTTGGAGAACTTTCCTCGACCGCAGAAACAAGGCTACAGAGGTGGTAAACATCGGTCTCGTAGGCAAGTATGACCTGCAGGATGCATACAAGAGTATCCGCGAGAGTCTCTCACATGCCGGCACCTACAACGACCATAAGGTGAAGATTACCTTCATCAACTCAGAATATCTCACAGAAGAGAACGTGGCTGAACAGCTGAAGGGACAGGACGGTATCGTCATCTGCCCAGGATTCGGCCAGCGAGGCATCGAGGGCAAGATTATCGCCGCCCACTATACCCGCACCCACGACATCCCTACCTTCGGCATCTGCCTGGGTATGCAGATGATGGTCATCGAGTTTGCCCGCAACGTATTGGGTTACAAGGATGCCAACTCACGCGAGATGGACGAGAAGACTCCACACAATGTCATCGACATCATGGAGGAGCAGAAGAACATATCAAACATGGGTGGAACCATGCGTCTCGGCGCTTACGAGTGTGTGCTGAAACAGGGTTCACGCGTGTTCAATATCTATAAGAAGGAGCATATTCAGGAACGCCACCGCCACCGCTATGAGTTCAACAACGAGTTCCAGCATGAATTCGAGAAGAACGGCATGATGTGCGTAGGCAGAAACCCTGAGAGCGACCTGGTAGAAATCGTAGAAGTCCCAGGCTTGAAGTGGTACGTAGGTACACAGTATCATCCGGAATACCAGAGTACGGTGCTGAAACCACATCCACTGTTCATGGACTTCGTAAAGACAGCAATAGAAAACAAAAAGTAAATATTAGGAGTTAAAGGAGTGATCCCCTTTACTCCTTTAATTTCAAATTTTAAAAATGAACAAGAACAACATTATCGGTTTCCTCCTGATTGCCGTAGTGCTGATTGGCTTTAGCTGGTACAACCAGCCATCTGCCGAAGAACAGAGAGCGGCATTCGTTCAGGACTCCATCGCCAAGGCTAAACATGCCGAGATGGAAAAGGCTAGCAAGGCTGCCGCTGCTAAGCGCCAGACTGATGCCAAAGCAAAGATTGAGGCAGACTCAACCGCCCTCTTCTATTCGGCACTCAAAGGCCAGGCTAAGAAGATTGTATTGAAAAACAAGAAGGTAGAATTAACACTCAACACCAAGGGTGCTACTGTAGAGAAGGCTGTCATCAAGGGCTATGTGGGACACAACCTGCAGGTGAAAGACGGTTCGGCTGATGCCAAGGACGTAACCCTCTTCGACGGTAACGACCAGAGCCTCAAGTTCATGCTCGAGGCTAAGGAGGCCAACATCATCACCAGCGATCTCTACTTCACTCCATCCAACGTGACCGACAAGTCTGTAACCATGACCGCTGTGGCTGGTGAAGGCAAGACGCTCACCCTGACTTATACATTGGGCGATGACTACATGCTGCACATGAGCCTGCAGGCAAATGGTATGGCTGGTCTGTTCTCACCTAATTATAATAAGATGGATGTTGACTGGAGCGACAAGGCACGCCAGCAGGAACGTGGTTTCATGTTCGAAAACCGTTACACTACCCTCACCTACCATAATGCAGAAGGCGGTACCGACCACCTCAACGAGGGTAGCGAGAAGATTGACGAGAAAATAGAAGAAGCCATCGACTGGGTATCGTTCAAGAACCAGTTCTTCTCTGCCATCATCGTATCAAAGGATAACTTCGAGAAGGATGCCTTCATGACCTCTATCCCTCAGGAAAAGGGTTCGGGCTATCTGAAGCAGTTCCAGGCTAAGATGAAGACAGCTTTCGACCCAACCGGTAAGAAGGCATCTGAGTTTGAGTTCTACTTCGGTCCTAACGACTTCCAGATTCTGAAGAATACCGAGAAGGAAAGTACCTTTGGCAAGGACTTGGAATTCCAGAAGCTCGTATACCTGGGATGGCCTATCATCCGCTGGATCAACCGTTTCTTCACACTCTACGTATTCGACTGGTTGAGCAAGATATTCCCAATGGGTATCGTATTGATTCTCATCACCTTGCTCCTCAAGCTCATCACCTACCCTATGGTAAAGAAGAGCTACATGAGTTCAGCCAAGATGCGCGTGCTGAAACCAAAACTCGAAGCAGCTACGGCTCAGTATAACAAGCCTGAGGACCAGATGCAGAAGCAGCAGGCGATGATGGCGGAATATGCCAAGTATGGTGTAAGCCCATTATCCGGATGCTTGCCTATGCTGATTCAGATGCCGGTTTGGGTTGCGATGTTCAACTTCGTGCCTAATGCCATCCAGCTTCGTGGTGAGAAGTTCTTGTGGATGAGCGACTTGAGCACCTTCGACCCAATCTTCGAATGGAACACCAACATCTGGCTCATTGGCGACCACTTGAGTTTGACCTGTATCCTGTTCTGTGTAGCCAACCTGTTGTACTCTTGGATGACTATGCGCCAGCAGCGCGACCAGATGGTAGGTCAGCAGGCAGAGCAGATGAAGATGATGCAGTGGATGATGTATCTCATGCCATTGATGTTCTTCTTCATGTTCAATGACTACTCAGCCGGTCTGAACTTCTACTACTTCATCTCATTGTTCTTCAGTGCCGCTATCATGTGGACCCTGCGCAAGACTACCGACGACGAGAAACTCCTCGCCATCCTTGAGAAGCGCTATCAGGAGAACAAGAACAACCCTAAGAAGGCAAGCGGCCTGATGGCAAGAATGCAGGCTCTCCAGGAAATGCAGCGCCAGCAGCAGGCTGAGATGATGCGCAAGCAGGCAGAACTGAACGAGAAAAAGAACAATCTCGGAAAATAAAAATTACCAGATAAAAATGAAAGCGTAATGATTACCACCAGTAAAGGTATTCGTTACGCTTTTTTTGTACCCGAAAAGGTATAATTAGTTAAATGATATTATAAATTATACCTTTTCGGGGGTATTTTCATTTTTTATTCGTATATTTGCCCCCGAAAGGGTATAATATAATATTATTCCGTATATAATATTACCCGATAGGGTATAAAACAACAAGAATATGAGCAATACATTATCATCATACGTTAAGGAAATGCGCAAGCAATTCGGATTGACCCAAGTAGATCTGGCAGCGAAATCGGGCGTAGGACTCAGATTCGTAAGAGAACTGGAACAGGGAAAGGAAACACTACGACTCGACAAGGTAAACCAGGTCCTCCTCCTGTTCGGTCAGGAAATAGGCCCCGTTCCTATCAAAAATAAAAATAATATATCATGAAACAAGGAAAAATATATCTCTACGACCAATACGTAGGTCTGCTGACGGAAGACGAGACAGGCTTTACCTTCGCCTATGATTCAGATTATCTGGCATCGGATGGTGCGGAAGCCGTAAGTCTGACGCTTCCTTTATCTGATGAGCCCTACCACGATACCGTACTGTTCCCATTCTTCGATGGATTAATCCCCGAAGGATGGCTGCTGAACATCGCAGAAAGCAGTTGGAAAATCAACCAGCGCGACAGAATGTCACTCCTCCTTGCCTGCTGCAAGGATTGCATCGGAGCAGTAAGCGTGATTCCTACAAACGAATCTCCAGCAGAAGAAACGAATGGTTCACCCCAAAAACAGAAAGGAGAATAAGATATGGAGAAATGTCTATATTGTTATAAACCGCTCAAGCCTGGTCAGGTAGATTACCATCCCGCCTGCGCACGCAAGCTCTTCGGCACCAAGGAAGCCCCTGTCCTACCCTACGTTAGAAAGGAAATTGGCGACCTGGCAAAACAGGTAGTGCGTGCCCAGACCACCCTCACCGGTGTGCAGGCGAAGCTCTCGCTCGATGTAAATCCGGGCGGAAAGAACGAACCATCCCGCTTCACCATCGTAGGCCTTTGGGGAAAATATATCCTCAAGCCACAAACCGACCGCTACCGCTGTCTACCGGAAATAGAAGACCTCACGATGCATCTCGCCGAAGCCGCCAAGATAGCTGTGGTTCCCCACGGACTGATTCGCTTTGCCGATGGTGAGCTCTGTTATATCACCCGGAGAATAGACCGACTGGATGATGGACAAAAGGTACCGATGGAAGATATGTGCCAGCTGTCAGAGCGCCTTACCGAATACAAATATAAAGGTTCCTACGAGCAGATAGCCAGACTCATCAAGAAGTATTCATCGTTCTCGCAGCTCGACCTCGTGAACTATTGGGAAGTGGTCATCTTCTCATGGATTACAGGCAACGCTGACATGCACCTCAAGAACTTCTCGCTCTACAACAACCGCAAGTTGGGTTATGGCTTAACTCCAGCCTACGACCTCCTCTGCACGAAGATTGTGATGCCAGAAGATACCGAGGAGCTCGCCCTGACACTCAACGGAAGAAAGAGAAAGATTCAGAAATCTGATTTCGTCAAGGTAATGACCGCCTCGGGCCTCAGCGAGAAGGTAATCAACAACATCGCCAAAAAGTTCCGCCGATCCATCGTAAAATGGCTCGACCTGATAGAAGCCTCCTTCCTGCCAGACAGCATGAAGAAGGAATACAAGAAACTGATTCTCAGCAGAGTTATGGCATTAAGATAATGTTTCTGTATAAAATAAAAACAAACACCCCCGAAAAGGTATAATTAATCAATCTACGAGATTAACTATAACTTTTCGGGGGTATATTGTTTAAAGCAAATTTGCTTCTTCAATAGTATCCAACCCAAATTTACTTCTTCAATACCGGCTCGCAGGTGATATCCACACCGAGCTTCTTGAAGATTTTCTGGTCTACATCACTCAGCATCACGGTGCAATGAGCCTGACAGCCACGAAGCTTAGGCAACTGCTCCAATGCCTTCCTGCAGTTCTCATCATTCTCTGAAAGAACAGAAAGAGCTACCAAAACCTCATCCGTATGAAGACGAGGATTGTGACCACCGAGATAATTCACCTTGGTATGCTGGATAGGCTCAATCATCGACTGAGGAATCAGCTTCAATTCATGGTCGATACCTGCCAACTGCTTGGTAACATTCAGGAGCAAGGCGGCACTACAGCCCAGCAACTCGCTGCTATGACCGCAGATAATGGTACCATCCTCCAACTCAATGGCAGAAGAGGTATGACCCGTCTCCTTCTTATGATTCTTGGCAGCTACCGTCACCTTGCGGTAATCAGTAGTAATCTTAGCCTGATTGAAGAGCATCTGAATCTTATTGATCTCATCTTCATTGCAAGCACCAGCCGCCATCTTGTTGGTAGCCGCATAGTAACGGCGGACTATCTCATTCTTGGATGCCTCGCAGCAAGCCTCATCATCAGAGATACAGAAACCTACCATGTTCACACCCATATCCGTAGGCGACTTGTATGGATTGCTACCATAGATACCCTCGAACAGCGCATTGAGCACAGGATAAATCTCTACATCACGATTATAGTTGATGGCTATCTTGTTGTAAGCCTCCAGATGGAACGGGTCAATCATATTCACATCGTTCAGATCAGCAGTAGCTGCCTCGTATGCGATGTTCACAGGATGCTTCAATGGGAGATTCCACACAGGGAATGTCTCAAACTTGGCATAGCCGGCATGCACACCACGCTTGTTCTCATTATAAAGCTGACTCAGGCAAACCGCCATCTTACCGCTGCCAGGACCCGGCGCAGTAACAATAACCAGCGGACGCTCTGTTTCAACATAATCGTTCTGACCGAAGCCCTCGTCAGAGGCAATCAGACTCACGTTATGAGGATAGCCCTCGATGAGATAATGGCAGTAAGTCTTGATGCCCTCGCGCTCCAAACGCTGTTTGAAGGCGATGGCGGCAGGCTGACCGTTATAATGGGTGATGACAACAGAACCCACCATGAAACCACGGTTTTGGAACTCACCACGTAGGCGCAACACGTCCTCGTCGTAAGTAATGCCCAAGTCGGCACGCTTCTTGTTTTTCTCAATATCGGCTGCACTAATCACGATAACAATCTCGATGCTATCGCTGATTTTCTGGAACATGCGCAGTTTGCTGTCAGGCTGAAAACCCGGCAATACTCTGCTGGCATGATGATCGTCAAAAAGTTTACCGCCTAATTCGAGGTAAAGCTTTCCGTCAAACTGTGAGATTCTCTCCTTAATGTGTTCTGACTGAATCTTCAGATACTTCTCGTTATCGAAACCTATCTTCATACTACTTTAAATAAAACTATATCGCTATTATTTTGCAAATTTGACTGCAAAAGTACAAAAAAAACTGGCTATAGAACAATGTTTTACGCAAATTATTCTTAATTCTCAAGGATTTGCCGTATCTTTGCATCTTGCAATGGGCAGCATAACATGTCATATCGCAAAAACATGAAGTTTAAAAGAAAACATAACCGACAAATGAAAAAGAATTTACGTACCGCCTCTATCTGCGTGCAGGGAGGCTATGAGCCAAAGAACGGCGAACCGATTGAAGTGCCAATTTATCAAAGCACTACTTTCAAGTATGACAACTCTGAGGAGATGGCTATGCTCTTCGACCTGAAGAAGGAAGGCTACTTCTATACCCGTCTTCAGAACCCTACCAACGATGTTGTGGCTAAGAAGATTGCCGAACTCGAAGGTGGCGTGGGAGCCGTATTAACCAGCAGCGGTCAGGCTGCCAACTTCTATGCAGTATTCAACATCTGCGAAGCGGGCGACCATATCGTTACATCTAATGAGATTTATGGTGGTACCTTCAATCTCTTCGGCGTAACCCTGAAGAAGCTCGGCATTGAGTGTACTTTCGTGAATCCGAACGATAGCGAAGAAGAAATCCAGAAGGCTTTCCGCCCTAACACCAAGGTTGTTTTCGGCGAAACCATCAGCAACCCGGGCTGCGCAGTACTCGACATCGAGAAGTTTGCACGTATTGCTCACAAGAATGGGGTGCCTCTCATCGTTGACAACACCTTCGCTACGCCTATCAACTGCCGCCCATTCGAATGGGGTGCCGACATCGTTACCCACAGTACCACCAAGTATATGGATGGTACCGCTTCACAGGTAGGTGGCGTGGTAGTAGACAGCGGCAACTTCGACTGGATGGCTCATGCTGATAAGTTCCCAGGTCTCTGCACACCGGATGACAGCTACCATGGTCTGACCTATGTGAAGGCTTTCGGCAAGATGGGTTACACCACCAAACTCGTAGCTCAGCTGATGCGCGATCTCGGCAGCATCCCTGCCCCAATGAATTCGTTCATCCTCAACCTCGGTCTTCAGAGTCTCCACCTCCGTATGCGCCAGCATTGTGCAAATGCACAGAAGGTGGCAGAGTTCCTGCAGAACGATGAGCGTGTGGCTTGGGTTCATTATAGCGGTCTGGAGGGCGATGAGTATCATGCGCTTGCCCAGAAGTATATGCCAAACGGCACCTGTGGCGTTATCGCCTTCGGCTTGAAGGGCGATCGCGAGACAGCCATCAAGTTTATGGATTCTCTCGACATGATCAACATCGTAACCCATGTAGCCGATGCCCGCACCTGTGTGCTCCATCCAGCCAGTCACACTCATCGCCAGCTCAGCGAAGAGCAGCTGAAGGAAGCAGGTGTTGCGCCAGATCTGATTCGTCTCTCCGTAGGTATCGAAGATGTAGAAGACATCCTCGATGATATCAAGCAGGCTTTGGATCAGATTTAAGACAAATAGGATACATAACAACAAAGCAACATTATAACAGTAAAATTAGAAACATGATTAAAGCTATGATTTTAGCTGCTGCAGCTCTCACGATGAGCACAGCAGCTGATGCACAGACTATGATTCAGAAAAATGACATCAAGGTAGAAAACCACCTGATGACTCCTGAGGCTCTCTGGGCAATGGGACGTATCGGTGGCGCCGAAGCTTCGCCTAACGGCAAGCAGGTTGTGTACCAGGTGGGTTACTACAGTGTAAAGGAGAACAAGGGCCATCAGATGCTCTTCATCATGGATGCCAACGGCAAGAACAAGAAGGCATTGACCACCGATGCAAAGAGCGAAACAGATGCTGCCTGGATTCAGGGCGGACAGAAGATTGCCTTCATCCGCGACGGACAGCTCTGGAGCATGAACCCTGACGGTACAGGCAGAAAGCAGCTCACCAACGACAAGTTGGGCATCCAGGGCTTCCGCTTCTCTCCTGACGGCAAGAAGGTAATCCTCATCAAGGAACTCCCTTACCACGGAACCATCAAGGAGAATCCTTCTGATCTCCCATTGGCTACCGGCCGTCTCGTAACTGATATGAACTATCGCCACTGGGACCACTACGTAGAGAGCCTTCTCCATCCTTTCGTGGCTGATGTGGCAGAAGACGGTACCATCAACGCCGGCGAAGACATCCTGAAGGATGAACCATTCGAGTGCCCTATGGCTCCATTCGGTGGCATCGAGCAGCTGGCATGGAGTCCGGATTCCAAGACCATCGCCTATACCTGCCGCAAGAAAGAGGGCGTTCAGTATGCCATCTCTACCGACTCTGATATCTACCTATATAATATAGGTACGCGCGAGACCAAGAACCTCTGCAAGGAGGCTGGCTATGTAGAGCCTAAGATTGATGCTACCAAGAGCATGAAGAACCAGGCAGTCAACGCTCCTGAGAATCTGAAGAACAATCCGGGTTACGACGTGAACCCTCAGTTCTCTGCTGACGGCAAGTACATCGCTTGGCAGAGCATGGCTCGCGACGGCTACGAGAGCGACCGCAACCGCCTCTGTGTTTACGAACTCGCTACCGGCAAGAAGAACTATGTATCAGAGAAGTTCGACTCTAACGTAGAGGGCTTCGTATGGAACAAGGACAACAAGAGCCTCAGCTTCATCGGCGTATGGCACGGAACCCTGAACCTCTATCAGGCTAACTTCAAGGGCGAAGTGAAGCAGATTACCAACGAGTGGGCTGACTACGGAAGCATCTCGCTTGCCAACAACGGCAACAAGCTTCTCGCTACCAAGGCTAGCATGAGTCATCCTACTGATATCTACATCGTAACTCCAGGCAAGGATGCCAAGAGTACCAAGGTAGAGCAGATTACCCGCGAGAACGACCATATTCTGAACCAGTTGAATATGGGTAAGTGTGAGCAGCGTTGGGTAAAGACTACCGACGGCAAGCAGATGCTGGTATGGATTATGTTGCCATCTAATTTCGATGCCAACAAGAAGTATCCTACCCTTCTCTTCTGCGAGGGTGGTCCTCAGAGTCCGGTAAGCCAGTTTTGGAGCTACCGCTGGAACATCCAGATCATGGCAGCCAACGGTTATGTAGTCGTATTGCCAAACCGCCGCGGTCTCCCTGGTTTCGGAAGCGCATGGAACGAAGAGATTTCTGGCGACTGGACAGGCCAGTGCATGAACGATTATCTTTCAGCTATTGATGATGCTGCCAACAATCTTCCTTACGTAGACAAGGATCGTTTGGGTTGTGTAGGTGCCAGCTTCGGTGGTTTCTCAGTATACTATCTCGCCGGTCATCACAACAAGCGTTTCAAGGCATTCCTCTCTCACGATGGTGCTTTCAACCTGGAGAGCATGTACACCGATACCGAGGAGGCTTGGTTCTCTAACTGGGAATACGAGGATGCTTACTGGAACAAGGACCAGACTGCCAACGCCAAGAAGACTTACGAGAACAGTCCTCATAAGTTTGTAGACAAGTGGGATACTCCAATCCTCTGCATCCACGGCGAAAAGGATTACCGTATCAATGCCAACCAGGGCATGGGCGCCTTCAATGCAGCCCGCATGCGTGGCATCCCAGCCGAACTCCTCATCTATCCTGATGAGAACCACTGGGTATTGAAGCCACAGAACGGCGTGCTCTGGCAGCGCACTTTCTTCGGCTGGTTGGACAAGTGGTTGAAGAAATAATATATAAAAAAGGCTTGCTCCGTAATGAAGCAAGCCTTTTTTATATATTATAACTCTAAGATTTAGCTTACGCGATTCAACTTCTTGATGATAGAGAAGATAAAGAGAGCTGAAACCAGGCAGATACCTGCGAGAACACCCCAGATGGCAATGAGGTTGAAGTTCTGACCCCACATGATGCCAGGAATCATAACCAACTGGTTACCGATGGCTGTTGCACCAAACCAGAGACCCATCATCAAACCAGCATACTTTGGAGGAGCTACCTTCGATACAAATGAAATACCAATTGGAGAAAGCAGAAGCTCTGCGAATGTAAGGATGAGGTATGTAGAGATGAGGAGGTTAGCACTTACACGTGTACCCTCTGTAGCAGGATTGCCCTGTGTCAAAGGAAGCTCCAAACCCATAGAACCTACAGCCATCCATACAAAACCGAGAGCAGCAACGAGCATACCCAAACCAATCTTCTCTGGCGATGTAGGCTCCTTGCCAATCTTGTGAAGCCATGAGAACAAAGCAACGCTCACTGGTGTCAATGCCACTACATAGCATGGGTTGAACTGCTGGAAGATAGGAGCCTCAACATCTACGGCACCTTCAAGGTTGCTGTACTTGTAGAAGAGGAAAGCGATAGCAGCAACAATGACACCAAGAGAGATGCCCTTACCCTTGCCGGTCTTGCTCTGTGCCAGACCGAAACAACCGTAAACCACGAAGATGCAGGCTACGAGGTTGGTAACGTCGAATGCCATTGACTGCAGACCCTCTGAAGTCTTCTGTGTATAATCGCGGGCAAAGAGTGTCAATGTATTACCGTTCTGATGGAAAGCCATCCAGAAGAAGATAACCACAGCGAATACGAGACAGAGGCAGATGATGCGCTCCTTGGTCTCAGCCTTAGAAAGTTCGTTTGTCTCCTTGGCAGAAGTCTTATCATCCTTACTCTTGGTTTCAGAAGCAAGAACATGCTTGTATGTAAAGCTGAAGGCATAGTAGATAGCGATACTGAAAATCAGTGAAGCACAAGCCACGGCGAATGCGAAGTGGTATGAATCTTCCACCGACACGCTCAGGCTCTCCTGCGCCCACTTCATAATCTTGATGGCAGCAGTAGGAGCAAACATAGCACCAATGTTGATAGCCATATAGAAGAGTGAGAAACCGGAATCACGTTTGCTGGCATACTGTGGCTCATCATAGAGACGGCCTACCATCACCTGCAGATTACCCTTGAACAGACCGGTTCCCAAAGCGATGAGAATAAGTGAAATACCCATAGCAGCAACGGCAACGGTTTCTTTGCCAAGAGGAAGTGAGAGAACAAGATAGCCGATGAATATGATGAAGATACCTGTGGTAACCATACGTCCAAAGCCAAACTTGTCGGCTGCGATACCACCGATGATAGGAAGGAAATAAACCATCATCAGGAATGTAGAGTAAATAGTACTTGCCAATCCGGTTTCAAAACCGAAGTTGGCCTGCAAATAAAGCAAGAACACAGCAAGCATGGTGTAATAGCCGAATCGCTCACCCGTGTTTGCCAAAGCTAAGGCCCACAGACCTTTTGGTTGATTCTCAAACATAATTTTTTGTTTTGTTGTTATTTTATTATTTAGTTATTCTTTTCTCGCAATTTTTGTGCAAAGATACATAAATTATTCCATATTTCAAACTTATTGCACCAAAAAGCGCACTTCACATAGCATTTTTCTACTAGGAACCGGCTAAAATTCTAAAAAACAGACAAATCATATAAAAAATTTCCGTTTATATTACAACGTAATTGCATTTTTTTTCGTACCTTTGCACCCCGAAACCATGAGGAGGTTTCGGGATACACAAAAATACTTCAAAAAATTCTAAATAGAAAGGTAAAAGGATATTTATGAGACAACTTAAGATTAGTAAGAGTATAACCAACCGTTCCAGTGAAGCACTCGACAAGTACTTGGTGGAGATTGGTAGAGAGCCTATGGTCTCTATCGATGAAGAAATCGAACTTGCCCAGAAGATTCGCAAAGGCGGTCGTGAGGGAGAACGTGCCAAGGAGAAATTGGTAAAAGCAAACCTTCGTTTCGTTGTATCTGTTGCTAAGCAATATCAGCACCAAGGTCTTTCTCTTACCGACCTCATCGACGAGGGTAACATCGGTTTGGTAAAGGCTGCTGAAAAGTTTGACGAGACCCGCGGCTTTAAGTTTATCTCATACGCCGTATGGTGGATTCGTCAGAGCATCCTGCAGGCTATTGCCGAGCAGAGCCGTATCGTTCGCCTGCCTTTGAACCAGGTAGGTGCATTGAGTAAAATTAGTGCAGAAATCAGTAAGTTTGAGCAGGAGAACCAGCGCAAACCTTCTGTTGCTGAGCTCGCTCAAATCACAAAGATGGAAGAAAGCAAAATCGACCAGACTATCAAGGCAGATAATCACCACATGAGTATCGATGCTCCATTCGGTAGCGATGATGATGACAATGCGATGGTCGACGTGATGGCTTCGGGTGATGACAGCCGTACCGACAAGGGTGTTGACTTCGAGTCTATGGCGAGCGAGCTTGACCGCGTTCTCAACTCTGTATTGAAAGACCGTGAGCGCAAGATTCTGTGCTACTGCTATGGTATCGGTTGCCATGAGAAGGGTTTGGAGGAAATCGGCAGCGAGTTCAACCTTACCCGTGAGCGTGTTCGCCAGATTCGCGAAAAGAGTATCATCAAGCTCCGTGATAGCGGTAAGATCAAAATCTTGATGAAGTACTTGGGATAAGTTAAGTGAAGAGTGAAGAACGAAGAGTGAAGAATTCTTTTGCTTTTCTTCACTAAGGTTTGAAGACGAGAGAAAAATAGATAAAACCAAGTTGCTCATAGCAACGAAAGTAAAAAGGGGCAATCAGTTGGTTCATCCCAATCTGATTGCCCTTTCTCTATTAACTATAAACTGTTAACTATTAACTATTCACAAAGTTACCAGTCTTGTCAAGAAATCCGTTCTCGCCATCTTTTGATGCTTCGAAGTAAGGATATTCATCACGCAAGCAAATTTCGTCGTAAAGGAAATCCGCCACTACCGTATCGTTACCATCCGGCATTACCAGTCCCATCTTGCCATTCTTCTCAGCTATTACCGGCATGATGCTCAAGTCATCATTATAAATGTAGCAGGTGCGCAAGAAATCATAAGTTGGCGAAAGTAAGATGTTGCCTTGATGATCTTTCATACCGAACTTTCCATCCTGCTCAAATACTTCATGATATTGAATGTATTTCGCCTTGATGCGCTGGTAATAGAAAACCATCTTGCGCTTATCGTTGACAAAATCCAGCATATACTGGAAGGTGTCACAATAGTTGGCTACCGAACGGACCAGAATCATCTTCAAGTCAAGACCATCCAATGCTTTTCTGTTCAGATCAATATACTTGGCTATCGCCTTCTCCTTCTCTGGTACAGAGAGGCTGGCTAGCCTTTCCTCAAATTTCAACATAGCTTGCTTGGTACCCGACATACCCTTGATATACCGGTGTATCTGTCTGCCCATCTCAGAACATACAAACTTGTCAATCTCCTGCTGCTCTATCGGGTCAGCATAGTCCTTAATCAATGATTCAGGTGTCGCATTCATGGTTATTTCCTTTCTTTTAAAAATTATACTTTCACTCTTCACTTATTTCACATTAGGCTTCTGCAAACCATATCCCTTTCTCTTATCTTCAAACAAGAGGAGGAAAGAGATGATAATAGCAATCACACCGAAGGCTGCAAAGATAGTCATCGTCTGGGTATAGTCGATAACACCATCAGCACCCGTATTAGCCTGGTTCACCTTTCCAATCCATACCGGAATGAGAGCCAGTCCGATGTTTTGGATGTAGAAGATAAGAGCGTATGCAGTTCCTAAGAGTTTCATTGGAATAATCTTTGGCACAGATGGCCACATGGCTGATGGTACCAGTCCAAATGCAATGCCCAGGATGAGCATCAGCACGATGGCAAGCACCCATGAGTTGATTGGCAGGGCAAACATGACGTGCACAAAGGTCAGGAGGCAACTGCCGATAATCATCAGCGTAGCACCCTTGCCATACTTATCGTATATACTACCGAAGAGCGGTGTGAGGAAGATGGTACCGAATGGCAACATCGCAGGAATCAGACCTGCCAAATTAGCATCCACACCATACTTGAAAATCATCAGTTTGGTGGCAAACTTCAGGAATGGGAATACACCGGCATAGAACATCAGGCAAAGGAATGCCACATACCAGAAACCTGTTGTCTTGAACAAACCGCCCAAGTCTGAAAACTTGAAACCTTCTTCCGGTTCTGTAGCTACAGCTGCTGCAGAAGCATCCTCCTTCTTGTCCATCACGCAATAAACCAGATAAACCAGTACACCTGCGCAAAGCAATACGGCACCTAAAGCAACAGAAGCAGAAACACCGCCCATCGCCTTGGCAAAAGGAAGAGAAGCACTCAGAGCTGCAGCAGTTCCCAAACGAGCCGTAGCTACCTGTACACCCATTGCCAGAGCCAACTCATGGCCCGTAAACCACTTCACGATAACCTTGCTCACTGTGATACCACATATCTCGCATCCTACACCATAGATGGCAAAGCCAAGTGCAGCTATCACTACCTGCGTACTATAAGTACCGAAGAATGGTACAGCAACCATTCCGTCAAACTCATGACCTAAAGCATACCACTTCAACAAGGCTCCACCAAACATCAGGACGGTAGAGAGGATACCAGTGAAACGGATGCCAAACTTATCGAGGATAAGACCACCGAAGAAGAGAAGCAGGAGGAACACATTGAAGTATCCGTAAGCTCCAGAGAAGAAGCCGTACTCATCCGAATTCCATCCGAGTCCGAGACCATTCTCTGCTCCCTTGGCTGCTGTCAAGAGAGGCTCCAGTGGAGACATCACATCTGTAAAAAAGTAACCGAACATCATCGTGATACTCACGATGAGGAGGGCGGTCCAGCGAGCTGACTTAGAGTCGCTCAATTTCATCTGCATTTTTTCTGTTGTACTCATTTTTTTTCAAAACATAAATGATAAACCCGTTATCATTATTTATTATCAATTATTAATTATCATCTATTTCCGTTTCACGTTCTTCGTTCTGGTGATATCAAAGAGATAAGAGAGTTTCAGGACAATCTGTCCGTAGTTACTCTTTCCGAAATAATCACGCTTAGAAGCACCGTAGATATTTCCCAGACCATAGTAGTATCGGGCTTCGGCAAGGAAATGCCCCACCTTCGGAATACTGTATTCAGCACCCAGACCAAGGGCGATACCATAATCGAGTTTGTTCTTGACTGCCATCGTATCCTGAGCCACTACCGGACTTACACGGTTATTGTCGGTTGCCGGCATGTGCTCTACCGAGAAGTTGGTCTTCTGCGAATCACTCAGATAGAGACCAAACTGCGGACCGGCATTCACAAAGATATTCAGTCCTCTTGTCTCCCTACCCCATGCCAGATGCGCAAAGATTGGCACCTGAATATAGTTGATGGTACGCTTGTAAGCCATCGCCTCTTTGGTTTCGGTGATAATCACCGGATTATTCTCCATATCCAGGATATCCTCTTCCCATCCTGCCTGCGCATAGTTTACCTCGGCATAGATAGAACAGATGGTCTTGAAATATTTCTCACAGGTATATCTCATCGAGAAACCGCCCGTCAGTCCGCCGTGCTGCTTCTGCTGTACCTCGGGTATGAATCCTACGCTACTCATCATATAGCCCCCATTAAAACCGATGGCGAAATCATTACGATGCTCTCCTATCTGTGCCGAAACTGGAATTCCGAAGATGAGCATCAGAATCAGCAGCCCAATATTTCTATTCATTATCAACTATAAATTGTAAACTATAAATTGTAAACTATAAACTAGTACTTCACCGCCTCTATCTGATGATTAAAGGTATAGTGAATCAACTGGAAACTCTTGTTCTTGTATCCTCCTCTACTGGTCTTCTCGAAACGGAGTGGAGTCTGCACAGGCTGGTAAGTCATCTGCTGGCGCTCACCTGTAAAGTTCTTGCCATATCTCTTGACGCCCTGAATCAGATACATTCCGTGATCGAAACCGGTGATGGCGAATCTTGGCTGTGCCACCATCATAGGCTGATGGAACCATCGCTCATAACGGCTCTCAAGCGCCTTGGTCTGTGCTGAGTTCGGGTTATAATAGAAGGTGGAAGGGATATAAGTATCATACTTATAGAATCTTTCCAGATTATACTTGGCATACATCAGCCATTCGGTATAGCCGAAGAGCGAAATAGCTGCACCCGGATACTTCGCATCAAATTCGTCGAGCTTGTTCAACACCTGAGTCAACTGTGGCGAACGTCCCGTATTCAGGATAATCACATTCTGCTTGGAAGGCATGAAAGCCTTGGCAAACTGATCGATACTTGAATTCACATTGGTGATGCTATAATTGATTTTCCTGCGTTCCAGTTCCTTGCGCAGACCGAACGTAAAGTTGCCCTTTCTCGAAGTAGAATCATTGCAGTCTACAAAGATAGGATGCACATTGGTAAAACGGCCCAGGAATGCCTTGATGGTCGCATCATTCAGCGCATCATCGCTCTGATAAACCTGGAAAATCTCTTTGTTTCTTTCTACATCATCTCCGCTGATAGAGAACGGAATCACCATTTTGATGCCGTAGTTCTTGCAGAAGTTGGTCAGCGGAGCCACCTGCTTGGTATAAAGTGGACCAAAGATGATGTCGCATTGGTTAGCGCCCTCCTGCAAGAGTGTATTCCGGATATCAGCATCAATAGGAACGTTCCAGGCATGCACATCTATATCGGCGCCCTGCTGCTTCAGGGTTTCGCAAGCAAGCAGCAAACCGCGGTAATACTCCACCATTCGCTTGCCGTCGCCATCAACATTATGCAAAGGTAACATCACGCCTACCTTTACCGCATTTCTGGCAACAGCAGCCTTTGAGGTTGCCGGAGCTGTAGCAGTTTTCTGAACCGTCGCCCCATTCCCCGACTTCTGACCGTTCACCTGATTAGGATTCTTCTGGTCTTTGGTGTATGGAATAAAGAGCGTAGCTCCCTTCTGCAGCATGTATCCCTCACGCTTCATCTCCGGATTGGCATCCATCAGTTCAGGAAGGCTCAATCCGTATTTATTGGCGATACCAAAGATGGTATCTTTCTTCTTAACCGTGTAAATGTCGCGCCATTTTACAGTCTGCGCGCCAATGCTGACACTGAGCAGAAGCCCAACGAGCAGCAGGAAATATCTCATTTTTTGTCTCATATCACAAGATTTTTTTAACGATATCTTCAAATATTTCATGTTTTCATCTGCAAAAATACAAAAAATCTTGCATCTGACGCAATATCTCTCATCTTTTTATTATCTTTGCACAAATTATTTTAGAAATGAGACGAAAAATAGCATTACTTTGCATCATGTTGCCACTTTTGACGTGTCAATTACACGCTCAGGAAGTCAACGACGACAAGGAGGACAACACAGAAGAGACGACCAAGGTCAGTTCTCTTCTCATGCCGAATACCTTCTCTCCAAATGGCGATGGCATCAACGACATCTACAAGCCCAAGGATGGTTACCGGAACATTGAGGAGTTCCACGCCTATATATATAATAGGTGGGGACAGAAACTCTATGAATGGACCAACCCTGCCACGGGATGGGATGGCACCTACCGCGGAAAACCGGTCAAGGAGGGTGTCTACTTCTGTCTCGTCAAGGCGAAGGGGGCAGATGGCGTTGTGTATAACATCAAACGTGATGTCAACCTGCTCAGAGGTTATACCGAAGAGCAGAACAGTAACTATTAGGCAAACAGCAATTAGCAGAATTGGAATATGAATTCAGAAGAAAAGATAAATGTATGGGGCGCACGGGTCCACAACCTCAAGAACATAGATGTGGAGATTCCGCGTGATTCCCTCACCGTGATTACCGGACTCTCTGGTTCGGGCAAGAGTTCACTGGCTTTCGACACCATCTTTGCCGAAGGTCAGCGCAGATATATCGAAACATTCTCTGCCTATGCCCGCAACTTCCTGGGTAATATGGAACGCCCGGATGTTGATAAGATTACGGGATTGAGTCCGGTCATCAGCATAGAACAGAAAACCACTAACAAGAATCCCCGCTCTACCGTGGGCACAACCACCGAGATTTACGACTATCTCCGTCTGCTCTATGCCCGCGCCGGTACTGCCTACAGCTATCAGAGTGGCGAGGAGATGATGAAATATACCGAGGAACAGGTCATCGACATGATTCTCAGCGATTATAAGGGCAAGGCTATCTTCCTGCTCGCACCCCTCGTACGCCAGCGCAAGGGTCATTACCGCGAACTCTTCGAAAGCATGCGCAGAAAGGGGTATCTCTACGTGCGACTCGACGGCAACATCCTCGAAATCGTTCCCAATATGAAAACCGACCGCTACAAGAACCACAATATAGAAGCTGTGGTCGATAAACTGGTGGTGAAGGAAGAAGATGAGGAACGCATCCGCAAGAGTGTGGCAACGGCTATGAAACAGGGCGACGGCATGGTAATGGTTCTTGAGAAAGGTACCAAGGAGGCCAAGACATACTCCAAGCGTCTCATGGACCCTGTAACGGGTATCGCCTACCAGGATCCAGCTCCTAACATGTTCTCCTTCAACTCTCCCGAAGGTGCCTGTCCGCATTGCAAGGGTCTGGGTAAGGTGAACCAGATTGATATCAAGAAGGTAATTCCCGATGATAAACTCAGCATCCATGAAGGCGGCATCGCTCCGCTCGGCAAATACAAGAACCAGATGATTTTCTGGCAGATAGAATCATTGCTCAGCAAGTATGACCTCAACCTGAAGACACCTATCTGTGAGATTCCGGGCGATGCCATGCAGGAAATTCTTTATGGTTCGCTCGAAAACGTGAAGATAGAAAAGGAAAAGGTGCATACCTCTACCGACTATTTCTGCGCCTACGATGGCATCATCGACTACCTGCAGAAGGTGATGGAAGATGACGAGAGTGCGGCGGGCAAGAAATGGGCCGACCAGTTTATCTCTACCATCGAATGTCCTGAATGCCATGGTTTGCGACTCAAAAAGGAATCGCTCTCTTTCAAAATCTGGGATAAGAATATATCCGAAGTAGCCAGTCTCGACATCGATGAACTGCGCAATTGGCTCGAAGAAGTGGAACAGCATCTGCCTTCGATGAAAGCGAAGGTGGCTCACGAAATCATCAAGGAGTTGCGCTCACGCGTTACCTTCCTCCTAGATGTGGGACTCAATTATCTCTCGCTCAACCGCCAGTCAGCTTCTCTCTCGGGTGGCGAGAGCCAGCGCATCCGTCTGGCTACTCAGATTGGTAGCCAGCTGGTCAATGTACTCTATATCCTCGATGAGCCGAGCATCGGTCTACACCAGCGCGACAACGAACGTCTGCTCAACAGTCTGAAGGAACTTCGCGACCTGGGCAATACCGTTATTGTGGTGGAGCACGATGAAGATATGATGCGGGCTGCCGACTGGATTGTAGATATCGGTCCGAAGGCGGGACGCAAGGGAGGTGAAGTTGTCTTCCAGGGCACACCTCAGGAGATGCTCAAGACCGATACCATCACCGCCCAGTATCTCAACGGCAAGATGGCTATTGAGGTGCCTGCTCTCCGTAGAGAAGGCAACGGCAAGCATATCACCATTCACAGAGCTACGGGCAACAACCTCAAGGGGGTGGATGTTGATTTTCCACTCGGCAAACTCATTGTCGTAACGGGTGTCAGCGGCTCAGGCAAATCCACTCTCATCAACGAGACCCTCCAGCCTATCCTCTCTCAGCATTTCTACCGTTCGCTCAAGAAACCGATGCCATACGAGAGCATCGAGGGTATCGAGAATATCGACAAGGTAGTGAATGTAGACCAGAGTCCGATTGGCAGGACGCCTCGCAGCAATCCAGCTACCTACACAGGCGTGTTCAGTGATATCCGCTCGCTCTTCGTAGGACTTCCAGAGGCAAAGATCCGCGGTTATAAGCCGGGCAGATTCTCCTTCAATGTGAAAGGTGGAAGATGCGAGGAATGTAAGGGTAACGGATATAAGACCATCGAAATGAACTTCCTGCCGGATGTCTACGTACCTTGTGAGGTATGCCACGGCAAACGCTACAACCGCGAGACGCTGGAGGTAAGATACAAGGGAAAGAGCATCGCCGATGTTCTCGACATGACCATCAACCAGGCGGTAGATTTCTTCGAGAATGTTCCTCAGATACTGCAGAAGATCAAGGCATTACAGAATGTAGGTCTCGGATACATCAGGTTAGGACAGAGTTCCACTACCCTCTCTGGCGGTGAAAGTCAGCGCGTAAAACTGGCTACCGAACTCTCGAAGCGTGATACGGGCAAGACACTCTATATTCTCGATGAACCGACAACCGGTCTGCATTTCGAAGACATCCGCATCCTAATGGATGTACTCCAGAAACTGGTAGACCGTGGCAATACGGTCATCATCATCGAGCACAATCTCGATGTCATCAAACTCGCCGACTGGCTCATCGACATGGGTCCGGAAGGTGGACGAGGCGGCGGTCAACTCCTCTTTGCCGGTACACCAGAAGAAATGGTGAAGCAGCAGAAGGGATATACCTATAAGTTCCTCGCCCCTTTACTGAAGAAATCAGGGAAACCTGAATAAATCAGGATAGGAACAAAGACTGTGACAGAAGAAAAAATTCCCCAACCGACTTTCTTAAACGGGTTGGGGAATTTTTATTTCAATATAAAATATGACGATAGCATGGTACCATGTGACTTTTTCTGATGCATAAAAAAAGCACGGAATATTAAACTCCGTGCTCTTTTTTGCTTTTATATTTAATCTTGTCAAAACCTTCACCATACACACCGATAACGGCACTCTGACTGACAAAGGCATGGGGATCAATCTCGCTGATAAGACGGAAGATAGCAGGAGCCTGACGCTGCTTGGCTAACACGAAAAGCATCTTCACATCCTGACCGGAATAAAAACCGCTGGCGTTCACCACCGTTACTCCCCTATCAGCATCTACATTGATGCGCTTGCCTATCTCCTCATACTTCTGTGAAATGATAAAGAACTGTACGCTTCGTCTTCTGCTGTTTACCACCTGGTCGATGCAGAATGCCTGAACGCAAAGAACTACATAACCATATAACACCTTCTCCCAATCGTGTACCACCAGATAGCTGGAACTGATGATGAAGATGTCGCATATCATAATCACTCTACCTAGAGAAATGTCGCGATACTTGTTGACGATGGCTGCGATGATATCCGTACCACCCGTACTTCCACCAACCGAGAAACCGAGTCCGATTCCGCAGCCACAGAAAACGGCACCCAGGAAAGCAGCCCATAAAGGTTGGTTTTCCAAAAGATGAAAATCACCTAAACGGCTGGAGAAGAAAGAGGTCAGGATGGTTACCACTATAACGGCATAAACAGTCTTGACACAGAACTTTGCTCCCAAAATCTTGAACGCACATATTAATAAGGTGGCGTTGACGATAAAATACGGAATTTGCACAGGGCAACCGGTTGCCCAATAGATAATACTGGAGATACCAGGAAGTCCGCTTGCTGTTACATTGGTTGGCAAGAGGAACACGTTCCATCCAATAGCGTAGGATATCATACCTATCGCAATCAAAACATAGTCTTGTACAGACTTCCACAAGGGTCGAGGAGGAGTCATAATTAATTTATAATTTACAATTTATATTTTTTTAAAAGCTTTTGCCCTTACAGGGCGTTTTTAAATGCAATTATATTTACCCAGGGTGTTGCCTTGGGCTAGGAGCTTCTGCCCTTTACCTTTCCCCTTCGGCCGGTGACCGTTGGTTCAGGGCGTGCTGACTATACATTTCTGGGCGTGTGGATTTTACCAGAATTTCTTCTGCTGCTCTGACCACTCAAATCCTTGGGTAGCCATTTGGGCTTCTAATGCCGCACGGTTCACATTGAAGTGATTACAAATCTCATCGAGTGTTTCAAACTCGTGGTCACGAAGCAGGAAGTTGATGGCGCTTACGAGCATCGGAACATCATTCATTGGTAACTTATCCATCCTTTTTATATTGATTAATTAATATTTATTATTGATTACTTGAGGCACCATGCCTCTTTCGGGGTGCAAAATTACTGCAAAATTCAGACAATACCAAAAAAATCCCAGCAATCTTTTACCGATTGCTGGGATTTTTATAAATTATTGATGATTTACGCATTCACTGCAACTGAAATCCAGTCGAAGACGAATGAGCAAATACCGAATGCTACGATACCTACGGTGCAGATTGCAAGCGCCAACTTGGTTGAGCATGCGCTCTGGAAAGTAGGAAGCGGATTATCACTGTGCTTGATGAACATAGCCTTCACGATGAGCAGATAGTAGTACAAGCTGATAACTGTGTTTACCAACGCGATGAATACTACGCCGTATGCCCAGGCTCCCAATGTGGTGTGGATGTCGTGTGTACCAACGGCTGCCATGAACACGAAGAACTTCGAGAACATACCGGCAAATGGAGGAATACCACCCAATGAGAACAATGCCAAGGTCATCAGGAATGCCAGACGTGGATTGGTCTTGTACAAACCATTGTAGCTGTCCATCTGAACTGTACCGTTGTTGTGCTCCTCAATAGATGAGATGATGGTGAAGACACTCAGGTTGGCTACTACGTAAATCAATACATAGTAAGTCAGGGCGCTCACGCTCATCGCTGAGTTACCTACCACAGCCAACATGATGTAACCTGCCTGAGAGATAGAAGAGAATGCCATGAAACGCTTCAGGTCGCTCTGACGGATGGCAAACAGGTTGGCGATAGTGATAGAAAGTACAATCACGATGTAAAGCAACACGGTCCAGTACTCTACCATTGGCTGGAACACCTTCATGAGGATAGCGCAGAGAGTAAACGCTGCAGCACCCTTAGATACTACTGACAAGTAACCTGTAACAGTAGTTGGTGCACCCTGGTATGAATCGGCTGTCCAGAAGTGGAAAGGAACCAAGGAAATCTTGAAACCGAGACCACTGAAGAAGAATACCATACCGGCGATGGTCAATGGTGATGCAGAGATAACCTTTGCTACATCATCGAAGTACAAAGTACCACAAGCAGCATAGAGCAGAGAGATACCGTAGATCATCACGCCACTTGAGAAAGTAGCAGTAAGGATGAACTTAGCTCCTGCCTCAGCAGAATTGTGACGGTATTTATCGAATGCTACCAAGCAAGCCATTGGCACAGATGCCATTTCGAGACCGAGGAAGAACAGGAGGAAGTGGTTGGCACTAACCATCATGTTCATACCGAGCAAGGTAGAGATAATCAGCATATAGAACTCACCCTCCTTGAAGGCTGTGTCCTTGCGGCTCAACCACTCCTTAGCCTGTACCATCACGATGAGGGTACCCAGCGCCAGGATAGTCTTCAAGACACCGGCAGCAGGACCTGTTGTGTACATGCCGCCAAATGCCTCTGTGGCTTCTGTTGGGAAGATATTGATGGCAATGTGAGCCACCATCAAGAGACATACCAGAGGATTGAACCACTTACGGTCTGCGCTCTTGGAACTGCAGAAGTCAGCAATGAAAGTGATCAACAGAACTACCATCAGAGTGGCTTCTGGAATCATATTTAAAAATTGACTGTAATTCATTTCTTCTGATATTTATTACATGATTACACTAAAGATAGGACCTACAGCGTCCATGATAATCTTCTCTGCCCAGAGTGGGAACATACCGAGACCTGCAACGCAGGCGATAAGACCTGCTACAGCGATACGCTCGTCCCAGGTAGCATCGTGAAGCTTCTCCAACTTTGGATTAGGAACCTTCTGATAAAGGATCTTACCAACACAACGCAGGATGTAAACCGCTGTTACTACGATAGAGGTACATGCGATGATGGTACATACACGATGGAACATATCTGCATTCTGGAAGGCACCTACGAAGATGGTCATCTCGGCTACGAAACCAGAGAAACCAGGCAAACCGAGGTTAGCCAAACCAGCTACTGCATAACCTACAGAGAGGAATGGAATGATCTTCATCAAACCACCCAGGTAACGTACGTCACGTGTACCAGCCTGATGATAAATCATACCGATAACGGCGAAGAAGAGGGCGGTCATCAAACCGTGAGACAACATCTGGAGGATAGCACCAGTAGCGGCTGTCTCGGTCATCATACAGAGAGCGAAGAGCACCATACCACAGTGAGATACTGATGAGTAAGCGTTGATGTACTTCAAGTCGGTCTGTACACATGCTGACAAAGCACCATATACAATAGAAATAGTAGTCAGCACGAGGAACACCTTAATCCAGAATCCGTGAGTAGCAGCTGGCAAGAGGAACATGGCGATACGGAAGCAACCGTAACCACCAAGCTTCATCAATACACCGGCGTGCAACATAGATACAGCTGTTGGCGCACTGGCGTGACCATCAGGAGACCATGTGTGGAATGGGAACAGCGCACCGAGGATACCGAAACCGATGAAGAGCAATGGGAAGAACACGTTCTGCACGCTCTCTGGAATCGCATGAGCACCATTTGTATGGTGAGCGATATCGAGGATTTCGAAGGTCTGAGCACCACTGTAGAAGTAGATACCCAGGATACCGATAACCAAAAGGGCTGAACCACCCATCAACATCAAAGTCAACTTCATGGCTGAATACTCCTTTGCACCACTACCCCATACACCGATGAGGAGGTACATTGGAATCAGCGCTACCTCATAGAACATGAACATGGTGAACATGTCGATAGAGATGAAGAAGCCATATACACCGATGCTCAGGAGTGTGAACCAGAGGAAGTATTCCTTCTTCATTGGCTCCATCTGCCAGGAAGCAAATGTACCGGTGAACACGATGATAGAAGTCAGGAGAAGCATCACCACTGAGATACCATCCACACCGAGTGAATAGTTGATGTGCAATGGTTCAAACCAAGGCACACAGTAGGTGAAGAGCATCGGAGCTTGGTCGGCTGGCATTGTCTCACGAGCTTCGAGAAATGCAAACACCAAATAGATGGAGAGACCGAGCAATACGCTGGCACCTGCTACCATCACACCACGAACCTGCTTGTCGTTGCGTGCCAACCAGAGGCCGAGCAACATCAGGAGTGGTACTATGACGAATATACTTAAATTCATTTCTTTTCTATTTACTTAATTGTGAGACTTTCATTAAAGAAGTGCGAGCAGGCACAATGTCAATGCTACGGTACCGGTGAGGAACCAGATAGCATAGCTGCGAACATCACCACTCTGCCATGGGCGGATGGTTTCACCTGCCTCCTGTGTACCCCAAGCCATGAAGTTGAAGGTACCATCGATAACGCGACGGTCGAACCATGCGATTGGCTTTGAGAAGCAACCGAAGACAATCTTGTGAGTGAAGAACTGCCAAGCATCGTCGATATAGAAACGGTTCAACGCTGCCTTGTGCAACTTAGGCATCTTCTTAGCCAAAGTGTCTGCCAATGGAGTCTTCTTAGGAGCATACATGTAAGTAGCCAGACCGATACCGATGATAGCAACGATAACAGAGGTTGTTGCCACACTCATGTCGATATGGATATCATAGCTCTGACCTGTAGCAGATACGAAGTGACCGAATGGAATCAAACCGCAGAGGCAAGAGATGATGGCGAGGAATACCAATGGACCCCACATCACGAAAGGAACCTCCTGTGGCTTGCGACGGTTCTCAGGATCAAGCTCATAGTAGCTCTGTCCCCAGAAGATTACGTAGTAGAGACGGAACATGTAGAATGCAGTCATACCGGCTACCACTGTCATGAACCAGCCCATGAATGGAGAGAACTGGAAGCATGCTGAGATGATCTCATCCTTTGACCAGAAACCTGCGAATGGAGGAATACCTGCAATCGCCAAGCAACCGATGAGGAAGCAGATGTTGGTAATAGGCATGTACTTGTGCAAACCGCCCATGTAATCCTTGAAGTTACTGCCGATGATGACGATGATGGCACCAGAGCAGAGGAAGAGCAATGCCTTGAACATAGCGTGGGTAAACAGGTGGAAGATACCAGCCATATAACCCAAACCACCATGGTGGTTATCTACTGCGAAGCAGACACCGAGAGCTACAAGCATGTAGGCAATCTGAGAGATAGTAGAGAAAGCCAGACCACGCTTGATATCACGCTGGCAGCAAGCTACAGCTGCTGCATAGAATGCGGTGAAGGCTGCAATGTAAGCTACATAGTGCAATGTCTCAGGAGCATACTGTACCCAGATTGGGAAGAGGCTGGCTACCTGATATACACCGGCTACAACCATGGTAGCGGCATGGATCAATGCAGAAACAGGAGTTGGACCCTCCATCGCATCTGGCAACCAGATGTGCAATGGGAACATCGCACTCTTACCGGCACCACCGATGAACATGAGGAACAAAGCTGTTGGCATTACCCAAGCTGCACCTGCCAAAGCAGAGTTGAGCTCTGGCTGAGCATTCAAGTCATAGTTGAAGGTTCCTACGTAGAAGCTGTAGAACAGGATACCGATGAGGAAGAAGAGGTCAGCGAAACGGGTTACGATGAACGCCTTCTTGCTGGCATGAACTGCAGCATGCTTTGGATAGTAGAAACCGATGAGCAGGTATGAGCAGACACCCACCAACTCCCAGAACAGATACATCTGGAAGATGTTGGTAGCTACTACCAGGCCCAACATAGACATGGTGAAGAGGCTCAGGTAAGCGTAGAAACGCTGCATACCCTTCTCATATTCCTCAACCTTGTAGTTCTCATCACGCTCTGCCATATAGCCGAAGCTGTAGATGTGAACCATGAAGCTGACGGTGGTAATCACGATGAGCATCAATACAGAGATTGGGCTCAGACGGAAACCGATGTTGAAGGTGAGCAACTCAGTAAACTTCAACCATGTGAAATTAAATACGGTAACAGTTGGGTACATACCTGTAGAGGCATCGCGACCCACTGCAAAGAAGTACTCGTATGCTGTATAGACAGACATCGCGAATACACAGCCCATCAATACGGTACCGATGAGTGCTGCTACCGGTCTTTTCATCTTCATACCCACAAGTCCCAGAACCAGGAAGCTCAGGAATGGCAGAAGAAGTATCAAAAATGCATAATTGTATTCCATTGTCTTTTAGAATTTCATGTTTTCAATACTGTTCACCTGGTCACTGTGATAGTTGCGGTAAACGTTGATAATAATAGCGAGCGCTACGGCTGTCTCGGCTGCTGCTACTCCGATAGAGAACAATGTGAAGAAGAAACCTTCCAACTGTCCTGGGAAGAGGATGCGGTTGAACACAGCGAAGTTCAGGTCGGCTGCATTCAATACAAGCTCGATGGAGATGAGCATGGCAACGAGGTTACGGCGTGTACAGAAGCCATAGACTCCGATGAAGAACAAGAGTGCTGAGAGCACGAAGAAATATTGTACTGGAATCATTTCTTATCCTCCTTTCTTGCGATTAAGATACCACCGATGATACATGCCAACAGGAATACAGAGATAAACTCGAATGGCAATACATAGCCATACTTGTCAGCACCTACCAGTGCAGAACCTACCTGGTCCATTGGCACCTCGGTGTCGGCTACGGTTGCAGCCATATCAATAAAGTGATTCTTCAACACGATGACTGCCAAGGTTACGAAACCAACGAGGCAGACGAGTGCGCGACCTACAATCTTGCTACCCTTGACATGCTCCAAAAGCCCCTGGAGAGTACGCTTTGATACCAACTGGATAGCGAAGACATAAAGCATGGTGATACCACCGGCATATACAGAAATCTGAGCTGCACCCAGATAAGTATAGTCGAGCAGGAAGAACATGCCTGCTACACCGAAGAGTACGAACAACAGGAAGGTTGCCGCACGCATGATGCGCTTGGTGAACACGCACATGATGGCTGAGCCAAGGATGACTACTGCCAAGATGACGAACATAAATAAATTTGCTGTTATCATTGTCTAAAGTCCTCCTTACTTAGTCTTGGTGTTAAACTTACCGATTTCCAATGGGGCACCACCATCGATGAGGTCAGGAAGGCTTCCGCCCTTATAAACCTCCTTGTCAAGGTGCATCACCAACTTGTTGCGGTCGAAGACTGCATTCTCGAAATCGTTGACAAACTTGATTGCACCGAAGTTACATGCGTTCACACAGAGCTCGCAGAACATGCAGTCGCCCAAGTCGTACTGGTAATCTACCAGCTTGCGCTTCTTCTTGCCTGTCTCTGGGTCCTCCACCATCTCGGTTACGATCTTGATGGTATCGTTAGGGCATGACTTCTCACACAATGTACAACCCACACACTTGTAAGCCTCGTTCTCATCACGAACAAAGACCAGGCGACCACGGAAACGTGGAGAGATGTGGAGTGTAGTCTTGCGGTTCTCAGGATACTGCTCTGTGCTTTTTGGTGTGAAGTACTCCTTCATGGTAGTCTTCATACCGATAGCAAGGGTCTTCAAACCCGCTGCAATACCGCCGAAATATGAATTGTTAGACATACTTTCTTATTATTATAATAATGTGTATTAAAGATTATCCGTGGAATCCGAATGCTACGCATACTGTCATCAAGATCAGGATGACCAGTGACAATGGCATCAGATACTTCCACTCCAACTTCAGAATCTGGTCGATACGCAGACGTGGGAATGTCCAACGTACCCACATCAGGAGCCAAACCACAGCAAAGGTCTTACCGAAGAACCAGATGAAACCTGGGATGAGGTTCATCAGATTGTCGAAGCCCTCGATACCGATGTTCAATGGCGCCCAACCACCGAGGAATACGGTAGAAGCGATACCAGAAATCACGAAGAGGTTGAGGTACTCAGCCAGGTAGTAGAAACCGAAGCCCATACCTGAATACTCAGTGTGGTAACCTGCGGTCAACTCACTCTCAGCCTCAGCCAAGTCGAAAGGACCACGGTTAGCCTCTGCATTACCTGCTACGAGGAATACGAGGAAAGCCAGGATAGCTGGCACATGACCCTTGATAATCAACCAGTTCCATGCACCAGTCTGTGCCTCTACGATACCGCTTACCTGCATGGTGCCGGTAAGAACGACTGCAGAAATCAGACAGAGACCGAGAGACATCTCGTAAGAAATCATCTGTACGGCACCACGCATGGCAGAAACCACAGAGTACTTGTTGTTAGATGCCCAACCAGCGAGGAACACACCCAAAACGCCGATAGAACTTACGGCTGTGATGAGGAATACACCTACGTTGAAGTCAAGAATATGAGCTCCCTTGTTCCATGGAAGGAATGAGAAAGTACCTACAGAGGCTATGATCACGAGGAATGGTGCCATGTAGTAGAGCAGCTTGTCGGCTCTATCCACGGCGAAGATCTCCTTGATCAACATCTTGAGCACGTCGGCGAATACCTGGAAGATACCCCAAGGACCTACACGCATAGGGCCGAGACGGCACTGGAAGTAGGCACACACCTTACGCTCCATGAAGATAAGTACGATAGCGATGAGGGCGTATGCTGTCAAAATACAGATACCCACGAGCACGCACTCAATCAGAATCGACAGGAAGTCGCCCAAACCCAAGGTCTGGCGAAGCAGATTGTCGATGAATGTTGTTACTATACTAAAATCAAACATAATTATCTATCAATATCAGGGATTACGAAATCGATTGCTGCACCTGTAGTGATGAGGTCGGCGATCTTCTGACCACGGAGCATTGGATCCAAGGCTCCTGTGAGTGAGAGACCCATCGGACGCATCTTCATACGGTATGGACTCTTGTCACCCTTTGAGTCGAGATATACACCAAACTCGCCGCTGGCACCCTCTACAGAGAAGTACCACTGTCCCTCTGGAACCTTGATGATTGGCTTCTGCTTGATGTAGTACTCACCCTCTGGAATGTTGTCGATCAACTGCTCGATGATGTCCAAGCTCTGATACAACTCCTGGATGTGTACATAGTAACGATCCATTGAATCGCAACCGGTAAGGGTGATTTCCTTCCACTCTACCTTGTCGTACATATCGTATGGATGACGCTTGCGGGTATCGTTCTTCCAACCTGATGCACGACCAGCAGGACCGGTTACGGCATAGTTGATACAATCCTCATAGTTCATTGGACCTACACCTTCGAGACGGTTGTGAGTAATCACGTTGTCACCGAATACGTCGAGGTATTCCTGAATCATCGGACGGAGATACTTGCAGAGGGTCTTCACGTTCTGAACGAAGTTAGGGTCGATATCTGCCTGAAGGCCACCGATACGGTAGTAGTTCTGGATCAGACGGCCACCAGTTGTCTCCTCCATCACGTTCAATACGTGTTCACGGTCACGCATACAGTAAAGGAATGCGGTCAAGGCACCCAAGTCCTGTGCGGTACAGCCGAGGTACAACAAGTGTGAGTCGATACGCTGCAACTCATCCATAATGGTGCGGATGTAGCGGATGCGGTCTGAGAGTTCGATACCCATAGCCTCTTCGATAACGCCTACCAAAGCGTGGCGGTGCATCATCGCAGAAAGATAGTTCAGACGGTCGGTCAATGCCAATGTCTGAGGATAGGTCATGTTCTCCCACATCTTCTCGATACCACGGTGGATATAACCAAGGTGTGGATAGATGCGCTTCACGGTCTCACCATCAATAACGGTCTGCAATCGGAGCACACCGTGGGTAGATGGGTGGTTAGGACCGATGTTGACAACATAGTCGTTCTCATCAAAGCGACGCTTCTCTGTAGCAACGAGATGGCCATCTTCGCTCAAGGAATACTCCATGGTGAAGTCATCCTCTGGCTCATCAGTGCAAGGGAACTTGTTTGCCTCAGGACTCATATCGAAGTCCTTGCGCAATGGATAGCCCTGGAAATCGGTACGGAGGAAAAGACGGCGCATATCTGGGTGACCCAGGAACTTGATGCCGACAAAATCGAATACCTCACGCTCCAGGAGGTCAGCCACCTTCCAAAGGTTAATAACTGTAGGAATCACATCACTGCCATCCACCTTCTTGGCGATGGTCTTTACTGAGCAGCGCTCGTTGGTCTGAGTATTCTCGAGAATATAGATACATCCGAGACCTTCCTCACCGAAGTCTTCACCGATGATGGTAACAAGGTAGTCGAAATGCTTCTCGTTCTTCAACTTCGCCATTTCAGAGGCGAAATTATCAAAACTCAATTCAATATTATTCAGTTTCATGTTCTTATACCTTATTATATTAATCAGTTAGACCTTTCTGAGGGTCGAAATCCTCAGGTACTTCAGTTACGATGATAGGCTCCTTGTGTCCGAGCTTCTCACTGTCAGAGAGGTTCTCGTTGCTCAAGCCGCGAAGACCACCCTTGCTCATAGAGAGCTCCTTCTCATCCTGAGTCATCTTGTGGTTAGCACCACCGAAGAATTTCTCAACCTTTACCTTACGCTGCAACTGCATCATACCATAAAGGATAGCCTCAGGGCGTGGAGGACATCCAGGGATGTAAACATCCACAGGAACCAACTCGCTGATACCACGAACCACGTTGTAGCTCTTCTTGAACGGACCACCAGAGATGGCGCATCCACCTACAGCTACCACATACTTAGGCTCAGCCATTTCATCATACAAACGCTTGAACACTGGTGCCATCTTATTGGTAATAGTACCGGCACACATGATCAAGTCAGCCTGACGTGGAGAGTTACGGGTTACCTCGAAACCGAAACGGGAGAAGTCGTAGCGTGCACAACCTACAGCCATGAACTCGATACCACAGCAAGAGGTACCGAAGGTCAAAGACCAGAGTGAGTTACTGCGTCCCCAGTTGATGGCAGCATCAAGGGAACCGACTACCACATTCGCACCACCCTCATTGAGCTCCTGCGCAATCTTTTCGAGGGTGTCATTGTCCTTAAACTCGTCGTAAGGAATACTCTTGATAGAGGCTCTTTTGTTTACTTCCATTCCAATGCTCCTTTCCGCCAAGCGTATGCAAGGCCAAATACTAATACCAACAGGAAGAACCCGATGCTCACGAGAGCCATAGATCCAAACTGCTTAACTACGACTGCCCATGGGTAAAGCAATACTGTCTCGATGTCAAACATCAGGAAAAGGATGGCGAAGAGGTAGTAGCCGATGTGTGATGGCAACCATGAGCTGCCACGAGTCGGAATACCGCACTCAAAAGGTTCACCCTTTACCGGATTGTATGAACGAGGACCGATCAACTTCGCGATGACATAAGCAGCCACCACCAAGGTTACAGCCGTCAGCAAAACGGTGATAAATAGTGTAAAGTTCATAAATTTTTTATAACGTTATTTTATATAAATGCTTCTAAGCGGCTGCAAAGGTAACACTTTTTTCTGAAAGAGCACATTTTTTTATGGTTTAATTTGCATCCAAAGTAAAAAAACTCAAAAAACTGCCTGATTCATCAGTTAACAGACAGTATTAACGAAGGTTCGGAAACAGCTAAAACGAGCGTATTTTGTAGCAAAAAGGAACAGAACAGTAGGAATTTTTACCCAAAAATTCATCCGCTTCGACATTGTTTCCGACACAACTTTCATCGCCTCTCCTACCCTTCATAAAAAGGATGAGAAAGAGATTATCTATAATCTCAATGGCCAGCAAGTAGATAAGAGCTCAGCCAGAGGCGGCATCTTCATCTCCAGCCAGAAAGGTAAGTTCTATAAAGCTCCCGGCTCTTCCGGAGGAAGGAGATAGTTCTGCTGGCGTATTCAGATGTTTGAATAAGCGAAAGAATAAGATTGAATAAGCGTATTCAGATGTTTGAATAAGCGAAAGGATATGATTGAATAAGCAAAAGGAGACGTTTCTTTGGGTTCAAGGAAACGTCTCTTTTAGTTTTAGGAGACTGCTTCTCGAGTTGAAGGAGACTGCTTCTCGAAGATTGCCTCTAGGCTCAGCAGACCTGCTGAGCCTAGTCAGCAGCTCTGCCGACTGCAGTCAGCAGGTCTGCTGAGCCTAGAGACAACACCTTTTAATCGTACAACTACAACCCTTATAGTTGTACAACCATACACCCTTTAGTTGTACAACCATACACCTTTTAGTTGTACAACCATAAACCTTTTAGCTGTACAACCATAAAAAGCAACCCCGCCAGGCGTTTCTCCTTTGACGCCTAGCGGGGTTGCGCTTTTTACCTTTTTACTGAAGTTTCGTATGTGGTTCAAGTACGGGCTGAAGGCCCAAAAGCTCCTAGCCCAGGGCAACGCCCTGGGTATAATGGCAATCAGCAAGGCGCCCTGTAAGGGCAAAAGCCTTATGTTTTGCCTGGAGCTTTAAAGCTTTTGCCCTTACAGGGCGACAGGTTTGCGTCCGTAATTACCCAGGGCGATGCCCTGGGCTAGGAGCTTCTGCCCTTTCAGGGCGTGTGGGGCTTACTTGCGAAAGTTCAATTTTTTACTTTTAAACCTCCTTTTCAGCAAACAGGCCGAAGAGCTCGGCATCTATCAGGTCGGTAACCTTTCGGAAGTCTTCAGGATTCTCTCCGAACTCCAGATTATCACCATCAATGATGATGAGGCGACCTTTATAATCCTTGATCCAATCCTCATAACGCTTGTTCAAACCCTGGAGGTAATCGATGCGGATGCTCTTCTCGAAATCGCGGCCACGCTTCTCGATATGCTTCACGAGCGTAGGAATGCTGCTCTTGATATATATCATCAGGTCAGGGAGTTTTACCAGACTGATCATCAGATCGAAGAGATCGGTATAGTTCTTGAAATCCCTATCGCTCATCATACCGATATCATGAAGATTAGGCGCAAAGATACGCGCATCCTCAAAGATGGTTCTATCCTGTACGATGGTCTGCTCTGAACGTGAAATCTCCACAACATCATGGAATCGCTTGTTCAGGAAGTAAATCTGAAGATTAAACGACCAACGCTCCATATCCTTGTAATAATCAGCCAGATATGGATTATTATCAACCGGCTCGAAATTAGCTTTCCAGCCATATCTCTTGGCAAGCATCTTGGTTAATGTAGTCTTGCCGCTACCTATATTTCCTGCTATTGCTATATGCATTTTTTTTACCTTTTTACTTTTTTACCTTTAAGAGAACAGCCCGAAGAGCTTGGCATCTATCTTATCTACGATTTCACCAAACTGCTTGGGATTGTGCTCGAAATCGAGATTATCAACTTCTACGATAAGCACCTTGCCCTTATACTTGTTCATGATGAAATCTTCGTAAAGTTTGTTGATACCTTCCAGATAATCCAAAGGCATCTTCTGCTCATAATCACGACCGCGCTTCTGGATATTCTTCACGAGGTGAGGAACTGAAGAACGGAGATATATCATCAGTTCAGGCATCTCCACCACTTCCATCATCGACTCGAAGAGCTCCATATAAGTCTCGTAGTCGCGCTGGTCCATGTTGCCCATCTTCCGGTTGTTGGCCGCAAAGACATAAACACCCTCAAAGATGGTGCGGTCCTGGATAACCGTCTCTTTACTGTGTTGGATTTCCAGCAGATTCTTGAATCGCTGCTTCAGATAGAACACCTCCATATTGAGAGCCCATCGCGAGATATCCTTGTAATAGTCATCGATATAGGGGTTTTCGGCCACGGGCTCCAAGTACTGTTTCCATCCATAATGTTTAGAAAGCATCTTGGTGAGTGTTGTCTTGCCACTACCGATATTTCCTGCTATTGCTATATACATTTATTTATAATGTTTAATGTTAAATGTTGAATGTTGAATTTTTGATGCGATGCCGCCCTCAATTCAACATTTTGCAAAAGTACAATAAAAAATCGGGATAAACAAAAAAATCCAAGCAAATATATGATTTGCTTGGATTTTTGTATTCTATTCCTGCCTTTCAGGGAATCTGTATGTTAATAGTCACGTTCGATGAGTTCGAGACACATGCGGGAGTTGTGGTAAGGACATTTCCAGAAACCCGCCTTATCATCCTCCTTGTTCACCGTACCATCTTCCAGGATAGCCCAGTGCCACTCACCGTTCTTGTTATCCAGCAGATGCTTGGCTACATAATTCCAGCAGGAGATGGCAACCAGAAGATTCTCTTCGGTACGGAAATACTGATAGAGGTCGATATGTCCGATGATGTTCTCGCACTGCACCCACCACTGGCGCTGGAGATCATACTTATCTCCATCTTTCCAATGCTCATAAATCATACTGCCATCCGGACGTAAGCCTTCATCTGCTGCATCGGCTATACGACGGATGATGCGCTCTATCTTATGCAACAATATCTTATCGTCCAAAACCAGCGCGGTTTCGTGGAGCAGCCAGGACGCCTCAATATCATGACCATAGCTCTCGATGTTGCGCTTGCCCTCCCATTCGTCATTGAAGAAGAGATCGAGATGATAAGTCTCCTTGTTCAGAAGCTTATCGGTGAAGATATCGAGCAGATTACGGATGCTCTTCTCCAGTTCCGGAGTCTTCCATACACGATAAAGATTGGTATATGGCTCGATGATATGCAGATGGGTATTCATCGTACGGGAACCATTCTCATCCTTATCAGAGAGACGCATGTCTGCAATCGGATTCCACTCACGGGTCAATGCCTCGATATATCCGTTGTTCATGGCATCAAAGGCATGCTTCTCTATGTCATGATACAGGGAGATGGCGATATCCAACGCCTCCTTGTCACCTGTTGCACGGGCATACTCCGAGAAACCATAGATGGCAAAGCCGATGGCGTAAGTCTGCTTCTTGGTATCGAGCGGATTACCCTGATAGTCAACACTCCAGTAGATGCCGCCATATTCCCTGTCGAGGAAATAATCGCGCACATAATCCTTGGCACGGGTGGCAGCCTCAAGATACTCCGGCTTCTTCAAGACACGATAGGCTGCAGAAAACGCCCAGAGGATACGGGCATTCATCACTGCTCCCTTCTCGGCTACAGGATGTACCTGGTCGTTACCGTCTACACGTCCGTAAAAGCCACCGTTTTCTTCATCTTTCACTTTCGTTAGCCAATAGCTGAGGATGTTGTTCTCCAAAACATCCCGCATCGTTTCTTTAAGATTTTCCATTTTTCCTTTTTTAATAGTGATTATTAGTTATGTTAAAACAGTTATTTGCGGATAGGGAACTTCCAGGCAAGCACCATCAGCAGGAAGGCGATGACGGCTGGGAAGAGTGAGAACAATGACCATACCATCGTAAGCACAGAGTCGGTGACACTGGCTGGGTCAATCATCGTATTACCCATCTTATCTGTTATCATGTTGGCACCTGCCCAGCCCAGGAAGAGGGCGATGAGAGAACCGGAAATGGCGGTACCAAACTTCTGGCTCATCGTACCGGAAGAGAAGATAAGACCCGTAGCTGATGTTCCGAAATGCTCGGTATGATAGTCGGCTACATCGGCATACATTGACCACATCAATGGCGAATAGATACCGATACCCATAGAGGTAAGGATAACGATGGCTATCATCAACCAGATATACGACGGATTCATCGGGATGAAGAAGAAGACAACCGAGAGAACCAGACAGAGTGCTGCAGCCCAGAAGAATGCCATGCGCTTGCTGCCTACCAGACGGGTGAACCAAGGAGATACACCACCGAAAATCATACAGGTTACTTCACCGAATGCCATGAAAACGGTATAGTTGATAATCAATCCCTCGATGGTTACATTGCCATGCAGACAGTAATCAAACATATAGCCGGCAACGGCATAGCGGAATCCGTTGAAGAAGTTGGTGCACACGGCGATGGCTGTCATATAGAGCCAAGCCTTGTTGTGAACGAGGTCGGCAAACTGCTGGAAAGAGAACTTCTCAGCGCGCTTCGGCTTCAGACGTTCCTTGGTAAGGAGTCCGCAAGCCAATGTCATCACAGCTGCAATAATACCGAGCACGGCACCAATGACAGCATACTGATGTGCGGCTGTTCCACCTACCATCTTCTGGAGATAAGGGAAAGAAAGCAGGGTGACGAATCCCATGGCATAAGCACCCACCATACGGAAAGAAGAGAACTGGTTCTTCTCATCATCATCCTCGGTCATCACACCGAGCAATGAGCCGTAAGGCACATTCACCATGGTATATACCGCCATCATCAGCAGATAGAGGGCGTAAGCATAGATTCGCTTGCCCACAGGACCGAAGTCTGGTGTATAGAGCAAGAGGGCGAATATCAATCCGAAAGGAATGGCACCATAGATGAGCCAAGGACGGTAGGTACCGAAACGGCTCTGGGTACGGTCGGCAAGAGTACCCATCAGTGGGTCAGTAACCACATCGAACATGCGGGCTACGAGCATCAGTACTGCCGCATCCGCAAACGAGAGTCCGAAGACATTTGTAAAAAACAGAGGAAAAGCGATAGACATCACCTTCCATACAATACCACCCGCAGCGGCATCACCCAATGCATAAGCTATTTTTTCTTTTAAACGAGCCATTGTTTTTATTTTTAATGTTGAATGTTGAGTGTTGAATGTTGAATGTTACTAAAAAAGGGATTCGCCCCTTATCCATATTCAATAATACGGATGAGGAGTACGAATCCCTACAATCTTAATACCTGAAACTTATTTACTTAAAGTCTGTTTATTTTTTGCTACCAAAGCCTTGATCTTCTCTACAGAGAACTGAGTACGATAATCATCCTTTGGTGTATTCATGCAGTAGTCTACCAATCGGTCGATGGTAGAAGTTGCCACATGCATGCGGGTATCAGAAGAAGCATAGTAGATGAATACCTTGCCATCCTCATCTGCAATCCAACCATTGGCAAAGACAACATTCATTACATCACCGATATACTCAGGACCTTCCGGTACGAGGAGATATCCACCTGGTTCAGCAATCACCTTAGTAGGATCCTCAAGAGAAGTCATGTACATATAGAGCACATAGCGGAGACCGCTGGCACAGCCACGAACACCGTGAGCCAGATGCAACCAGCCCTTATCAGTCTTGATAGGATGAGGACCCTCACCGTTCTTCACCTCCTGGATGGTATGATAGTGACGGGCATTGATGATCTTCTCTTCCTTGATTTCGGCATGAGTGATATCATCAACAAGAGCCCAACCGATACCACCACCAGAACCTGTATCGATGAAACCATCCTGTGGACGGGTATAGAAAGCATACTTGCCATCAACGAATTCCGGATGGAGAACCACATTGCGCTGCTGGCTCTTGGTCTTCAAGTCAGGAAGGCGCTCCCAGTTTACCAGGTCCTTGGTACGGGCGATGGCTGCTGTAGCTGTAGCAGCACTGAGGTCGCCAGGCTGTGCATCATCATGACGCTCTGCACAGAACACGCCATAGATGTAGCCATCCTCATGAGCTGTGAGTCGCATATCATAGATGTTGGTAGCAGGAACAACATCCTCCGGCATGGTGATAGGCTCATCCCAGAAACGGAAGTTGTCAACACCATTAGGACTCTCTGCTACGGCAAAGAAACTCTTGCGGTCAGCACCCTCAACACGAACAACGAGGAGATACTTACCATTCCACTTGATGGCACCAGAATTGAGGGTAGCATTCATCATGATGCGCTGCATGAGATAAGGGTTGCTCTTCTCATCGAAGTCGTAACGCCACTCCAATGGTGTATGTTCTGCGGTGAGGATTGGGTTCTTATACTTTTCGTAGATACCATTTCCCCACTCTACGGGTTCATTCTTACGGCTCAATAGTTCCTCATGATGAGCGCGAAGTGCTTTCACTTTGTCTTGAAATGTAGTCATAATATATTTTATATTAATGTTGAATGTTGAATGTTGAGTATAAAATGCACATTGGACTAAAGCCAATTCAACATTCAACATTCAACATTTATTTTACCTTTACAATGTCTTTGGCAAAGAGGACTTTCTTTTCCTTCTTGAATGCCTTGAAGTCCTCGACGATATCCCCGTCACCGAATCCAGGGAGGTAAGCCTCTTCCTGAGGTTTGTCCCAGGCATTACGCCAGAAGAGTACATAACTCAACTGATACTTCTGAAGTACAGGCCAAAGGGTTTGGGTAAACCAATCCTTCTTGCTGGAGATACCCCTGCAACCCGTTTCGGTGAGGGCAGGAATCTTGCCAACCTTCTTGGCTGCTTCCATCAGCACATCGAGCGTAGCAGCAAGGTTCTGCTGATAGTTGGCATCGCTGTTGTCGAACTCGTAGACGTCAACACCCAGCATATCCACATACTTTTCTCCCGGGAATCGCTCCAGGAATTTTTCTACTGTCTTCTCGTCGCTGAGATTTGGTGACCAAGCCCAAACGATGTTATTGCACCCTGCTTTAGTAAGTATATTTAGGGTTTTTACGTATAATTGGTTATATTGTACAGGTGTGCAACTGCTAGCTCCCCACCAGAACCATCCGCCATTCATTTCATGCCATGGTCGGAAGATGACAGGAACCAGTTTACCATCGTTTGTCTTCAAAGAAAGGATGAAATCGGAAACCTTCTTGAGCCATCCGTCGAACTTCTGTTGCTGGGCGCCTCCATCCAGGACTGCAGCAACAGCATCACCTTTCGGATCCCAGGCATTCTCGCCAGTAACCGGATTCCAAGGATGCCAACTCAAAGTAACGATGCCTCCTCTCTCATTTTGGGCAATGATTTCTTTTCGCATACGATCGAAAGATACGCCATCGAGGTTTTCCTTGCTGTCCAACTCTATCTTTCCAAGATCGAAACCCATCACAGCAGGATAATCACCTGTAGTGAGGAATACATCGCTCTTTCCTTCATCCCATTTCCAAGTAGTACCATACACCGGATCATCCTGATGACCGAGCATGATTCCCTTGTTCAGTAATTTCTGCAGTCTGACCTTCAATTGCTCTGCCGGAGTATTGCAACATTGCTTTTTACCCTTGCTGCAGGAAGTATTGGCAGTTTGGACTGATGCGCCCGTAACGCCATCAACCTGTGCCATTGCTCCTTGCATCGCCATGAGGCAAGCTGCACCAATCAAAATTCTTTTTCCTATCATATATCTATTTCTTTAATTGCTGAATAATCCAAGCCTGCCATTCATCCCACTGCTCCTGATACCAGTAATGACCGGTCATCTGGTACAGACTCAAGGTCTTAGGCGCTTTTACCGAATTATAAAGTCCGTAAGACGATGTTGGGGGAACCACCTCATCATTATAACCGAAACTGTACCAGCCAGGAACGGTGATACGACGGGCGAAGTTGACGCCATCATAATAGCGTGCACCTTCGAGTCTTGCCTTTTCCAAATCTGTAAGTTTCTGCTCTTTCCATGCAGCCCCCTGCGCCTTGTCTTCCTTATAGAAATAGTGAGGCCAACCACCTGCAACTCCGTGAATCTCAGCTTCATAATCACACATAGCATCATGAACAGGAGCCAGGAAAGTGATTCGCTTATCGAGAGCTGCCACAGCGATGGAAAGGAATCCACCCTGTGATGAACCCGTTACACCGATAGTCTTTCCGTTCCACTCAGGGAGCGAAGCAATATAATCCACACCACGAACAGCACCGGTTACTACCCGCCTGTAAGCATTGCGATAAGGATTCTCGAGATTGGTATCCCAGTAACCATTCAGTTCGCCATTGGCAAGATCATCATAAATCTTCTGCTGCATGGTAACAGAAACACCGTGAATACCGATTTCCAGTACGATGCACTCAGCAGGAGCCGTATAAGTATCGCCGGCATAAGGGCGTACACCCGCACCAGGTACACGGAGCAAAGCCGGATACTTACCTTCTTTTACCGGTACACTCAGGATGCCATACATCTTAGAGCCCCATCGGTTGTTGTTATAACTGATTTCATATACATTCTTATCCTTGGTACAACGCTCAGGCAGAAGCACCTTGGTAGGATTGAGGTCATTCTGTCTTGCCTCATCCAGTACCTTCTTCCAGAAAGCATTGAAATCCTTAGGTTCCTGTGCGAAAGGCTGGATCTTCTCTGGAGAGAAACCTGCCGTGCAAAGTCCCTCGTAATCCTTGCCATCAACATGAGCGATAACCTTGAGGCGGTAGAAGCCCGGTCTGTTCAGACTGCCGCACCATTTCATGGTTCCGTCCTTGAGAGTGGTACTTTTCTTCACCTCCGGAAACATTGCCGGTCCGGCTTCATAATCTACCTTCACCTGATTGAGTAGCGTACCGCTCTTTCTCACATTCACCGTGAAGTTAGCCTTCTCGCCTACCCGATAATTCCAGTCCTGATGGTCTGGAGTTACCGTTACCACGATGTTGTTTCCTCTGATTTGTGCGTTGAGGCTTGAAGTCCCCAGCACACTCATCAGAACACCTATAATTATTAACCTAAAAACATTTGCTATACGATGATTCATATTGTCGTTGGTAATCTTGTTAGTTAAACATTCTGTTTTACGGTTGCAAAGTTAGGCATAATTTCCGATATATCCGTGTATTATTTTGCTGAATAAACATACTTTGTTGCAAAGGCAGAAAAATATTCGGAAATATCTGAAAAAAGAAATAAGAATTGATACACATCAAGTCAGAAAAAGCAAAGAAAGCAACAAAATACACACTCTTTTCAACTCAAGAATTGACCGAAAACAACCAAAGACCAATTAACAAAGCACAAAATGGTATGACAATTCATATAATAAATAATGTACGCGTACCTTATATATAATAGACAAATAATAGAATAATCAATATAAATCAACCATCAAGTAAATAAATTGTAACGCTAACACTTAATCTTTAATAAATATGACGAAAATTACATTTTATTTTCACTAAAGCAGAAAAGTATTAGTAATCAGCATAATATGTACAAGCTATTTTGCAAAAAATAGCTATCTTTGCAGCAGATTTACAAAATAGCCTAAAGGTTTAGAATAAACAATATAAAACAAATAAATATAATCACAACAATGGAAAAAGTAAATGCAACCTAGAGCTAGCCTCTAGCCCTTTCTTCTCATCAGAAAAAGATGACGAAGGAATAATCAGAGAGCACTAATCCGTTTTGGATTCTTTCCCGTATCGATCGAATAAGTGAAAGAGCCCAACTGTTTTAACCAACTAACAAAAATTGTATGAACTTTAAAAGTAGAGAAAAGTTGCTTGCTAGTGTAGCTGCCCTGAGTCTTCTCGGCATCTCCCCTCAGCAAACTTTCGCAGCCCAGATCACAACGAATCAGGCTGTGCAACAGACCAAGAAGATTACTGGTAACGTATCCGATGCAACGGGTCCTATCATCGGTGCAACAGTAAAAGTGAAAGGCACAAGAAATGCCGCAGTGACAGACTTTGATGGTAACTACACACTGAATGTAGGTGCCGGACAGACTGTAGAGGTAACTTACGTAGGCTATATTACCAAAACTTTCAAAGTAGGAGGCCAGAGCAAGTACGACATCACTTTGGCAGAAGACAACAACAGTTTTGATGAGGTGGTAGTTGTAGGTTATGGTACCATGAAAAAGAGCGATATCTCAGGTTCTTCAGTTAGCCTTGGCGAAAAGGCTATGAAGGGTTCTATCATCACCTCACTCGACCAGTCACTTCAGGGCCGTGCAGCAGGTGTTACCGCTGTCAGCACTTCTGGTGCACCTGGTACAGCATCCACTATCCGAGTTCGTGGTACAGCAACCATCAACTCCAATGCAGAACCACTATACGTCATTGATGGTGTTATCTTCCAAGGAGGAAATTCCAGTGGTAGTTCCCTTGGTTTCGGTGACGCACTCGATAATGGTTCAGCCTCATCCGTATCACCACTTTCAACCATCAACCCTGCAGATATCGTAAGCATGGAGATTCTGAAGGATGCTTCAGCCACAGCTATTTATGGTGCACAGGGAGCAAATGGTGTTGTTCTCATCACAACAAAAAGAGGTAAAGCCGGTGAAGCTAAATTTACCTACGATGGCATGATGGCGTGGAGCCGTCAGACCAAGCGCCTTGACATGATGAACCTTCGCGAATTCGGTGATTATTACAACGATTTCGTTGCTGCAGGTTTCGGTGGTGTCAAGGAAGATCCATATTACAGCGATGTATCTTTGCTCGGCAAGGGTACCAACTGGCAGGATGCAATCTTCCAGACCGCGTTTCAGCAGCAGCATCAGATAGCCGCTCAGGGTGGTACTGACAAAATCCAATATTATGTTTCCGGAAGCTACATGAACCAAGATGGTACCATCATCGGTTCTAGCTTTGACCGTCTTACAGTACGTACCAACCTGGATGCACAATTGAAGAAATGGCTGAAACTCGGTTTGAGTGCAACCTTTACGAATTCGAACGATGACCTCAAGCTTACAGATGGAGCTGAGGGTATCGTAGGTTTCGCTTTGACCTCACTTCCAGAAGCTCCAATTTATGACATTGACGGAAATTACGCTTCTTTTGCCCGCGAAAACTACAATATCCATAACCCTATTGCTAAGGCTATGGAACAGAACAACATGCTCAACCGCAAGAAGTTGACAGGTAATATCTATGCAGAGGTTACACCTATCAAGCACTTAACCTGGCATGCAGAATTGGGTTATGACCTCAGCTACAGCAAGGCTGAGATTTTCAACAACACAATTGATCTCTATAACTGGCAGGAGCCTAACGAGAGCAGTATCCAGAAGAACAACAGCACTTACTGGCAGCTCAAGAACTATATTACATATAACAACACATTTGCTAAGAAGCATTCGGTTACAGCAATGGTTGGACAAGAATGCTGGGAAAGCAAATGGGATTACACTAAAATATCAAACGACAAGTTGCCATCAGATGCTGTACATAATCCTGTATTGGGTACGGGTACTCCTACCATAGCTGCCGGATTCGGAAGCAGTTCTATGGCTTCCTTCTTCACCCGTTGGACGTATAGCTATGACAGCCGTTACAATGCTACTTACACATACCGTTATGATGGTAGTTCAAACTTTGGTCCAAACAACCGTTGGGCAGGTTTCCACTCTTTTGCTACCAGTTGGCGTTTCTCTAATGAGAAGTTCATTCAGAAGTTGGCAGGAAAATGGCTGAGCAATGGTAAGATCCGTATCGGTTGGGGACAGACCGGTAATGCCAACATCAACTCTTTTGCCTGGGGTGTAAACATGCAGAAAGTATATAGTTCCCTCGGTGCAGGTTATCGTCCACAGAACATTCCTAACCTGGATGTAAAATGGGAAAAGCAGGAACAGATTGACCTAGGTATCGACCTCGGTTTCTTCAACGACCGCATTGGCTTAACCCTCGACTGGTATCAGAAGGAATCTAAGGATATGTTGATGGAGATGCAGTTGCCTTCCTATATGGGTACAAGCGGTAATGATAACTCCAAGCTGAAAGCTCCTATGGGTAACTACGGTCACATCCGCAACAGCGGTCTTGAGTTAACAGTGACTGCTCACCCATTCGTAGGCAAATTCCAGTGGGATACAGAGTTCCAGATTTCATGGAACAAGAACAAATTGGTAGCACTCAACGGTACTGCCAGTTCAGCTATCATGGGCTATGCTCAGTGGGGACAGACACAGGTCAGCAAGACCGACGTAGGTCAGAGTCTCTACAGCTTCTATGGTTATGTAACCGATGGCATCTACCAAGACTTGGCAGACATAGAGCGTTCACCAAAGCCAGAGAAGTATCCTACAAATGGAGTCTTCAATGGTTCCAACACAGTCTATGTAGGTGACATTAAATATAAAGACTTGAATGGAGATGGTGTCATCAACGAGCTTGACCAGACCAACATTGGTTCACCAATGCCTAAGTATACTTTCGGCTGGACCAACACCTTCCGTTACAAGGGCTTCGACTTGAGTATTTTCATCAATGGTAGCTATGGCAACAAGGTAATGAACCTGACCAAGCGCGGACTCACCAATATGAGTAGCGTATGGTGCAACCAGCATTCCGACGTATTAAATCGTGCACGCCTGGAGCCTATCGATGCTTCTATCGTTTATGCAGACGGCAGCAAATGGTATGAACATATAGAGAATGTACGTGTCGCTAATCCAGATGCCTCCCTCCCACGCGCTATTATTGGCGACCCTAACGATAACGACCGCATCAGCGACCGCTACGTAGAGGACGGATCCTATCTGAGAATGAAGAATATCTCTCTTGGCTATACCTTCCCTAAGAAGTGGATTGGCAAGTTGGGTATTGAGAACTTGCGTCTCTATTGTAACATACAGAATTTGTTCACCATTACCGGTTATGATGGCTACGACCCAGAAATCGGTGTCAGCACCATGTCACCTAATGTATATGGCGTTGACTATGGCCGTTATCCTTCGCCAACAACCTACTCATTTGGTTTGAACATGTCATTCTAACATTAAAAAACAAAGAATATGAAATTATCGAACTTTAAATATATAGCATTTGCACTCTTATTGGGCGGCACTTTCACCTCTTGTGAAGACTTTCTCGACCGTCCTAACGAAGATAGCTACAATGATGCTAACTATTATGCAAATGACGACCAGGTGAAAGTGAGCACCAACTCACTTTACAGTTCTCCTTGGTACGACTTTCTGAGCCGTGGCTACTACAAGATTCCTGAAGTTATGTCAGGTAACTTGTACATGGGGCAGTCACCATATCTTACCTTTACCGTAAATGGTAGTGATCCTGACATCACTTCTGCTTCCAATTCGCTATGGGCAGTAAACGCACAGGCAAATACCATCTACAACCGTCTGCAGACTGCCAATGCATCAGAAAGTGCCAAGAACACAGCCATGGGCGAATGTCTGGCATGGAAAGCAATGGCATATTTCTATCTTGTCCGCATCTGGGGTGATGTGCCTATCGTACATAACAACAGTTCTGAGGTTGCAGCCGGCGATTATAATAATAAATATAAGGTAAAGGCTGCCGATGTTTACGAGTATATCGTGATGACATTGGAGAAAGCCATCGATTTACTTCCAAATACCAACACTGCAGGAAGAATAGATAAATGGGGAGCAAAAGGTTTGCTCGCAAAAGTATATCTCGCAAAAAGTGGTATCAATTGCAATGGAAACGGACAGCGTGACGAGAATGACCTTGCCAAAGCTGCTGAACTTGCCAAAGATGTAATTGATAACTCTGGCAAAAAACTAATGGAGAAATATGAAGATATCTTCAAGGGTGAAAACAACAACTGCGATGAAAGCCTCATCGGATGGCGATGGACCGCAGATCAGTTGAATTATACCTGTGGTAACTGCTTGACTTCAGAGTTGGCTCCTGCAGGTTTCTGTGAGTATCAGAGTTGGGGTGACTGGACAGCACCTTCGGTAGACTTGGAAGAAGCATTTGGTGTAACACCACTTCAAAATCCTAGTTCTCGTCCTGCTACTGATGAACGCCGTAAGGCTACCATGATGATGGCTGGTGATACATATAGCCAATGGTGGCAAGACAAGGGAGGCTTCGACTATCTCAAATTCCTCCACGACAAGAAGTATGCACCAGGAAGCAATGACGGTCTTCAGTCAGGTACCGGCGCCAATATCGCCAAACATCTTTATGGAAACGATGCAGACCACGTAAAGACTTTCGGAAGAAGTGCTGGCAAGCAGTCTTCAGATCTCTCTACCCATGTATTGCGCCTTGCAGATGTTTATCTGATCTATGCAGAAGCTAAAATTGGCAATGCAGGTTCTACCTCTGATGCTAGTGCTATTGATGCTTACTATCAGGTTTGGCACAGAGCAAGACCAACTCTCTTTGATAAACCATCAAGCATCACTCTTGATGATGTGTTGAAGGAGCGCCGTTTGGAACTCGCTTTAGAAGGCGACTATTGGTTTGACTTGGTACGTATGTCATACTACAATGTAGAAAAGGCAATGAATATCATCAAGAACCAAAAGCGTAATGCTTATAATGGTTTGGCTGACCTCTACAAGGCATACTACAATAAAGGTAACGGCAATGGCCCATGGGATGTAGATGAGAGCAAGATGTTCTACGACACTTCTACTCCTAAACCAAATGTCACAACGTCTATCTTCCAGTTGCCATTTCCACAGGGTGACGTGGTTTACAACCCTCATCTGATGGAAGAAGCACAGCATGTAGATGTTAGAGAAGCATTCTCTTATTAATGAACTTTTAAAAAGAACATAATATGAAACTAAATAAAATATTCAGTTGGTTGTTTGCAGGTCTGATGGCAATTTCTGCCAGCATACTGACCTCATGCGAAGACCAGCCAGATAAGTTTGAGCTTACAGGGGGTGTTCCTACCGTGAATTACATCCGTATGCCTTATTTGTCACAGGCAGACTCTCTGCTCGATAAAGCGAGTCTTTCGTCTGTAATTTGCCTTGTAGGTAACAACCTGACAAGCATCAAGGAACTTTACTTCAACGACCAGAAGGCACAGTTGAATACAAGTTACATCACCGACCACACCATGATTGTGCAGATTCCTGCAACTATCCCGGCAGATGTAACAGACAAGATATATATGGTGACAAGAGATGGAGAAAAAGTAGATTACAATTTCAAAGTCGTGGTTCCTGCTCCAAATCCTACATCTATGTCTTGTGAATATGCAAAACCTGGTAGTGAGGTAACATTCTATGGCAACTATTTTGTAGACGATCCAAATGTACCTCTCAAGGTAACTTGCCCTGATGGTTCTGTTGTTACAGACTTCAAGAGTATCACCCAGAGTGCTATATCTTTCATACTTCCTGAGAGTTGCAACACAGAAGGAGCATTCAAGGTTGAGACTCTCTACGGCGAATCTGAAACATCATTCCATTATCTCGATTCTCGTGGCATGCTCTTCGACTTTGATACTCCTTGGGATGGTGTGAATGTATTGGGCAACCATGGTTGGCACAAACGAGACATTGTAGAAGACAAAACTTCCCTGAAGGGAAAATATGTTCAACTTGGTGACGGCAATACCGTCATGACAAGTGACGGTGGATGGGAAGACAACTTTTTCTCTTTCGAATACTGGGCAGGTTCATGGGATGAGCCTCAGCACGTAATGAGCGGTGATGGTGTCGCACTATACAATGTTGCAGACTTCACTCATTTTGCTAACATGTCATTAAAATTCGAAATGTATGTTCCATCTTCAAACCCATGGAATGCAGGTGGTATGCAAATTTCGTTTATGGGTTACGACAAGGTTACATTAAATGGTGAAACTGGTGGTGAAGGAAAACCAGTAGATGACTCTAGCTATGATGGATATGTTTCAGGTCCAAACGCTTTTGTATTCAATGGCGAAGGAAAGAGAAACAAGAAAGAAGAGACCTATGGTCGTGCTATCTATCGTCCTTGGCAATCAACAGGTACATTTGACACTGCAAACGAGTGGATTACCGTTACTATTCCTCTGAGCAGTTTCAATCTTGACAACAAGGGAAATGCTACAACCAATCTTCCAAATAAGATTACAGACTTTGCAAGTCTCACCATGTTTGTCGTTGGTGGTGGCGTAAATGGTACAGAATGTAAGCCAATCATCAAGATAGACAACATCCGTGTGGTTCCTAATAAATAATCTTTAAACAGAAACAAACATGAAAAAGATCAAGAATATATTAGCACTGTTGGTGGTAGCCCTGATGGGGCTATCACTCACAGCCTGCAGCGAGGATGACCTTGATACCAACCAGTATCAGCAAGGTGTTCACCTCAATGTATATGGTCCGCAGCCTGTGATGCGTGGTGGTCAGCTCCGTTTCCTGGGTAGTAACCTCGACCAGATTTCAAAAATTCAGATACCAGGTTGCGATGAAATCACAAACATCGAGGTAGTAAAGGCGGGCATTCCTAGCGAAATCAAGATTACGGTGCCTAAGGATGGGCCTCTTGTCGGATACCTAACGCTTATTACAAAGACAGATGAGGAAATCAAGACAAAGACCCAGCTTACTTACGAGGAGCCTATCGTCTTCAGTTCATTCTCTCCTGCTACTATCATGCCGGGCGAGACTCTGACCATTGAAGGTGACTATCTGAATCTCGTACACATGATAGAATTTGCTGATGGTGTTCAGATTCCAGAAAAGGACTTCGTGTCACAAACTCGCTATAAGATTGAAGTTGTTGTTCCTGAGGAAGCTCAGACTGGCAAGATCAATCTCTTTGATTTGGACTTGACCACGGTTGAAGATCCTTCTGTAGCTCTCTATAATATTATCGAGTCAGAGAATGCACTCAACGTAGGTACTCCTACAATCACCAAGTGGAGTTCACCACGTGGCGAGGCAGAATTGACTGGAAATGTAACTGCAAAAATGGGCGAAACCATTACTGTCACAGGTGAGCACTTCGGTTTAGTAAAGAGTGTGATGTTTACTGCACAAGATCGTGGAACAGAATTGCTTGTATTTACAACTAGTGAAGATGGAAAGACCTTGACATTTGCCCTTCCTGAAGAAGCACCAGACGGTGATTTCGTACTTGTTGCACGTTCAGGTGTAGAGATTCCTGTTGGAACTTTGACAACTGTAGCTCCTTCAGAGTGTGTTGTTTCTCCTTCTCCAGTAAAAGCAGGAGCCTCTTTAGTCATCACAGGTAAAGACCTTGACGTAGTTAATTCTATCGAGATGCCTAATGTTTCTACTGAGGAAGAAATCAAATTCATTGTCAATCCTGACGGAACCAAACTCATCATCGAAAGTGTACCTGAGACTGCTCAAGAAGGCAACCTTGTTTTGCGCATGAAGAACGGCAAGGGAGTAGAAGTTCCTTTCACGCTCGTGAAACCAGTAGTTACAGGTTACGATAACAGTACAGTAAGCGCAGGTGGTGTACTCACCATCAAGGGTACAGATCTCGACCTTGTAAAGAAGGTTCAATTTGGAGAAGGTACAGACGAAGTAGAAGTGAAGGCAGCAGAAGACGGCAAGAGCATTACACTCACAGTTCCGATGAATGCCAAGACTGGCAAACCTACTCTTACAATGGCAAATGGTACTTCTGTTGAAGGACCAGAACTAAATATTGAGGAGGCAGTATTCTGCTATATCACAGAAATGCCAGATTTCTCCAACAAGGAAAATATTCCTGAAGCAGGAAGTACCCTGACTGTTCCTGTAAAGAATGGAGATAAACTTGAAAGCATATTCGTCAATGGCAAGAAAGTAAACCATGTCTATGCAGAAAAGACATCATTGCTGACAATTTCTATCCCTACAAACGCTAAGAAGAAATCAACCTTGAAGCTTGTTTCTTCTAATGGTGAGATTGAGTATGATATCACTGTTATTCCAGCTGGCAGCATTACAAGAACACTGATGAATGGTCCTCTCGACCTCGCTGGATGGGGTGCTAATACTCAAGGCTTGATTGCACAAGATGCATTAGATAATATTCCTGATGGAGCAAGCGTTGTCTTGAAGATTAAATATACTCCAACTGCAGACAACGTTCAGTTGAAAGGACAAGATGGTAGCTGGGGTAATATAGACCTTGACAATGGTGAAGCCAAAGAACATGTCTATCAGTTGGACGCTAATGCGAAAGAATTCACTTTACCACTTTCTTCTACAGTGATTGCAGCCCTCAAGGCAAAATCTACCAATTGGGGTGGTCTCATCATCTTCAATGGTACAGGTGCTATCATCAATAAGATTGAAGCAGAAATTACCATACCTCAAGAAAAGACTATTTGGAGCGGCACTTCCAGCATTGTCAGTTGGAGTGGAGATCAGTCACTCGCCTGGGGTGGTTACGACTGGAGTACTGTGAAACCGGGAACTATCATGCGTATTTACTACAGCAAGGTAACTGCTGGGACATGGGGTTGTGTCAGCCTGCGTCATGGTCAAGGCTGGGGCAATTTACCTGAACCAATTCCTGGACAATACGATTTCCCAGATGACGCTGGAAAGTATGAGGTAACCTTAACAGAGAATGTAATCAAAGACTTGGTTGATAATGGTGGACTCGTTATTACTGGAGACAACTTTACATTCACTAAGATTACACTTGAGTAAACCAGAAATATGAATATTAAAACAAAGATAACTATGAGAAAGAATCATATATTATCAGCGCTGGCAATGGCAGCAGTGACCTTCGGGGTCACTGCTTGCGCCGACACTGATGCTCAATACACCATACCTGATGTAAATGCACCTCAATTTGTAAGTTCAACTCCTACTGAAGGTGCCAATAAGGTAAAGAGAGGTGAAATTACTGTCAACCTCAAGTTTGACAAGCGTATTTTCTTCGCTTCAAACGAGGCTGAGAAAATAACTGTTACAGGTGCTACTCTTTCCAAGGCTCTTGTTTATGGTCAAGATAGCGTACTGTCTGTTATCGTCAACTGCCCGGAACGTGAACAGAACGTAAACGTAACAGTGCCTGCGGGACTCGTTGCTAACGGACAAGGCAAAACATACGACAAAGACATCAACGTTTCGTTCCAGACTGTAGGATTGGACAAGACTCCAGTGATGGCAACAACTGTTGAGGCAAAGAAACTCTACAACTTCCTCTTGGAAAATGTAGATACCAAAACGATTTCCGGTATGATGGCAAATGTTGCCTGGAATCATACTTGTGCCGATCAGGTAAACGAGTGGACAGGCAAATATCCTGCCATCAACGGCTTTGACTACATACACATGGCTGCAAACTGGATTAACTACAAGGATATTACTCCTGTTAAAAACTGGGCAGACAACAATGGTATTGTTCAGCTCATGTGGCACTGGAATGTACCTAAGAATGAACCACAGGCAGGTAAAGGCATCAAGATGCTCAGCGATTGGAGCGCTAACCTCCAGTTGACCAACGATGCTGTAAAGGCAGCTCTTGGAAATGCACAGGTAGGCGACAAACTTGTAGCTACTATTTCTGACGTGGCTGACGGTGCTCAAGGTTCTATCAAAAATTCTTCCTGGACAGGCTTTACAGACGAAGCTGGTACCAGTTGGGAATACTTTGATATCAGTGGAGACCAATACTCCATGACTCTTGATGCAACAACACTGGCAGACATGAAGAACAATGGTTTCATTCTTTCTGGTCATGACTATACACTGACAGGCGTTTATATCGTACCGACAAACAAGGACTTGGCTCAAGGCACACAACTCTATAAGCCAACAGCAACCCTTGACCCTAATAAGGATTATGCCTTCTATGTTAAGTCTGATGGTAAACCAGAGGGAACTACATTCGACCCAAGCAATGCTCTGAAAGAAGGCACCTGGGAGAACGAAGTCTGGAAGAATGACATGGCAACACTTAAAGAGTATCTAACACTCTTGAAGAATGCAAACATTCCTGTACTATGGCGTCCATTCCACGAGGCTAGCGGCAAGTGGTTCTGGTGGGGTGCCAAGGATGCAGCTACATTCAAGACTCTCTGGATAGAGATGTTCAACGAATTGAAGGAAGCAGGTCTTGACAACCTTATCTGGGTTTGGACAAGCTGCGGTAAGGATGACGACTGGTACCCTGGCGATGCTTATGTAGACATTGTAGCGCGTGACCTCTATGGTGAAAAAGCAGAAACTTGTGCCTCTGAATTTGCTACACTTAGCTCTACTTACGGCAACAAGATTGTAACCCTCGGCGAATGCGGCTATAGCACCAGCACAAAGAAGCAAATTGCTACACTTAGCGAACAAAATGAGAAGGGCGCTAAATGGAGTTGGTTCATGGTATGGTATAACGACGAAGACAATAAGACTTTCCACTCTACACAGGAGTGGTGGCAGAATGCTATGTCTCAGCCTAATATCATTACCCGCGATCAGGTACCAAGTATGAAGTAATTTCATGTGACTATGAGAAAAATTCAAATAATAACGGCATGCCTTTTGGCATGCCTTTTATGGTCTTGTGGCAAGAAAAAAGCCGATGACCCAATGGGTGACAACGGCAGGACACAACGCACGGAAAACCTCCTTTATCACCTCAAAGAAATCAGCAGTAAGGGGTATCTCTTCGGACAGCAGGATGCTACCCTTTATGGTGAAGGATGGGCTGATGACAGTGCTCGTTCAGACATCAAAACCATCTGTGGAGATATGCCTTCCATGGTAGGTTTTGAAATCGGAGGTATTGAAACTGGTGATTCACTCAACATCTACTCTACCCCTTTCAACCTCATACGCAAAGAAATCATCAACCAATACGACCATGCTGGTGTTGTTACCCTATCATGGCAATGCAAAAATCCTGTTAGAGGAGGTTCTATCAACGACATCATGGAAGGCGGCAGCAAACACGAAGCCTTTCTGGGATGGCTTGATAAAGTGGCGGATTTCATGAATTCGCTAGAAACTCCTTATGGAGTAAAAGTACCAGTCATCTTCCGCCCATGGCAAGAGAACGGAGAGAACCGTTTTTGGTGGGATGACTCTGTTTGCACAAAAGAACAATATCTTGCTCTTTGGCAAATGACACAAGAGCGCATGAAAGAAAATGATGTGGTAAATGTACTCTATGCCTATTCACCAGTAGCAACAGAAGATGCATCAGAATCGCATTATTCAGCTCGATACCCAGGAGATGAACAAGTAGATATACTCGGCATTAATTATTATTGTCATGCAGAAGAAGGTGATACGGCTGCACTTGCTACATTTACAAAGACCCTGGACAAGAATTTAAGGATGCTGACTAAGCTGGGCAAAAAAGCCAGAAAGCCTATCGCTATAACGGAAACTGGTTATCGTAGCATTAAGAGTGACAACTGGTGGACGGAAAACCTATCCAAGGCTATCGGCAAAAATCCTATCAGCTATGTCATGCTTTGGCGGAATGGTCATGAGCTTGCCAATCACTATTATGTTCCTTTCCCTGGTCAACGATCTACTGAGGATTTTGTCAAATTCTACAACGAACCGAGAACATTATTCCTCCATGATATCAATGGCATGTATCTGGAAAAGAAAGAATCAAAAGAATAGTATAAACTAAACTACACTTCATAAAAAAATGAGAAGAATCGTATTATCCCTATTGTTAGTATTGAGTTGCTTTACTTCAAAGGCAGCAGATGGTAAATCCTTGTTTGTTACTTTCAAAGATGGACAAAAGATTGAGTTTGCTCTCACAACAATGCCTGAAATCTGTTTCGGTAATAACTTAATGACCATTACTTCCACAAGAACGACTGCATCATACGAACTGTGGAAAGTCAATACTTTTACCTATGGAACTACCACCGGTATCAGTCAGTTACAAACTTCCAGCAAATTCTCCCTGGAAGAAGACCGCATCATCGTGGATGGCACCAACAACAAGATAAATGCCTTCGCACTGGATGGAAAAGCCATCGGCCTCTCTCCTACAACTGCAGAAGGTAAGACCATCATCAATCTCAATGCATTGACACATGGCGTTTACATCATCAAGATTAATAACAAATCCATAAAAGTAGCTAGACAATGAAAAAGATATTACTCTCACTCATCACGATTCTGATGCCGCTGGCGCTCCTGGCACAGCAGGCTGGCGATAACTTCACCATCAAGACAACTGATGGAAAGACTACAGAATGGAGCCTTGCCGGTGGAAACAAGAATGGAGATATATCCATCATCAAACACAATGGAAACAAACTGGAGTTATACGCCAAAGGCTATGAGAACACAGGAGCCTGGCAGACATACAATCTCGATAAAATAGAAAACATTACATTTTCAGTCTTTCATAAAGGAGACTATAAGGAAGAAAGTGCTGTGAATGCTGTGAAGAACATGGGCATCGGTACCAACTTCGGCAACTGCACAGATGTAGTTGCCATGTGGATGAACATGAACAGCAACTCGGTTACTGATTTCGAGAAAGCTTGGGGACAGGAGCCAACGACCAAACCGATGGTAGATTTCTTAAAGCAGAACGGCTTTAATTCCGTCCGCATCCCAGTTACCTGGTTCCAGCACATGAAGGCTGACGGAACAGTAGATGAAGCTTGGATGAACAGAATACAGGAAATCGTAGATTACGTCATTGATAACGGAATGTACTGCATCCTGAATGTTCACCATGATACAGGTGCAGACGATGAGGATGTGAAGCACTGGATCAAGGCTGATGAAGCCAACTATAAGGAGAACAAGGAGAAGTTTGAATATCTCTGGACCCAGATTGCCACCCGTTTCAAGAACTACGACCAGCACCTGCTCTTCGAAGGTTACAACGAGATGCTTGATGCCGACAACACCTGGAATGCACCAAAGAGCGCAAGCAGCTATAAGGGTTTGAACGGATATGCCCAGAGTTTCGTGAATGCAGTACGTGCTACCGGTGGCAACAACGAGACCCGCAACCTCATCGTCAATACCTATGCAGCAGCTAACGGAGACGAGGTTTTGAACAACCTCACTATCCCTACCGACAAGGTAGAGGGGCATATCGCCGTAGAAGTTCATACCTATGCTCCATGGGATTGGTTTGCACAGAAAGGCAAGTGGGATGCTTCCTGCAGCAATGAAATCAAGAATATGTTCACCCGCCTGAGCAATAAGTTCATCAGCAAGGGCATTCCTTGCATCATCGGTGAATATGGTACTCATGGAAGCAAGAGTGTCAGCAAAACCAGTTCTGCCAGCGAGATTCAGGCTGCTGCCGACCAGGCTGCCGACATCGTGAAGCAGGCAAAGGCATACGGCGTAGCCACTTTCTACTGGATGAGCATCTTCACTGAGAAAGACAGAACTGTTCCTCAGTGGACACTCCCTACAGTAGTGGAAGCTATGAAAAAGTCTTATAATGAATAACGGATTATATCTTGAACATTAATCAATGTTCGAAACGGATAAAATCAAAAAGAGAGGGCATTCACATACCCTCTCTTTTCTTTTCAACAAACTAAAAATATAACTCTATACTATTTCTGAACATACTTTTTACCATTCTTGATTACGACACCCTTATAAGATGCATTAACCTGCTGACCAACGAGGTTGTAAACCGGAGCGTTAGTGTTTTCCTTTGGAGCTACAACAGTGCCAGAGATGCTAGTAGGAACAGCCTTAGTATAAAGATTTGCACCTGCAACTGTCAAGCACTCACCCTTAACTACCAAACCAAACTCCTTAGCTGCAGCAACAATCTTATCATCAAATACAACTACCGTCTCTGATACATCAAAGACATCTATAGTACCGGAAACAGACGGGCAGTTCTCATCAGCTGAAGCCAACTGAATCTGACCACGACGAGTCCAAGACTCGCCCTCCTTATTCACCTCTTTAAAATCCTTAATAGCTATATGCAATTCATCACCTGCTTGTACATTTGCAAAGTTCTCCTTTGCCAAAACAACACCATTTTCCCAAACACCTAAAGCTGTCTCTTCTACATTTATAACAGTTTTGTTTGAAGGTAAATCAGTTTTCTGACGATACAACATAGCCGTAGCAGAAACAGGGAACTTTGCACCCTGATAATACCACTGAGGGCTTTCGGTTGAATTAATTTTTTCAATATCAGCTGCCGACAAAGTCTGAACAAAGAACATTGGGATATTCCAACCACTGAGCTGAAGTTTACCCATATTATACTGGAAATTACCTTCATTTCTAATTGCATCCTCGGCTGTAGTCGTAACTACTACGACATCACCAGCTTTAGCTAACTTAAAATTAGCACTTGGAATTGTGACTCCTCCACCCCAAGCAGCCGTTGTTGGCTTATCTGCGGAAGACAAATCCAATGTCATAAAATCACTAGCAGGCAAAACTGATATTTTAGAAACAGTTATTTTCTTGCCAAGTACTGCAGGCCAAGAGCCACTCTTCTGCTGAACCGCACCACCGAGTTTAAAGCCTTTGCCTGTTATCTGTGCCAAAATTTCCTTTGTAACTGGTATCGTGACAACTGAGTTTGGAGCAGGATTAAATGTACTTCCATAATACATATCACTGCTATCAGCTTTTTTAAACTGCAAAACATTCTGTTCACCAGAACCTGCCTCAGCATCTGTAACAGTCAACTTCAAGAAGTCATTCACTGCGACATCAGAAGCCTCAAGAATAATAGCTTCAGTTTCTGCCCATTTTAGACCATCTTCACCTTGAGTTGCCTCAATGGTTATTGGAGTCGTAACTAAATCTTTCTCAACAGCACTAACGCTAAGACTTGCACATGCTGCAAACACTAGAGTAAATAACTTTTTCATAAGCTCTTAAAAATTTTTATAGGTTTAAATATTGTTTTTAGAATCAACACGTTTATTGGTTCTTTTCGGTGGCAAATATACGACAAAAGTAGAGAAATACATGATATTATCTTGCTCATTATCAATACTATTCTTTCTACATGCCATTTTTTTTAGAATTTGATGCAATTTATCTAAACTAAACTTTCGCATGTGATTTAAGTACGGGCTGAAGGCCGTTTCTGTGTTGGTCTCATGTTTGCCTTCAACTCTGCCTTCTTCCATACTTCCTGGAAAAGTTGCTGAAAAAGTTTTATGGTTGCATGCAAGCACATGAAGAAGAATAC
>OHHJ01000018.1_pt1 | contig 81936 bp, 60 predicted proteins | sample 1568041 | NCBI WGS metagenome assembly OHHJ01 (sample SAMEA3879573, study PRJEB24766) | human gut metagenome | biome: human-associated habitat; feature: feces | place: USA | collected 1985/1987
TTATAATCATTGTATTCCGATTTTTTGTGCAGTTGCACAGATTTTCGGAACAAAGGTAAGAAATACTGCTGAAAATCAACTAATAAAGCATTAATAATTAAGAATAATTATCATTTGAATGTATCTTTTCTGTAAGAACACTAAGTTTACAATTATCTTCTAAGAATCCCATAATTACTTTATCATTTCTGCCCACATTTTACGTGCAGCTAATACACCTGGATTCTTATTCCAATCTATTGCAGGCTGAGCCTTGAACTTACGTTCTACCTCATCTGCACGTTTTTTGAAATTCACAGTCTCTTCACCAAACAAGGTTGGAATTGCTTTTATTGCTGTTGCCATATAAGTATATTTTGAACTTCTTTCTTAAACTTACTTGGATAAAGAATCTGTTTCAATCCTTCATTAAATCAGCCATTAAATCATCCACATTATCAAATACGTCTTTCTTTGCCCATTCTTCACCTCGCTTATATGCTTCTAAGTGAGTCTGGGCTTCATGAAGTACGGATTTATCTCTTAATTCTGTCATATACCCTACCTCCTTTATTATTTTATTCTTTTGACTTCTGCTATTATCTTCTGTTCCAAAGTGTGGAATTCAATTGTGTCGTATGATAACATCTGTAATCCTCCTTTTTTGTATTAGTAATTGCGCAAATGTATGATAAACATACAGGATCTAACGTACGTATATTCTTGCATACGTCCGCTATTTTTTCTAATCCATAATATTTTAAGATAATGTTCCAATCACTCCATTGACCATACTCCAAGACTCTTTGTACAAAGAATGAAGGATATGTATCCATATCAAGTTGGGATCTATCTACATCCCAAAACAATACAGGTGACAACTGGTTGATATATTTTTCTTTATCCATACAATTATACTTAAATCATTAACCGCAGCAAAGGTACGATTATTTATCGTAACCGCCAAACATTTCGGATAAAATTTCAGCATAAGGCAAACAGAAAAGCCCCGACTGTAATCACTACAGCCGAAGCCTAACCTAATCGTTATACTTACTTGTTTTTATCTAACTGCTTCAACAAGAAATCCTCCAATGTTTTCTTGTCGGGCAACTGAAGCATATAAGTGGAAACAAACAATTGGTTATCCATACCAGCCAAGGCATACTCCACCATTTTCTTACCCTTTCTCGTACAGAGCAAAATACCAATTGGAGGATTGTCCCCAGGCTGCATCTCATTTTCTCGATAATAAGAAACATAAGCATTCAGCTGCCCGAGGTTCTCATGCGAGAACTCCGAATCTTTCAATTCCAGAATGACGCTACAGTGAAGATACCGGTTATAAAACACCAAGTCTGGATAATAATACTCGTCATCTATCACTATACGTTTTTGACGAGACTCAAAACAGAAGCCTTTACCTAGCTCCAAGATAAATTCTTGCAAATGAGTAATCAAAGCATCCTCTATATCCTGTTCTGTAACGACCTCTTGAGCCCTCAATCCCAAGAATTCAAACGTAAAAGGCTCTCGAATCTGCAGTTCATTAGAATCATGCCCTTTCATACTTGGGAGAGACAACATCTTTTCGGGATTAGTACTAATACCAGCTCGAACATAGAGATTGGTACTTATCTGTCGACGCAACTCACGAACAGACCAAGTACACTTGATGCACTCCTGTTCGTAGAAGTAACGAGCAAGGGGATCGTCTATCGCCATAATCTCACGTATATGACTATAGGATAGCCTTGAAATCAAAATAGCTCCCGGGGTCATAAAATTATGAGACGCTGTCGCACTTTTTCTAGCTATAAACTTGATTCCCTCAGATTTATGCGACGCTGTCGCACAAATTCCTTTATCCTTAATAAAATTCATAGGAACTAGATTATCTGCCACCTGAGGATAAAGATTATAAAACTTTCGTGCCCATTGGAACAAAGTCACATTTAGACCTTTACGTTCCACCTTTTCCTCCAACTTCTTAAGAAGACGCGAACCATACTCAGCACGATCTTTGCCGTGCTGTTCAAACTCCACGATATAGTAGCCGATGAGCCAATTGCGCATCGTCTGCATACGATTGATAGCTTTGACGGCACAAGTTTGTGCTGCATCATGAGTACTTTGAATCACATGCTTCAACTCCACGAAAAAGTGTTCTCCATGCTTTCAATCATCAACAGGAAGTTCCATCCCATCATGATTATAAATAATAGAATCTTTTGCCATAGCAGCCAACATTTAAACCATTCCGCAAATGTACGACAAATAATTGAATATACCAAACATTTCGGATAATATTTCAGCATAGGGCAAAAAGAAAAGCCCCGACTGTAATCACTACAGCCGAGGCCTAACCTTATTTATATTATAATCACAACGATTATCATTTTTTGCATTTCTATTTACTAAAGGCAACAGAACCACTATCTAAAAAAGTAACCTTAAAACCTTGATAAGCAGTGAATCCATTAATCTTAGTCTTATAGTCGGAGCCTACACTCACAACTTGGTAATCACCTTTTGGTATAAAATAATACCATTGCTGATAATAAGTGGCACTACCTAAAATCCTATACAAATTACCATCAGAAAGGCGCTTCAAAGAAACGACACCATTTATATAATCTTTACTAGAGTCTACTATAATCTTTGAATAACCAGGAGGTATTGCCTGTTCATAATGCATCGAATATGGTCCATAAGATTTTGCATACTCAACAACAGGAGTTTCAAACTTAGACTCCAAGGTAAAATATCCAACGGAAGGAACATCGAAAGAATCTCCATTTTTCAATTCTCCTTTTGCAGTATTACAACGCTTAACATTACTCATTGATACCACAGTATACTTTCCATTCGGAATAAAATACATATAAGGAGCTCCATTTGAATCCTTGGCTACAAGTTCAAAAGTTTCACCTGATGCATTCTTTATTATCATAGAAGGAATTGCTGAACACGTCGTACCCTTTACAAATACAACCTTAGTGCATCCATCAGGAGTTGGAGTAGAGGTGTCAGAGGCTAATATTCTCTGTAATTCACCAGCATTAACGGAAAGTAAATTGCATAACAAGAATAGAAATAAAAATATCTTTTTCATAAAACATCATATTTTATAAGGTGTTGGATTTGAAAAACAATTCCAACACCCATATAATTACTTATTAGGAATCTTCTTGAATGACAAGAACCAACCTTCGGTACCAGATGATGACTGGGCTGCGAGGATAAGTTTATCTCCCGTTGCCTTGATAATCTGATACTTGTAACAACGTGCATTACCATCGTTTGGAAGTACACCCAGCAAAGGAACAGTACCAGAGAATGTCATAGTGCCAATATCCCAACCTTGCTGAGAAGGTTTATCGTTAACGGCTACAGTACCAGTTTCACCACGACTAGTCTTGACACCTTCGCTCAAGCTAAGAGAGAACCAGGCATCAGGTAAGCCATCACCTGCTAAGCCCTTACCACTAGCCTGACCTTCCAAGTCGGCTCCAGCATTGAAGCCCCACCAAGAAGGCCCCTGGTCGCTTCCCCAGCCACCATTGCCCCAGCACTTATCGGATGAATCATCCCAAGTCCATGTAGAGGTAAGATAATTACCATTGGCATCCTTTCCAAATACTTGGTCAAAGATAGCAGGTAACTTAGTATAGTTATTAACTGTTACGCCTTTACTTGAAGACTTCACAATAGAACCATCTGGGTTAATTGCCTCAACATAGTAATTTGCAGAAGTAACAGGAGGAACCACCTGGGTAGTCAAAGAACCAGTACCTTGAGCAACAAGACCATTATTGTCGGCATTATAAATCTTCACATATCTTGCAGGAGAAATATTGAAAGTAAGGTTATTATTACCATCACTCTCCTGAGTTATAGTAAAGCCATTATTCAGTTCCTCTGCACTTATATTTGCACCAGGACCATTATCTTCGCTTGTAGGATCACATGCAGTGAACAATAAAGCCAATAATGGTATCATAAACAATATCTTTTTCATAATTCCATTGTCTTTAAAACATTAAACGAACAAATATTACTCCTTCCAACCATTATACTCACCAGATGCATCAGTATAACCAGCATTCTGCTGAAGCATACCATGATTCAAAGTGATTTGGTTCTCTGGAATCTTAGCAAAGCCGGCAGTTGCATTATAACGAGTAGTATAGCCACCATTCTGAGCTACATTCTTCGATTCTGCACCTGCAGTATAAATTGGCTGATTTGTCTGCTTTTCAAGAGCTGCAGCTGCGATGTGCCAACGACGGATATCATTCCAACGGGTACCCTCGAAAGCCAACTCCCAACGACGTTCTTTCTGAAGATCTGCCAAAGAATAAGAAGTATAATAGTTTGCTACTCCTGTTGCACGCTTATGAACTTCATTCATACCAGCCACATTTTCTTCCAGCTCCGACTGCATCAAAAGTACATCGGCATAACGAATCAATACCAGGTCACGGATGTTACCAGTCTGCATATAGTTATCATTCAGCCAACCATCCAATCCATACATAGCCAACTCAAAGACCTCCATATATTCTTTACTATAGGCAGAACCCACAGGTGTCTTACAAGCGACTGGTCCTAACTTCATCTGATAGTAATCAGTTTCCTGGATAAAATCAGCCCAACTTGCACCACCATGCCTATAAGCAGGCATATCGTTGACATTTTTTACAGATGCGTCCTCTCGAACATCCGTATTCTTAGGGTTAGCCACCTTCCAGTCATTAACAAGATTAGGAGCTACAGGACCTGCACCCCAACCCTGACCGAATGGGAATGTATCAGCATAAGGCTGGCCACCACGAACACCGAAGTGAAGAGCATAACCATTACAAGTTCCAATACCCCAACCTTTATTCCAGCTGGCAGTCTTGTTGAACTTAATAGCAAACATAGACTCAGGATTAGCCTGATTATCATCCTCTGCCCACTTTAAGTTCTGTCCCTTTGTATAAGGGAAGTCCTCAACTGTATATTTATTGGTATAAGCCCATAACTCACGGTAGTCTGGAACCAAAGCATAGCCAGCAGACTTGCCATTATTGACACAGTCATCAATCAAATCGCTAACCATCTTCTTTGTCAGAGTGGTACCATTAGGCAAGGCGACCTCTGTCATTGGAGAATAATTTGTACTGGTCAAGTCCTTGATTTCTTCACCATTGCAATAGAAACCTGTATAGAACAACCAAGCACGACCCAACATAGCCTCTGCAGCATACTTGTCAACATGACCATTGGTCAAACGCTGAGCAGGCATTGTTGTTGATGCTTCATAAAGATCCTGAAGAATCTGACCCCAAATCTCGGCTGCAGATGGAGGAGTAGTATTGTCTGGAGCCGTAGATGTAAGGTTCAATGGAACACGACCATACATAGATGCCAACTCATAATAATAGAAGGCACGCAAGAACTTAGCCTCACCCAAAGCCTGAGCTTTAGCCGTAGCCTCCATCTCTACATTTTCCAAAGCCTCAATTAAAGTATTGGCACGGTTGATACCCAGATATCTAGCCTTCCAGAAGTTCTCGGTCATATTGGTACCATAGTTGCAAAGCAAGTCACAAGCCTGCATCAACTTATCATTGAGACCACCACCACCCAGCATATCATCACTGGCAAGAAGAGACCAATACAAGTATGATTCTTGTGGATTCTTGGATATCTCATTCAAATTCTGATATACACCAGCCAAAGTCTGGTTAATCTGCTCAGTAGTCTTAGGGAAGTTGGTTGTATCAGCTTCCTTCATGCTTAAAGAGTCTAAGTCGCAAGACGACATGCTCAAGGCAACAATCGCCGCACTTATATATAATGATATTTTTTTCATTGCAATTTCGCTTTTAGAATTTAACATTAACACCCACCATATAAGTACGTGGCTGTGGATAGTTACCTACATCTACACCAGTAACCCATGCCTCATTACCATTAAGGGACATACCATTTTCTGGATCCATACCCTTATAACCTGTTATTGTAAAGAGGTTCTGAGCAGTGAAGTAGAGACGAAGCTGCTGGAATGGACAATTCTTCCAGATATTCTTGAAGTCATAACCGACTGTCAGGTTCTGCAAACGGAAGTAACTTGCATTCTCAATATAAATATCAGAAATCTGCTGCCAGTTTACACCCGTATTACCTGGGGCAAGAAGTGGATACTTATTAGAAGTACCTTCACCATGCCAGTAGTCATAAACCTCTGTGGTATAGTTTTCGTACTGACCATCGGTAAACTTACGCCAAGAACGAGCTACCTGCTGACCAAAAGCGCCATAAGTAGTAGCACTCAAGTCGAAGCCCTTATAGCCGATATTGAAAGAGAAGCCCATTGTGACATCAGGATGAGGATCGCCAATATCGGTCTTATCATCCGCATTGACAACACCATCACCATTGACATCAACAAACTTCAAGTCACCAGGCTTGATACCTGTACCCTGAAGAGAGTTTGCGGCATTGCCCTTGCAGTTCTTGTCAAGGTAAGCCTGAACGTCTGCCTCATTCTGCATAACACCTTCTGTCTTGTAACCATAGAAACATCCAATAGCATGTCCCTTCCACATACGAGCCATATTACCAGTATTCTGAGCCAAGAGATCCTTACCACCCTCAATGAAGTCGGCATCACCCTTAATCTCTGTCACCTCATTCTTATTGATAGCCATATTCCAGTTCAAGCCATAAGTGAAGTCCTTACCCACTTTATCATTCCAATTAAGTGCAAGCTCCACACCCTTGTTCTCTACAGTACCTCCGTTTACCCACTGAGTACTGAAACCAGAAACAGCATTAGCCTGGACATTAATCAAGAGGTCTTTGGTCTTCTTACTATACCAGTCTGCAGTAAAGCCCAAGCGACCATGCAAGAAACGGGTATCGATACCAATGTTCAACTGCTCAGAAGTCTCCCAAGACAAATCTGGGTTTGAAAGGCGGTTTGGATAAGCACCTGTAGTATTGCTTGTCTTGTCGTTGAAAGGATAAACACCATACTCACCAAACTCAAAACCAGCACGCCACTGGCTACTTGGCAAATTACAGTTACCATTCTGTCCCCAACCTGCACGAAGTTTCAAGAAGTCCAACCAAGAGGCTGTACTTTCCATAAACTTCTCATTAGAGATTACCCAACCAGCAGATACAGAAGGGAAGTAGCCCCAACGCTTATCTGGAGAGAAGTTAGAAGAACCATCAGCACGGATAATTGCAGTCAACATATACTTCTCATCAAAGTCGTAGTTGACACGAGCAAAGTAAGACAACTTGCTCTCATAACCAGCAGGTTCACCTGTAACGACAGAAGCCACTGCATTGCCATCAGCCAAGCTAGGATAAGCATGTGCAAAATCCTTAAAGATAGAACCATAAACTGTCGCATTAACAGTCTCTCCATAGTCTGGTCTAGACTTGTAATACTCCATACCTACCAAAGTATCGAAGTGGTGTAACTTGGCTATATTGAACTTATAATTCAATGTGTTAGTCAACGTCCAATTCCATCCCAAGCCAACATTGTCAGACAACTGATCCTTATCACGGCTAGCACCCTGGTCATTCAAATGATATTCAGCCAAATAGCATCTCCATGAATTAGACCACTGCTTATAAGCAATCTGGCCACGATAGGTCAGACCTTCAATAGGTGAAATCTCTGTATAACCTACAGCATTCAAGTTAAAAGACTTGCCCTTATTTGCACCAGACTGGTTATTAAGCATTGAAGCAATAGGGTTGCTTGTATATGAATTGAAAGCAAACCAACCGGCAGAACCAGAGTTCTTCAAATCGTCATACATAAAATAATTACCATCCTTGTTATAAATAGGTACACAAGGATTAGCGCGAAGCATGTCAGAGAGAACATTTGAATATTGGGTACCAATCTGAACACCCTGATTCTGCTTGTGCTGATAGTAAACATTCTCACCGATCTTAATTACATCACGCTTACCTACACGGTAAACAACATGCTCAGAGTTCAAGCGGAAAGTGAAACGGCGGAAATCAGACTTAACGACATTGCCGAGAACACCATCCTGATACTGATAACCTACACCCATAGAGAATTTAGACAAGGCGTTACCACCTGTCACATTCAAAGAATGGTTGGTTACGATGGCATTCTTATTGCGAATTGCATCAATCCAATCTGTACCTGCATTAGAACCATCCTGGTATGCATTCAACAAATCTGCATCAATATACTTAGACCAATCATAAGCAGAGCCACCATTATTGTAAGATACCTGGTCTTGAACAGCCATATACTGCTTTGCTGTCAACAACTGAGGCTTCTTATACATATTCTGCCAACCCACGTTAGCATCATAAGTAACCTGAACCTTGCCCATCTTACCTTGTTTGGTAGTTACAAGGATTACACCATTGGCTGCGGCAGAACCGTAGATGGCACAAGATGCGGCATCCTTCAATACGTCGATACGCTCGATGTCGGCAGGGTTCAAAGCATTGATGTCACCACCAGAAACTCCATCAATTACATAAAGAGGAGCGGTAGAGCTGTTGGTACCGGCACCACGGATTGAAATCTTAAAGCCATCACCAGGCTGACCGGAAGCCGCCTGAATGTTTACACCAGGAGTCTGGCTCTGCAAAGCGCCGAGCACCTGTGTGGTATTCATCTTCTGAATATCATCACCCTTTACCTCGATGGTAGCACCGGTAACGAGCTTCTTCTTCTGAACACCATAACCTACGACAACAACTTCATCGAGAGTCTTGTCATCGGTCTTCATGGTGACTGAAATGTTAGACTGGTTACCCACAGCAATTTCCTGTTTCTGGTAACCGATATAGGTAATTACAATAGTAGAACCCGGCTTTACGTTCAAGGTAAAGTTACCATCAAGATCTGTAACGGTACCATTACCAGGGTTGCCCTTTTCTACTACACTTGCACCGATAATAGGACCTTCTGCATCACTCACATTACCGGTTACTTTCTTTGCTTGCTGTACAGCATTTACGCTCTGACTAGGAGATGCCGCCCATGCTTCAGTTGTATAACTCAAGCCTAACGATGCTAACGCTCCCACAAGCAGCATTGATTTTTTTAAGTTCAAATTCATACTTTAGTACTTTCTAGGTTGAATAGAATTAAACGTTTGTTGACTCTGACTATCAAAAATAGTCATTCTTTTAGTTCCCGACATATCTTTCAGATACGAAGGAAACAAACAGGTTAAGTTGAATTCAATTTCATAATGGTTATTGTTTATGTTGTTTATTATTGTTTCATTTCATCACCAATCTGAAGTCATTTTTTATGGAAGTATAAGTGGCAAACAGATTTTCGATTGCAAAGTTACATTTCTTTTACGAAAAAAGCTGATACTATTTTGCTGATTTTAAGTATTATTTTGATTTTAGTTATTTTTTTAATAAATTCCGATAAACACTAAAGATTTATTAAAATTCTGTGTTTTCCTTACACTTATTATATATGTATGTTTTGTTAACTCGGAGCAAAAAAGTATTACCTTGCCGCTATTGAGCAGCAAGGTAATTACGTACTGGATTGGCATACATCTCGAGAATTCTCTCTCTCAAGTAAGCTTCATCCTTGTTTGGAAGGTCTATTTTTGCAAGCTGACCAGCCATATATTTTTCAAATTTTGCCTTATCTTCGGCAGTATATTCTGCCTGATGAGCAGTTGAGTTTTCAAGCAAATCAAGAGCCACATAGTTGCCCGGATAGAGGCGGTAGTTCTTGAATATCTGCTCATCCATGTAGGCTGCTACCTTATTATATATATCCTGCTTAGGCATATCAGGATCCAGACTGTCCAGATAATCATCAAGACATGGGGCTGCATGGTAATGAACATGACCCTTATAACCGAAGATACCGGTCTGCATACTTACCAGGTCATCCATTGGTCCCTTCTTCCAATCGGCATTATCGCGCTTCTGCTGAAACTCCTTTGCCTTCAGGAAATCGCATGGATCATATTCGTAACTGATAGAGAGCGGTACAAGATGAAGCTGTTTCAGGCGGTCGATAATGCTACCCTCACCTCCCATCGACATCATCTGGAGGATACTCTTCTGGGTGCGGTCATTACTGTCCTTGGCTCTACCCTCGCGCTGGGCTATCCAGATATTCTCGTTCTTCTCCTTGATGGCAAAATGCATATAGTCGGAGAGGCGCTTGCTCGACATCAGCATCTGGCGCATGCTCAGGGCACGCTCTACGATAAACGCCTTGTTGACACGTACCAGGTCCTTGACCCAAGGAAGAGAAAGGAGATTATCACCGATGGCTATCTCGCAAGTGGTCTTAAACCCATTATCGATAAGAAGAACATCGAGAATGGCTGAATCGAGCACGATATCACGATGATTACTGACGAAAGTATAATTACGGGTATTATCGAGCGATGTGCAATCCATCTCACAACCTGTTGCTGCCTTCTTCAGAATGCCATGAACAAAATCGTAAGCAAAAGCCAGCTGGAAATCCAGATTGGTCTTACATGCCTTCAACTTCTGGGCAATCATCTCGAAAGGTACTTGTGGATAGAGATAGGCAAGCACTTGTTTAAACTGATCGTTTGAAAGCAAACGGTCGAATACCTCTGGGAGATCTTCAGGCTCCCAAGGACGGATGGTATCAAATTCTTGAGGGATATTCATAATATATACCTATTAATATATATGGCTCTGCGAAAAAATCGCAGAACCATATATGAGTTTGTTATTCTAGAACTGATTCTCTACGATTTCGCTGAGCACATCCTTGATATCAAGACCTGCTGCACGAACCTGCTGAGGAATGAAGCTGGTTACGGTCATACCTGGAGTGGTATTGATTTCCAGCATGTTCACCTTGTCTTTACCATCCTTATCCTTAGAGATGATATAGTCGATACGGATGATACCATTGGCATGAAGAATGTCGTAGATGCGTGATGTGGTCTTGGCTACCTCTTCTGCAGTCTCTGGAGAGAGACGGGCTGGAGTGATTTCCTGTACCTGACCGTTATACTTGGCATCGTAATCGAAGAACTCGTTGGTGGTCACCACTTCGGTAGCCGGCAGAACAACAGTCTTCTCGGCTGTCTTGTAGATACCCTGTGAAATTTCAGTACCATCGAGGAATCCCTCAATCATTACCTCATTGCTCTCCATGAAAGCCACACGGAGGGCTGGAGCCAGCTGGTCAGCATTCTTCACCTTGCTCACACCAAAGCTACTGCCGTCGGCAGCAGGCTTTACGAAACAAGGCATACCGATGCGCTTGGCAATCTCTTCTTCATCATAAGCTTCACCGCGACGGAGCAAGATACTGTCTGCTACGTTTATACCGAAACCGCGCAGATAATTATTGAGCACATACTTATCAAAAGTCATTGCCTCTACCAGAACACCGCTTGTAGAATATGGCAGATGGATGAGGTCGAAGTAGCCCTGCATCACACCATTCTCACCAGGCTGTCCGTGGATGGTGATATAAGCATAATCGAAATAGACATGCTTGCCGTTCATAACGAAAGAAAAATCGTTTTTGTCAATCTCGATAGTCTCACCATTATCCAAAGCAACATGCCAGTCGGTGCCCTTCACATCGACGAGATAAATATTGTAGCGCTCTTTATCAAAGAAAGAGTACAACCCCTGTCCTGAGCGCAATGATACGTCGTGCTCAGAAGAATCACCACCGCATACGATGGCTATCGTTCTCTTGCTATTTTCCATAATTCCTAAATATTTTTGAATGTATCTTGTGTGGTGCCAGCGATGAAGCCGCGCCACTTTTCTATTAATTGTCTAAAATCTTCCGGCCACTCACTGTCAAAATCCATCTGCTGCTTGGTTGTAGGATGCACGAAGCCGAGTGTCTTGGCATGGAGAGCCTGACGCGGACAGAGTTTGAAGCAGTTCTGGATAAATGCCTTGTAGCTGCTACTGCGCTGACCTCTCAGAATCTCTGTTCCACCATACGTTTCGTCCATAAAGAGCGGATGACCGATATGCTTCATGTGGGCACGAATCTGATGGGTACGGCCCGTTTCCAGCACACACTGCACCAAGGTGGTATAACCGAAACGTTCCAACACCTTGTAATGAGTAACCGCCGTCTTGCCTATTCCGCTGTCCGGATCGAAGACCTTCATACGGAGGCGGTTCTTCGGATCACGGCCAATATTGCCTTCTATGCGACCTTCATCTTCTACCATGTTGCCCCAAACGAGCGCATTGTAACTGCGATGGGTAGTCTTGTTGAAGAACTGCTTACCCAGTGCGGTCTTTGCCGTAGGAGTCTTTGCCACAACGAGCAATCCGCTGGTATCTTTATCGATGCGATGCACCAAGCCCACTTCCGGATCATTGGCATCAAACTCAGGCATATCTCTTAAATGCCAGGCTACCGCCTGAATCAAGGTTCCATGAAAGTTGCCCGCACCCGGATGCACCACCATACCTGCTTCCTTGTTAACCACCATCAGCTGGTCGTCTTCATAAACCACATTGATAGCGATTTCTTCAGGTTTGATACTCGTTTCGTGACGAGGACGGTCGAGCATCAGAGTAACCAAATCATTAGGGCGCACCTTATAGTTGCTCTTTACCGGTTTACCATTGACATGGATGAATCCGGCATCAGCAGCCTGCTGAATACGGTTACGGCTCTGATAGGCCATCTTATCAGCCAGGTATTTATCGATGCGGACCGGATCCTGGTTGGCATCCACCTGCACCTTCCAGTGCTCATAGAGTTCATCTCCTCTTTCACCAGAAGCAGCGTTTCCTTCCTCCATCTGGAGTCCATCATCCAGTTCGTCCATATCTCCTGCATCATCAAACCCGAAGTCATCCTCTACAGGAGCATATACCTTATTATATATATAATCTAAAAATATCATTCGTATTACTATTGAATTCTTCACTCATCGTTCTTCACTTTTCATTTCTCCTACTCCACCACTTCCTTCTGGTGGTGCTCATGCGAAGGAGCAGGCTCTGTGGCTTCCGTACCTGGAACCACCTCGAAGTTGTCTTCATGAGTTTCTCCGCTCATGTCACCTTCGCCTTCCATCACATCTTCTTCGCCGTGATAAACCGGATCTACCACATCGATAGAATCATCAACGCTCCGTTTACCATTGCCAACCTGTATGACAAGCACATCATCGATAGAAACCTTATCACCAGCCACAACATGCTTACCCTTTACGAGGATACCATAAACCCAATCCTCTTCGCCAGGAATATATTCAGGTGTACCCAGTTTGAATCCCATAGCAGTAAGTTTAGCCATTGCCTCTCGCAACGAACTGTTGTCAATGACATCAGGAATGGTGATACGTGGAGAATGATCAGAATTGATGGTAACATAGATAACATGTCCCGACTTTACCACTTCTCCGAAAACCGGAGTCTGCTCCAGAATGACATCAGGCGGCAAAGAGCGGACATATCCCGTATCCGTTACAACAATTTCCAATCCCGCATCGTCGAGGATATGTGTAGCATCATCGATATTCTTATATCGAATATCCGGCACACGGATGGCCTCACCATGATGGGTATAGATATCGATGCCGTACTTGACACCGACACAGAGCAACACCAGTACCAGAATCATGGCACCGATATTCCCCCAAAGGTACTTACTCTTAAACTTATTTATAAACTCTGATGAAGTCATATATTATTTTTTGGTGCAAAGATACAAGTATTTGGGGGAAGAACAAAATAAAAAGGAAAGTTTTTGCACTCTCACCACCTATTTTATGATATAAAAACAAAACATCTTTGTTCCCAAAAGAGCAATCTCTGAAAAGAAAGGGGCGTCATAAACACAAAAAGCAGCAAAGAATACATCCTTGCTGCTTTCAATGTCATCGTCAACAGACGAATCTTTCCTCGGAATTACTTTCCGTGGTGCTCGTCAGATACAGTTAACTTCTTACGGCCATGAGCACGGCGAGAAGCCAATACGCGACGACCATTCTTAGTTGCCATACGCTCACGGAAACCATGCTTGTTTACGCGACGACGATTGTGAGGCTGAAATGTTCTTTTCATTTTTCTTATTTATTTTTTAATTAATATTCTTCACAAAAGTGCAAAATACGCCCTTTTTGGGCTGCAAAATTACGCATATTTTCTGAAATAACCAAGAAAACTACCAAATTTAGCTTAAATATTTATGTTTTTTTCGATATTTCCTTTGATTTTTCATGTTTTTGCCGTAACTTTGCACTCGATTTTGAGATTATTACAATAACATTCAAGATAAACAAGAAATGATTAATTCACAGGAAATTAAGATTGGTACTTGCATCCGCATGGATGGCAAAGTATGGGTTTGCATCGACTTTCAGCACAGAAAGCCAGGTAAAGGTAACACCGTAATGAACACAAAATTGAAGAATGTTGCCGACGGTCGTGTGTTGGAGCGTACATTCCAGGTAGGTTTCAAATTGGAGGATGTTCGCGTTGAGCGCCGTCCTTACCAGTACCTCTACGAGGACGCTACTGGTTGCATCTTCATGAACCAGGAGACTTTCGAGCAGGTGCCTATCGCTAAGGAGAACGTTACTGGTGGCCAGTACATGAAGGAGGGTGACGTTGTTGAGGTTGTTACTGATACAACTGATGGTACTATCCTCTTGGCTGAAATGCCAGTGAAGACTACTTTGAAGATTACTCACTCTGAGCCAGGTGTAAAGGGTAATACTGCTACCAACGCAACAAAGCCTGCTACATTGGAGACTGGTGCTGAGGTTCGTGTTCCTTTGTTCGTCAACGAAGGCGAGACTATCCAGATCGATACCCGTGACGGTAGCTACCTCGGTCGTGTAAGCGAGTAATACATCCTCCAACAGGAAGATTGTGCTCTTATTGAGTAAAACTAACCCTTAATAGTAAGAAGAATGAAATATTCCATCATAGTACCTGTATTTAATCGTCCTGACGAAGTGGACGAACTTTTAGAGAGTCTGACTCATCAATCAGAGAAAGACTTCGAAGTTGTCATCGTAGAGGATGGCTCACAGACTCCCTGCGAGGATGTGTGCAAACGATATGAGCACATGATGGATATACATTATTACTATAAGGAGAACTCTGGTCCGGGCCAGAGTCGCAACTATGGTGCCGAGCGCGCCAAGGGTGAGTATCTTCTGATACTCGACAGCGACGTGGTCTTGCCAGAAGGTTATCTGAAGGCTGTAAGTGATGAGTTGAGCCGCGAACCTGCCGATGCTTTCGGCGGTCCCGACAAGGCGCACTCATCATTTACAGATACTCAGAAAGCCATTTCTTATTCCATGACTTCTTTCTTTACCACCGGTGGTATCCGTGGCGGAAAGAAGAAGATGGATAAGTTCTATCCCCGTTCATTCAACATGGGCATCCGCAGAGATGTTTATCTCAGGTTGAATGGCTTTTCTAACATGCGTTTCGGTGAGGACATTGATTTCTCTATCCGTATCTTCAAGGCAGGCTGCCGTTGCCGTCTGTTCCCTGAAGCATGGGTATGGCATAAGCGCCGCACCGACTTCCGCAAGTTCTGGCGACAGGTCTACAACAGTGGCATCGCCCGCATCAATCTCTACAAGAAATATCCAGAGAGCCTCAAGCTCGTGCATCTCCTTCCTATGGTCTTCACCGTGGGCGTAATAGGCACGCTACTTCTGCTCTTCTTCGGCTTCCTGCCATACATGCTTGGCACCGTTCACGTATTCCCAACCTTGGGCAATGCGATGGCAGAATTGGGCTGCATCGGTCTCGCCGGCATCATTCTCTATACCATCGCACTGTTTATCGACAGCAGCAGAGAGAACCACAGCATCAAGATAGGCTTGCTGAGTATTCGCGCTGCCTTCACACAGCTGATGGGTTACGGATGCGGATTCCTTTCTGCATGGTGGAAGAGATGCGTACTGGGACAGAGCGAATTCAGCGCATACAACAAGACTTTCTACAAATAAGACTTCCCCACAAAAAGAGAAGCCAATAATAATCTACTAATCAGTTATTATTATGGCAGAGAAACTAACCATTGCCAATTGGGCAGAAGAAGACAAGCCTCGCGAGAAACTGGAGCGCTTGGGAGCCTCAGCTTTATCCAATGCCGAGCTCTTAGGTATTCTGATTGGTTCGGGATCTACAGACGAAAGTGCCGTAGACCTGATGAAACGCATTCTGAAGGATTGCGACAACAACCTGAACCAGCTAGGAAAGAAGTCCATCAGAGAACTGACACAATATAAAGGAATGGGACCAGCAAAAGCCATCACCATCCTTGCAGCCTGCGAACTGGGCAAACGCCGTGCTCTCGATAAGATTGGCACACGTCCCGACTTAGGCTCATCCCTTGCCATCTACAACTATATGCTTCCGAAGATGCAGGATTTAGACACAGAGGAAGCATGGCTCCTGATGATGAACCAGAACTTCAAACTCATCAAAGCGAGCTGCATCTCAAAAGGCGGCATTACAGAAACGGCAACCGACATCCGTCTTATCATCAAAGAAGCGGTGCTCAACAACGCTACAATTATCGCCTTCTGCCACAATCATCCCAGCAACAATCCTCAGCCAAGCAAAGCCGATGATGTGCTTACCCAGAAGATTGCCAAAGCCTGCGAAATCATGCGTCTCTTCTTTATGGACCATGTCATCATAACCGATGGTGCCTTTTATTCATATCACGACAAAGGTAAATTGTAGTCTATTTGGGGTATATTAGACCTTCTGCAAGAAAAAAACAGCTTTTCTTTTTGTTTTGTCTGCAATAATTATTATCTTTGTAGGCAAAAACAAAGATTATTATGACACAAGAAGAAAAGACAAAGATAGAAGAAAAGATCGTAGATGTACTTAAGACCGTTTACGACCCTGAGATTCCTGTCAACATCTGGGACCTCGGTATGATTTACAAAATAGATGTGAAGGACGATGCCACCGTAGATCTCGACATGACCTTCACAGCCCCTTCATGCCCTGCTGCCGACTTCATCCTGGAGGATGTAAGAAGCAAGGTAGACAGCGTGGAAGGCGTAAAATCTGCCAATGTGAACCTTGTATTCGAACCGGCTTGGGATCAGAGTATGATGAGCGAGGAAGCTCGCGTAGAACTCGGTTTTGAATAAAGACAAAGCTGTTGAATTCTTCACTCTTCATTCTTCACTCTTCATTTAAATAGAATCGCTTATGAAAAATGTATATTTCCTCTCAGATGCGCATCTTGGCTCATTAGCCATTCCGCATGCCCGCATGCAAGAACGCCGCCTGGTCCGTTTCCTGGACAGCATCAAGACGAAGGCTGCGGCAGTTTATCTCCTGGGTGACATGTTTGACTTCTGGAACGAATATAAATATGTCGTACCAAAAGGCTATACACGCTTCTTAGGTAAGCTCTCAGAGTTGACCGATATGGGAGTGGAAGTACATTTCTTTACGGGTAACCACGATCTCTGGACCTATGGCTACCTGGAGGAAGAGTGTGGCATTACCGTACATTACAAGCCTCAGACCGTAGAGATATACGATAAAGTATTCTATCTGGCACATGGAGACGGACTGGGTGACCCAGACAAGAAATTCAAGTTTCTGAAAAGAATGTTCCAGAACCATACTTGCCAACGCCTCCTTAATGCGATTCATCCTCGCTGGGGAATGGCTTTGGGCTTGAACTGGGCTAAGCATAGCCGACTGAAACGTGCTGACGGAAAGGAAGAGCCTTATATGGGCGAAAAGAAGGAGTTTCTGGTGCGCTTTGCCAAACAGTATATGCAAGGTCACAAGGATATAGATTACTTCATGTTCGGCCATCGCCACATTGAACTGGATCTGATGTTGAGCAAAAAGACCCGACTGATGATTCTGGGCGACTGGATATGGCAGTTCACCTATGCCGTGTTTGATGGCGAGCACATGTTTATGGAAGAATATGTGGAAGGCGAAAGCCAACCATAACAATAAAGGGCAGCTTTATGAGTTGCCCTTTATTGTTATCGCTGTATGCGACCTCCTGAAGAAGTCATGTTATTGATGATTTCTTCTTCTGTAACCAGATTCTGATCACCCGGAACCGTATTCTTTATCGCGCTTGCTGACAGTGAGAAGTCCAGGCAATACTGGTTCTTGTCGCCCCACTTCTGATGGGCATGAATATAGGCAGCAATAAAGGCATCACCTACACCCATCGGATCAACAATCGGCTCAATATCATAGATTCTTGTAGTATAGAGCTGATCTTCTACAGCATCATAGAGCAAGCCGCTCAAGGTATGATGACTGCTGGCAATCTGATTTCTTACCGCCATCACCATCTTCTTACACTTAGGGAAGAGCTGATGCATCTTGCGGAAATACTCCAGATAAGCCTCCTTGTCTATCTCATAGTCTGCATCCAAAGCCTCGAAAGGAATATGAGGCACACCGCTGGCTATCTCCCACTCATTCTGGTCACCAAAGATGATGTCGCTATACTGCATCATCTGGAATAGCACATCATGAGGCTCCAGACCATATCCCCAGAGATTCTTACGGTAATTGATGTCGCAGGCAATGGTCAACCCGTCAGAAACAGCAAGTTTGATGGCATCCATAGTTGATTCCATCGCATCGCGGCTGATAGCACAGGTAATGCCGGAGCAATGGAATACGGCAGCATCAGCCAGCACCTTTTCCCATTTCACCATTCCGCGCTTCAGCGTATAGAAAGAAGAATTCTTGCGGTCGTAAACCACACGGGAATTGCGCATAGCTACTGCTTCTTCGAAATAATAAGTTCCAAGACGTTCGCCGCCACGCACAACATGAGAAACATTCAGACCGTACTCTCTGAGATGCATCAACGCGGCCTCACCCATCTCACCGTATGGCACACGGGTTACATACTCTACATTATCGCCTAAATAAGCCAAAGAGATGGCTGCATTAGCCTCACTGCCACCATAATTGCCAAACATATGATGTCCCTGAAATAAACGTTGATAACCAGGCTTAGAAAGCCTAAGCAATATTTCTCCGAAAGTTACAATCTTTGTTTTCATAATTCTAAAAATTTAAAAAGGTGAAGACCATTCACTTATGTTTCTTGTCTTCACCTTATTATATATAGCGTATGATTACTTGTTAGCAACCAACTCCATTGTATCGCGAGCGATAACGATCTCCTCGTCGGTAGGAACTACTACTACCTTCACCTTACTGTCGTCAGTAGAGATGATAGCTTCCTCGCCACGAACCTTATCGTTCACTTCCTTGTTGATCTTGATGCCAAGATACTCCAGGTTCTTGCAAGCTTCCTCGCGGAGGTCGGTCTGGTTCTCACCAACACCAGCTGTGAATACGATAGCGTCAACGCCACCCATAGCTGCTGTGTAAGCACCGATGTACTTCTTGATGCGATACTCGTACATACGGAGAGCCAGCTGAGCCTTCTCGTTACCCTCGTTGGCAGCGTTCTCGATGTCGCGCATATCAGAAGAAATACCTGTAATACCGAGCACACCACTCTTCTTGTTCAGGAAGTCAGCCATCTCCTGTGGCTTCATGTTCAACTTCTCCATCAAGTAGGTAACGGCAGAAGCATCGATATCACCACAACGTGAACCCATCATCAAACCAGCCAATGGAGTCAAGCCCATTGAGGTATCCAATACCTTACCATTCAATACAGCAGCTACAGAGCCACCGTTACCGATGTGGCAAGTAATGATCTTAGAGTTGTTCTGGTCGAGACCGAGAATCTCGCAAACACGCTTAGAAACATAGCGGTGAGATGTTCCGTGGAAACCATAACGGCGTACGTGATACTTCTCGTACAACTCATAAGGAATTGCATAGAGATAAGCGTAGTCAGGCATTGTGCTGTGGAATGCGTTGTCGAATACGCAAACCTGAGGAGTGCCAGGCATCAAAGAGTCAACGGCACGGATACCCTTCAGGTGACCTGCGTTGTGAACAGGAGCGAGGTCGCAAAGTTCCTCGATACCATCCTCTACGCTCTTGTCAACGATAACGCTCTCCTTGAACTTGTCACCACCCTGTACGACACGGTGTCCTACAGCGTCGATTTCTTTCAAATCCTTGATAGCGCCGATTTCCGGGTCGAGCAAGCACTTGAACACGAAGTTCACACCTTCCTTGTGGTCAGGCATGTCGTGCATGATCTGCTTCTTCTCGCCGTTAGGCAATTTCACCTTGATGAAAGCGTTATCAAGACCGATACGCTCTACACCACCCTGTGCCAATACAGACTCATCGTCCATATTATATAATTTGTACTTGATAGATGAACTACCACAGTTCAGAACCAATACTTTCATAATGTTAAATGTTGAATGTTAAATGTTGAATGTTGAATTAAGCCTTCTTGGCGTCCTGTGCCTGGCAAGCTGTGATAGCTACCATGTAGTAGATGTCATCTACAGAGCAACCACGAGAAAGATCGTTAACAGGACGGGCAATACCCTGAAGGATAGGACCGATAGCGATGGCACCACCCAAACGCTGAACGAGCTTGTAGCCGATGTTACCAACCTCGAGGTTAGGAACTACCAAAACGTTAGCCTTACCAGCTACGTCAGAACCTGGAGCCTTCTTGGCAGCTACCTCAGGAACGAGGGCTGCATCTGCCTGAAGTTCACCATCGAGGTGAAGCTCTGGGAACTTCTCCTTAGCAATAGCTACGGCATCCTTTACCTTGTCAATAATATAAACGCTCTTGCCAGTCTCCTTGTTGATAGCATCCTTTGCGCTACCCTTTGTAGAGAAGCTCAACATGGCAATCTGTGGATCAGTAATACCTGCCACTGACTGAGCTGTATGAGCTGTAGTATAGGCAATCTGAGCAAGCTGGTCTGCTGTAGGGTTTGGAGTTACAGCAACGTCACCCATTACTACAACGCCATCCTGACCATACTGCTTCTGGTCTGAGATGAGCAACATAGCACCACTTACGCAAGTGATACCTGGACTGCACTTGATGATCTGAAGAGCTGGACGGAGAGTATCGCCAGTAGTGCTCAATGCACCAGAAATCTGACCGTCAGCACCCTCAGTCTTGATAATCATACAACCGAGGTAGAGGTTGTTCTTAGTTACGAGTTCACGAGCCTGCTCTACAGTCATGCCCTTCTTCTTGCGAAGTTCAGCGAGCTTCTCAGCATACTCCTCAGACTTAGGGTTGTTTTGTGGATCAACGATAGTAGCCTTGTCGATGTTGTTAAGACCCCACTGAGCAGCGAGATTCTTAATATTGGCAGGGTTACCGATGAGGATGATGTCTGCGAGATCATCAGCCAAAACTTTATCGGCTGCTTTCAATGTACGCTCCTCTTCTGCTTCAGGGAGCACGATGCGCTGCTTGTCAGCTTTAGCGCGAGCTACGATTTGCTGTAATAAATCCATTTTACTTTTTAATATTTTATATATTTTGTTGTTTCCTAAGTAGATCTGTCAAAGTGTAAGGCGATGTTATCTTGTTTTTCACCTTTTTGCCACATCGACTTTGCAAAAGTACACATTTTCTTTGAAATAGCAGCGATTAAAATGTGTAAAAAAAGCTAAATCGGGAGATTATTCATGTCGTAAAGGTTTACGTAGCAGGAAAAGTGATGAATTCTTCACCCTTCGTTCTTCACTCTTCACTTAACTTATATCATTTCCAGAGTAAGAATGCTTTCCAGTTCCTCGGCTGAGAGTCTGAGTTTGAACTCGCCCTTGATGGCCACGCTGATTCGTCCGGTCTCCTCGGATACAATGACGGCGATGGCATCACTGCTCTGTGATATTCCGAGAGCGGCACGATGGCGGAGTCCCAGTTCCTTCGGAATATCGAGGTTATGACTCACAGGCAGAATACATCCGGCTGCCATGATGCGCTTATTGCTCACCACCATGGCTCCATCATGAAGCGGCGAATTCTTGAAGAAAATATTCTCTATCAGCCGCTGGTTAATCTTGGCGTCTATCTCCTCACCCGTATCCATGATATCCTTCAGTGGAACGCCTCGCTCTATAACGATAAGAGCACCTACGTATTTCTTCGCCATACTCATACACGCCATCACAATCGGCATGATGGTCTCCTTGTTAGCCTCCTTCTGGCTCTCCTTGCTGGAGTGGAAGAAGCGAACCAGCCGGCGCATACCTTTCTGCGAACCTATCTCATAGAGGAATCTACGGATATCCTCCTGAAAGATGACGATGAGGGCGATAACTCCCACACTCACCAGTTTATCCAGGATAGAACCCAGCAGGCGCATTTCCAGTATCTGACTCACAAAGAGCCAGATTAGCACGAAGAGCATGATGCCCACGAAGATGTTCAGTGAGCGCGATTCCTTCATCAGACGATAAACATAGAACAGCAGCGAGGCTACCAGGAGAATATCGAGAAAGTCTTTGATGCCAAATTCTATCATGTGCGTTCCTCCTTCATTGCTTCTATTATCTTCACAGCCTCAGCAGCTTCTTTCACATCGTGCACTCTGAGGATGCTGGCGCCCTTCATCAGAGCGATGGTGTCGAGCACGGAAGTTCCATTGAGCGATGTCGTAGCATCTCCACCCAACAGCTTATATATCATACTCTTGCGGGAGATACCTACAAGAACCGGAAGTTCCATCACGTTCAACTTCTCCATTTCATTATAAATCTGATAATTCTGGATGAGATTCTTGCCGAAGCCGAAGCCCGGGTCGAGGATGATGTCCTTGGCTCCCAGGTCGCGCAACTGCTGTACCTCTCTGGCAAAGCCCTTCATCATCGTTTCGAGCGTAGGCTGCACCGACATTAATATATAAGGTACCTTCAGTTCGCCCACCACCCGGAACATTTCAGGATATTCCTCCTGTCTCTGCTCCAGCGGCACATTGGCGATGCCTGTGATTCCACCTTCTGATACATCGTTGATGATGTCAGCTCCCCACTCCTCGATACACTTACGTGCCAAAGTTGGGCGATAGGTATCTACGGAGACGGCAGCATCCGGTTGTTCCCTGCGAACGATGTCGAGAGCGAACTTCAGGCGTCTTCCCTCCTCCTCTTCCGATACTTCATCAGCACCGGGACGGGTGGAGAAAGCGCCCACATCAATGATGCTTCCACCTTCTTCTATAATCTGATTAGCTCTCTGAGCTATCTCCATTTCTGTCTGTTTTCTACTGCCAGAGTAGAAACTGTCGGGCGTAACGTTCAGGATGCCCATCACCTGAGGGGTACTCAAATCCATCAAGCGCCCCTTGATATTGATTGTATATTCCATCGGATTATAACTCCTTAAGCCACTTTTTCCCTAGCTTTGTGTAAGTCCAGGCAAGAAAGCTTCCACCTATGATTGTTCCAACCACAAAGAAAAACAATAGTCCATTGTAAACTTCCATAGCTTAATATTTTACAAATCTTTCAACCATTTTTCGCCTGGTTTTGTATATAACCAAGCTAAAAAACTTCCACCGACGATACAGCAAACTAAAAAGAACAATGCCAAATAGCTCATGATTCTACAATTCTTTAAGCCACTTTTCACCCGACTTAGTATAAGTCCAAGCAATAAAACCAAGACTGAAAATCGAGCATACTAAAAAAAACAATGCCAAATAGCTCATAACTTTAATATTTTAAAATTCGATTGGCAGCATACGCAAAGCCTGCTGTTGCAACTGCGCCAAAAACTAATACGGAAATATCACCTAATGAAGCCGTTCCATGTAAAAACGGCAACACGCCTCCAACCCCAGTTCCCGTAAATATCAACTGGGATAGATTATAGAAATAGCCTGCCAGCTTTTCCTTCCTTACTTTCGTTTTATCTTTTTCATCTCTACTACCCATAAAGAGCCTCACTTTCTAAAGATTCATCGAATATTTCTGCAAAAATAGAAAGAATATTCGAGATTACCATCATTTTTTGGGAAAATTGTTTGTTATGTCCATAATTTAGATTACTTTTGCACCCAAAATAACAGTTATAGACTATGGATATTTCAGAACTCTATCAGATTTACCAAGCGCACCCAGTGATTACCACTGACAGCCGCGACTGCCCAAAGGGCAGCATCTTTCTGGCTTTGAAGGGCGCATCGTTTGATGGCAACAAGTTTGCCAACATGGCTTTGGAGAAAGGCTGTGCCTATGTGATTGTTGATGAAAAAGAGTATGCCAAGGAGGGAGACGAGCGCTACATCCTCGTAGAGGACTGCCTCACCACCTTCAAGGAATTAGCCCGTGAGCATCGCCGCCACTTCGATATTCCTGTAGTAGGAATCACCGGAACAAACGGCAAGACCACCACCAAGGAACTCGTCTCTGCTGTTCTCGGCGAGAAGTTCAACGTGATGTTCACCCAGGGCAACTTCAATAATGACGTAGGCGTACCAAAGACGCTCTTCCGTCTCTCTCCGGAAAATGAGATTGCCGTTGTAGAGATGGGTGCTTCCCATCCTGGTGACATCCGAAAACTCGTGGAATACGTGGAACCAACCTGCGGTATGATTACCAACGTAGGCCGTGCCCACCTACAGGGATTCGGCAGCTTCGAAGGCGTGAAGAAGACCAAGGGAGAACTCTATGATTACCTCGCAGCCAACGATGCCCTCGTCTTCATCAATGCCGACAACGAGCATCTGATGCAGATGGCTGAGCAACGCAACATCAACCGCCTCATCACCTACGGCAAGGATGAGAACTGCGATGTATGGGGAGAAGTCATCTCCTGCGCGCCTTTTCTGAAGTTCCGCTGGCGCACCGAGAGTTTCGACTGGCATGAGGTTCAGACTCATCTCATCGGCTCTTACAATATCGACAACATGCTTGCCGCCATCACCATCGGTCTTCATTTCGATGTAAAGCCTCAGCAGATAGACCATGCCCTGGAGAACTACATCCCAAGCAACAACCGTTCGCAGTTGGAAGAGACGGCGCACAACAAGCTGGTGGTGGATGCCTACAATGCCAACCCATCGAGCATGGCTGCCGCCATCGAGAACTTCCGCGTGATGGATGTACCTCATAAGATGGCGATTCTCGGACAGATGGGCGAACTCGGCGAAGTGAGCCACGAGGAGCACCAGAAGGTAGTAGACCAGTTGCAGGCAGCCGGTCTGGAGAATGTATGGCTGGTAGGCGATGAATTCAAGGATATTCCATGCAGCTACCGCAAGTTCCAGAATGTAGAGGAAGTGAAGGAAGCACTCAAGGCGAACCAGCCTCACGACCATTACATCCTCATCAAAGGCAGCAACAGCGTGAAGCTCTTCCAGCTTCCGGAGTTGTTATAAACGGTTATTATCGTACAACTAAAAAGTGTGTGGTTGTACGATTATAGGGTGTTGTCACTAGGCTCGGCAGATGTGCTGACTGCAGTCGGCAGACCTGCTGACTAGGCTCAGCAGAGCTGCTGAGCCTAGTGGGAATCTCTTAGAAACAGCCTCCTTGAACCTGATATTCCGACTTCTTGAACCTGAGCAAACGTATTCTTTCACTTACTCTGTCGTATTTGTAAGCTTGTTCAATCATATCAGTAGGCTTATTCGGACGGCTCATTGAGTTCACTCAGGCACATTGTTTCGCTCACTCAACAGGCCCACAGCCCCATCTACATGAACTCTGCAACAGCTTTTTAAATACAAAAGGATTTAACTGTACCATAAGCATTTACATCATTATGAGTTTTACGTAACGAAGATTTCATAATGCAAAGATACGATGAATATTTGTAAACGGCAAACATTTATCGGAAAAAAGTACCAGACACAACATTCATGCCTAATATGCATTTTAGCAAAGTTTGAAGGACAGAAATATGCATTTTAGCAAAGTTTAGAGGACAAAAATATGCATTTTAGCAAAGTTTAAGCATCGTAACCTACTGGTTTTAAAGATTTTATTATACTTTTGTAATCGAAATAAGAAATAATCCTCAAATAGAGCAACTATGGTAGATGAAAAAGTGATATTGCAAGTCTTGGCTGAGCAACAGGAATATGTTCAAAGTTATGAACCCCAAAAGTGGGTCGGCCGATATGAAGAAAACCTTTTTGAATTAGATAGTCCGCTTGCACAAGTGGTTATCGGTGTGAGACGAAGTGGCAAATCAACACTTTGTCATAAGGTTTTATTGGAGCATCATGTGAAATATGGGTACGCCAACTTTGACGATGATCGCTTGGCAAAGTTGAAAACAGAAGACTTGAATACCGTTCTCTCTTGCATCTATCAAGTGTATGGCACGGATATCAAATATATATTTTTAGATGAGATTCAAGATGTAGATGGTTGGCACTTATTTGTCAATCGTCTGCTCCGCAGCAATTTACATTTAGTGGTGACTGGCAGCAATGCAAAATTGTTGAGTGGCGAACTTGCCACTCATCTCACGGGACGTTACAATGAGATTCACTTGTTCCCTTTCTCCTTTTATGAATATTGCATGTTTCATCATGTTGACCTTGTTGGCATCACTACCAAGGCTGACGCTGAAAGAAAGCGAGCCTTTTTGGACTACATCGCCGATGGAGGATTTCCTGAGATGCAAAATATGCGCAACAAGCGTGGCTATGTACAAAGTTTGATGGAAGCCATCGTTACCAAGGATATACAGCGCCGTTTCAACATACGCAACGTTAATGCTTTGCGAAAGATAGCCAACCACCTTATTAACAATGTTTGCCAAGAGGTAAATTATGATGATTTAGCAAAAATTCTGAGCATGTCGGATGTAACAGTTAAGAAGTATGTGGATTATCTGCGTCAAGCTTTCCTTATACAACTACTCACCAAGCATTCCTTCAAGAGTAAGGAGCGCATCAGAAATGCCAAGGCTTATATCGTAGATTCTGGTCTTCAAAATAATCGTGACAATGCGTTTGCAGCAGAGAACATTGGGTGGCGCTTGGAAAATGTCGTTTACATTGAGCTTTTGCGCCGATGCACAAACTCATTTTTGGACATTTATTATTACAAGGAGAGTCCACGTTCTAAGGAAATCGACTTCGTTGTATGTAATCAAGACAAGGCTGTGGAACTCATTCAGGTAGCCTACGATATAGAGGGAGAAAAAACTTTCAAGCGAGAGACGGATTCGCTCATCAGAGCCTCTTCTGTCTTGCGTTGTGATAAGTTGACTCTCATTGCTTTTACCAGCACTCGTGATTATAAGATTGACGGTAAAAGCATCCGCATTGTGTCGGCCATTGACTGGTTGCTGGGACGGAAATAGTCTTCAATAACAGTATCAGACATTCAATAAAAAAGTATCTTAGGATACTTGCTCATGTATCTTAAGATACTTGGCAATGTATCCTAAGATACTTTGCTATGTAGCTTCATGTGCCCATGAAGCCTGTTCATCGGCCGACGAAATAAGTTTCATCTCTGGATGAAGCCTACTTGCTGCACATCCCCAGAAAATACTTATGAATCTCCAGACTTTCGTTCAGTTCAGGATGGAAGGCGGTAACGAGCTGGTTACCCTGGCGGGCAGCCACAATCTTGCCATCTACTTCAGCCAGAACCTCAGCATCTCCCCACACCTCCTTAATATAAGGAGCACGGATGAAAGTCATTGGGATATTGCCCTCAATGCCCTTCATCGGAGCCTCAATGTAGAAACTGCCCAACTGGCGACCGTAGGCATTTCTCAAAGCCGTGATGTCCATCGAAGCAATGCGATGGCTAGGCTCGCCCTCAATCTTCTTGGCAAGAAGAATCAAACCGGCACAGGTTCCATAAACTGGCAAGCCGGCAGCAATCGCCTCCTTCACAGGCTCCATCAATCCCAGTTCATTCAAGAGTTTCGCCTGGGTGGTACTCTCACCGCCCGGAATAATCAAGCCATCCTTAGGCTGGTCCCAATCCTTCAACTGGCGAACCTCAAAACTATCCACGCCCAACTGAGCCAACTTCTGTCTGTGCTCAGCAAAAGCGCCTTGTAAAGCTAATACAGCTATTCTCATAACATACTTATCTAATATAAAAGCCCCTTCTTTTGCAGGAGGGGCTTTTATCCGTTATCTCATTTATTATTACTTACCTCTTTCAGCCATGAGCAAAGCAATCTCCTGCTCATTGATACCTACCATTGCCTCGCCAAGGTCCTCGCTCAACTCAGCCAGCATCTTAGGGTCGTTGTAGTTGGTAACAGCCTTCACGATAGCCTGTGCACGCTTAGCAGGGTTACCGCTCTTGAAGATACCAGAACCTACGAATACACCCTCGGCACCGAGCTGCATCATCAGGGCAGCATCAGCTGGAGTAGCCACACCACCTGCTGCGAAGTTAACCACTGGCAACTTACCATTCTCGTGAACATACTTCACCAGGTCGTAAGGAGCCTGCAACTGCTTGGCTGCCTCGTAAAGTTCATCCTCGCTCATAGAAACCAGTCGGCGGATTTCGCTCTGCATCATACGCATGTGGGTAACAGCCTGAACCACATCACCTGTTCCTGGCTCACCCTTGGTACGAATCATCGTAGCACCCTCAGCAATACGGCGGAGCGCCTCGCCCAGGTTCTTGGCACCACAAACGAATGGCACGTCGAACTTAGTCTTGTCGATGTGATAAACATTATCTGCTGGAGAGAGCACCTCGCTCTCGTCAATATAGTCGATTTCTATAGCCTGAAGAATCTGAGCCTCAGCGAAGTGACCGATGCGGCACTTAGCCATTACAGGGATAGAAACAGCCTCCTGAATACCCTTGATCATCTTAGGGTCGCTCATACGTGAAACACCACCTGCTGCACGGATATCAGCTGGAATACGTTCCAGCGCCATTACTGCGCATGCACCTGCTGCCTCTGCGATTTTTGCCTGTTCTGGAGTTGTTACGTCCATAATCACACCACCCTTGAGCATCTGAGCCAAGTTGCGGTTCAATTCTTGTCTATTTTCTGCCATAATTCTTATATTTTTATTCAATTACGGCTGCAAAGGAAACATTTTTCAGCGAAATAGCAGAAAAATGTTCCATTTTCTACAAACATTGAGTCATTTTGTATAAAGAGAGATTCGCAAATATATAAGAGATATTCCTGAATATATAAAGCAGTACACAGATTGTACTGCTAAGAGAAACCGAGAGGAGTTCACCTTCTGAACTTCTACATTTTTTGTATCTTAGCGAAAAATTTCGTAACGAAAAATTTCGATTATGGAATATAGAAGACCCATTCTTCAGGAAATTGATACTCAAGAACATGATTGAGTAAGATTATATACAGAGAAATCGCCAGCGAAGCCTTTCTACAGCATCGCTGGCGATTCTGCAAGAGAGATTTATCTATGTTTCAACAAAAAACTCGCTCCAAATTGGACTTTGATAGGATATCAAGAAGTTTCAACTCTATATTATCTGATTCTTTTTATTCCATCTCAAACGCATTTTAGTTTCCCAATTCCAACTGATTCTTCACAAGATTATAATATGCCCCTCGCTTGGCGGTTAAAGATTCATGGTTGCCAACCTCAACCACCTTTCCCTGGTCAAGGACCACGATTTGGTCGGCATTCTTCACCGTGCTTAGGCGATGAGCAACTATCACAACTGTCTTACCTTGATAGAACTTATTCAGGTTTTCCACAATATTACGCTCATTGTTGGCATCAAGCGAGTTGGTTGCCTCGTCCAGGAAGATATAGTCTGGGTTCTTATAAACAGCTCTCGCTATCAGGATGCGCTGTTTCTGGCCCTGGCTCAGTCCCACGCCATCACGCCCAATCTTGGTGTTGAACTTCAGCGGCAAGACCATCACATAATCCTTGATGCAAGCTATCTCTGCAGCTCTCATCAAACGTTCCTGATCTATCTCTGCATCATCCACTGCTATGTTGCGCCCGACGCTTTCCGAGAAGATGACGCCCTCCTGCATCACAACTCCACACTGTCGGCGCCACCATTTCCTGTTGAGCTGATTGATATCGGTATCGCCGATGGTGATTTTTCCTTCCAACACCGGGTAGTACCCCAGCATCAATCTGATGAGCGTGGTCTTTCCACTGCCCGATGCTCCCACTATCGCCGTCACCTTACCTTGAGGAATATGAATATCCACCCCGTCTATCGTCTTTCTGAGGGCATGAGGATCATACTTGAACATGATGTTGCTGATATGGATACCATCCTCAGGATGTTCAAGACCAGTCAGCAAGCCATCCTTTCCGTTCTCATCATCCATCTGGTGAATCTCATTGATTCGTTCCAGACTGATTTTCACATCCTGAACGGAATAGAAGAAGTTCATGAGTTGCTCCACCGGCGAGTTAAGCTGTCCGATGATATATTGCACGGCGAGCATCATACCCAAGGTCATGTGCCCTTGGATTACCGCCGTAGCGGCAACCACCGTCACTACGATATTCTTCACCTCATTGATAAAAATACTTCCTGCCTCCTGGGTCTGCTGTAGTTTTAGAGATTTCTGCTGCACCCTGAAAAGATTCACCTGTGTCTCCTCCCACTCCTTTCGCTTGCGCTGCTCACAATCCTGCAACTTGATTTCCTGCATAGAAGTGATGAACTCGTATGTCCTGTTGTTATTGATGGCCTGCTGCTCGAAGAGTTCATAATCGAGCACCTTTCTTCGACGCAGGAAGAGAGCCATCCATCCTCCGTACAGGATGCTGCCAAGCAAGAAGATGGCAAACACCACCTTATTATATATAAAGAGCACCACCGAAAACACCACGAAGGTAAGCATGGCAAAGGTGATGTTGAGCGTCTGCTGGGTGAGGAAGTTGTTCACACGGCTATGATCGTTCATTCTCTGCATCAAGTCGCCCATCAGTTTGGTGTCGAAGAACGACATCGGCAGTTTCAGCAGTTTGATGAAAAAGTCGCTCACCAGGGAGATGTTGATCCGCATGGAGATACGGAGCAGGAACCATCGGCGGGCGAAGTCTATCGCAGTTCGGCTGACGGTGAGCATCAACTGACCTAAGAGAATGAGCCAGATGAATCCTATGTCTTGGTTCTTGATACCGACATCCACGATGGATTGGGTAAGGAACGGCAACACCAGCTGCAGGGCACTGCCCGCAAGTAATCCCAAGACAATCCAGGAGAATGCCTTGCGGTATTTCTTGAAATATCTGAGAAGGAACTTGAAGGAACGCTTCTCCTTCTGTCTATCTTCTCCTTCCATCTGATAGGTAAAGAAGGCAGGAGTAGTTTCGAAGAACATGGCGATACCCTTGTCCTCGTCATTAGATCGAGTGCTTATCCAATGCCGTCTGAATTCTTCAAGATTATAAGTTGTCTTACCCTTGCCAGGGTCTGCGATATAGAATTTCTTGCCCTTCTTCATCTTATATAATACCACGAAATGGTTCTGGTTCCAATAAAGGATGCAAGGGAGCGGAGTCTCGCTAAGTTCCTCTATTGTAGCCCTAGCCGAAACCGTTTGAAATCCCAATATTCTTGCAGCCTCATTGATGCCCAGCATGGAGACACCTTCCGTTGTTGCAAAGCAAATCTTCGACAGAGATTCCAATGTATAGTCTCTGCCGAAATATTTACAAATCATCAGCAAGCAAGTAATGCCACATAGCATACTATCATGCTGAAAACAAACAGGAAATATACTCATTTATTTTTCCATATCTAAATTCTTACTATTATTTAGCTTTGTTGTTTTCCCCTTTCCCAAGCTATACTTTACACTGATTAGGGCAACAAAAGCATTTACTCTATTATCACCATAGATTTGATAAGCAAAATTTGGAAGGCTCACTTTCGTATAAGTCTTCTTGGAAATCATGGACGTCGGTATGCTTACTTCCAAAGATATGGGCAACTTACCTTTTAACAAAGAGTAAGAAGTTCCAACAAACAACTTTTCCTCTTCATCATACTGTTTACCTTGTAATAATGGCAATTTGTCGTGACGAAGGAAATAGCTAGCCATAAAACTCAATTTTGTATTTGGAACATTCCAAAGAAGCTGTGTATCAAGATACCAGGTTCTGCCAAAATGCTTCGTGTCATCTTTCATATACCGATGATACCACTGGTAATTTGCAACAAATGACAGTTCTACGCCATTGCCAAGATTATAATCACCTTCCATTCCCAAGTAATTATGTCTGTAATTACAATTTGCTTGAGTCTGATAAGTTTTATCCTCTTCATGCTGATAATAGTCTATAATCTCATCCTTGCTCTGCTTGTACATATAGTCAATCTTGACTATATTGACAAAGTTGACCGTAATTTCAGAATAATGCATAATTCTAGGTTTCAACTCAGAATTGCCTCTATGCCAAAGCACATCGTTCACTTGCCATCTTACCGTTGACAACTGATCAAGGTTGGGATACTCCACATCACAAAAATAATTATATTGCAAATACATCCACTTAACAGGTTTCCAATAACCTTTGAACAAAGGCATCCAAGATGTATGTTTCTCAGATACTGCCGTCTGCTGATTTTCATCTTTGACAGTCAACAAATGAGAGCCTAGCAAAGCATTGAAATTTCGAAATGGTTGATATGATATTGCTCCCATCAATTTACTTCGAGTTTCCTTGCTATTATACAACACTATATTTTCATTTCGGTCAGAATTAGAATAGTCTTTCCATATTTGGGTGTAGTCAGCCCACAAAGACACCTTGTTACCCAAATAATAATTGGCAGACAAATAATAACGCCAATAATTCTTATTCCCCTTGTAAGGACTAAGAACAATATTGTCCTTCTCACTATATATTCTATCTTCATGAATATCATACCTATTATATATGAGTTCCGAAGATAAATTCAAGTGATTCGCAAACTTTCCTTTATAAAACAATCCTATGGTATAATCATCTGTCTTAAAATCATCCAGACTATTCAATTCATAAAACTTATCATTATTGAACACAGAGAAGGAATCATTCTGTTTAGTTCCTTTTCTTTCTATCCATGCTTGCGCAGATAGAATCTGATTGTTTGATAATCTATAATCCGCGCCCAAACTAAAGCTCCCCATATTATTCCTGGTACTTATGTTTGGCTTTTTATAATCAGCTGCCTCTGATTTAATCATAAGATCAGACATACTGCTATATTCATAACCAGATACATCATAATTCTGACGATGATTAAAGCTTAAGCTACCATACAAGTTAACCTTGGGTAAGGTATAGGTAAAGCTGGTACCTATAGCTTCCCTATTAGAATGCTTGTTCCTGAAAGAATACAGATTGCGGGTAAAAGTACTTACATCCCATCCTTTATAATCATCAGCCAATTCGATATTAAGTACAACAGGATAATCAGAATATTTACCTGCAGGATAACGCATAATTTCAACTTTCTTGATGCGTTTAGGATTGAGACTGATAGCATATTCCCTTTTTACTTCTTTACCATTGATAACTATTGGCACATTTTTGTCTTTACCGACATTTACCTCATCTGTTCCCCAGTCAGTTGTTATTCCAGGCAACTTTGCCAATAATTGTATAGCACTAACAGTTCCCTTACGAAGGGAATCTGTTATAAATATTGTTTCTTTTGATGCATTTCTACTCACCATATCAGCCACAACCACAACATCCTTCAGTTCTTTTTCTAAGGAAAAATTTGCAGAAGGCGTGCTGGTAGAATCCGATACGGACACAACCTTTCCTTTCACCTGCGCTAAGCAAGTGAAAGGAAACAAAAACAATATCAACACTAGTTTTGAACCAATTCTCATATTATTAAAATTTTGATGTTATTGAATTTCTGCAGCATTATTTTTATCTATTCTACTTTCAGAAGTTTTCTATGTAGTTACGAAGCGAAAAATGCTCATTTTTGATGCCAACCTTATCCTTATACAAGAACAACTTTTCTTCGTTCATACACAACGCTGATGCAACTTAGTTCCCTTACAAGACAAGAAGTAAAATGAACCTTATTTTAATCTTTCAAGCATCCGATAGGAACTACAAAAACACCATCTTTTCTTCGATATTTCCTCAGTTGGCTGGATTTTATTTCCTCAGTTGGCCGTATTTCGTTTCCTCTGTTGGCCGTATTTCGTTTCCTCAGTTGGCTGAATTTCATTTCCTCAGTTGGCCGTATTTTATTTCCTTAATTGGCTGGACTCATTTTAATCAACAGGTTTTGGTTGCCTGAAAGCAGAAGGCGTAACCCCTCTCATCTTCTTGAAAAACTTGGTGAGATGAGCCTGGGATGAGAAACCGAAGGTATTGGCTATCTCCTGAACCGTATGCGTAGTGGTAGAGAGCTCGCGCTCTATCTCCTTCACGATGTATTCATCGATGATTGCCTTCGGGGTCTTGCCGGAGATGCGGCGGGTAACCTGAGCCAGATAACGGCCACTCACATTCAGCTGGTCGGCATAGAAATGAACATCGCTGTAAGTGCGGCAGAAGTTATTGACCTGCGAGATAAACTGGTTGTAGAGTTCGGAACTCCTGCCCTGCAGATTGCTCTGGCGCACGAGTTCTACATTGATGAAATCCTGCGCCTTCGCCAGTGCCTCCCCCATCTTCTTGCCCTGATTCAGATAAACGGCAAGAGCTGAAGAGAAACGGTTGATGAGACCATGAGAATTGGCATTGTCAAGCCTGTAAACCTGCAGTCCCTGCTTCTCGGCAAGGCTCAGCAGCTTGGAATTCTGCAGAATGATGTCGCTCTCCTTCTTGCGTGCCACGACGACAGAACAGAGCGGCAGCAGACGGTATTTAATCTGGCTCACCACATCTTCCGTCATCAGCGCATCGCCCTGGCTCGACCAGATGGCAGGGGCATAGATGATATGGGCAGGACGGTATCTGGTCAGCGCATCGATGACCACATTCAGCGTTTCCACCCTGCGTATCATACCAATCTTCACAATATCGGGCTGCATATCGTTCATGATAGCCTCTATCTGCCCCGAAACTATCTCGGCTGGAATATCAAAGAACTCCTGAATACCGAGCGTATTCTGCACAGTGATGCTGGTTATTGCCGAAACAGCATAACCGCCCAACTCGGAAATCGTCCTGATGTCAGCCTGTACACCAGAGCCTCCGGTGCTGTCTGAACCTGTAATCGTTAATATCATATCCTTAAACTTTGAACCCGATGATAAGTTTGAGGGCAAAGATACAAAAAAAGAGCGAATAATCCGCAGAATTTGCAGATAATTCGCTCTTTTTTTTATTCTTCAGTGAGATCTTTACATTCCTTGAGTATCTCGGCAGGTACCTCATCGCAACGCTTGTAGCGGCTGATGTCGGTAACATCATCCTTGGCGGTCCATATCATGGAACCGGAAGCCAGGAGGCGGGTTACGAGATAACTCTGGTACCAGTCGCCCTTACCGTTATCATAGCTTCCGCTGATGATGTAACCCTGGTATGGATCGTTCTTGATAGCGAACGAACCGGTGATATGGCGACCATACATACTGTCAAACTTCTGATACATCTCGAAAGTCTGGTCCTTGCGGTTGAAAACGATGTAGCAGTATGTGCCCTCAGCAAGAGGTTCACCGTTCCACTCAGCCAACTCCCATGTGCCATGAAGATTGGCAGGTGTAACTTCCAGAGAAGGCTCCTCCGGTTCTTCATCATCGCTGCTGCAGGCTGCAAAGCCGCAGGCAAACAAAGCAATCACCAGGAGGGTGAAGAGTTTTTTCAAATATTTCATTGTCTTGGTATTTTTTTCTTTTTTACTTTTTTACCCTTTTACCTTTCTAACTTTACAACGACCTGTATCGTTCTGTCAGACGGACGGGCGTCCAAGCCCTCCAGAATAACAGGGAAGGTGAAGGATTCGGGCATCGTAGCCGGAATCTTATCGGCTATGATGGTGATGACGAGGTCAGCCTCATCACCCGGTTCTATCACCTCAGGCTCTGTCGTAAGACGGGCATAAGGAGGAAGAAGGAGGCTGGATATACGGAGCGGCTTGTCGCCGCTGTTTCCGCAGAGGATACGTGCCTCAGGCTCTGTGCCCGGCTTTACCTCTGTGATACTTGCCTTCGCCTGTTTCAGTCTGAGTACGCCCATCTTGTGCGGATAGCGTGCCCACTGGTCAGCACCCGGCAGCACCTTTCCCGTTAAGGCGAGCTTAACGGCAGGCTGTCCCTCTACCTCTTTCAGATAGAGATAAGCACCCGTATTGATGGTGCCCGGATAGCGGTTAGGCGTGAAGGTAATCTGCACCTGACAGGTATCGCCAGGCTTCATCACATCGCCCCTGACATAAGAACTGGTACATCCACAGGTGGTTCTCACCTGTGTGATGTGCAGTATCTTCTTGCTCACATTCTTACCTACGAAGGTGAAGGTGCGAGGCGCATCGTCCTCGGTCATTGTACCTGCATCGATAAGCGGATGCTCAAACTTCAGCAGTTCCTCCTGCGCATTCACTGTAACAGGCAAAGCCAGGAAGAAAAGCGATAGAAAAGCAAATATCTTCATATTACATCCAATTACATCCAACCATTATTACCGGCACTCTTTCTAACGGTCACAACTACGGTCTGGCTGGTACCATCAGCAGCTGTTACGGTGAGCGATGTACTTCCGGCAGCGAGTCCCTTCACGATGAGCGTCTTGCCATCTACTGAAGCAGAAGCTACGCTACCATTCGCTACAGAGCAAGAGAATCCCTCTGTCCGACCTGCGAAATATGCAGCGAGGTTGAGAGAAACAGTCTTCTCGATGCCCACATACACGTTAGGCAACTTCATATCAGAACTGAGTTCCTTGTTCTTGATGTTATTCAAGAGCTGAGCTGCATCAATCAGACCAGCACCCATCTTGCCGATGTACTTAGAGAGCTGTACAATCTCTGGCGAAGCACCTACGGTAGTATGGTTCATGTAGTAGGTCTTGGTTGCACCATTCTGATAATGACTATCCAGTTCCTTCACAGATTTCTTCATCAGGGCTACGAAGTCGGCAGCACGATAATGACGGTTCGTCTTGGCAGCATAAGCGAGACCCAAGGCAGCCACACCCGAAACGTGAGGACAAGCCATAGAGGTTCCCTCCATGTAGCCGTAAGCAGGCTTACCGTTCTGGATCATCGTAGAGAGCACAGCACCTTTCTGCTCGGTTGTCGTCTCTGCCCAGTATTCATCTTCCTGCTCGCCAATCTTGCTGTAATATTCCAAGTCGCCACCAGGAGCGCTCAGGGTTACGAGCGAACCGTAATCAGTGTAGCAGGCTGGAGTATAGTCGGCAGCTAATGAAGATACGCTGACGCACTTAGAGTAAGCACCTGGGAAAGCAGGATTGCCAGCATACTCGTTACCGGCTGCGAAGACTGGAATACCACCGTCAATGACACCATTAGGCGAACCGGCATTGTTGATGAAGTAATCCAGAGCTTCCTTCTCCAGCGGATAGGTCTCAGCCCATTCCTTCTCGGTAGCAGGACCCGGAGTATAACCGTTGATGATGCTAGACTCTGAAGAGTTGTAACCCCAACTGCACTGCAGGATGACAGCACCATTATCGGCAGCATACTTGATGGCTCTCGCCTCGCCTGCCAAGGTTACACTGTTCTGACCAGAGAACACCTGGCATGACATGATCTTGACACCAGAGTTAGGAGTTCCGTCACCACCAGCTACACCACAAACACCTCTACCATTATTATTTACGGCTGCAATGGTACCAGCTACGTGAGTACCATGACCGGTGTCATTGGCATCAGTCCAGGTAATATCGCCGCTCTCAGTAACGAAGTTGTAGCCATGAAGGTCGCCCTCATAACCGTTTCCGTCGCCGTCAGTCTGGGCACCCTGAACACTTTCGCCCGGGTTGCACCACATGTTGGCTGCCAGATCAGGGTGAGTATACATCACACCCTCATCGAGAATAGCCACGATGATAGAAGGATCACCGGTGCAGGTCTTCCATGCCTCAAGTGCATTCACATCACATCCAGCCTTAGCGCCTACGTGATTATTATTGAGATTCTCGAAGTCATAGTTGCCCTCACCCAGGTTGCGGTAGTGCCACTGGCTGGCAAAGCCTGGGTCGTTTGGCTCGCCCTCGGCTGCTGCGCGGGTAGACTTCTGCTGAAGCGCCTTATCGCTGAGATAGATGCGCTTGCTGTCGGTATTGTAAGCACGCTTGATGCGACCATTGGTCTGAACCTTTGAGATTTCGCCCAACTGCTTCAGGCGCTCGGCAGCCGCCTTCAGGTCGGTTCCCTTATTAAACTTCACCGTATACCAGAGGTGGAGTCCCGCCTCGCGGGTTCTTGCCTCAGTATTTGCATCTACCGGGAACACACGCTCAAAGCTGTAGCTTCCCAGGATGTCGAGCACCTCGTCGGTAGAAGGAATACCCGAACGGGTAGCCTTTCCGGCGCGGGTCTTGCTCAGTTGTGCCTGGTCGAGGATGTCGCTCATCTCCGGACTGAACTTAATCAGCAGTTCACCCGCCTCAGCATCTGCCGGGATGGTGATTTCTGAATTGCCGTCAGAAGAGCCGATGGTTGACAGGCTGTCAGAACAGCCTGTCAATGCCAATGCGACCATTGCTATATAGAAAAACTTTTTCTTCATTGTTTGCTTCTATATTGTTTTTATGTTTATCTTACTTTTTCTTGTTTCTCCTGTACTTAGCCATCAGCGCAGCTTCATCAATATCACCTGCTGCCACGTATCTACGGTAGTAGAGCGGATAAGCTACACCTGAAACCTCCCACTGGCTGCCTGGGTCGCTGGTTCCGTAATAGTAGTCGAGAATGAAATTCTCCTCTTTCATGTTGGTGAATCCTACAGCTGCACCAGTACTATTCTTACCCTTTGGTTGCTGGTTGAAGACCAGGATGGCCGGACTCCACTCTGCCAGGTGTGGATGATAGAGAATCCACCTTGGCACTGCACCGGTAAAGAAGTTCAGGTTGAGTGACAACGTACGGCAGTTTGGCAATACACGTGGCACCTGAGTTGGATAAACATCTCTATACATGACCACACCCTCCTTGTTCTTGCAAGTTACAGGGTTATTCCTGCCAGAAAGCAACCACTTACAGGTATCACCCACCAGCTTATCCAAGTAATTTTCCTTGTTGTCAGAGAAGTCTGCCTTGCTGTAGCGGGTAGCCTTGCCGGCAGCCTCCAAAGCAGCATCCATCTCATCATCGGTAGGAAGTTCACCTTCCAGGAAGCAGTAAGACAACTCCAGGGCGTTCAGCTTATCCCATGTAAGAAGCTTCAGGAGAGCCTGACGGTCGCTGGTACCAGGACGAATGTTACCATACAAACCTATAGGATAGGTTTTGTAGATATAGTTACCTTCACTGTTCTTATCCAACAAAGAGATATCGATGGCAACATCCGTGCGACGCTGTGCATAGAGGATGAGGTTACGCAACTTAGAGAAGTTCTTCTCATTCACCACATTGGTGATATCCGACAACTTGTTGAAGTTGTTACTTACCAGGTTGAGTGTCTCCAGACTCTTGCCCAGGTTCACAAAGTTAGCTGGCAGATGAGTCATACCATAAGCCTGAATCGTAAGATTCTTCAAGTACTTCAACTCGCAGATATCCTCGCCCAGTTCTACCTCGCGAATCTGATTATTCTCATTGGCTGCAAGAGTGAAAGACTCCAGGAACTTGAGGTTGCGCACTTCCTTAGGAAGCGTTTCACCGCTCTTCAAGTTGAACATGCTGAACCTCACGGAGCGTACACGACCCAGAGCCTCAGGATGAGTCTTCACGAAATCATCGGTAGCCTCCCAAAGGGTTACGCTGTTCCAGTTGCGCATATTGTCGCTCGTATCGTAGGTTATCATGCTGCCCAGCTTCTGGTTGATTATGATGACAGAGAGCGAGTCTCCCGCACGGTTATCCTCTATCTTAGGTGCAGCCTTCTGACGAACAGTCAAGACAACATCCTCTGTAGGATTTCCATCAGCATCCACCAACTGGTCTTCTGCCTTGACAGGCACAAGATGAACCTTAGCTACACGAACGGCAGGAACCACATTCATCGCCCAGCGGAACTTGAAGTTCACGGTGCGAGGACGGTACTTTCTGTCGAGCACGATGCCCAGGTTAGTACCTGTCAGCTTATCTTCATCCTTTTTATTCAGGAGCCATCCTTCACGCTCGCTCTCGTTCTCAGCCTTCTCGGCATCGGTCATGTTTCCTTCGAAGGAATACTCAATCTTTCCAATCTTGCATTCCACATTGGCAGAAATCAAACTTTCGAACGCACGATTATCGTAAGAATCAGAGTTCTCGATTTCTACAACAGGATCCTTCAGGAAAATCTGCTTGCCATAACCAAACTGGGTGATGGTAAGCTTACGGCTCTGTCCATTGGCACCCTGGAAACTGAGTTCTGTGCTGCGGAGTGTATTGGAAAGAGTAGAATCCACCTTGATGGTACCCTCAACAGAACCCACGCCGTTGGCAGGCGAAAGCATCAGCCAAGGCTCAGAGGTATTTGCCACCCAGTCCTGTGAGGCAGCGATGGCAATCTGCTCTGTTCCACCCTGAGGACCTATGGCTATCTCCTCTTTATCGAGCGCCAGTCCTCCTGGGATATCGACATCATCCTTATCGCTGCAGGCTGTGAAAAGCCCGGCAGCGAGAACGATACCTAATGTCAGTTTATTCATATATTTCATATTACTACTTTCTTATAGGGTTTAATTTTCGAGATCCAAAGCATCGCAACCGCGGATGTCCTGATTCTTGTCGTAGAACAGCATATACTTACCTGCCTTGATGTATGGGCAGACGCTGGTTACATCGATAGAGATGTTAGGGTTGTCTGCGATATTCAGGATATAAAGGTGAGAGGTCAGTGTCTCTTCTACCTTACGGATATCGTTTGAACCAATCTGGAACTGGATCAGACTCGGACAGGTTGTGATTCCTGTAGGCCATGTACGCAGGCAACGCTGGTCGGTCTTCTCATCACGCTGGTGGTTGATGGCAAAGGCACGGAGCACGGCACTGTTCAACGGCTGGGTTGGCACCTCGGTGAAGCAGTTGTAGCTCAAGTCCATATTGGTAATGTATGGCAATGTGGTTGAGCGGAAGTCATCAGAGAGGGATGTCAACTTGTTGAATCGGAGGTCGATAACCTGCAGCAGATAAGCCTTCTTGCCCTTGATGGAACCCTTAGGGATGGTACGCATCTGGTTGCCGCTCAAATCGATGGTTGTGATTGGCGAACCGGCAGTAAACAGCTCTGAAGGGAACTTCTCTATCTTATTGTTTGACAGACTGACTGAAGCTGCATTGATACCCTTGTAGGTACCATGACTCTTATCTACACCTGTAATCTCGTTGTAAGAGAAGTCTACAGAACCCATCTCGCGAACAGAACTTGCATCGAAGATATTCGGAATCTTCTTCAGTTTGTTGTGGGCGAAGGTCAGACTCTCTACATCATCTGTAAAGGCACAGAGATTAGCAGGAATCTCCTCAATCTGGTTGTTGTTCAGATAGAGTGAAGAAAGTGCTACCTCAGAACCGAACCGATGTACCTTCTTGATATTATTGTAAGCCAGGTCGAGCAGACCGAGATTTACCATCTTCTTCAATGCAGAATACTCTGGGAACTCCTCCAGGTTGTTGTAACTCATATAGAGAATCTGGAGTGTCTTACCGGTCTTCTCCTCAGCTAAGCGAGTCCAGTCTTTTCTCAACTGGTTGGCTGAGATACCCTTGCATCGTGCCAGGTTCATCGCCTGCAATTTAGGGAGATTATAGTAGAAGTCTGGAATGCGACTGATCTTCGGACAGTTGTAAAGTTCGATATCGGTCAGGTTTTCCATCTTGTCCCAATCCTCTTCCTTAAACTCCTGCGCAAACTTACCGTAAACAGGATCGTCAGCATTGTAGAACTTCGCACAAACCCCATCTTCTGTGATAGAAGAGTTACCGATATAGAACTGCTGCAACTTGGTCAGACGGTAGATGGCCTTAGATACACCGGTAATCTTGTTGGTCAATGTACCGATCTGTGCATCCTTCAGGTTGATGCGGCTGTCCTTCTTGATTCTGTTCTTCGGTGCCACCTTAGGATCAGAGTTGTAGCTTTTTACAATCATCTCCGACATGTTGGCACGTGGGTCATACTTCAGGAACTTATTCTCATAGTCGTGACGCATGCTGTTCTTCTTTGCTGCAGTCAGACTGTTTGCATCATAATCATTGAAGATGTTGGCACCAATCTTCTCATCGTGAGAACCGAGGTTGAGCACCTGGAGTTCTGTCAGCTGTCCGATGGCATCAGGTACGATTCCCTTTGCACCGAAGCCAGCGATGATGAGACCGATGACACGGCCGTTGCTGTTGAGCGTTACGCCCGGCTGTTCGCCCCACATATCGAGTTCCTTGTTGAAGTTCCAGTTAGCTCCCTTGAAGGTAGCATCACCATAGAAACTCCACTCCTTACCATGGAGAGATTCCCAGATAGCCTTCAAAGCCTCATAGTCCTTGATATACTCCTTTGTCTTGGAAAGGAGGATAGGCACCTGAGCTTTATCATTGAGCTGATTGTCCTCTATAACGAAAGCCTCGCCCTTTACAGGCTGGGTTTCGTACTTGGTCTTTACCGCACCAGTCTTGCCATAGGTGGTATATGAGGTAACCTGATAAGTACCGGCAGGCAACCATACGGTAGAATCGCAGTAAGCTGTACCTGTGTCCATATACTTATCGTTCTCATTGTCAGGATTCTGATGCTCTACGCTAGACTCCTTATATTTCACCTTCAGTTCAGGGAAGGTATAGGTCTCACGGGTAAAGAGGTTGGTTACGCTGACGTCAACGAGACGGATGTTAGAGAAGAGATACTCTGTACCACCGGCACGGGTCTTCTCCCACTCCTTCACGAGATTGAACTTCACCTTACCACGCTCCACAGTCTCCACCATGAGGTTCTGTACTTCCAGACCGCCACCTACTACAGTGAATGTTTCGCCGGCAGAAGAAGCCAGCAACTCCTCGTCTACAGCATCATAGAGATAGAAACCGATGACGGTGTAAGTACCCGAAGCGAGTTGCAGTTTTTCACTTCTCAGACCATACTCAGCATTCTCTGAATTATAAGAATTGAGCACCAGTGTCTGAGAGACAGTTGTACCGTTGTGCTCCATGACCACCTTGATTTTCTTGGCATCATCCAGTTTCTCAAGTTTGTCAAGGGCAGCAGCACGAGTAGCTCTCGAAGAAACCTTCTTGCTGAGCTTGAACTGCACATATCCGTATGTGCCGTCCCAGCCCTCGGTTTCATCATCCGAGCAACTTGTTGCTGCAAAGGTCAGGAGAGAGACCAATAGCAACAAGAGTGCCTTTGAAAATATTTTCATTCTGTTCATTACTTTCTAATTTTTCTGATAGAAGTATGTTTCTTACTTTGATATTCGGTAGGCTCTACTACGAGAACCTTCACCACCTTGCCCTTGTCGTGGAAAGCCATGAACACCGGAGCAGTATCTGGGAGGTGGAAAGTGAATAACCAGTTATCATTCTCATCCATGCTTGGCTCTGGAACGATTTCCTTGCCATCGCTACCTATCATATAGAGATAATCAGTCTCCTTCTTGGTAGTAGGATCCCAATCCTTGATGTTAGGATATACTGAAAGCGCAGAACCTATTTCTGCCTTAGCGACGTAGATTTCATCACCTGTATAGTCGAGGAAGCTGGATGCCACCTCCGTATACGAAGTGTTCACATTCTTTTCACACGCTACGTCCAAGTAGTTCATGAGCTTGATGGTAGGAGCTACAGAAGTGTTGTCACCGCTCTCTGCCTTCTGGATGAAGTGCATCAGGAAGAACTTGTTATACATCCAGCTTACAGCATGAGGATCTTCCTCATCAATCATCTTTTCTGGGTTACCAAGCGCCTCATACTCAGCTGTAGGCAAAGCATAAACATAGCACTCACGCTCACCACTCTCCAAAGCATCAATAGTAAGACGGATATCACCGCCCTCGCCTGTAGTCTTCACGAAATGTTCGGATACAGCCTCCAAGCCCCAACTCTGAGCCTTGAATACTACCAATGTATAGTCATCGGCTGCAGTTTTCAATGTGAATGGTACAAAATTAGAGAAGGTAAATGTGTTGGTAGTCTCCTCACCTGGAACACCTGATGTTCCTGTCTGTGAGAAGGTCTTGCCATCCAAAGATACAGTCCAGTCTGCCCATGGTGTAGAAGTAGGATAAGTTACATCCATCGTGTTGGTAGGCATACCGTTGTAGATGACAGGTATAGAAAACTCTGCCTTTCCATCCTCAGATGCGAAGGTAATGAACTCACCCTCGTTCTTGGCGATGGCATACTTGGCGTTCTTTACGCCCTCCTTGAACTTCGCACCACCGGCAACAGCCTCGTGAGGACGACCTACCATGAAACCGCCATCCAACTCTACCCAATTAGGCATATTGGTTGCAGCAAAACGATAGTTAGCCTTTACTGTAAACTTCTTATATTCGTTGTAGCCAGCCTCGATACCTGTTTCGGTAATATCGTTACCATCAACATCGAATACCTTCAACTCATAACCCGCAGCAGAACGATGCACCTCTGCGATGGTCACTTCCTGACCACCCATCTTCAAGTTCAACTGAGCAACACTCAAATCCTTGCTTGCATCATCAGCTGTAAGAGTAACCTTAACTGTCTGCTTACCGGCAATACCATTGATTACAAAACCATTCTCGTCATCATTCTGGGCAATCTTACACCAGATTTTGTTAGAAGAGAGACTCCAGCTCTCATTCGCATCAAATGTAAACTCCTTCACATCACCGGCAGCACCCGCAATGGTCTGCACCTGTGGGAACACAGGAGTTACGACATCGTCATCATCGCTGGAACAAGCGGTGAACATGCACACTGATACCAGTGCCACAAGTACGAGCCAATATCTTGAAATTAACTTTTTCATTTTGTTCTTTTGCTTTTTTTTCTTTAATATTTCTGCATTTACAAACCACTTGAAGGTTTAATATCCTTGCTCTTTCAGCTTCTCTGCCTCTGCATCGCTGATCCATTCATACATGGTGATGAAGGTGCCCACGGTGCCGAATTTAGAACCATCCTTGTTGTCAACACTCATGGTGACATACTGCAATACATAGTTCTGGCAGGTATTATAATAAGAGGTATAGAAAGATGGCTGGCTGATACGCAACTTACCATCTCCATAGATAGTACCAAACGCCTCACCGGTCTCACCGGCTATCTGGTCGTCCATCTCTACCTTTGGCTCCAGAATGTTCTTGGTGTTGAACTTCAACTTCAGGTTGTAGCCCTTATAGTAAACATCCTTCAGGAGAACGGTATTCTCCTCGCCTTCTACCACCTCGGTCTTGATCAGACGGTTGGTTACGTTGTTCAGATACTGGCTGTAGAAGGTAGATGTTACCATGCACCAACCAGAGAAGTTGTGGATATCGAAAGGACAAGACTTCTGCATCACCACATGGGTGTAGTCTTTGTAAAGCTCTGTCCAGTTATACTTCTCAGGAATCACCAGTTTCAAGGTGAAGCCCAGAGAGTCGGTTTTGCCGATGTTATCATAGATACCCTGAACCTGTACATTTCCTACCATCTCGCCCGCCTTGATTGTAACGGTGTTGTTGAGGATGCGATAGTGCTGTCCCTCGATGGCATTGCTCTGCTTATCTACAACCTCCACGCCGAAGGTGCGGTCGTAATCAGCCTTCTCGGTAGCCGAAACAGGAACATTGAAAACCTCGTTGGTTTCCTGCACGGCATACTGATAGAGCGTATCAGAGAACATGATATGACTTGGACCAGCATAAGTGGTATAATCCTGTGAACAACTCACAAGAGCGATGAGTGCAGCTACGGCTGCCAAACATCCCATCATTATTTTCTTCATGATCGTCTCCTTATTTTATTTGTTACTTTCATTAGGCTGAATCTCAGAACCTGGTGCCTCAAGCTCATGCTGAGGAATTGGCCAGACAAAGAGAGGGTCATCCTTTTCAACCTTCAGACTGCTCTGCACGAAGTTGGCAGCAGGCTGGTCGGCAGCCTTACGCTCAAATCCCTTGTGCCAGCGCTTGAGGTCGTTCAGACGGAAGCCTTCCATATAGAGTTCCTTCACACGCTCTGCCTCGATTATCTTCATGGCGTTGCTCTCGCTCATCGAGGTGTTACCACCGTAAGATGAGTAGCGGGCTGTACGCAAGGTAGAGATGTCCTTACCTGCCTTACTATAGTCCCCCTTCATGGCGTAAGCCTCAGCACGTATCAGATACTGCTCTGAGAGACGGAATACCATTGGCTGGTGAACATGCAGGATGTTGTTGTTCAGGAATTCTGCATCGCCGAAATACTTGCTCAGCAAAGGCCACTGCAAACCGTGCTCATAACCTGTTACACGGGTTGTGAAGATGGCTGCAGCACGGAGGTCATTGGCGTCGAATGAGTTGATGACCCATGTCTCAGGCACATAGTCTGGACGATAAGTTACATAGTTGTAGTTATCGAAGATGGTACCCAGTGCACCGCCATAGCTGTTCACGGTAAAGCCTACCTTCCAGATAGCCTCACGCGAATCACCATAGGTCCAGATATACTTGTAATCGTTCACCTGGTTTGTATAAGTGTTGGAAGAAGCCTTCTCCAATGTATAATACTTACTGCCGATTACCTTAGATGCATACTTAATGGCATCATCGTACTTGTGCATATATAAGGATACGCGCGCACGCAAGGCATGACAGGTATACTCGTTGAAGTAAATCTCGTTGTAGAGACTTCCTGTGAAGTCTTCATCTACCTTCAGATATTCGGCAGCCTTGTCAAGGTCTCTCAATACGAATTCGTATGATTCCTTCAGAGTGGCTCTTTTCTGTGGCTCATTGCCGTAATAGTGCTCTGTGAGTACAACGCCGAGTTCCTTCGCAGCCTGCTCATCGCTATCGTAAGCCTTGCAGAAACACTTGATCAGTTCTGAGTAAGCCAGGGCACGTGCGAAGTAAGCCTCGCCCTCACACTGCTCCAGCTTGTCGAGCTCCTTATCACTGTTGGTGTTTGCCTTTACCTTATCTACGTTGTCGAGCAGGAAGTTGGCATTGTTGATAACACCATAAAGATCGGCATATACCGCCTCGATGTCGGTGTTGGTAGCCTTGATATCTTTCCAACGGTAGATATCGCCATAGGCATTAGAGTAGCCCTTCACGCAGTACACGAAGTCTGCCTGCAGATCTGGCAGGATTGTCAGATTGCCCGAATAGAGGGCGCTGCTCTTGAAACTGTCGTAGATACCGTACACCAGCTTGTCCATGTCGCCCACCGTGTTGATAGCCTGGTCCATGCGGATAGAATCCTCAGGATACTTATCAAGACAGGAAGACATCGAGAGGGCTAGGATTCCCGACAGGATGTATGTCTTTATATTTTTGATATTCATTTTTTTTTCTCCTTTCTTGGTTAGAATTGCAATTCAACACCCAGAGTAAACTGGCGTGATGCCGGATACTGTGCCTGGTAAATATTGGATGAAACCTCAGGATCCAGACCGTTGAAACCGGTTACGGTGAAGAGGTTCTGTGCCTGACCGTAGATTCTGACCATAGAGAAGAAGTTGGTCTTGCGCAACAAGCTCTGTGGCAATGAATAGGACAGACTGAGATTCTTCAGACGGAGGAACGATGCATTCTCCAAGAAGCGGTCGTCGAGCTGGGTTACCTCGCCCCAACGTGGGATGTCGGTAATATCGCCTGGCTGCTTCCAGCGGTCGTACAACAGACGGTTTGACTGGTTGTAAGCAGTACCGAAGGTTACACCGCTCTCCTCGAAGTAACGGTCGTTGTTGATGACGTAGCGTGTACCAATCCAGCTGAACTGGGCAGAAAGCTGCAAGCCTTTCCAACGGAAGCTTGTACCGAAACCGCCCATCCAAGGTGCATCATAGGTCTTGCCTGTCATCACCTTGTCGCTCTCGCGGAACTCGTTGGTCACGTTGCCATCCTTATCATACCAGAGCTGCTCACCATTCGCTGGATTCACACCGGCATAACGGTTCAGGAAGAACTCGCTTACTGAGTGACCTACCACATACTTCAAACCGGTGGTTGAGTTTACATACTCGGTTACACCGTTATAGAGTTCCTTCAATCGGTTCTGGTTGTAAGATACGTTGGCACTTACATTCCAGGTGAAGTCGCGTGTGCGGATTACATCACCGTCAGCACTCAACTCGATACCCTTGTTAGCCATCACACCTACGTTCTTCCAGCGATAGCCCTCGCCGGTAACGGTGTAAGACTCAGGAACGCGCATCAGCATATTGGAGGTACGCTTGTAGTAAGCCTCGAAACTGAAGTTGATTCTGTCGAGGAAGCCCAAACGGAGGGCGAAGTTGTTTGCCCAGGTTGACTCCCAACCCAATTCCTCGTTACCACTCTGTGATGGAGAGAAACCGGCAGTATTATCGTAGTTGGCACCACCCGATACCAGAGCCAGGTGATAATAGTTAGGAATCTCAGAGTTACCCGATGTACCGGTACTTACGGCAATCTGGGCTGTACTGAGCCACTTCATATCCTTCAGCCAGTCGGTAGACTTCACGTTGTACATGAAACCGAGCGACCAGAATGTACCCCAGCGATGATCCTTACCGAAGCGTGAAGAAGCATCGGTACGCAGAGAGAAGTCGGCATAGTAGAGCTCCTTATAGTTATACTCGCCACGCATGAAGAATGACAGGTAAGAGTAGTCAGAAGATGAATCTGCCCAGCGGCTGGCACGTGTACCTGATGATACGTTGGTCAGGAGATCGCTGGTCTGACCCTTGGAATATACCTGGAAACCCTCTGAGTGGAAATTGACAGCCTCCTGACCCAGCATCACGTTGAACGAATGGATATCGTTCAGGGTGAAACGGTAGTTAGCCGTAGTGGTCTCTGTCAGATTGATGGCATCGCTGCTCTGGCGTGCCGCAGTACCCTGTCCGTTATTTGAAGAGAGACTTGGGAACGACTGGAGGAACGCTGTAGAATGGGTGAAATCGGCACCGAACTGAGTACGGATAGTCAGATTCTCTATCGGATAGATTTCAGCATACATGGTAGAGAGCACCTTATATTTCTTGTTCTTGATAGGATTCAAGCCCATGTAAACGATAGGGTTCTCGCTGGTTCCAGCCCAGTTGCCTGCTGAAAGTGAAGCCAAACTGCCATCCTTTGCGTATGGATTCCAGTAAGGCAGCATGAATCGGCATGCTGAGATAGGAGTAACGGTAGTATAGCTGCCGTCGTCAGCCTGCTGAGCCTCCTCGTAGGCTGCCATGGTGTTGGTACCTACCTTCAACCACTTGCCTGCCTTTACATCAGCATTGGTGCGGATGTTGTAACGGCGGAAGGTTGAATTCTGCGCAATACCATCCTGGTCGTAGAAACCACCCGAAACATAATAATTCAAACGGTCGGTAGCACGGTTGATAGAGAGTTCGTAGCTCTGCAGCGGAGCGCGGTCGTTGAACACCTCGTCCAGCCAGTTTACGTTTACTCTTGAAAGGAGATTGTAATCCTTACCTGTATCCAGACCTACTTCTTTCTCAAACTGTATACGCTCATCGGTATTCATCATTTTCCAGTTGGTCTGTGCCAACTCAGAAAAACCATACTGAGCACGGAGCGTAATCTTCGCCTTATCCATCGCCAATCCTCGCTTCGATGTAATCACAACCACACCGTTTGCCGCACGGGCACCATAGATAGAGGTAGAAGAGGCATCTTTCAATACAGAGATACTTTCGATGTCGTTAGGACTCAAGGTATTGAAATCTGAACTTGAGATTGGCACGCCGTCGAGGATAAAGAGTGGCGACTTGCCGGAGTTGATAGAGTTGGTACCACGGATCTGGAAAGTAGCCGCCTTGCTAGGTTCACCTGAAGAAGAGATGACCTGCAAACCAGTACTCTGTCCCTGCAAAGCTTGGTCGAAGCTTGCCGCTGGCACATTTTCTATCTTTTCAGACTTTACGGCAGACACGGAACCCGCAATGGTTCCCTTCTTTCTCACACCATACGCCACCACAACCACTTCGTCCATCATCTTGGAATCCGAAGCAAGGGTGATGTTGAGCGTATTTGTCTGCGCTTTCACAACGTGCTTCTGCGTAACGCATCCCACATACGAGTAGGCAAGCGTAGCCTTCGAAGCACCCTTAATTTCGATGGTATAGTTACCGTCAATATCGGTCACCACACCATTTGATGTTCCCTCTTGCATAATGGTCACACCAATCATCGGTTCGTTGTCTTCAGCAGACACGACTGTACCCTTGACGCTGAAACTCTGCGCCAAGACCGATTGGATAGACAACAATACAAGTGAGACAAGTAAAAGAGTTAATCTTCTCATCCTTGTTTTGTTTCAAGTTTATTAATTAATAATTATTATTTTTTTTCTCATTTTTTTTCTCGTTTGGTAAAAGCCGAAAGCACTCAGGGCGACACTTCGCCCCTCCATTTATACATTCTTTCACTAAAATGCACGCATGGAAATACCTATTTAACTTAAATCGGTGCAAAATTACGAATATTTTCTTATTTACCCAAGATAATCGTTTAAAAATTAAATATTTAACATGAAATATCTATGTTTTTTAGCATATTTGCTCATAAATTTAGTTAATTATCGATTTTTTATCACATTTAGTCGCAGTTTTCAAAAATAATCATTACCTTTGCAGCAACAAGAGAGAAGATTGGTAACTTTTAGATTAAACTCTAACAACCGCCACTCTTCAGATTATTAACAATTTAATATATATAAAGTATGAGAAAAACTTTACTTTTTGCAGCCGCATTGTGCCTCGCAGCTACAACAGCTACAGCACAGACATTTGCCGATCCCCTTACTCCAACAGCAGGCAACAACTCTTATCAGGTAGAATCTAAAGGTACTATCTATTGGAAATTCGTAGCCGACGCCGATTACATCGCCACATTCGGTCAGTACGGAAGTTCTGATGTGCCAATGGTTGCCTTCGAAAGCAACGGCAGCCCAAGCTACATCAATGGAGTAACCGCCTCTGATGGGGTTACCAAGATCTTTGCTTTAGAGAAAGGAAAGACTTATTACTTCACTATCAATGCAGAAGCAAAAGGCGAAGTGGGCTTCAGCCTCAAATTAGACAAGACCGAGAACCTGGGCGCAGGACTTACCGCCGACAAACCAGTGGAAATCAAGCTTGGCGCCACACAGGTACTGGGTAACCCTTGCTATCCAGAAGACTCTTGGGATGACACAAAAGTGTACACCACCTACAAAGCTGAGAAAGACGGACAGCTCCAAATCAAAACTGAGCAATATGTAACCAGTGCAAATGTAAATGGTACAGCCGTCTCTGCAGAGACCGTAAACGATAAGAGAGTTTTCAAGATCAACACTGAAGCAGGAAAGACATACACAATCAACTTTACCTTGGGCATTCCTTTCTTTGTTGCCACATCCGAAGTAGTAGAGGTAAAGGAAGGAGCCATCGACATGCCTTACGCTCTGAAGGAAGGTGAGAACACTATTCCTGCCGAAGCCGGCAAGTATTTCTTCACTTACAAACCAGAGAAGACTGGCTACCTCAACATCACTAGCGATGCAGAGGCTGCCGGCAACAAGGTAAGCATCTATAGAAACAAGATCAACGCCTCTAACGGCAACAATGCCGTAGGACAGTCTGCAGATGGCAGTTACAGCGTGCGCGCAGAGCTTGAGTCAAACTACTATACCTATTATATTGTAGTAGACAAGAAAACGGCTACCGCCAAGGCAGAAACTTTCAATGTCAAGATGGAAGACTATCAGGCGGGCGAGAAAGCAGGCACTGCCATCTCTGTGAACGTGAGCGAAACAGCTGAAACCATCACATTGCCAGGAGCCAAGGGTAAGTATTACTATACCTTCACAGTTCCTGCCAACACCAAGAAGCTCCTCACCGTTGAGTCTCCTGCAGTTTTGAGCGAGGGCACTTCTGCCTACGTCAACACCTCAGATGGAACATATGGTGCTACCTATATGGAGAACCAGATTATCAAGAGAGATGTCAACAGTACAAGAGAGCAGAAATACTATCTGGTTGTTACATCCAATGAGACAACTCCACTGACCCTCAACATCAGATATGCAGATGTAGAAAAGGGTTCGCTGATTACTGCACCTAAGGAAGCAGTAATCGGTAGCAACATCATCGATTTCGATGGTACAGAATATTATACCTACACGCCTACAGAGAATTGTAAGCTTGCTGTCACCGTAGGAGATGGTGTAAAGGTTAACTTCCCAAAAGATGAATCAGGTTTCGGCTCATACGATACTTACCTGAAGGGCAACACATACAGCATCCAGGCTACTAAAGGCACGACATACTACATCGTTTTCAAGAACGTGAAGACAGGCTCTACCTTTACACTGGAAGAAACACAGTTTGCTGCTGGAGAGGTTCGCGAGAACCCTATAGCCATGACCGGTGACTCTTATACTCTGGGCGAGAATGCAAGCAATCTTTGGTTGAAATATGAGGTAACCAAGACAGGCGTGATAGAATTCTCCTGCGATGCTCCTTTCTCATGGTCAAACTTTATAGGCATTGCCAAGAACAAAGGTAAGGCTCCTGTCAGCATGGCAGAACAGATTCAGGACGAGTCTACCTTAGACCAGGCTGAGCCAACGCGTATCGACGTATATCACGCAGTATTCTCTGTTAAGGAGGGTGACGCTTTGTATATCCAGGTTAGTATAGAAGGTGATGCAACTGGCAAGAAGCTGACCTTTACCCAGCGTGCTTCAAAGCCAGGCGAAACCATCGACAACCCTATAGAACTCAAGAAGGGAGAAACTCTGGATGTATCTAAGGCAAGCCTCAATAATCCTATCTGGGTTAAGGCAAGACTCACCGTGGGCAAGAACGAATTCCAGAATGTCGATGGCGGCAATTTCACACCACAGCAGTTCTGCCGCCTTGAAGATGATGGTATTACCTATAGCGGAATGCCAATCACATGGGAAGGCAACTCATTCATCAAGGAAAAAACAAAGGAGGAGGATTTCATCTTCATGATTTCTTATGCTGAGGGCAAAGCGAAGGTGAAGTTCGTTGATGATAATACCAGTGGCATCAGCAACATCGAGCTGGTTCCAGACAGTGCACCTGGCATCTATACCATCAATGGTACCAAGATCAACAGCATCACTGGCAGCGGCGTTTACATCATCAAGTCGAATGGTAAGACCAAGAAGGTAGTTATCAAGAAGTAATCTTTCTGATTGATACAATCAGAGAATATATAACAAGAAAAGGAGGGTGTGTCATAAGTACATGACACACCCTTTTTTTGGTTACTATGCAGCCGTTTTCATAAAGCTGAAATTACGTCCCGACGTATCTTGTACTACGTCCGGACGTAACTCTTGCTGCGTCGGGACGTAGCAAATGCTACATCGGGACGCATTTTTCACTGCATCGGAACGAATTTTTCTTCCTTTGTTGCCAATAAAATTGCAAAAAACGATTGAAAAAGCCTAATATTGAACCGAAAAAACAGCGTTTTTGCTCAATATCTTCTTAGTTTTCACCCAAAAATCCCTCTAGAACACCTATATTTTGCTGATTTTATGCCAAAAGTGGTAATAGGTGGCAATAAGGTGACAATAAAAGCACCCCTTATTACCACCCGTTATTCATTAATAATCAAAGAGTTAAGTATAAGTGTGACAAATGTGACATTAAGTTAGAGAAAATAATACACATGTAATGCTACAGAATACTGATATAGCTCAGTCAGCTAACTCAAGTAGCTCAATCAGCTAACTCAAGTGGCTCAGTCAGCTGACTCAAGTGGCTCAATCTGCTAACTCAAGTGGCTCTATCAGCTAACTCAAGTGGCTCTATCAGCAGATGCAGATATCTCGACAAGCCGAAGGATACGTCTCCATTAGCCTACGGAGTCGTATCCGTAACCCAACGGAGTCGTATCCGTAACCCCACACAGCCATATTCTTAACCCCACGCAGCCATATCTATAGGCAAACGGAAGCACATCATTTATTTACCTCTTCACCTTCATGTATTCCGTAGGAGTCATGCCATACTCCTTGGAGAAGCATTTGGAGAAATAGCTGCTGTTGGAGAAACCAACGGTATACATCACCTCGGAAACACTGAACTTGCCCTGGCTCAGGAGCTCGGCAGCACGTTTCATACGCATCTCACGGATATACTCTACAGGCGTACGACCCGTTATCGCCTTCGTCTTGCGATACAGCTGTTTGCCACCTATGCCTATCACATCCTGCAACATCGAAACATTGAAGTCAGAATCGATCATGTGCTTCTCTATCGCCTCATTGATCTCTTCGAGCAGACGCTTGTCTGCCACATCCAACTCGCTGACATTTACTCCCTTCTTTTCCTCTTCAGAAGATTCAGAGAGTGCTGAAACCGATTCTGAGGATGATGACTCAGGCTCAGATACAGGCGAAGCGGATAACCCAGTGGCAACAGAAGATGATACCTCTGGTTTCTTCACATTCAGGTAGCGGACCATCAGAGCTGTCACCTCATCAAATGAATGATGAGCTACGGCAGCCTTCAAATCTTCCGTCAGACGGTTAAAGAAGTCCATACGCATCTGTACCTGCTCCAACACCTCAGCCTTCTGCTTCTGGGCATCAGCCAGTTCCTTGCGCAGGAAATACCAGCTTACCAGCCATGCCACAAACACGATGAGTGCCGTGATATAGAAGAGCTTGCACCACCAGGAGAGATACCAAGGCGGCAGGACGGAGATGTCGAGCGAATAAACCTCGGCAGCTATCTTGCCTTCACCATCCACGGCATGAACCGTAAGATGATAATCGCCATAAGACAAACCATTGTAGGTGATATCGATATTGCCGGAGTTCAGATAATGCCAGTCGTGGTCGCTGCCTTCGAGTTTGTAAGCATAAACGGCTGAAGGATGATCAGCAAAAGGAAGGTCGGTGAGCTGCAGGGTGAAGTTGTTCTCATCACTCTTCAGTTTCAGGATTTCTCCACGCTCCTCACAAGCCTGTCCGTTTACGATGATTCCAGCCAGCATCAAGCGGGTAAACTGCTTAGGCTTCTGTGCTACATCTGAACTGATTGCCACATAGCCGTCATTGCCGCCCATCATTACCTCATGAGTCTGTCTGCTGTAACAGATGTTGAGCGGCACAACAGAAGGAATCATGAAACGCTGGCTCTCGCCCTGTGGATTGATTACGCAGCATTCATTGCCCGATACCACCCATATCTTGCCTTCCACATCGCACATGGTACTTACCTTGCCACCAATCTGCCATGTCTTGGAAGAAAAGCTGTTACCCAGCACTGAACCGGCTGCATAATAACAGGTTACCGAATTGTTATCACCCATCCAGATATTGCCCTTGCTGTCTGCCATCAGATAGTTGACAACATCTGAGTTAGCTACCTGCACCACCTTCATATCGTTCGGATTGATGCAGTCGAGAAGGGTATTGGTAGAAACCCAAATCCTACCCTTTCCATCCATCACCATCTGACCTACATGCAGACCGGAGAGCGCATTCTTTCCCTTGTCCGAGTAATGCCAATCGGCTATGGTCTTGCCGCTCAGAAGAGCCGCCTTATCCATCACGAAGACACCGCCCTGATAAGAACCCATCCATATCCTGCCCTTCTTGTCCTGGAGAATATCGTAAGCCCAGGCAGTAGAATACTTGCCACTCTTATCGTAGACGATGAAGTTGCGCATCTGACGGGAACTGCGGTCATAGAAGTTGATGCCATGGTCGGTACAGATCCATACATCGCCGTCATGGTCTTCATAAATCTTGCGTACACGGTTATGACTCAGCGGGAAGGCAGAGCTGTTCTGCTTGTACCATGCCACATTCTGATAGCCTTCAGCATTCCGGGTGAAATGAATCAGACCGTTGGTACCGCCCATCCACCATTCGCCGTTGCGGGTCTGGAGCATGGCATGGAGACAGTTGCCCTCACCCGACATCGTAATCTTATCGAGCGATACATAGCGGTAATAGGTATGGGTAGTGAGACGGGAGAGTCCATTGTCAGTACCCACCCATACATTCTGCCATTTATCTACAAAGCAAGCCCAGACGATGTTGTTAGGAATAGAAGCATCATCGCGGGAATCGTGGATATAATGGGTGATGGCATTGGAGAGTGCCATCTGATAGAGTCCGTTATCTGTTCCGATATAGAGATTGCCGGCAGCATCTGTAGAAAGACATTTGATGGAATTGCCGTTCAGAGCTGGAATCTGCGAGAAGTTCCTGAGTTGCAGATCGGCACAATAGAGAGCGCCCTCGGTACCAATCCAGTAGCATCGGCGCTTGGCATCATAGGCGAGCGCATTGACCAGCGGCTGTTCTCCGGCACGGAGCGGAATCAGTCTGCTGCCGAGACGCAGACCAGCAAGCGAACCTACGAGCAAGCCTCGCGGAGTAGAGAGCAAGGCATAGACATCGCTACCGAAGGCAGTCTTACCACCCTTGATATCGAGCACACGGAGTTCCTTCAGCTGCTTGCGCTTCGCCTCATCGGCAAAAGCCTTCATGGCTGGTGTTTCGGCATATTGATAAGATTGCGTATCGAATTTCAGGATGCCGTTGCCAGTAGCCAGATAGAGCATCCTGCCCTCGAAACCGAGCGCATTGACACGCGTATTACTGAATGTATGTTCCTGAAAATGGCGGTAGCCATGATAACCATCATAGCTGTAAAGACCGTTATCGGTTCCGAGCCATATCATTCCATCACGGTCCTGGGTAATGGCACAAACTGTCTGAGCACCTTCAAGGGAGGTGTTGACAAAACGCTGCGCATGGATGGCGAGCGAAATAAAGAGCATAGCAATTGCCATGCTGATGCGGTTTATAGGTTCTTTTGACTTTTTCATGTGTGCAAATTTACACAATATTCATGATAACGCCAAAAAATATCGGAGAAAATTCATAAAAAAAAGAATCCCCTGGGAAAATAGCCGCTGCTATTCCCAGAGGATCCGATATAAACTATATACTTTATAACCAACCGAAATCGGTCTTTATCATCTTATATTGCCTGGAGCGTAATCGACTTTTCGATATTTCGCTTGCTGTCTTTTACCTTCAGGATGATGTCGCCCTTCTGCTTGCTGCTCTGTACGATGACAACGAGTTTGCCGGAGAAGAGTTTCATCTGTGGCTGGGTGAACGGTTCGAGCGATGTGGCATCACCGTTGCAGGCTGCCTTGAAAGTGCCGGCACCACTCACCTCGAAGGTCAGTTCGTCATCGGCAAGCGGACATTCATTGCCGTCCTTATCCTGCAGACTCACGGTGATGAAGGCAAGGTCGTTGCCATCGGCATTCAGCAGCACATTGTGTTCATCGGTACAGCCTTCTACCATGCAGGCAATAGGCTCATGATCAGGTGTTTCCACGCTGAACTTCATCTGTGCAGGCTCGCCGGCAGTACGCTTCACGTCCTCGCCAACCTTATCGCCATACTGGTTGTAGGTAACCACGCGAATCTCACCCGGTTCATACTTCACATTGTTCCAGCGCAGACGGTAGCGGTCGAGGCGGCTTGACTTGTCCTTGCGAACCCTGCCCTGACTCTTGCCGTTGACGAAAAGTTCGCCTTCCACACCATCGGTGTAGCAATATACAGGGGTAACCTGTCCTTCCCTGCCCTTCCAGTTCCAGTGAGGAAGAAGATGGGTGGTATGCTGCTGCTCGTTCCAGCGGGCACGATACATATAGTAACGGTCCTTAGGAAGTCCGGCAAGGTCGCAGATGCCGAAGTAACTGCTGCGGCTTGGCCAGTAGGTATCGTAAGGAGTCGGCTCGCCCAGATAGTCGTAACCGGTCCATACAAACTCACCGATTACCCAACTGTAGTCATCCTGCATCTTCCAGTCATCATCCGGAAGATTACTCCAGGAACAGTATTCGGTATCATAACTTGAGCACTGACCATCAGGATAGGTAGCCTTATCACTTACCACTACCGGGAACTTGTATACGCCACGGGAGCTGACCGTAGAGGCGGTTTCAGAACCGAGGAGGAAGCCCTGAGGCAACTGCTCAATATTCTTATAATATTTATGTACGCGATAGTTGAAGCCCGGTACATCCATCACCTGGGCAAAGCCGCTCTTCAAGGCATCTTCTGCCTTATCCATACCCTGGGTTACAGGGCGGGATGGGTCGTACTGATGACAGATATCCTGCAGATGCTTGGCTATCTCCATACCCTCCTGGCTCCATTGCTCAGGAATCTCGTTACCGATGCTCCACATGATGATGCTAGGATGGTTGCGGTGGTGCTTTACCAGATTGGTGATATCCTTATCGCTCCACTCCTTGAAGAACTTGGCATAGCCGTTCTTGCATTTAGGATAAATCCACATATCGAAGCTCTCTGCCATCACCATCATACCGAGGGAATCGCAGAGTTCCATCTGCATGGTAGAAGGCATGTTGTGGGCAGTACGGATAGCGTCGCAACCCATCTGCTTCATCATCTTGATCTGACGGATGAGAGCTGCCTTGTTCTCTGCTGCACCCAATGGACCGAGGTCGTGGTGCAGACAGACACCCTTCAGTTTGCGGGTAATGCCATTGAGCTGGAAACCATAATCCTTGGATACGGCAATGGTACGGATACCGGTCTTCAGGGTCTGCACATCAGCCATCTTCTTTCCTTCATATCGGATAAGTTTTACCTGATAGAGGTAAGGAGATTCCGGAGACCAGAGCTGAGGATTTGCTACCTTCAGAGTAGTCTTGATTTCAGGATTGGCACCTGTGACGATCTTCTCGGCAACCTTCTTGCCAGCCTCATCCAACAGGGCTATGACGGTCTTGCCCGACTTACCAGTTTTTCCTTCCAGCAGCGCATTTACTTCTACTTCAGCCACCTGCTTGTCAGCTTTCAGGGTACGCACGAAGGTATCCCAGGTAGAGAAGTTTTCGTTGCCATAGAGTTCTACGGAAACCGGACGGTAAAGACCGCCTCCCGGATACCATCGGCTGCTCTCCTCTACATTATTAAGATGTACCTCGATGAGATTACTCTTACCAAACTGGATGAAAGGTGTGATGTCGATGCGGAAGGCATTGTAGCCGTAAGCCCACTTGCCTGCCACCTTGCCATTGACGCTGACAACAGGCTGGCTCATGGCACCGTCGAAGACGAGTACGGCACGCTTATAGCCCTTAGGAGCCGTCCAGTTCATCTTATACATACCCTCGCCTATCCAAGGCAGCGCACCAGAACGGCCCGACTTCTCGGTCTTTTCAGTTTCGCCATTCTGCTCGATGGCCACCATCTGCAGGTCCCATTTCTTATCAAAAGGTCCCGAGATAGCCCAATCGTGCGGAACAGCTACCTGCTGCCACGCCTTGCCATCACGGGAGAAGTCCCATGAAGGCAGGTTGATAACCTTTCTGCTCTGCGCCTGGCACAGCGTAGTGAGTGCCAGGGCAAGAGTCATGAAAGTAATGCTTCTCTTGATCATATTGCTATTTAATATTCTTATTTATATGCATCAAATACGGCAGTTGGTTTGCCGCTGTTGTCGAAGGCTCCCTTGGTATATGCCTCCCAACCCAGAGTGATATAGTTGGCTGGTTTCCAGTTGTTGTAAACTTCCGGTTCCCAATAGAAGATACCCTCGCAGGTAGAAATTGCCTTGCAGCCATCCACCATTTTCTTCATCATTGGCGCAGCCTGGTCAGAGCCCCACCACATACCGATTTCAGAGATGATGACGTCCTTGCCATACTTAGAAGAAAGGGTCTGGATGTTAGCGAGACAGCTCTCTGCATAACTCTGCCAATTATCATCCTCCGGATAAAGAGACAGTCCAATGACATCCCACTTTCCGTCATTTTCTTTCAACTTATCGTAAAGCCAGGTAAGTCCACCAAGGTCCTGACCTTTATCTACATGAACGATGACCTTTGCCTGTGGATAAACTGCCTTTACAGCATCATAACCGGCGTTGATATAAGCAGCAAAGTTGGCTGCGTTCTTAGATACCTGACCGGTTACAGCCTCATCGCTATTGAAGAGCATTCCGTCGCGGGTTTCATTACCCACCTGCACCCACTCTACATTGGTTACACCTCTATCCTTCAAGGCTGTCAACACATCCTTGGTATGATCAGCCACAGCCTGTTTCATCTGTTCGACAGTATAGCCCTGCCATGCAGCAGGAACTTTCTGGTTGCCCGGGTCAGCCCAGGAATCAGAATAGTGGAAGTCAATCATCAGACGGAAGCCGAGCTGCTGAGCTCGCCAAGCCTTGGCGATGACATCATCCTTGCCACACCAGCCACCTTCCGGATTTACCCAGACACGCAGACGGATGGAATTGGTTCCCTCTTCGCGAAGGAGCTTCATGCATTCTGTTGCCTTGCCATTCTGATTATAGAATTTCACACCATCCTTCTCCATCTCTGTGAGCCAGGAAACATCGGCGCCCTTGGCAAAACCGCTCATATCGTATGTTTTCTCCTTTTCGGGAGTGGTATTATCATCATTGCTGCAACTTGTTCCTGTAATAGAGAACAAGAGTGCTGTAGCCAGCAATATGGCTTTTCCAAATATATTCTTCATTGCTATTTTTCTTATTAATTATTCATATTTCCATGTCATGGTGTTGAGGTCAGCGGTAACGGTAACTTCACCACCAGTTACATCATCCTTGAACCAAATGTCCCAACAGTCACTAGCTGTTGACAATTTAAAAAGATCGCTTGGATCAGAACCATACCAAGTCTGCTTGTCGTCCTTGTTTTCACCTACGAAGATAAATCGGAAGTTCTCCCAAGCATATGGCTTGTACTTGCAGGTATAAACGCCATCACTCACCTTGTTCATCACAGCAAGAAGGGTGTTACCATCCTTAGAGAACATACAGAGGGTATTGCTAACCTCTGGCTCTGGAGTTGTCTGGTCGCCCTCAACGATGGTGTATTCCAGCTGGCTGTGCTCACCAACTTTCACGGTTACGGTATAAGTACCAGCCTTGGCAATATTTACACTTCCAGCTGTTGCAGCATCTGTCATTTTGCCATCAGCCAAAGTATAGTTCATGGTCTTCACCACAGCTGCAGCATCTTCTGTACCAGTAGCCTTGCTGTACTCAGCGCCTGTAGCTACGATGCTGACTGGAGTATTATCGGCTGTAGTTGTAATGACCTTGGTCCAAGCATAGTTAGGAGCATCATAGGTCATATCTTCACCATTCAACTGCATCGACTTGATGTAAGTTGGCTTAAGTTCCTTAGCTTTTGTATCAAGAACTGTATAATAAATACCTGTCTGACCTGGGAACCAGATGTTCCATGCAGACTCAGTATTATCCATTTCGTACACATGACCATCTTGTCCTACATTACCCCAAATGGTACCATCATTTTCCTTACCCCAGATATGGAACCAAGAAGAGGCATTCATATAGCCAGAATAAACTCCATCAGAATTAGGAGAATAGAGTTTGGTCAGAACTTGATCCTTTTTCTCATTCAGGATATTGATGTAGCTCATATCAATGAGGTATGGAGTAACCTTTACCTGGCAGACATTGCTGTAAGCGGCATCAAGATTACTACCCATCAGACTCTTGATACGGAAATAAAGAGGTGAGCTCACATCGGGTGTCAAGCCGAGATCCTTGGCTGCAGCATTGAGGTCTGCACCGGTGAAAGCCTTGGAAAGGTCGATTACGGTGTATTCCTTTTCTGAAGTAAAGTTCTCTGAGGCTGATACCTGCAGATAAGTTTTCAACACTCCACTGCCCGCAGGCTTGGTTTCATCGTTCGAAAGCAAGGTAGGATTCTGCCAAGCCAACGAGAGGACAACGTCCTTACTGTTATCTACAGACAGCTTCACATCGGATGCCGATGCCATCAGACCGGATGCCTTGAAGCCATCCAGGTATATCTTGTCGCCACTCTCGTCGCAACTCACCAGAGCGGTGAGTGCGCAGAGAAGCATCATCAGGTTTCTAAATATCTTTTTCATTGTTATTTGCATTGTAATTTAACATTCAACACTCAACATTCAACATTGAGTTAATAGTTGTCGTTATGAAGATTTGGATTTGCGGTAAGCTCGGTGTTAGGGATTGGATAGATGTTGTACTTGCTATCCACAGCCTGTCCGTCGTGGACACCACCCTTCCACTGCCAGATGTACTTATTAGTAGTAAACTGACCATAGCGAATCAGGTCGGTACGGCGATAACCTTCATGATAAAGCTCACGGGCACGCTCATCGAGGATGAACTGAAGGAAGGCATCGTCATCAGCAAAGTTGCTTGCCCATACATCAGAAGCATGAGAGCGCTCACGAAGCTGGTTGATCCAATAGATAGCACCCTGCTTGCGGGAAGCAATCACGTCAGGATCTGCAGCATCACTACCACCAGCCCAGTTATCCCAGTCATTATGCAGACGAACCACGCACTCGGCATACATCAGATAGACATCAGCCAAGCGGAAAAGTGGGTAGTCGGTTTCTACACCTGCATCGGCAGTATTGGATGCCGTAGTACCATCATCCTTCAGGTTGCTCCACTTCTCTGAGAGATAACCAGAGGCTTCATCTGTCATGCTGGAAATATCCTTGCTCTGACCATTGGTGAAGAACTTGCAGCGCTTGTCGCCATTGCCGTCAATATCGGTCTGGGTAAACTTATCCACGAACTCAGGACGAAGACGGAATTCACTCCAGCCGGCAGTTACACCATAATCGGCTACATTCTGGTTGGCATTCGACATACTTACCTGTCCACAAACCAGATAGGTAGAAGAACCCCAGCTTACAGTATGCTCAGCACTTACCGGCAAGGCGAAGATAATCTCATTGGTACGCTTGTCGTTATCTGCATTGAAGAGCTTGCTGTAATCAGACTCCAAAGAGTAGCCCATATCCATCACCTTCTCGCAAGCCTCCTTGCACTCAGGATACTTGGCAACGCCAGTATAAACCTCGCTGTTCAGATAAAGCTTGGCAAGCAAGGTATAGGCAGCACCCTGAGAAGCCTGACCGTAAGGACAGGTGGATGCAGGAAGCATATCACCTACACAATCCTTCAACTCGCTCTCAATATAATCGAATGTCTGCTGAGGAGTATAACGAGGAGGAATGTAGCTACCCACAGGGTCGTTCTCTGTCACCATCGGAATGTTGCGATAGAAATCGAGGGCATGGTAATAGAACAAAGCACGCATAAAACGAACTTCTGCCTTATACTCCTTCATCTTCTCTGCATCAGCACCTGAGAAACTGGCACTGTTGGCATTGCGCAGGAACTCGTTGCAGAGGGCGATGTTGTAGTAGATACGATAATACATATCTGATACCCAAGCATCGTTGGCATCCCATGAAAGATAGGTCAGGCCGGTGGTCTGCTCACCTGTCAGCCAGGTAGAGGCAAATTCATCGGTACCACACTCCTGCATATTGATAAACATACGCATGTAGTCGAAACCTGCTCCTTTATTCAATACGGAAGACATATCCTTATTATCGCCGCCCTTACCCTGACCACTGGTCACCATGGCAGCATAAATCTTACCCAGCACAGCCTCATAATTGGCAAGCGAGGTATAAACATCCTTAGAGGTTGTCTCTGTATGAGGATATTGGTCGAGATCGGAAACACAGCTGGTTGTGCCTGTCAGCACCGCTGTTCCCATCATCATACTATATAATATATTCTTAAGTTTCATTGTTATCTGTTTTGATTGTTAGAACTGAAGTCCGAGGCTTACTGAGTAAGTGCGAGGACGTGGATAGAATGAGTTGTCCATTCCGTTTGGCACCTCAGGATCTGTGCCTGAGTAACCGGTGATGGTGAATACATTCTGTACCATTGCAGATACGGTGAGCGAAGCCCACTTGTTGATCTTGCCTACATTGTAACTCAAACTCAGGTTGTCGAGTTTCAGGAAAGAAGCATTCTCTACGTAGTAATCAGAGAGATACTGACGGGTCTTGAAACCTGTCTTCAGGAAACTGGTATTGAGATTGTTGAGCTGTGAGTTGTTGTAACTTACTGTCTCGAAAGCACCTGTACTCATACCCATGCCGTTGTATACATAGTTGTCGATGTTGGCACGGAAACTCATACCGAGTGTCAGCAGCTTGTATCTCAAAGATGTGCTCAAACCCATGATGTACTTAGGGGCTGGAGAGTGATAGCGGTAGAGATCGGCATCATTGATTTCGCCATCATTGTTCAAATCGGCATAAGCACCCTCGATAGGCTTGCCTGTCTTAGAGTCGTAGAGCTGATGATATACGTAGAACATATATGGCTCATAACCCTCTGAGAGTACCTGGAACTGGTAAGCATCGATAGATGGACCTACCTTCACGTTGGTCTGGCTTCCACCCTTAATCAATGAAAGGTTCTTCACTTTCATGTTCTGCCAGGTAAAGTTGTAGCTCAGGTTCCACTCCCAGTCCTTGGTCTGGATAGGGGTTGCATTCAGAGAAACCTCAATACCCTTGCTGTCTACATTACCTACGTTGGTAAGGATAGTCTTTGAGAAGTTGGTACCTGCTGCTGTTGGTACTGATGCCAACAGGTCCTTGGTCTTACGGGTATAGAAATCGATGGCACCACCGATACGGCCATCCAGAAATCCGAAATCGAGACCGAAGTTCCAGGAGGTTGTAGTCTCCCACTTCAAGTCTGATACGTATGCCTCAGGACGGTAAGTATTGATATACTGTCCGTTGATGAATGCTTCGGCACCTGTCACGCTGTAGGTATAAACCGGCAGATAGTTGTAGTTGCCGATACCTTCCTGCTGACCGGTAACACCATAGCTGGCACGGAGCTTAAAGTTAGAAAGTACCTTCTGGTTCTTCAACCAAGGCTCTTCTGTCAAAGTCCAGCCCAAAGCAACAGATGGGAAAGTACCCCAACGGGTATTCTTAGAGAAACGGGAAGATGCGTCTCGACGAACGGTAGCCGTCAGGAGATACTTTCCATCGAATGAATAGTTGATACGTCCGTAATATGACAACATTACATGACGGTAATCTGATGCCTTTACGGTTGACAGGTTTGTGCCTGCCGCACTTTTGGTATAATAAAGAGGTGTAGTACTCTTCCAGTACTGGTAGTCGTAACCGGCTGTCAGATCTACATTACTCTTGATATCTTCGAAATACTTTGCATAGTTGGCATAAAGGGTAAGCAAGCGGTTCTCGTTCTTCTGAGGACCATACTTGTAATCGCTACCGCCCAAAGACTCATCCTTGTTGTAGCTCTGTGCTGCGTAGGCAGGAACATAAATGGTTCCGTCGCCCTTGGCATAGTCAGCACCCACGGTAGCATGGAACTTGAGTTCTGGCAGGAAATGAACCTTGTAATCTACATCCATAGAACCGATGAAGCGGCTTACCTTACTCTTTGAATCATAAAGATCAACCAGACCGCGAGGGTTTCTTACACCCGCATTCACTGGATAGCCATCAGCATCGAGTGCCTCATTATAGCCACCATATTTGTCGTTGCCGGAATAAACCGGGATGGTTGGGTTGAATGTGGCAGCTGCCCATACGGCACCACCATTATTGAATGAGTTGTTATTGAGCGTTCCCTTGGCATTGATGGTCAACTTCAGGTGATCCTGGAAGAAACTAGGAGTCAATACCACGTTACCTGTCCAGCGCTCTACATTATCTTTGCGAACCAGACCGCTCTGGTTGTAATAGCCTACAGACACACGGAATGGCAACCACTTGTCGATGCTGCCGCTCACGCTGAGGTTATTATCTGTACCGAAGGCTGTGCGGTAAACCTCATCGTTCCAATCGGTATTGGCTGTACCGAGCAATGATTTCTGATTAGCGTCACCAAACTGGTTGATGACATTCACGAATTCATCACGACTCAGCATATCTACCATCTGCGCACGGGTCTGCAAACTGTTGGTGGTATTGAAGTTCACCTTTACAGCACCCTGCTGTCCCTTCTTGGTGGTAATGATGATGACACCATTTGAAGCACGGGAACCATAGATGGCTGTAGAAGAAGCATCCTTCAATACAGTCATGCTCTCGATATCAGAAGGGTTGATCATGCTGAGGAAGTTGCTGCTGTTTCCCGAGATACCACCCTGCTCCAATGGCACACCATCGAGCACGATAAGAGGGTCGTTGCTGGCATTCAGAGATGCACCACCACGCACACGGATGGTACTACCGGCAGAGGCAGAACCACTGTTGGACATAATCTGTACACCCGAAACCTTACCGTTGATCAACTGTTCAGGAGAAGAAACGAGACCTTTATTAAAGTCCTTCGATTTCACGGTAGCTACGGAACCAGTCAGGTCACTCTTTCTTGCCGTACCATATCCGATGACCACGACATCAGCCAGCGCCTTGCTGTCAGATTCGAGTTTCACCTTCATATTGTCTGAGATAGAAAGTACCTTATCAATATAACCGATATAAGATACCTTGATCTTCTTGGCTGAAGAAGATACCTGAAGACTGAAGTTACCGTCAAAATCAGTAACTGTACCGCCCTTTTCGCCTTCCACCATGACAGTGGCGCCAATCAGAGCCTCACCATTCTGCGCATCAGTCACCTCACCTTTGATGGTTCTTGTCTGCGCCAAGAGTTGCAGACATCCGATGACGAACAATGCCACGAGAAGCAAACTTCTCTTTGCTAAATTCTGGATTGCGTTCATTGTTTTACTTTTAGGTTGCGTTTTACGTTTAAAATTGTTTTCAGTTGCAAAAGTAGGGAAAAAAGAAGAAAACAGCAGATAGATTTAAGACAAAAATAATGAAAAAACGGACAAAAGCAAATCTTTATCTCGCTTTTGTCCGTTTTGTCATTAAAGAGGCAGGAATCTTTATCGGATTCATACCTGATATCTCGCCAGTAACAACTTTCCTGTTAGAAAATCACCTTTTCTTTAGAAAATTACCTTCTTCACGCTTACATGTCCATCATGGTTCACCTTCTTGACGATATTGATACCTTTCTGAGGTGCTGAAAGACGGGAACCTGCCAAATCATAATACTCTATGCGAGAGACTCCAGCTTCTGATGCCTTTTCTGCAAGAGAGATGCCTGTAGTAGCACCTGCCATTTCCTTTCCTTCTGCATCGTAGGTCTTAGCTGTGCTGTAGTTCTTGATGGCATGATCGAATTCAGACATATCTACCGTAGGAAGTGCAGAGGTATAAGCCTTCCAGATTTCTACCTTACCTGCACCAGAATACTTCTCGCAGATGGCAGGAACATCCACTGTCTTGTCGAGATAACGCTGGGTGTAAGAAGAAGCGGTCTGAGTAGGGACCCAATCGGAAGATGCTAATGTAACATGACTATTAACCTTTGCTCCATCAATATTGTCATATCCAGTCAACAGGTTGGAGCATCCCTTGAATATCACATCATAGCCATCAGCCCTGTTAACATGTAGCCCCTTTTCACCCTTCGACATGACAGGAGACTTCGTATTTTCAAAATAACAAGCCTCAATGTAACCTGTTGCCTGGTCGTTAAGACGATAACCATCCTGACACTCCTTCATATAGTTATTATAATAATGCATATGCCCACCTCGCTGTTGAGGAAGGCGGGAGCCTTGGATGTTGTTGAAGAAATTGTGATGGAAAGAAATAGTACGACAACCATCATAAATGTCGCTATTACCTTTACCAAAGAGACAGCTCTTGTCATGGTCGTGGAAATAATTATAACTGAATGTCATCCACTGCACATTATTCTTGCAGTCGAGCAAACCATCATAGCGGTCCTTATTGGCTGCACCACCATTGAAGAATTCACAATGGTCTATCCAGATATGTCCACCCCAGTCGGTCTTGGCACTTACCTTATCTGCCTGGATTCCGATGCAGTCAGGGTCACCCACTTCTACCTGTGCTCCATTACGCCAAGCCACAATCTTATTCTCACCTGTTCTGAGCACAGGAACGCCCTTCATGGTGAAACGGCAGTTACGGATAATAATGTTATCAACCGACTGCATCACGAAAGTGATATGAGAAAAGAGAGGAGCCTCGCCTGTTGTTGGGTTCACCACGCCAATCAAAGTCTTATTAGGAGCAACCATAATGCGCTCGCCATAGACAGACTCCACGCCAGACTTACCACTCTGGTCGTCAAGCAAACGACCAGTACTCAGATCATCCACATAGCACTTGATGCCTGTAGTAATATCATGATCTACGATAACGATATATGGGTCAGTTGCCTGGAGATAAGCCTGCAGTTGAGAGAAGTTGTCAGCCTTCACCACCTTACCACCGGCACCACCGGTAGTTCCTCCGGCACGATACCAGTTGGTACCAGGAGTACCTTCATAGGCAGCGAAGCCATCCAAAGAGAAGTCACGACCATCCTGGGTCTGTGCATTTGCCATCATAGAGAAGCTACAAAGCAAAGCAGAAGCCAAGAGAGTTTTACGACAAACAGCCTTAAGCTGTGCAGAAAAAGTAGAGTTTGTTTGTTTCATTTTAGATAAGATTAGTTTTTGTTTCTAAAAAAGGGCTGTCCTCTTCAAGAAAAGACAGCCCTTGAAATTATTGTATACATCCTTCCCTCATCGGGCAAAACACATTCATTATTCTGTTACAGGTACAAGTTTGATGAGAGCTACTGTAGTAGATTCACCCTTTGTAATCTTATGAGCACCTGCCTCAAGCACAACTGTTGTAGGAGCTCCTGTCTGCTTTACGCCATCTACCTTTACATTAGTGCTTGCACCAGAAAGACCATAATATACATACAGAGTCATCTTCTGAGATGTGGTGAAAGAAACTTCAGTTTTACTTTCCATCTTAAGACTTGCTGTATAAGTTGTACCATCAATAACAGTTTCTTCCTTTTTAACATTCTTAGCTTCACCTGTCAAAGCAAATGAAGTGTTAGAAAGAGTACCATCAGCTGCAAAACTGCAAGTTACTGTACCCTCAATAACTGGAGCATCTGGACCTGGAGTTGGATCTGGAGTTGGATCTGGGGTTGGATCTGGAGTTGGATTTACTGTGCCACCATCGCTCTCACCGAACACTTTAACAACACCAGAAGTATAAGCGTCAAGAAGGCTTGCCAAAGCAGGCCATGGCTGCTGATGACCATTTGTTACGACTGTCTCATCAGGAATAACGAAATCAATGTCACCATGATTCAAACGACCTGCACCATAGAAGCCTTCTACGATAGAAGGAACATCTTCTGCCTTATCAGCAGCGTATGCATACATGAGGCTTGAGTTGGTATCGAAGTTATCATAAGAAGTACCACCTACCAAAGTCTTTACGCTTGTAGGAACCTGCTCACTTGGTTCAGAAACCTCGTAGGCATCAAAGCTTGTATTGTTTTCTGCGTATGGGATATAGCTGAAGTTTGCTGGCTTGTTGGTAAATACATTGCCGTATGCCTTAATCAAACCACCTTTCTCACCAGAGAAAGTACCATCACCCATAGCATCAGTACCCTGCAAAGAACTCATGATAGGACGCTTAACAGCATCAAAGTAGTTAGACTCCATGAATATACTTGAACCACTGGTTGCACCAATACCATAAACATCATTGTGCTGATAGTAGTTGTTGTACATGTGAACACTCATGGTACGAACGCGAGCCATACGAGAGTCTGAATGGTCGAACCAGTTGTGATGATAAGTAATCCAGTTTTCACCAGTTTCACTCTTCATACCACACATAGAAGCCTTACCATTATCCCAGAAGCGGTTGTAAGCTACAGTAACATACTTAGAATCGCCCTTGATGTCTACAGTACCGTCACCCTTAGCCTGGTCGGCAGCACTACCCTTTTTACCATAGAAGAGATCCATATTGTGAATCCATACATGAGAGTTATCAGTATCAAGAGACATAGCATCATCCAGGCAACGCATGATAGCAAAGTTACGGAACTCTACACTCTCAGCCTCTCTAAGCAAGAAGCCAAAGCCATATACGGTAGCATCATCACCGACACCTTCGAATGTCATATTCATCATAGCTCCCTTAATCTGCAATCCTTCTGCAGAACTTGAAATGTGATCCAAGTCAGAAAGATTTACCTTACCGATGATACGGAAGGCGATTGGGGTTTTATCCTTACCTTTTGAATATGCATCAATAATAGACTGAAGACCTGTAATCGTCTCTTGCTTACCAGTATTAACTGTTGTAGAAACGGTCTTAGCTGTCTTGGCTGTAATATAGAGAACCTTAGCACCAGCCTTCAAAGTACCATCATTATTATAAGCACCTACACCAGCATACTTGAAATGAGCAAAGCCCTCACGGTTGTAGCTCTTTACTACCAAGTTAGAAGCTGTATTGGCACCAGCAATCTCTTTACCGTCAGCATTTACAGGAACAACCTTTACAGAATAAGTGCCTTCCTTCAAACCGAGAACATCAGCACGATAGTAAGATTTATACTGACGAACCAGTTGAGCATCAATCTTCTTGTCATCTACATATACATTATAAGAAGAAGCGCCCTCGAATGGAGCCCACTTCAGGTAGGCAGACTCCTGCCAGCCCTTTGCCTCAGTAATCTGAATCACACCTGCAGGATTGTCAATATCACCACTTTCGCCCTGATCGGCCTTCTTAGCAAATCTGATGGCTTGAACTGAAGCATTGTACTCATCATTCTCTGAACCTGATTTAGGAGTAATAATAGCCTTATCACCTTCGAACTTCACACTTGTCAAGTCTGCAGTATTATAATACTTCACATCACCCGACTTGGTGGTAACATACATCTGGTTCACCTTGCTGTTACGAGCCACGGCATGGGTAATCTTGTCGGTAGAACCAGGAGTATCGCTAGATCCGCCACCTACAGTCTCAACCTTGATGCTATAGATATTCATACCACCACCATTGGTTTTCAACACGACATCACCATCAGCTGTTACTGTACCTACGTTGGTAACCTGATCTGCAGAAGTAGCATTGAAAGAGCCAGAAACAGGAGTGATATTTGTAGCATCCAAGCCACGTGCCGTTCCTGTTTTACCCGTAGAGCAACTTACAGTAACTTTCTGACCAGCCTTCAAACTTGGAATAATCAAAGAAACACCATTTCCGTTCAATTCCAAGCGAGAAGAACCATAGTTCAAGCGGACTTTTGCTTTTCCTTCGGTTTTATCAGCAGGAGCACCAGCAGCAAACTTCAAGCCCTTAGCATAAGCCAATTCTGAGCCATTTGCTACAAGAGCTTCATTTTCCAAAGCTAAGGTATAGCCGTAGCGATCAGTTCCCAATACCCAGTTGGCATCAGCTGCACATAAAGCCTTGTCAGACTCGCTCATTGCACCAAATGTCCATGTCTGTGCCAAAGCTGCACTCAAACTCATCAGGAGGAGTGTCAAAGTAAATACGATTTTCTTCATTGTTCAATCCTCCTTATTTTATTTGATGATTACTTTCTTACCATTAATAATATAAACACCCTTAGACAAACCCTGGAGGGAAGAACCTACATACTGGCCCTGAAGGTTATAAACCTTACCTTGCAATGCCTGCTTAATGCCTTCTACCTGGCTGATGCCGGTAGTTTGATAAGTGAAAGAAAGGGTTACGGACGACATGTCCCCTATATCAGATGTGTTATCTGCATACAGAAGAACAACATTGTCACCATCGAAGGTAATCTCTGAGACAGTCTTTTCTATGAGCTGACCATCAATCTTAACCGTCTGTTTGCTGCCGGCAAATACTGCCGTAGACAACATTCCAGCCAACAATAATAAATAAGCTTTTTTCATTTTAATGAATGTTTGTTAGATTTATTTTTTTGTTTGTTTTTGAATTTTACAATGCAAAAGTAGTGAAAAAATATCTATTATAAACCATCCTGGCACATTTTTCTTACGCAAACGTTTTCATAAGTGTAAAATGGAGTATTATAAAAAAAGGCATAAAAAAAGACTGAATCCTGTTACGAAGATTCAGTCTCTTAAAGAAGTGGTACCACCAGGAATCGAACCGGGGACACAAGGATTTTCAGTCCTTTGCTCTACCAACTGAGCTATGGCACCAACTTTCACAAATCGCGATTTATCATTTGCGGGTGCAAAGGTAATACTTTTTTCTGGTTCCTGCAAATTTTTCGGGAAATTTCTTTCAAAAAAAGATAAAAAAGTCTATTTTTGTTGGTGTTGTCCATTATTTAATGTACCTTTGCAGCAGATATCGGGATTTAGCGCAGTTGGTAGCGCACGTCGTTCGGGACGATGAGGTCGCTGGTTCGAGTCCAGTAATCCCGACCAAACAATCATATAGACTTAAAATCCGTAAGCCTATGAAGTTTTTAAAGGATTTTTTTTATATCAATTACCATGAACGGCGAGCATTACTCGTAATCCTGACCCTGCTCGTTGTCAGTACCACAATGATTTTCATTGTAGGTTCTAAAGAAACTATGCCCTCAGAAAAGCAACAAGCCCATAACGACAGTATCATCAGGCATGCCACGCGGCAACAGCCAGGCTATTATGACGAAGGACTTCAGTCGAGCGAAGTATTCGCCTTTGACCCCAATACGGCAAGCCAATCTGATTTCCAACGGCTGGGACTGGAATCATGGCAAGCCAGAAACATCATCAAATATCGAAATAAAGGAGGTATCTTCAGGACACCTAGAGACTTTGCACGGGTTTACGGACTAACCAAGAAGCAATTCGAAAAACTGCTGCCCTTTATCAGAATTGGTAAAGACTACCAGCCGGCTGCCAACTTTTACCCAAGAGAAAGATACAACTACGGCTATCAAGAGACGGCTATAAGAACCAGAGAAGAAAGGAAGAAAGACACTACCCAATACAGTTATCCACGAAAACTGAAAGAAGGTCAGTATATCAACATCAATTCTGCTGATACGACCGAACTGCAGAAAATTCCCGGCATAGGCTCTTACTATGCCAGAAGCATCATCCGTTACAGAGAGCGGTTAGGCGGTTTTGTTTCCATGAGCCAGATACAAGAAGTGGAAGGCGTGCCCGAGACAGCCCTCCACTATATGAATATTGATGTAAAACATATCCGGAAAATGAATGTCAACCAGCTCAGTTTAGCCGAACTGCGCAAACATCCTTATCTGGACTTTTACCAGGCAAAGGAAATCGTTAACTACCGCAGAACCCATGGTCCGCTGAAAAGTGCTGAAGAGCTGCGTCTCCTCAAAGACTTTCCACCTGCCGAAATAGAAAGAATCAAGCCGTATCTTGCCTACTAGGGGCAAGACAAAGCAAGATAGCCTGTCTGTAAGTTTGCCGGTTTTGCTAAATGACACCAAACTGGTGCAGGAAGATAAGGAAAATACAGATTGGACAGATAAAACGGATGGTGAACAGGAAAACAGGGAAGAGAGTTCCCTTCAGGGTTCCCCAGTTAGTAAACTCATCACGCACAATCTTCTTTGGCACATACCATCCCAGGAACAGACAGGTGATGAATGAACTCAACGGCATGAGCAGCTGGGCAGTAAAGTTGTCACAATTGCTCAGGAAATCCTTGCCGAAGAAGCCCAAATCAGGTACGGCACCCTGAGAGAGCGAACAGAATACGGCTATGATGCTGCAAACGATGGTTTCGAACCAGGCTCCCTTGGCACGGCTTATCTTACCCTCCTCATAAATAAAGGCAGTACCTATCTCGTGCATCGAGATGGTAGAAGTCAGGGCTGCCAATACAAGCAAAGCATAGAACAACACCGAAATCACATAACCGACAACCGGCATGTTACCGAAAGCCTGCTGGAATACGTTTGGCAAGGTAATGAAGATGAGCGAAGGACCGCTGTCTGGCTGCACACCTACCGAGAAGGCTGCAGGGAATATCATCAAACCTGCCAATACGGCGATTACCGTATCAATGGTCACAATCTGAGTAGCCGACTTCAAGAGATTGGTCTGTCTGTTAAAGTAAGAGGCATAAGTACACAGACATGCCGTACCCATACTCAAAGAGAAGAACGCCTGTCCCAGCGCTTCGAGCAACACATTTTCATCGACCTTAGAGAAATCCGGCTTCAGCAGGAACTCCACTCCCTTCATCGCTCCCGGCAGAGAGCAGGAAGCTATCACAATCACAATCAACAGGAAGAAGAGCATAGGCATCAGTATCTTGGATGCTTTCTCTATACCATTGCGCACACCGCGTACTACCACCATGTGGGTAAGCAGGATAAAACCTACTGCCCATAAGGTAGGACGGATAGGATCGGCTGCAAAGGTCTGGAAATAGGTTTTCACATACGCTGCGTCGCCATGAACACCGCCCATGATACTGGCATAGAGATACTGCAGGCACCAGCCAGCCACTACGGCATAGAAACCCAGGATAATCATAGAGGTGATGATACCCATCAAGCCCAAAGCACCCCAAGCCTTGTGCTTACCCAGATTGGTATAAGCACGGGCTGCATTGGATGCAGAATGACGACCGATGATGAATTCGCTCATCATCCCAGGCAATCCGAGCAGGATGATACATACCAAATAGATGAGAATGAAGGCGGCGCCACCATTCTGACCTGCCATATAAGGGAAACGCCATACATTACCCAAACCGACTGCCGAGCCGGCTGTGGCAAGAATAACGCCCAACTTACTACCAAAATTTCCTCTTGTTTCCATTATCTTAGTATTTAATGTGTAGTATTTATTTTTTCCGACGAAACGGCAGATGCTACACCTTATTATATATAGTTATATCCGATTACAAATACTTTATCCGAAGACACCAAACTGGTTCAGGAATACCAGGAAGATGAGGACAGGACAAACGAACTTAATCAGGAAGAGATAAATACCGAAGAGACGGCCCTTCAAGGTTCCCCAGTTCGTAAACTCATCCTGTACGATCTGCTTAGGTACATACCAGCCCAGGAACAGGCAGGTAAGGAATCCTGCCAGAGGAAGGAATATCTGACCCGTAACGAAGTCGAACCAATCGAACAGCGCCTTTCCGAAGAACGAAAGCTTATCTGTTGCACCCAAAGAGAGCGAACAGAAGGCTCCGATGATAGCACAGGAAACCGTAACGATGGTAGCACCCTTCTTGCGGTCTATCTTCAACTCCTCGTAGAAGAAAGAGGTATTCACCTCATGAAGTGACATCAGCGAGGTCAAGGCAGCTACCGACAGCAACACGTAGAAGAGCAGCGAGATGATCCAACCCAATACAGGTAACGATGCAAACGCCTGATTAAAGACATTCGGCAAAGTGATAAAGATGAGCGAAGGACCACTATCCGGTGATACTCCTACAGAGAAGGCTGCAGGGAAAATCATCAGACCAGCCAGTACAGCTACCAGCAAATCGATGATGGAAATCTGCAAAGCACTCTTGAAGAGATTGGTCTGACGGCTGAAGTAAGAGGCATAGGTACAGATACAGCCCATACCGATACTCATAGAATAGAACGACTGTCCCAAGGCATTCAGGAACACGTTTCTGTCTACCTTTCCGAAATCAGGCTTCAACAGGAACTCCACGCCCTTACCTGCATCCGGCAACAGACAAGCTGCTACCACAATGATCAAAAGCAGGATGAATAGGATAGGCATCATCACCTTAGAAGCCTTCTCTATACCGCCGCGCACACCATGAATAATCACGAAATGACAAATCAGGAATATCGCTACCGTCCACATAACCGGACGCACAGGATCAGAAGAAAACTCCTTGAAGTAATTCGCCACAAAGGTAGGGTCACCATGCAGTTCGCCCATGATGCTGGCATAGACATACTGCAGACACCAGCCCGAAACCACCGCATAATAGCCCGTAATCAGGAAACCGGTAAGCACCTCCAGGTAGCCTACCCACTTCCATGCCGTACCATTAGAGAGTTTGGTATAGGCACGTGCGGTATTTGAGGCACCATGACGGCCGATGATAAACTCAGAAATCATACATGGAATGCCCAACAGGAGCACACTTCCGATGTATACCAGAATAAAGGCTGCGCCACCTTCCTGACCAGCCATATAAGGGAAGCGCCATACGTTACCCAAACCTACGGCGCCACCTGCTGTAGCAAGAATCAATCCAATCTTGCTACCAAAACTTCCTCTATTTGAATCAGTCATTTCTATCTTTCTATTACTAATTTCTTATTTTTTAATTTTTCTTCGTGCAAAATTATAAAATAATTCTGAAATAAATGAATTATTTGAAAGCAAAAACGCAAATTTAGTAATATTTATGCTATTTCGTCTGTTTTAGGACGCAGAAATGACTTTTTCGATACATTTTCTAACGATATTCAGCCGGCAAGGTATCACGCCACTTCGAGAAAGGATTGCCCAAGAGATGCGAATTGTAGAATCGCTTGTCGCCTGTTACCTCCATGCCGATGAAATCAGGTTTCTCATAGGCTTCGGTCTCGCTAGCCAACTCCACCTCTGCCATGACCAGACCTTCATTATCGCCATAGAACTCATCTACCTCGAAGGTATGACTGCCACTTTTCACAAGATAGCGACGCTTATCGATGACGCCACCCTGACAAAGTTGCAGAAGATGCTGCGCCTCGTCCATCGTTATCTCCTTTTCAAACTCATAGCGGGTCATGCCGCCATTTACCGACTTGCCCTTAATGGTAAGGTAAGCCTTCTCATCCCGTGTGCGAACCCGCATCGTAGCCCCCTCGGCCGGAATATACCCCTGCTGAATATGACTAGAAGAAAAGGCGGCGCTTTTGTAAGCGTCGCCCTTCTTAACGAGGAATTTTCTTTCTATCTCTAATCCACTCATTGTTTTATACTAATGTTGTTGCATAGATGGCAAAAAGAATACCAAGGACTATCAATCCTATAAATATCCACTTGATTACTTTCTCGCCTTTTGCAGCCTGTTTCTTCTGATAAGCCTCATGTTTGGCTCTTCTTAAGTCTTTATTTCCACTCATAGTCGTATATTTTTTAGATTATTATTGTTGTTCGTCATCATTCGTAGGGAACTCCATCAGGTATGCCTTGATGAAATCATCTATCTTGCCGTCCATCACGCCATCTACATCCGATGTCTGATAGTTGGTACGGTGGTCTTTCACACGACGGTCGTCGAAGACATAACTTCTAATCTGGCTTCCCCACTCTATCTTCTTCTTACCTGCCTCAATCTTAGCCTTAGCCTCCAGACGCTTCTTCATGGCGCGGTCGTAGAGTTGGCTCTTCAAGAGCAACAGGGCTTTGGCACGGTTCTTTGGCTGGTCACGGGTCTCGGTGTTCTCGATGAGGATTTCTTCTTCCTCGCCGGTATCAGGATCAGTATACCAATAACGCAGACGGACACCGGATTCAACCTTATTCACATTCTGACCACCGGCACCACTCGAACGGAAGGTATCCCAGGAGAGCTTGGCTGGGTCAACATATACCTCGATGGTATCATCTACCAGCGGAGTTACGAAGACGCTGGCGAAACTGGTCATTCGCTTGCCCTGGGCATTGAAAGGAGAAACACGCACCAGTCGGTGCACACCGTTCTCGCTCTTCAGATAGCCATAAGCGTACTCACCGCCCTCGATGGTCATGGTCACGCTCTTGATACCGGCCTCATCGCCTTCCTGCATATCGGTGATGGTTACCTTGTAGCCATGAGCCTCAGCCCAGCGCATATACATACGCATCAGCATCTGTGCCCAGTCCTGGCTCTCGGTACCACCGGCACCGGAATTAATCTTGAGCACGCAGTCCATCGGGTCTTCCTTCTGGCGAAGCATGTTCTTCAACTCCAGGTCTTCTATGGCTTTTATCGCCTTGGCATAATCGGCATCCACCTCTTCCTCGGTTACCATTTCGTCTTTATAGAAGTCGAAGGCAAGCTGCAGTTCATCGGCATAAAGACGTACGGTCTTATAGCCATCCAGCCATTTCTGGATGCCCTTCACCTTCTTCATCTGCTCCTGTGCATACTTCGGGTCTTCCCAGAAGTCTGGAGCCTGGGTGCGGAGCTGCTCCTCTTCGAATTCTACTTTCTTCTGGTCTATATTGAGATAGTGATGCAGAGCATCAGCTCTGTCCATCACATCCTTCAACTGGTCAGCTGTAATCATTAATGTATAATTAATAATGAATAATTAAAACTTACTCCTCATACATCTTGTCAATCTCCGCCTTGTAGTTCTTGTTGATGATAGGGCGGCGAATCTTCAAGGTATTGGTCAACTCACCCGACTCCATAGAGAAGTGGTGAGCCAGGAGGGTAATGCGCTTAATCTGCTCATAATAAGCCAGATGCTGCTGGAGAATCTGGATACGGTCCATCAGCATCTTCTGCACCTTCTCGTTAGCACACAAATCTTCACGGCAGGTGAAGGCGATATGATGCTCGCGTGCCCAGTCCTCCACAAGGCGGAACTCTGGAACGACGAGGGCTGATACGAACTTGCGCTGGTCGGCAATAACAGCCACCTGATCGATAAACTTATCTACCAGGAGCAACGATTCTACCTGCTGCGGAGCGATGTATTTACCATTGGATGTCTTGAACAGGTCCTTGATACGCTCGGTGAGATAAAGCTCGCCATCCTTCATGTAGCCGGCATCACCGGTATGGAAGAATCCATCCTTGTCGAATGCCTTCGCATTGGTGGTATCACGATGATAATAGCCCGGAGTGATGGTAGGACCTTTGAGGAGCACCTCATTATCCTCACCTATCTTTACCTGAATGCAGGAGATAGGACGACCTACCGATCCCAGACTGCGTTTCTTGTCAGAATGATCGCAAGATACGGTGGCAAGGCTCTCGGTCAGACCGTAACCCACCACCATATTGATACCGATGGCATGTACAAATTCCTCTACTTCCGGACTTACATAAGCACCCGCTGTAGGGAAGATATTCGGTTTTTCCAAGCCCAACTGCTTGCGAACCATGCTCAAAACGGTCTTGTTGATAATCTGATATTCCAACTCCAATGTCAGAGGAGGGCGCTTGCAGTTTGCCAGATATTCTATATTCCGCTTCTTTCCTACTGCCAAAGCATGGTAGAAGAGCTTCTTCTGGATAGGACCGGCATCATCCATCTTTGCCTTTACGGCGATATACACTTTCTCCCAGAAACGTGGCACACTACACATACAGGTAGGATGCATCTCTCTCATACTCTCCTGAATTTCATGAGGATAAGTATTGATGATGAGTTCGGCGCCTTCGCTCAAGCAGAGGTAAGACCAGGCACGTTCAAAGATATGGGTGAATGGAAGGAAGTCGATGACACGGTCCTTTTCGGTAACAGGCACGCATTCGTCGTTTGCCTTCAAAGCAGCATAATACTGGCTATAGGTCAGCATCACGCCCTTGCTATCTCCAGTTGTTCCACTGGTATAGAGGATATTAACCAAGTCATCCATACTTGCCTGCTTATAGAGTTCCTCCACTTCTGTCTGACGAGGAAGATTCTCTCCCAGTTTCAGGAAATCCTTGAAATAGAGGGCTGCAGGATCGTGTGTACTGATGCGCACGCTGGAATCGAAGATGATGATACGCTCCAGAGATGGACAGAGGGCAAAGATACGGTGAGCCTTGTCATACTGCTCCTGTTCGCCAACAAAGAGGAAGCGAATCTGCGCATCATTAATCATATATTGAATCTGCTGCTCGCTGCTGTTGGCATAGAAAGGCACAGAGGTAACTCTGATACCGTACGCACCGAAGTCGGTGTACAGATAATGCACACAGTTCTGCGAGAAGACAGCGATTTTGTCAAGAGGTTTAGCCCCAAGATTCAGGAGGGCATTGCTCACTTGTTTCACTCTTAAGGAAAAGAGGTTGAATGAAACCGATTGCCACTGGTCGCTGCCAAACTTTCTGAAAGTTAAAGCAGTTTTCTCTCCCCATTTCTTGGCGAGATCATGTACCAGTACCGAAAGATGACTATTAATCTGCATAAGCTTATATTTATATTCTGATGCAAAGATAATAGAATTTGTTAAGAACACAAAATAAAAAGATATTTTTTCCACTTTATCTGCTCTTTTTTTCGTATCTTTGCCCCAAAATCAAAAAATAGGGAGATTATGATGACACAAGAAGAATATGTAAGCGATGCCGTGGATTTGCTGAAAAAGCTCATCGCCACCCCATCTGTAAGCAGAAACGAGAAGGAGGCTGCCGACATCATGGAGCAGACCATCCGCAAATATGGCTTTGAGCCTCATCGTGAGGCGAACAACATCTGGATTATCGACCCTCATTACGATGAGAGCCGACCTACCCTGCTGCTCAACGCTCACATCGATACCGTGAAGCCTGTGGCTTCATGGACACGCAACCCGTTTTCACCGGATGTAGAAGAGGGTGTACTTTACGGCTTGGGCAGCAACGATTGCGGCGGCGGTCTCTGTTCGCTCCTCCAGATATTCAGAATGCTGACCGCAAAGCCTCAGCAGTATAATCTTATCTATCTGGCATCCGCCGAAGAAGAGGTGTCGGGAAAGGATGGCATTACCCGTGCCCTACCTTTGCTTCCGCATATCGACCTTGCCATTGTAGGTGAACCTACCGGCATGAACCCGGCTGTTGCCGAAAAGGGACTAATGGTACTGGATGTGATTGCTCACGGAAAGAGCGGTCATGCTGCCCGCAACGAGGGAGTAAACGCTATCTACGAGGCATTGGATGATATGCGATGGATTCGTGACTATAAGTTTGAGAAGGTAAGCGAGTTCCTGGGACCTACCAAGATGACGCTTACCGTAGTGAATGCCGGAACCCAGCACAATGTGATTCCGGATAAGTGTACGATGCTTGTGGATATCCGCACCAACGAGTTTTACGACAACGAGGAGGTTTACGAGTTTATCTGCCAGCACCTGAAGAGCGAGGTAAAGGCCCACAGTTTCCGTCTGAAGTCATCCCGCATCGACCCGGCGCATCCTCTTATCAGGAAATGCATAGCCATGGGCATGAAGCCATTCGGCAGTCCAACGTTGAGCGACCAGGCTCTGATGCATTTCCCATCGTTCAAACTGGGTCCTGGCGAATCCTCCCGCTCCCATTCAGCCGATGAATTCATCAAAATAAGCGAGATTTCGGATGCTGTAGCTAAATACCGGGAACTCTTGGATGGAGCCAGCATCTGAAAGAGACATTCGTTCTGATTATTATATAGAATACAATAAAAAACGAAGCGCGGTTATGCCTTAGACATAACCACGCTTTTTGTTTTCCATCATCTTTTATCTTGTTACTTACTTTCGCTGGCAAAGATAAGACTTCTTTTTAGAATACCGAATAAGGAATATAGGAAAAATGATATAAAAAAGAGGCAATCGTTTGCACACATTGCACCTCACGGTAAAACAACAAGGGCCTATATGCCACGATGAACAGGTGGCGTATAGACCCTTGATTATATGGAGATATTCGTAATCTACATCTCCGCTTTCAGCAGCTTTATCTCCTCTACCGTCAGCCCCGTCATATCCATGATAGACGCTTCATCCATACCCTTTGCCAGCATCTTCCTGGCAATTTCAAGGCTTCGCTGGTTCATGCCTTCTTCTATGCCTTCAGCTCTGCCTTTCTCCATGCCTTTCTCTATGCCTTTTTCCATACCTTCTTCCATTCCTTTCTGATATCTGTCATCCAGAAGGGTTCTTTCAACACTTACCGAATCCCAAAACTTATCATAGGCACGAAGCTCGGCATCTGTAAAGCCGGAAACTTCAAGATCTTCTACGGCTTTTCCAATCTCTGGGTCATTGAGCAGGTCGGCAGGAATATCCTTCGTATTGGAATTGATTTCTGTCAGGAAACGGAGCCACAAGACCATCATGCGCTTATCGGCAATGGAATGAGGAGTGAACTTAGGGAGTTCTATGAAGGTGAAATGCAAGCCTTCGATGACCTTATTGCTGTCCTTATCGTGCACGATGCGGTAGT
>OHHJ01000019.1_pt1 | contig 81375 bp, 75 predicted proteins | sample 1568041 | NCBI WGS metagenome assembly OHHJ01 (sample SAMEA3879573, study PRJEB24766) | human gut metagenome | biome: human-associated habitat; feature: feces | place: USA | collected 1985/1987
TTCTAAGTTGTCCATAATATAAAAACTGTGTTAAACTACTTTTATTGTAGCTTGACACAGTTTAGTTTACACTCTCCGGCAGGATTCTGCGTTATTATACTCTAATGCAGACTGCGCTTACTTAAATTCTTCAATCTACGGGCAAACTCAGGTGCAACCTCTATCCTATAACTCATTAAGCAAATCCTCTGCAGGAATAGAAAGACACGAAGACTATGCATTCGACGACTTTTTAGACGAACTAGATAAAAGGGAACATGAATGTTGAGTTCTACTCATCATACTTCTTGTGAATTCCGCTCTCGCCACACTTCCTCGGCAAGATACTTGTCACTACGGCAATGCAAGTCGGCAACACCCTCCTCCATCAGCTGCATAGTATCAGAATGATAGAACATATCCATTGCCTCATCTAAGGAGATAGAATACATATTACTGATTTCTTCAATGATTCGAGCATACTTTGCTTCCAATATAGCATGATATCCTGCATCATGCTGATTTTTAACAGGTTCTATCATAATTGTATACTATCTTTAAAGGTTAAACAATTATCTATAACTTTCTGGCTACGAATACACAACTGATCATTAGGACGCTCGTATAAAAGGCGACTCAATGCCTCCAACTTTGTTATGTCACCAGCAAAATATAAATCTACAGTACGAAACACCTTGTCATTAGCAATTCCACCTCGCACAATATCATAGTCATCCGCCACATTACCTACTCTGCATGCTGAAACATAATCAAGCCATTCCTCATCATAACAGAAGAATTCTTTCAAATTATATGAAACAAAACTATCGTCCAATTCATACTCGTTCAGCCAAGCAGGCTTTCCACGACGCAAAAAACGCTGTGCATATTTTATTGCTTGGTCACGCAATGTTGTAACATAAAAGCCCTGACCAAAATCCAAAAACTTTCGAGAATGAAACACATCTGGATGCTCCACTCTAACAGATGAAGAATGATAAACTCTCATACTAATTCAACACTCCTTTCTCCCTCATATAATCTATGAGGTCTTCCATCAAATATTCCTTACCAAAAGTATGGAGCACATCATAACTTGGTACAATATACCCATTCAGTATACCAGATGTCTTCAATCTTTCGTATACATCCCTAGCATTCAGTCCTAATCGACGAGACAAGTTACCAATGCAATACGTTGCGAATTCTACTGTATCTTTATCCATACATCAATTGCTTTTTGTCATTATCGATTGCAAAAATAAGAAATAATCTCGAAACCACAAAACTTTTACTAAGAAAAAACTATGATCTTAGCATATCCAAGCTCTTTTCATCCCTTTCCCCTTGATAGCATACCTCCAGACATTCCGCAAAGATATCATTGGGCAATACGGCATCAAAGAGCGTGAGGCAAGACTCAACCTTGTATGAATCAATTCCTCCCAAGATTTGGTGAACACTCCTTCCTCCCCTTACCTGCTCCAAAAGAATACGGCAAACCTTTCTCAACCTTTCATTGAGTATCTTATTCTCCAGATAAGCCTCAGCTTCTTCTCGGCAGGTAATCCCATAGTAGTTAGAATTATAACTATACCCCAGTCCCTTCATCTGAGGAAACACAAACCATATCCAATGGCTCCGCTTCCGCCCTCGTTCCAACTCACTGACGGCTATATCATATATCCCGTACGTCTCTTGCGCCTCGACGAAGCGCAGGAGATTGTATTTGTCGCTATTATTCATCATATATAAGAAAGCAATAGATATTATTTTTTATTCCTCATATTCTGAATCTATCCCACTATCAGCAAACCCATCATCAAAACCTGTATTATATGACGATAGCGCTTACTTAAATTCTTCAATCTACGGGCAAACTCAGGTGCAACCTCTATCCTATAACTCATTAAGCAAATCCTCCGCAGGAATAAAATCCATTTTTCCTTCGCGATGAAGCTTCAATTCCGTAAAGGCCTGATTGATACTAGCAAGGGCTTCTTCCAAATAGCTCTCGTCATTAGAAAGTACGCCCAAGCTATTATAAATATCAGTATTCAATTGCATCACATTCATTATCGAATCCTTTCTTTTAGCGATACATTGCGTAGAATTCCTGCACCTTGTTATGGAGCATAGAAGCATGGAGAAGACCATTTCTCCATTCGTCAGGAATATGGCATATTCCAAATTTAGCACCCAGGATAGCTCCTGCTACTGCAGCATTTGTATCCGCATCTCCTCCTGATAAAACAATCTTCAAGATACCCTTTTTATACGAGGTTGCATGCCAATAAGCCCATAGGGCAGCCCCTAAAGTTCTGAGCGTATATCCCATACTCTTTTCATCATCCAGACACAAAGAATCCAGACCTTCATGATATGCCAAGTCAACAAATGGAACGATTCGTTCATCATATTGTTTGGCTATGCCAATCACATCTTCATAATCCAATATCCTGTTTTCAAAGACAAGAGCATGTATGATAGAAGAAACGATAACGCAAGAGCCCACACAGCGTGGATCAAAATGAGTTAGCTTACAGATATTCTCAGCATTACTAGTCACATTTTTCTTCAGAAGTCCTACCACCAAACGCCTTCAAAGAGCAGTAAAATCAGAATAAAACAAAATCTCCTCTCTTGCAAAGACACAAGAGAGGAGAAAGAGTTTCATCCCAAATATTTCTCTATTTACCGCAAATCGATCGAATCCATCCAAAAAGTTCGTTCAAGGCGTAATCACCTGAGTGAGGACGATTCCAAGGCAGCTTGAAGTTAACATCCTTACCCTTGTTTTCAAGCTTGGTAGCCAAGTTGATAGGAATAGGGAACGCCGTGTCTCTGTCTATGGCTCCATGACGGATGTACCAATGAGGTGCAATGCAAGAACCTTCTTCATCCATCATGCACATCGGATTGAGCAACCTTACATTCTCTTCTATTTCCTTGCCAAGAACAGCTTTGGAATTTCCTATGGCTTTTACCAACGAATAGGTGGTAAAGTTAACAGAACTACCCTTGCTATTGCCAAACTCCTCATTTTCTCCACTGGCCTTACTTCCTGCTACTCCTTTACTATCGAAAGCCGGCACACCTTTTAGGGCTGTCTTACTTGCCACATAAAAAAGATACTTATCCAAGTCAAGACCAGTGATGTATTCTCCCTTTGACTTATTTCTCATTGGCATCATCTTAGGACCATCTTTTGGCACATCCATTGGAAACTTCATTTCTCCCTGCTTCTTGCCACCATTCATAGGAGCAATGAACTTCATGCCTGAAGAGAATGAAAATCCAATACTATCTGGTATATCAGCACCATAATCCTTTGCATCCTGAGCACTTGTCATCAAAAGCTGCTTGATATAATCACGATAGTTGTCTGCGTTCAAATCACTTCCATCCTTTTTCTTTAGTCCCAAACTATTGATGTAAGCAGGAAATTGTGCAGCCAACTCCTTAGAAACAGCAACTTGCTCGCTCGTTACAGGTCGAATCTTTTCATCCACACCTCCATACAACCACTCATACGCCATATCCGCATGGTCAAGATCGATGATAGGGCAAAAACAAACTGCCGCAAAAACATCGTCTCTTGTATCAGCTGCTCCCATGGCTTTGAGCATAGGCTCATAAGAAGGATTATTGCCGGTGGAACCCAATAAAGACGACATAGCTCCACCTGCACTTGTTCCATCGGTAATAATATGCTCGGCATCACCCAGCATATCCCTGTCAAAGAAACGCAGATAGCGAACTGCCGCTTTCAAATCAAGCAGTCCCTTAGGAGCACGACCCGTATAAACTGTCTTTCCCTTCTGTACAATCATAGAGTTTCTACCTCTTGCACCAGGTATAGCTACAACATAGCCTTCTGCCAAAGCTCTACCTGATGCATCACCCTCATCTATCATCCTTGGAGCAGCTGCCATATAGCCACCCACATAATTGGGCATAAAGATAGGAGTGGATTGCGTTGCACCCTCAGGAACAAACACATTCATGTACTGATACGTAGAATCCTCTACATGAGTAACATAATACAAATTTGTGTAAGCAGTATAGTTGACCTTCTTCCCATTAGGAAGGGTAACAGACCCCGCCACGCCTTTCGAAGCATCAAACACCAACTTTGGTGTAGGCTTCTTCGCTGCCTGGGCACATACACAAAGTACCAAGGCCAGCGATGCTACGAAAAACTTCTTCATTGTTACTTGATATATTTGAACGATGCAAAGTTACTTCAAATCCTGAAGAAACAGAACAATTAGCAGTGAAAAATTACGATTTTAATAAATAATAACACTAGTGTCCCGTTAAAACGAGACCGACAATTAGCAAATAAGTTATTAATACTCAAAAGTTTACGGACTTTTTACAGTGTATTCGATTTGATTTTGTATCTTTGCACGCATATTTAAAATACGTGTGCGATGAACAAAGGCAAAACTATATTCTCTCAGATTATGTCACTTATACCAGAACGTGATTTCAAAACTTGTGTAGACCGTTATAAGGGAAACTACAGAGCAAGAAACTTCTCTTGTAAAGACCAATTCTTAGTAATAAGGTGTATAGGTTTCTCACAAACAACATGGAATATGCAAAGAAAGTGATGCACATAGATCAATCGCTACACACTATTTCAAAGAACGTGGGTCTATTCCTTACGGACAAGACTCCTTTAAATGATTTGTTTAACAAAGTTGTTCCAACAGAAGAGACGGAAGATTGGCTATATCCTAGCCTTTTCAGCCCCGACGATTTCTAAACGGGACAGCAGTGATTGCAATATTTTTGCTTTCTGAGCTTGGAATTCATATTCTGTAAGAACTCCGGAATCTCTGAGTTGCACCTATTTTGTCAATTCATCAACAATGAATCCACAAAGAAAGTAAGTAACATTAATATAGTAACAATTTTAAAAAGATAAGATTATGAAGAAGTTCATTTTGCAGCGTTATTCATATTAATAGGATTTAGTTTTTAAAGGTAATTTTATTAAACATTCCCAGTTTTTGACATTTGTGTCATTTTTCGGGAATGAACACACGAAAAGCCATTGACATCTTACTTTCTGGGGCTTACGTTACAAGATTTTGAATGCAAAAGTCCACAAAGGAGCCGATTTATTCCCGATTTTTGTCATTAATGACACTTTCGGGAACGACTATGATTATAAAAAGAGATTATTATTTACAGCAACTCATATCGAGCAAGTCTAACAATCTCATAAAGATTGTAACTGGAATTAGATAGTGATAAGAAGAAAGATGCATACCTCCGATCTTTACACGAAACAGTGTATCTCAAAGATATAATAGAGAGGAACAACTTGAAGAACAGCGAAGAATTCATGGAGTTGATGCGTGTGATGGCTTCATGTATAGGTTCTCCGTGCAATCCTAGTAAGTTGGAAAATACATTCAAAAGTGTAAAGAATGAAACCCTTGACAGAAAAACCATATCCAAATATCTTTCCTACATGGAAGATGCTTTTCTTATAGAGAAGTCAATGCGATATGACATAAAGGGCAGAAAATATATAGGTACACTTTCGAAATACTATTTTCAAGACATCGGATTACGCAATGCCTTACTGAATTTTAGACAAGTGGAAGAGAATCATATCATGGAAAACGTCATATACAATGAGCTTCGTTTACGAGGCTTTTGCGTTGATGTGGGTATGGTAGAGGCAAGGACTGCAAAAGAACGCAAACAACTGGAAGTGGATTTCGTTGCAAATATGGCAGACCGTAGATATTATATCCAATCAGCATTTGCAATGCCTGATGATGCAAAAAGAGAGCAAGAATGCGCTTCATTAAAAAGAATCGACGATTCCTTTAAGAAGATAATCATAATGCGCGATGACATAAAACCATATCATGACAACAATGGCTTTTATATTGTCGGGTTAATGGATTTCTTGCTAAAGCCAGATTTGATGGAACAATTATAGAAATCGGAGAAAGAATCCATTCGTCATGAGTGGACTCTTTCTTTTGAAAATCATAGCTTACCTATTATTACATGGTTGGGTACCTTACATTCCCCAACTTTTTGTGGAATGTTTCCACATACTTTCCTCATTTTCTACACTATCTACTTTTGACACAAAAAAACATAAACGTCTGATAATCAACGCATATTATTTTCTCGCTTTTTTTGGCACACAGATTGTGACTATGAATAGCGGGTTCGAAAATGAATCCACAAAGAAAGTAAGTAAGTAACATTAAATAGTAACAATTTTAAAAATATACGATTATGAAGAAGTTTATGTTTGCAGCTATCGCAGCTATGGTAATGGTTTCAGTAAGCAACGTTTTTGCATCAAGCAGAATGGTAGGTAACGCAGAGGTAGCACCAGTTGATACCATGGCTTCAGATGCACCTTCAGATACATTGGCAACAGGTACTTCTATCAAGCCACAGGCTACCACTGAGGATTCTATCCAGCAGGAGACAACTCAGCAGCAGGAGTCTACAGAGACAGAGCAGCAGGCAAATGCTGAATAAGAATTCACAAGAAAGTTCTATTAAGTTCAATTGAGTTCATTTTGCTATCGACATATAAGAAAAGCGCAGAATCCTGCTGGCTGTAATACCAGCAGGATTCTGCGTTATTATTACGCATTGATATTTTTTTGTGTTAAATTCGTAAAAAATACTTGGAAGATAACTGAAAAATGATTACCTTTGTATTTCTTAATGTAAGAATGAGTTTTATGCATATACTGAATGAACAGACACGAGAAACATTAAGTCGGAAGTTAGGAAAAACTTACGATGAGATATTGCAGATGAGTGCGGAAGAGTTAGATGCACTTGTCGAGGCTCGTATTGGCAAAAAACTAACTCCAGCATTCTCTCTCAAAAACATGGTTAATAGAGGTTCTGTCTATTTGTTTTTCAAACGTTTAGTTTCAAAAGATGATATAGACAAACGTTTAGCACGAATTTAAAATGGATAATAGCAAGCAAATTATAGCACTATATGACGACTACAATACGATTATCAAACCGCTTATTGCAGAAGTAGAAGCGAGGACTGAACAGTTCCCGTTACCATTATTTAATGAAATACGTGCATTGCATGACCATATTGCCCGATGCTACTTTAAAGATATAACTCCAGAGCAAAGAAATATCGAAATTCATAAAGCAGAACGTCATGTACTTAGAATTATACTTGACTGCTATAAGTGTTTGAACTTATCTATTCACGATTCGGTTTTATTATTTGAAAAACAAACAAGACATGTGGATTTGACTGTGCTGCAAAACGGCACTTTTTATCCAAAATATAAATCTCTACGCTCTGATGCAGTAAGAGCTGTACGTAAAGCTAAGATTTTAGAAAGTATCAATACTAGCGAAGCGTTAGATATCTATCAGCAGGCCTACAATAAATATAGTGAATTGGAACTTCTCATGGATACAACAGCTCCCGATGTTCACTGGGCTCGTGTACATTTTACAGTAAGACGTGCTTTACAAGTCTTACTATGGATTTTAAGTGCTGTTGCATCAGGAATCATCTCCATAGTATTGGCTGATTTATTCTAGAGTTATTGATATGAGTACAACTATAGAAACTAAATCAACAAACGAACTTTTTGATGGCGCTGTACTGAACACACCGATACAGCGCTATTATATGTTATGGACAGCAGAGATGAAATTCTCATCGGAGCATTGCATATAAATTCTGCACCTTATCATGGAGCATAGAAGCATAGAGAAGACCACTTTTCCATGCTTCAGGAATTTGGTTTATTCCAAATTTAGCACCCAGGATAGTCCCTGCTACATTATTAGCCACATTGTCCTTCATAAGCCCTACCACCGAAGTTCTCATGACGGCTCCATTAGCTGCAGCTTTTTTCTTTCCCATCTTCCAGATAATCTCTACAGCCTTCTGTGGATTCGAAGTATAGTCGCCAAGAGCCATTACATTATAGGTATGCCGACCAATTCCCATGCCTCCGTTCATCATCCATTCCTTAAACCTTCTGGCAATATCAAGAATATCTACCTTTTGACAAGCCACAAAGGAATCTAAGATGCACAGCATCATATCAGTATCATCTGTCCAGTCGCCTCTTTGCCAACGACGACGATGATCATCCTGCACGATTTGTGAATAGTCCTCTATCCCATTAGGATAAAAACGATCCACCTCTTGCTTGGACATAAACTCCGTGCTCAGTCCCAAGGCATCTCCTACAGCTTGCCCAAAGATTGTGCCGAGGAATCTTTCGTTTATAGTTTCATTTTCCATATTTTTTCCATTCATACAACCAACAAATCGTAAAGTCATCCATATCTGGCAATAGTGCTGTACCGATTACACAACTTCACTTTTTTAACGGTAACACTTATTCCCTTTTATGCTCCTTCAGATACAACTATATGTTCTGTGGAAACCATGATGCGGCTGAGGAAGCAGCCATCATGTACACTATGATAGGAAGCTGCAAGCTGACTGGTGTTGACTTCCGAAAATGGACAACCTACTTCTTGACTCATATACATGAGTATGATAATGATTATTCGAAAGACTTGGCTGACTTCCTGCCACTGAAGCTAAGAGATATTCTCTAAGTTATCACGATCAGTAAAGTGATATAACGTTGTAATATGATGCTGTTCAAGGATCTTTTTAAAATCCTCCCAATTATTTCGTTTACTCATAATTTATGTTCTGTATTATTCTATCAAAAAAAGTTCTAATTCCTGTGGCTTATTAACCTCTACATTTGCCTCCGTATCTGGTTTATCACCATAAGGATAAATTCCGTCCACATATGCCTTGATCAAAAAGGCATGAGACAAAGGTTTGCTTGGGTCATCCACATCACAGTTGGTATTATAATCCAACAAGATAATGGTTTTCGTTTTACTTGCCTCCTTCAATCGTTCAATGATTGTTGGCACTTTATTCTCCAACATCCATTGGTAGGTTGGAATATATATCTGCTTTCTAGCTTCTATGTATCCAAGAAGTTCCTTGCCATTTACTCCCTTGCGATGTCCCAACGGCTTTCCATACTTGCGTACAGTTCGCTTGATATTCTTCATCGTGTCATTCTGGAACATCTGCACATCTACATCTGCTCCTTCAAACACCTTTAACCCTTGCCATATAGCCTCTACACAAGTGGCTGTCGCTCCATTACTGAATGGAACTGGTATTCCACCATGCGGATAGAATGGACTTTATTTAATTAAGCTATCTTTGGCATGGCTAGTTACATCCGCAATGATTGCATCGGGATGTTTCTTTAAAATGTTATCGTATTTCTTACGCTTTGATTCTATCAATATCATAATTACTTAAATATTTTATCTCCAAACCGGGAGATTAATTCTTGTTTAAGATTGTCTGGGAAATTGCATCCATATAAAAAACCACCAAATGCACTATCACCAATACTAGTCACACTAGAAGGGATGACAATGCTAGAACGAGAACCACAATCATAAAATGCACTACAACCAATGCTAGTAACACTATCTGGTATGACTATGCTAGAGAGAGAACCACAATCCTTAAATGCTCTATCACCAATGCTAGTCACACTAGAAGGGATGACAATGTCTGACAGAGAACTACACCCCCTAAATACACTATTACCTATGCGAGTAACACTAGAAGGGATGACAATATCTGACAGAGAGCTACAACCACAAAATGCCCAATCACCTATGCTAGTAACACTAGAAGGGATGACAATATCTGACAGAGAACGACAATCATAAAATGCCCAATCACCTATGCTAGTAACACTAGAAGGGATGACTATGCTAGAGAGAGAACCACAATCCTTAAATGCTCTATCACCAATGCTAGTCACACTAGAAGGGATAACAACCTCTGACAGAGAACCACAACCTGCAAATGCCCTATCACCAATGCTAGTAACACTAGAAGGGATAACAACCTCTGACAGAGAACTACAACCTGCAAATGCCCTATCACCAATGCTAGTAACACTAGAAGGGATAACAACCTCAGACAGAGAATCACAACCATAAAATGCCCAATCTCCTATGCTAGTAACACTAGAAGGGATGACATATGATTCTATATTTTTATTTCTAAAAGAAATTATTTTACTTTTACCCTTGCAAAACAAGACATCATCCTCATAAATAAAGTTCGGAGATAAACATTCTAACCTGCCATTCCAATCAGCAAACGGGTTTCCGTTTAAGCAAATTACACTTTTAGGAATGGATAAATATTGCAACGAAGCACAATTATTAAAAGCTCCATTACCTATGTTAGTAACACTATCTGGGATGACTATGCTAGAGAGAAAACCACAACCCCCAAATGCACCTTCACCAATGCTAGTAATACTAGGAGGGATGACTATGCTAGAGAGAGAACCACAACCAGAAAATGTCCTATTACCAATGCTAGTAACACTAGCAGGAATGACTATACTAGAGAGTGAACCACAACCAGAAAATGCCCCATCACCAATACTAGCAACACTAGCAGGGATGACTATGCTAGAGAGTGAACCACAACCAGAAAATGCAGTTCTACCAATGCTAGTAACACTAGCAGGGATAACAATATCTGACAGAGAACCACATCTAAAAAATGCCCCATCACCAATGCTAGTAACACTAGCAGGGATGACTATGCTAGAGAGCGAACCACAACCAGAAAATGCCAATTCCCCAATGCTAGTAACACTAGCAGGGATGACAATTTCTGCCAGAGAGCTACAATGCCAAAATGCACCATTACATATTATTCTAGTCCCCTCTTTGACCGGATAAGCTCCACTTAGTTCTTTTGGAACTTTCAACAATTTTCTTCCATCTTTGCTATATTTCGCTCCCCATTCATCAATAAAAGCCTCTTTTAACTCTTCTTCTGTTGGCGTTGTCGATAAATCTTCATCCATCAAAGAAGTTATATTAGGCTTTTCGCCAATAAACAATCTAAAAGAACATGCTGAAAGCTCCTTTCTCGCCAAAGCAAGCATGAAAAGAGAGTAAAGTGTGCAGAAATCCTTATCACACATCAATTCCTGCAGGGCAGATATTACCTTGCTATTTGAAGGATTGCGATAATCATTTTCTGAGAAGAGAAGTCTGTCTGAGGCACCATAGATATCTAACAGAGTAGATTTCATCGAGATAGCCTTCAATGACAAGGCGATGCTTGCCAATGAAAAATCATCTATTGTTTCATCGAAATCATCCACAGTACGCAAAGGATGACTGAAATCCTTGGTACCGACAGTTGGAGATTTGCAGCCCTTCATAGAAGGCACAAACATTCCATCATAATCTACCAAACTAAGAGAGCCATCAGGACGTACAATGATATTATCTGGTTTAATATCACCATGAGCAAAAGATTGAGTACGGAGCCAAGCTGCCATCTTGCCAAAACGATAACTCAGCATCAACATGGCTGACTGATTCCGGTAATTTGCTGCAATGTAAGCTTCCATCGTCTCCCCTTCTACCCAATCCATCAACAATACAGGAAATTCGTCTTCCTCGCATTGACTGTCAACGAAGAGTTCCTTCTCCATATACTTTACCGATGTAATGTATGGAGAATCTAACAAATCCAGTTCGTCTGCAATCTGACGATAGGCATCAGCTCGCCCTTCCTGTTCTTCCGTAAAACACTTGAGGGCATAATATTTCCCGCTACTCTTGTCCTGCATCTTAAACACCACGGCAAAAGCACCACTACTGCGATATGGCTCTCCGTGATCATCTAGTACGGGAGTCAGGTAAGCCAATTGTTCTAGATTATCACCAGCATCTTGAATGGCCTTTACATATTCTGATATCAATGGATACTGCATATTGTGTACTGTTATTTTATCTGCTTCTACAAATTTTAATGACAACAAATAGGGGCATAAAGAAGATTGACGTTAGCCTTTAAAATAAACCAGCGTAAAATCATCCATATCTAAGATTCCTTTCGAATTCAGTTCTTTCAAATATAGTTCAAACCGACTGTTAGATGATGTTGCATCTAACAAAGATTGGAGCACATCCTGCCCAAATTCAAACTTCATGGTTTCTGCTGTTTTCAAAAGTTGGGAATTGCCAGATGCTTTTAGGTATTCTTCAGCAAGCTCCGCACCATACTCCTTACTTTTAGACAATTCATACATCATCATGATATAATGCGATAAGGCATCGCTGGCAGCAAAGACTACCGAAGATTCATCCAGATAAAAGTCACCACTACTGAAACCTTCCTCTTCCAGGGGATCTTTACAGCTAACCAACCTGGGAGGATTGCTAAAATCAGACAATTTCGTAAAACTATGTTCCAAGGCACCTGTATCCTGACTATAATGAAAGACTACGCTATCGCCGTATGCCATCCATTTACATTGCTTATCCCCTGTTATCCATGCAGCAGCAATTGTAGCACAAGACCCCTCGTTATAATATTTATTCAAAAGAATACCATCACCTTCTTTTGCTCTTTCCTCATGTTCATTATAAAAGGTCTCCCAAATGCCATCTACCCATTCGTCAAGTTCTTTAAAGGAGATGATAGGGTTATCTTTCGGAAGATGTTTTACAAGATACTCCGACCACTCATTGGCAAACAAGCCACAGCCTCCTGCCCCATCGGATACAGCTATACAGGTATCCGATGAGTAGAAAGCATCTTCGTTTGCAACATGGTCATTGAACTTTGCTATACTAACACCTCTGTTCATATCTTTTCTATATATCATTTCTGATTCTGATTAACCAGCATACTCGAAAGTGTGCCAATCTTCATCATTTTAACCAATCTCTCCATACCCGTATTTACACCCATAGCATGGTAGCGGATATCAGCCTGCTTATCTCCAAAGATATTACGGATCTGCTCATTGTAGTTGAGTGGCAAAAGACTTGACATATTATAAAGTTTCTCACCATATCCATTGCCGTTCAGCTCATCTGCCGTTGCAGGGAACACTACTGATTCAGCATGTCCTGGCACAACGTGAATATTGAAGAGCAAGACATTGCCATCATTGGTAAACATCGATTTCAACTGATTGGAAAGTTGCAGCATCTCATCATGCGAGGTTCCGTTATATTCACCATCAGTGATATTGATAATCGTTGGCGGATAACAGTCCTTGTCGTGATGGTCTTTCATCCAGCTTTCGAGCAAACCTTCTGCACGTTTGAAAGCTTTATCCATGTGTGTCCAACTACCATCATGGCGAGCTACCATCCATTGTTTCTTCTCTACTTCTTTGATGGTTATACCCTTACGGGTACGCACCTCTTCCTTCACCATTTTCTTTTGGTAAGGATTATCACGAATCTCTTCTGGAGTAACAAAGTCTCGTCCTTCAAGATTGCCATTCCAAGCACTATAAGCCTCAGTGCCATAACCTATCATAGCAATATCAAAGTAATGGCGAGTCTCATTATTCTTCACACATCGCTCCACCAACTCGTTGATTTGGGCATTTACGATACGGGCTACGGCCTCAGATAAAGTCATATCCTCACCATTAAAGGTGGTAATTCTACGCATAGAAACACTCTGGTCCACCAGGAAGATGAATGCCGTAGGATGCTCACGGTCAACACGAGCCGTATATGCATTCTTGCTCTGCAACATCTGTGGTTGGCTTGGAATTGGAATACCAAAGTTGCCGATGTTCTTGATATACTTCAGAGGAATGGTGTTCTTTACCAATATCTCTGCTTGATAGAACGGTTGCTCATCCACATCGAAATCGAAGTGATTGCGAGCCTTGACTGTCTGGAAGTGAATCGTCTTGAAATCCTCCAGACTTCCACCCACATGAGCACCATTGCGCACAGCATTCCTGTCTGCATACTTGGTATCCTCATCATAAATCACCTCTGGGTCAATCTCCAGAATGACAGGGTTAGAAATTCTGTCCTCATTCATTGCCACATACATCATTGGATGGTTCATGGTAAAGCTGACACGAACATAATGTTCCAGATTATCACGCTTATCCAACGACCAGGATGGAGAACCTGGTCCTCCACCTCCTGGTTTAGGAATATTGATACCACGTTCCTCACAATCCTTCCAAGAATAGAGTCCTCCATTCTTGATAATATTCTCCAAGTTATCACGGTCTGTGAAGTGATAGAGCTTGGTGATATGATTTTGTTCGAGGATATTCTTAAAATCCTCCCAGTTACTTCTTCTGTTCATTGTTTTTGTCCTCCAATAATATATGTATGTTAGAATAACGTTAGTTGCTTTGGTTCTATTGTCTGCGGTTTCCACTTTTTATCACTAAAAGGATATAGACCTTCCACGTATGCCTTGATTAGAAAGGCATGCGAAAGAGGCTTCTTCGGGTCATCCACATCACAATTTGTATTATAATCCAAAAGTACGATGGTCTTAGTCTGGCTAGCCTCTCGTAATCTTTCGATAATACTTTGAACCTTATGTTCAAGAACCCACTTGTAAGTAGGAATATAAATCAGCTTTCGAGCATCAATATATCCGAGCAATTCAGTTCCGTTTACTCCTTTGCGATGTCCAAGAGGCTTACCAAACTTGCGAACAGTTCTCTTGATATTCTTCATCGACTCATTCTTAAACATTTTCATATCTACATCAGCCGATTCAAATACCTTTAGCCCTTGCCACACAGCCTCAACACATGTAGCAGTAACACCCTCGCTAAATGGCACAGGTATGCCACCATGAGGATAGAATGGGCTCAACTTTATCAAGTCATCTTCAGCATGACTCGTTACATCCGCAATTATTGCATCGGGATATTTCTTTAAGATGTTCTCCCGCTTCTTTCGCTTAGATTCTATAATTATCATATTGAAATACCTCCTCACCAAAACGTTTAATACAATCAGCTTTAATGTCTTCATTTACAAGACGGCAACTTCCCAAAGCTTTTACACCCACAAAAGTTATAGAATTTGGAAGTTTGGTATGCAATTGCAATCGACACCCACCAAAGACAAAATCATCAATTTGCTTCATATTTATAGAAAAAGAAACATCTCTTAATCCACTACTACTAAAAGCAGACCTTTTTAAAACCAACACAGTATTAGGCAACTCTATATACCTTAAATTATAACAGCACATAAAAGCCATCTCACTAATAACCTCAACTCCGTCTTGCAGAACTATATCTTTTAAGTTTGCGCAATAACAAAATGCCATTTTTTCTATTATACGAACACTTTTTGGCAATTTGACCACTTTTATACTTAAATTTTCAAAAAAGGCATGCTCTCCAATATATTCCACATCATTAGGAATAACAAGAACACTCTTATTTCCCAAATAAGCTATCAAACGCTTTCTATCATTTGACAGTAAAAAATCTTCTGTCAAAATATAAAAGTCAGATAAAACTTTCAAGTCTAAGAGACATGATACAAAAGGATTACCAACTATTATTTTTAATGTAGAAGGCAAAACCATTTTCTTTAATTGCAAACATCCTCTAAATGCACAATCTCCAATAGACAGCAATTTCTCAGGTAATACTATTTCTTTCAAATTGTTCAAGAATTCAAAAGCACCATTACCTATATATCGTACTGTTTTGGGGATGACAATTTCTTCTAAAGCAGATTCATTATCAGGGATTTGCATACTAAAAGCATTGTCACAAATTACAATAACACCATTTTTAATTTTGTATGAGACTATATTACAAGGACCACGGAATAATCTTTTTCCATCTGCACTATATAAAGCACCATATTCATCATAAACTGCACTTTTAAAATCATCATCTGATATTTTTGTAGGAAATACCATCATCGTATCAAATTGAGGTTTTGCTTGTAAAAAAGCTAGATAAGAGCACATGGAAAGATTCTTCTTTGCATTAACTAACAAAAAGATTGAAAGAAGAGTGTTTATCTCTTCCTTATCCATTAACTCTTGCAAAGCCGACAGCATTTTGCTCTTGCTCAAGTCACGATAATCCTCAGCAGAAAAGAGCAATCTATCAGCCGCACCATATTCATCAAGCAAGGATGGTTTCAAAGAAATAGCCTTCAATGACAAGGCGATGCTTGCCAAAGCAAAGTCATCGATGGTTTCATCAAAATCATCGACGGTTCGCAAAGGATGAGAAAAGTCCTTTGTACCAATTGTTGGAGACTTCTGTCCCTTCATAGCAGGAACAAACATACCATCATAATCTACCAATGTCAGATTTCCATCAGGACGAACCATGATGTTATCTGGCTTGATGTCACCATGAGCAAATGGTTGAGAACGAAGCCACGCTGCCATTTTACAAAAGCGATAGCAAAGCATAGCCATCGCATAATTGTCTTGATAGTTTTCTGCGATGTAAGTCTCCATCGTTTCACCATCAATCCAATCCATAAGAAGGACAGGAAACTCGTCTTCCTCACAACTGCTATCTACGAAGATTTCTTTATCTAAGTACTTTACAGAAGTAATATAAGAGGAATCAACGAACTCCAACTCATCTGCAATCTGGCGATAAGCCTCAGCTCTACCTTCTTGCTCTTCAGTAAAGCACTTCAATGCATAGCACTTCCCAGTTTGTTCATCTTTCATTTTGAACACGACGGCAAAGGCACCACTGCTACGATATGGTTCACCATGATCATCTAGCACAGGTACCAAATAAGCCAATTTATCAAGATTACTACTTGCATCTTGTATGGCTCTAACATATTCTGATATTAAAGGATATTGCATAACCTCAATCTATTTGAAAATATATATCATCACAAAACAAAAAAGTCGATCGATAATTCATATTTTTAATTTTTTCTGAGAAAGAGCTCTGATTGACAACGACACCCTCTTTTACTGCATGGGAATAATCTTGGGTATCAAATATTGCCGGGTTTACTTCAAAGCCACCTTCATAAAAATAACCTATGATGAAATGAGGCAACAAACCACATTTTAAAGTTATCTCTTTCTGTTCTGGGAATACAGCTCCATCCACAACAGGAAAGCCACACTGCTTAATAACATCAGCTGTTTTATTAAACCTACTTTTTGAAAATACCCCAAGTTTTGGAGAAGCCCACCCAACTAGTTCTATATATTTTTGTTTTAGACCCATTACTTTCTCTATATTATAAGATTCGGAAGTTGATAAGAAATAGCTATTTCTTCCATATCCAGCAAGACCTACAGTATGAAGCAAAGCTACATAATAATCTTTTAATTGAACCTTTTTCAACTTACTTAAGTTAGCAATTTCATTTAACCATTTTTCCTTTGTCATATGGCGCCAATACGCCAAGAACACAGGATTTTTCTTAACTAATATCCCTACTTTTTCTTTTGTTCTTTCTGACTTTAAATTCAATTGGACAAAAACTTTCTGAATTTTATTATAAATAAACTCCATGGTCCCATTCAAAGTATCATCTATGTACAAGTTATGAATTCTATTATCTAGTTTTTCATAAAATAATTTAGCCTTATCCCCATAAAGAAATATAAATTCCGATAATATAGGAATATTATCTATGCTTGTATTATATTGCTTATAAATATATTCATTACCCAAACATCTAAAAACAATAGATACATGGTTTAATCTCGTCAAGAAAGAAATAAATTGTTTCTTTTCTGATTCACTTATGTGTTCGCCTTTCATTGTCAAGTTTGACTTTATTATTTTATTTTTTATATACTGTTTCATTTTACAAAAAGAATATGAGTCATTAGAAATTATCAGAATACAATACCCCTTTTTAACAAACTATCAAGTTTAGAATCAACATCAACAAAAGGAGCATTTCCAAAACGTTCAATTATATCATTGATTGTCTGTTGCGAAAACTTGCAATTATAAAAAGCTCCTTCGCCAATTTCTTTTACACTTGATGGGATTATTATACTAAACAAAGAAGAACATCCACTAAAAGCCTGTTCTCCAATGTAAAGAACACTATCTGGAATTGAAACTTCCTTTAAAGATTTACAATTTTCGAAAGCAGAATCCCCAATGCTTGATACCCCACTAGGAATATTAATTTTTTCCAAAGAATAACAATCTCTAAAAGCCGCAGCTTCAACATTTAACACTCCATTGGGTATCATCATATTAGTCAAAGATTGGCAATCATCAAAAAGTTGACTTGCAATATGTCGCACCCCCACAGGGATTTCTGCTTTATAAAGTCTAATGCAACTAAAGAAAGCACAGTCCACCATAACTTTTATTGTTGAAGGAATATAAATATTAACCAATGAAGTACAATAAGCAAAAGCCATAAATCCTATAACAGTAACACCTTCTGGTATTGACAACGTAAAAATATCATCACAATATCTAAAAGCTGCATCACATATTACCTTTACTCCATACCTAATATTATAATTACCAGACAATTCCAATGGAGCTTTGATTAATTTCTTCCAATCTTTACTATAAAGCACGCCAAAATCATCTATGACTCCATTCTGTATTTCTGCTTCTGTTGGATTACTATTTAACTCTTCTTCCTTACATGGCTTTAAAATATAGAATGTTTTAAAAGAACAAAGTTCAAGTGCTTTCTTTGCGTTGACCAAGAAGAACATAGATAGAAGCGTATTCATCTCTTCGTTATTCATCAACTCTTGCAAAGCAGCCAATACCTTGCTTTTGCTCAAGTCACGATAGTCCTCAGCAGAAAAAAGTAATCTATCTGCTGCACCATATTCATCAAGTAACGAAGATTTCAGAGAAATGGCCTTTAACGACAAGGCGATGCTTGCCAAAGCAAAGTCATCGATGGTTTCATCAAAATCATCAACGGTTCTCAAAGGATGAGAAAAGTCCTTTGTACCAATTGTTGGAGACTTCTGGCCCTTCATAGCAGGAACAAACATACCATCATAATCTACCAAAGTCAGATTTCCATCAGGACGAACCATGATGTTGTCTGGCTTAATGTCACCATGAGCAAATGGCTGAGAACAAAGCCACGCTGCCATTTTACAGAAACGATAGCAAAGCATAGACATGGCATAATTGTCTTGATAGTTCTCTGCAATGTAATTCTCCATTGTTTCACCATCAATCCAATCCATCAGAAGAACAGGAAACTCGTCTTCCTCACAACAGCTATCTACGAAGATTTCTTTGTCTAAGTACTTTACAGAAGTAATATAAGAGGAATCTACGAACTCCAACTCATCAGCAATTTGTCGATAAGCCTCGGCTCTACCTTCTTGCTCTTCAGTAAAGCACTTTAAGGCATAGCATTTCCCTGTCTGTTCATCTTTCATTTTGAACACGACGGCAAAGGCACCACTGCTACGATATGGCTCACCATGATCATCTAGCACTGGTACCAAATGAGCCAATTTATCAAGATTACTACTTGCATCTTGTATGGCTCTAACATATTCTGATATCAAAGGATATTGCATTGACTTTCTCTGTTAATTGTTTTGCCCTCAAAGGTACAAAAGACTTACGATACTACCAAACCATTAGCTATTTTTTCACCTTATTTAATATAGAGTGCTATTTTGTACCATCCAGTACTTCTTTATCCATTTCATCAAGAACCTGAGAGTAACATTGCTTGGTTCTGAAAAAGTCATTAAAAATCGCAGCAAGATAGGCTTTCGTGTTTGGGATATTCGGCATTAGCAGACATTGTAACTTAGACAGAACATAATAAGACTTTTCTTCCTCATACAGAATATACAAGACAGTATTATGCACTAAATGATTAGTACGATTAACAGCCTTTTTCATATTCTCTACATCTTGGATATTCTCCGAATCCACCATATCCCAATGAAGATCCCAAATTGCAATAAAGGCAGAATCGTTTGAAGCCACTATCATAAACTTCTCATTTTGATACGTGAAGTAAATGTCATCATGCTCTATACGAACTTCACAATTGAGCTGCCGAAGCAACTCAAGACACAAGTCTCTAGTACCAATATTCTCATTGCTATCATTAGATGGCGAGATAGAACTAACGATTTCATCCATCTCTTTTTCTGCTCTTTTCTGGCGGATGTAATACATCAAACTTATGCCAATCAATACTGAAATAATTGGTAACATCATAATTATAATCTTTTTAAATTAATACTTTATGAGATGGCAAAGTTAGTTCTTTTTTTACAAACGGATGCATCAGCAAAAGAAAAACTTACCTCCACAAGCCTTGTGGAGCCTAAACATTTGTAGCATCCACCACCATTTATTATTTTTGCAGCCAAAATAACAATAAAAATAATAGGAATATGGAAAGACTCTTTTTTTTCGTGATTGCCGTTGCGTTAGCATTCGGCGTTGGTTGCCTGGGAAGAAACAGAAAGATTGGTTTCGGATGGGCTTTTGGTATCTCACTCATCAATGTGGTGATTGGTCTCATTGTCGTATTATGCTCTAAGAAGAAAACGCCAAATGAGCTTGAAAAGAAGAACTAAGTTGAAGATTTGGGGATGGGCATGTATTCTGATTGGAGTAATTGGCTTTATCTGTATCATTATGCGTGGCAACCCAAACCTCGGACCGAGCGTTTGGGTTGCCATAGGAGTTTATTTGTTATACAGGAAGAATACCTAAGAAAATTCACTTCCACTCCACAAACTTTCTATCCAATGGAATCTTCTTGGGTTCGCCACGATTGCCATCAATGAAATAACTCCCGGCTAGACTTTCATCAAACTGGAGAGTGAAGGCTTGGCGGATACGGGCACATTTCTCATTGATAGAATTAGACAATGGATTCGTCAGGGCTTCGATGCTCTGGCGAATCTTCTCTTCTGAAAGATGAGTCCCGTTGTTGTTCGATTTCTTGCGAATATCCACATAGATAGCATATAGCTCTTCCTTATAATCAGACAGACATTTGAAAAGGATTCCCTCCTCATGACGCAAAAAGAGAATATACACCGCCTTTACCAATGGCTCCATCCTAATAGTCATATCATGATAGTCGGGCAGTACGATATCGTAATTCTCCGTGATGACCATTCTACTCAGATTCTTGGGTGGAAAGAGATACTGCTTCAGCACCCAATCGCTTACCCCACCAAGACGCAAGTCCTGCACCTGTCGGTACACCTCCTTCATCTTCTGCCTGATATCATAGCTGAATGTTTCATCTGCCGGAATCGGAGTCGGATCAAATATACTGTATGGAAAATCATCAACAGAGCTGAACATCACTTTGCAATCCGGCAACTTATCATACGCAGCCTGCATCAATGGCATAAAATCCTCATCTTCCTCTATAGACAAAGAATAGGAATTGACATAATATATGCCATCCTCCTCATAGTCTAGCTGTAAGATGCTAGGATGTAATTTCTCCTTATTCTTTTCTTCTACCAATTGCGACAACAGCAAATCGGAAGGAACAGAGATGTTCAAATCCTCTTTATTCATCGCAGGATAGCTGTAGAGAGCTGTCTTCCTGATATGAGGACCCAGAAATGGGAAATAATTAAAATGAATAGACTTGCCGATAAACAAGTTGTTGATATCCACGAGATGGTTGATGATGGAAAGGTTCAACTTTTCATCATATCCATTCTCTACAAAGAATACCTCGCCATGTAGGCGTGTTGGGAAGTCGCGAAACTTCAATACCTTTTTTCTTCCAATCTTTCCGGTCATTACTTATCACTTGTTATATGGTTGATTACAGAATTGTACATGTCAGAGCTATCTTCTGTATTTATCAAATAGTTAAACTCTGATCACTTCATCAATCGCTCTACCCATTCATTGAACAAAGGGCATTTTTCCCGAATCTTCTCCAAGCCAATGTCCATAGCAACACAAATGCCAACAACTACCTTATTATAATCAGGAATAGCAGCAATCAATCGTTTGGACGGAGCTGTCTCAGGACTATTGTTGATAAGCTCTGGTGATTGGAAAGCCTCTGCCGTAGCCTGCAACTCTGCATAATCAAACTCACTCTCCTCAAAACTATTCAAGAATGCACTCACATCACTAAACAGCAACCCCTCAAACTCATGAAGTTGTATGTATGGAATGAAGCGGAAGCGGTATTGCTCAGGAATATCCTTCGCCATTCTATCTATCAAGAAATGAATACGCTCCGTCTTATCCACTATCTCCTTAGATTCTTCCCATCCAGGAAATCCGAACTGGTCTTTGATGCCATAGTAATCCACCAACATGCTGACATAAGCATCACCTTCTTGGAGATGATTCAAAATTTGCTTTTTGACGGTAGCCCAAGGCACGATGCCACCATGCGAATGCTACCCTCACACACTATGATTAGTCGTTTCATCGTGGCTGACCTCCTTTCATGATATTTTGTTTCCATAAATCACCAAGTGTATAATCATCAAGCCAATGTGCTAACTCTTCGCTATTCAGCCGATTGATGGTTGTACCATCTTCGTTCTGATTAACAGTCAACACATCCTCTGGCTCAAAGTTACTGATTAGTTCAGCACTCTGAGTAGCAACGATAACTTGCGTACCCTTTTGTGCCGCCATCTTTATCAAGCCCGAAAGCTTTTCGATAGCCACAGGATGCAAACCAAGCTCCGGCTCATCTATGATGATAACTCGTGGTAACCATGGCTGCATAAAGAGCACGGTCAAGGCAATAAAGCGAATGGTTCCATCCGACAAGTCGGTCGGTCCGTAAATCATAGAGCTATACTTATCCTGCCATTGCAAGCGCACCATATCGGCTTCGGTTGGTTGGAAATAGAAATCCGAGAAATAGGGAGCCACACTCTGAATGACACGGACTATGCGACGATAAGCCATCGGCTTCTCTCGCTGAATACGATAGAGAATAGCCGCCAGATTTTCACCATGCTCATACATACGATAAGCATCGTTCACAATATGGCTATCAGCCGTAAATGGAGAACGGCGACCAGTATCGTGGAAGTGAAACTTGCGGATTTGGGAGATATAGTTAGATAAATCTTCCTCTTTATGGTCTTTTAAACTCGACTCGCTTTGATACTCCGTTATAATATTTTTCCTCACTAAATCTAAAGGACAAACATCATCATAACAACCAACAACTTCTCTTTCTACGATAAGTTTACCATCAGATTCCAATAAAGCCAAGTCATATTCACTCTTAGCTATTAGCAAGTTTACAGCTATACGATCGGTAACTTTTCTGCCTTGATAAAGTAATTTATCTACTCCACCAACTTGAGCGACATACGCCCCTAATCTCTTCTCATAGATGTTACCTAACATCTCGAAAAGAGACAAGAAGTTACTCTTACCAGCTCCATTGGCACCAATCAAGAGATTGATAGGATGCAGTTGAACTGATAACTCTTTAAAAGACTTATATCCAAATATTCTTATCGAGTCCATATTATTGTTTCATTCAAATATAAAAGCAAAGGTACACTTTTTAAGTGTATTTACCAAATTATTTATTCAAAACTTTTGTTTTGCTCGCAAAATCAAGCAAATTTTCCATTTACTAATTGAAAAACAAGGAAAATATTCCAAAACGACAATACTCGTAATCTTCTTCTCCATGATTCTCCAAAAGCCTATTGGAAAGGACACAGTATCGAACACACCGATACAATACTATCGTCATCCTATTGGGTCATAGGTGGACTCAATATTATATTCTATATTTTGAGTTCGACTAAACGTTTAAAAGCGCAACCAAGTTTACTTACGCGACAAATAACTGACTATCAAAGCATTACAACAAAGCAACTAACTTAAGCTCGACTAAGTTTAACAAAAAAATCGACTAAGTTTGACTAAACTACTACTAAAATTCACCTCTTTCCATCTATTATTTTTATGATACCTTTTTTCTTAAGCGTAGAGAAGAAGACACCCATGTAGCAACAGAAGAGAACACCCAGGCAGAGCAGCCAGCTACCGTTCAGGAAACTCCACAAGAGAATACTCAGGAGGAAATAACTCTGCAGCAGGAGACTACAGAGACAGAGCAGCAGACAAATGCTGAATAAGAATTCACAAGAAAGGTCTATTTAGTTCAATTGAGTTCATTTTGCAGACGACATATTAAGAATAATAGGGAAAGCGCAGAATCCTGCTAGCAGTGATGCCAGCAGGATTCTGCGTTTAAAATTTATCGAAAATATCCATAAAAAACTACTTCGCACTAAATAAGAAATATCACAACAACAAAGAAGCATAACTCTTTTTATCGTTCAAGATTTCCATAAAGGTTGTTCTTTCCAATTCTCAGGAAATCCCATAGCAACAATATCAATATTTGGATATTCTTCCAACAAAACATTTATCTTATTGCGGAAAGTATTCGATGGATTGATAATGTTCAAGAGATACAGAATCATACAAAGAACAAAATATACGTGCTGAGTTCCTTTGGTTGGCAAAGTAACAAAAGGAAAAGTAGTCCTCCTTGGCATCATTGGGGTTATACCAAACGTCTTGTTCCATAATCGGCTATGATGAGCACAGATATTCCGCACATACGTAATAGTATGCAACCATGACACCATAATCGTATCTGCTACCCCAAAATATTTGGCTATCTGTCTTCTGCATCTTCCGCCTTTTAGATTAGAATACAATATAGACATTGTCCCCAAAGATGTTATTTCTAAAGTTATCCAACTTGGAGGAAAACGATTGCAATATTTAGCCTTAAAAGAGACAATAAAATCTTCATCGCTTCTATTATACTCATCTTCAACTTTAGCCAAAGTCTTCGCATGTTTTGCAGGAGTTGAGAACAAAGAAGAATCAGTAAACCACCATCCATCATATTCTTGTGACATGATATAAGAAAATTGTGTTCTTACAGCAATCTCAATTTTCTCTATTTCAGAAAGAATCAACTTACGCAATGCCGAATCAAACTTATATATTGAATAAGCATTATCAAAAGAAGCCCCATCCTTGAATATGTGCCTTTGCTTATCTTTCAGTAAAGGATACCAATAGCCACTCAATCTATAATAACTGACATTTTGCAAAATGCAGTTAGCCCGTACTTCATCTTCGAAATACATTCCTCTTTGTTTCAACAGAGCAATTTGCTCATCAAAACTTTTTAGTTTCTTTGGATATGCAATCTTATTCATAAGCATATAAAATAAAAAAGACTCACCCTGAGCGCGCTGTTCTAAAGGGAAGCGGGGTGAGTATGTTGCTGCAAAGTTATAAATTTTATTCGAAACAACAAAATTTTTTCGCTAAAAGTTTCGAAAAAGTTATGTAAAGGGGCACAATTAGAAGGAAGAAGTTTATGTTTGCAGCCATGATTATGGCTTCAGAAAGCAACTATCATGTAAAGCCGCTACTCTTCCTCCTCTGAATCATAGTCACTATCAGCAAAGCCATCATCGAAGCCGGCATCATACCCCTTCCTTTTCTTCCCCTTATATCGGCGAATCGGTACCACTATCGCAAAATCAAGCAATTTTTCTTTAACTAATAAAAAAAGTAACTACTCTTTTACAAGTAAAATGCCCCATGAATATATTCTACCAGACGGAAATATCTAATTATTAATGTTACAATAAATGCATAGAATCCTGCCAAAGCATCGTCAAGCATGCAGCCCCATCCACCATGAATATTCCGGTCTATCCATCTGCAACCAAGCGGCTTAGTTATATCAATTACTCTAAACAGTACAAAACCTATTGTTGCAAGGGATATTGAGATATAAGCTGGACCATCTACACAAACAGCAGCTAAAGCTGCAACCCATGTACCGAAAAACTCATCAATTACGACAGCCCTAGGGTCTTCGCCCCAATATTTCTCCATCACATTATCTGTCCAGACTCCGATCAACAAAGAACCAACAACCAATAAAATTGTAGCCACCAATAACCCTATAGGAGAAAGGACATAATAAAGACCTATCCAAATGAGCAAAGCCAGGAAAGCTCCTGCTGTACCAGGTGCTTTAGGTACAAAGCCAGTGCCCAATCCTGTGGAAATAATTACATGAAGCCAAGGCGCTTCACCTAACTGTTTATTATTGTTATTACTCATATTATTTTCCAAACAATGCCTTCAGAACCATCTTACCAATTTTCCTTTCCAATCCAGCCTTTGAGGTTGGAATTCCTGTCTCACGAGCAAACTTTTGTTTTGCTTGCGTGATACCTAAAGCCCGATTTAAGGAGAATGATACTCCTGGTATTTTAAACTTAGACATATCTTTAATATTTTAGAAATTGATAAAAGAATTGCGCTTTCTATTTTTTAAGAATAACGCAACTCCTTCTATTTTATTTTAGATTTTCTTCAACAAACTCCAGATTTCACGAATCCAAAGCACAAGTGAAGAACCAACGATGATGATTACCCAATCCTCAAACTTCAGACCTGTTACATTGAAGAAGTCTTGCAGCATTGGTATTTCAACCATAAGTACTTGTCCTCCAAAGATAACACCTACTATGAAAAGTAATCCCTGACAGCCCTTGAAATGAAGTGCACTCTTACCAGTTTCAAATGCACGAGCATTGAAGAGATAGAAGAAATGCGTCATCACAAACGTCGTAAAGAGAAGCGTTAACTCGTATGTACTTAATCCATCTCGTTCACCTAACTGGAAATTCAAGAAGAGTTCTCTCATCGACGTATAGTCACCATGCTCAAAGATGTAGAGCATTGCAACAAGTAAGAAGAAAAAGAACAATCCGACCCCAATTATATCCTTACGCATGGTAGGAGTGAGAATAGAAGCCCTTCGGTCACGTGGCTTATCTTCCATCACCTTACGTGAAGGCGGCAATGAGGCGAGAGCAATTGCAGCAAAAGTATCCATTATAAGGTTTATCCACAACATCTGCGTTACAGTAAGCGGAGACTCTGTACCCATAAAGGCGCCACAGAGTACCAACAAACAAGCCGTTACATTGACTGTAAGCTGGAAGAGCAGGAAGCGCTGAATATTCTTATAAAGGGAACGTCCCCACATAACAGCATTCGCAATAGTTGAAAAAGAGTTGTCTTGTATTGTCATATCACTGGCCTCTTTTGCAACAGCAGTACCATCACCCATTGACAGACCGACATCAGCAGCATTAAGAGCCGGAGCATCGTTAGTACCATCACCTGTGGCAGCAACTACCATTCCTTTCTGCTTAAGCAACTTTACCAATCGTTCTTTATCGTTAGGACGCGCACGAGAGAGAATCTTCACATCTTCTACACGGTCAACCAATTGCTCATCAGACAGAGCTGCGAATTCAGCACCTGTAAGAATATTTCTCTCACCATCAGTATCATTCCAAAGACCAATCTGACGACCAATTTCCTTTGCTGTTCCAGAAGTATCGCCTGTAACAATCTTCACTTGAATACCTGCATCCAAACATTCCTTAATAGCAGAAGAAACTTCCTTACGTACGGGATCAGAAATTGCAAAAATACCAGCAAATTCAAGCCCTTCTACATTGAGTTTACCATCCTTAAATACTTCTTGATTTTCATCCAAAACTATGTACGCCAAACCAAGTGTACGCATAGCCTTATTCTGGTATTCCAAAAGTTGCTTGCTATATGCCTGGTTCTGTTCATCTGACACATTGGAAAGACCAAGAAGAATCTCAGGAGCACCTTTCACATAAGCGACCTTCTTATTCAGCTCAACAGACTTAGCAACAGTAACCATGTATTTATTTTCCGTAGAAAAAGGCAAGCGATCTATTACTTCTATTTTTTCGCGCAGAGCAATATAGTCAAAGCCCTTACTATTAAGCCATAAAAGTAACGCACACTCCGTAGGATTACCTACAGCCTTAATATTTTTAAGATCTGTAAAGTCCAAATTTGCCGTAGTGTTAATGGCAATCATTTCAGCCAAGAGATTATTAGAAATATCTTCCAAATGAGTACCGGCAACCTGCATTCTATTCTGCGTAAGTGTACCAGTTTTATCTGTACAAATCACAGACGTAGCACCCATCGTCTCACAAGAATGCATAGTACGAGGCAATGTATTCTCTTTCATCAGCTTTTGCATAGAGAAAGCAAGACTCAATGTTACAGACATCGGTAAACCTTCTGGCACTGCAACAACAATAAGAGTCACAGCAATCATAATAGTATTCAATACATATGTCACAAAGTTTATCCATCCTTCACCTGTAGAGAAGTCAGCATTACCCATATAGAAATATATACCAATACGACCAATAATTATTAATACAGCAAATACATAGCTTGTATATGTTATCAAATCTGCCAATTTGTCAAGCTCTTCACTCAATGGTGTTTTACCACCTTCTTCCACCTGGGCAGCCTCAAAAACTTTACCACTTTCCGTTGCATCTCCAACTTTAGTAACTTTAGCAACACAATATCCTTCAAGGATGATTGTACCCTTCATAATCTGATTAGAAGGATATGTGGCCTCCTTATCAAAACAAGTTTCATCTGTTGTCTTAGCACATTGCAATTCACCCGTAAGAGAAGACTCATTCACATTGAGATTCAAACTTTGCAAAAGTTCACAATCTGCAGGAATTTCTTCACCAGCCTCCAACAAAACAATATCACCTACCACAATGTCCTTACGTGGCACCTGGCATACATTATTATTACGAATGACCTTAACCAGCGTATCATCATTAGCAACATTAAGGCTTTGAAATGTTTTCTCGTTTCTTCGCTCCAAAACAAAGGCTATACTTGTAGCTAATATCAATGCAACTATAATACCTATTGGTTCAAAAAAAGTTTTAAAGCCTGTACCTACCCAACAATACTCATAGATAGATATGCCCATAGAAAGGACAAACGCCATAATGAGAATTTTAAAGAGAGGGTCACCAAAACCTCCAAAGAATCCCACAATAAGGATTAAAACCGTAGCAAGAGCTATAATAGCTGGCATACTCCAAATGATAGGTCCCATGCCACCAACCAAAATACCTGCAACAACAGCGGAAAGCGCCACTAAAGAAAACATGGATATGGATATCCAGTGTGTACATGCTTCTTTGAGTGTATCCCAAATCGTTTCTTTCTCTGGAGGAGTCAAAACATTGACGCCATACCTTTGTCGGCTTTCGAGCACCTGGGCATCGGTTAAGCCTGTGTAATGATGTTTTTGTTCCATAATATAATTGTATTTAATTGATTTTTTGTTTATGTGTAATACGCAACACATTCTTCGTATTGTCTATTTCAATCTTTCCCAACTTGCTCAGAACACTTTGACCAAGAAGCAAAGGGGCAGCCTGATTGCGAACAACAGAAGCCTTGATATTATTCAGATGTAAAGAACCGAGTTTTACATCTTTCAAATTGATAATCGTACCTTCCGTTATGTTTCCATCAGCAGTCTGATAGTTCTGTTTCCCGATAATATCTGAAGAAGACAAGAAGTCATTCTTTGCCATAAATGTAGCCTCAACAGAAGAAATAGAAACATCAGCAGCACCAGTATCAAAGATGAAATGCAAAGGCAAGCCGTTGATTGCACACTTCACCTTACAAACACCACCCTCCTTTGTAAATGGAATCTCTTCTACTTTCAATTCGTATGCAGAATCATCCCCATCTGCATCAGCGGCTATCTCCTGCTGATGCTTTTCTTCAAACTCTTTCAGTAAGACCTTAAATTCTTCTGTATTGCGTATATTTATCAAATCACGGTCACGCTTGATGTGAGCAAAGCGTCTATAACCATCCTCCAAAGACTGGCGAAGATAAGAAAGAGCTTTTTCTTTCTCTCCCATTACAGAGTAAAGACATGCAGCATCATAACAATTCCCCTTTTTATCTTTATCAAGCATTGTATTCAAAACCTCTATAGCCTTATCTTTCTGTCCCAAGTAATAATAAGCATAGAAAGAACAATCGGCTTCTTCTGGTATAGAATCCAAACGAACGACTTGCTTGAAATCAGACTCTGCCTTAGCATTTTCACCTTTCAAACGATATAGAACACCCCTATTCAAATAAGCATAAGCCTCATTTGGCTGCAAGGTAATTGCCATGGTATAATCTTCCAAGGCCCCTTCAATGTCACCAGAATGATCCTTAAACCAACCTCTTTGATAATATCCAGCAGGCTCATCTGGGGTATTTGCTATATAATCGCTCATGGTCTTTATTGCTTCCTGAGTACGTCCTGCATTATCAAGAATATTTGCCTTTTGATACAAATAATCTGATTTTACTGAATCCAAAGCAATCGCCTGGTCGCAATATTACAAAGCCTTGTAATAATCACCCAAATCATCATAACAACTTGATATGCGACTTGCTGTTATGATATTAGATTCTTTCTCCAAAGATTCCTTGTAGTATGCAATAGCCTTGTTATACTTAGCAGCTCTTTCATACACTACACCCAAATCATAGGCCCAACTTTGCTCATTTGGCTCTTTTATTTTTTGAGCCTTTAGTTTTGCCACTGTTTGTTCAAATGCAGAATCAGCTAACTCTTGCAATTCATAAAAGGCTTTTCTATCTTTATCTATACCCAATGCCGTTATCACATCATCAATTGCCTCGTTATATTTCTTCAATCCGATATAGCTCTCAGCACGGAAAGAATACGCTGAAGAGTAGTTCTGGTCCAACTTTACAACGTAATCAAATTGCTTGATGGCATCCCCATATCGTTTCTGGGCATTTGCATTTCTGCCTATGCCCATATACCCCATAACATCCCCTTCCTTCAAAGAAATCATCTTTAGATAATCTTTATCTGCCAAGTCATATTTTCCCTGCTCATAATACACTTGCGCCCTTTGATTATAAAAGCGGTCATCATCTGGCACAATGTTTATCGCTTGGCTATAATCTTTTAAAGCTTGTATGGTATCTTCCAAGTTTAAATATACTTGAGCTCTAGTACCATAAGCAAAAGCCTTATACTCCTTATCCTTGGATGGAATTTTCTTCACTGCAACGTTGGCAGCCGTCAAAGCCCGCCCAAACTCTTCGTTATAATTTCTCACCAAAGCTATCCATGCAAAGGCGTACCCATTGTCAGGATGTTCATTGATTTCCTTGTTCAGGTAATCGAGAGCTTCCTCTGCATTATTGTTATTGATAGCCTCCACGCCCCGACTATAATTATAGCTATCAGGGCGTTTGATGTTATCAGCCAACATGACTGAAGAACACAAGACTAATATTGATAAAATAAATTGTCTCATAATATTTTATTTTATATTTTTACTAGAAAGATTTCTAATCAACATCAAGCATAAATGTTTATGAATTCATTCCACCACCCTTTTTGAATAACCATTTTGGGCTTATAAATCCAAGAACCTTTACCTCTATCATACACAAATGAACCTATATCTAAAGCATTACCTTTGCTTTTGTTGAGATTGTTTACAGTAAACTCTCCCCAAACTTCCTTTAAACCATCGTCACATATACAAACCTCAACAGAATCAATATGTTTGAAAGCTATTTCTTTATCATAATTGCAAGAAACCAACTTTATAGCAGAAACTTTATCAGCATCAATCCTATCAAAATCTATACATATCGCTTCACAGTTATAATCTGTATGCTCTTCCATATAGAGAGCATGTTCCTCTGCAAGAAAAACAGTTCCTTCCAAATTAGAAGGGAATTTATCTTCTATTATACATTTCGAATTATAGTAAACAAAATCAGAATCTGATGCAATTTTACCAGTCTCACTAAGTATAAATGCAGCTATATCCAAATTGTCATCCCCCATCCACTTCAACGCGACAACGATTCTTCCAGTATAAGAATCTCGATTTCGAACAGAGGGATTCCAACGTCTATCATTAAAAGACTTCGGAGTGTTAGTGTTGACAACACCATCCGTCTCTTTTTCCTCTATGTTTTTTTTCTTTTTATTACTTAAGAAATAACAGAACAAAACTACCGCTACAAGTATTGATAAAAATTCAACCATAATATTTAAATTTACGTTACTTTTACATTAAAATTCAGTACCATATAGCTACCCCACCATGATGCGAACAGGTACCCCTTCTATTTTGGCTAAAGCTATATGTACCATCTCTACAAAGAGCTGTAGCCCCAGCAGGTTTAGAATTGTATATTGTCGGTGACTGAACACGATTACCATACTTATTCGTATAATATCGAACTCTATTTGAACGTACCCTACTATTAGTGGGATTATAGGATGTGATTTTACGTCTAGAGATATTTGGTTTAAATTTGTGAGATACAGGATTCTTTGATAAATATTTAGTTGAAACATAACCTACATACCCATTATACTCCACTAACACCCATGAGCAATTGCAATCTTCATCAATAGTTACCGCAGTGCCTTTAGGTATTACAGTTAGGACATACGAATGTGCATTTGCCTCATACCGCAAATTAAGATTATTAGTAACATACTTTGTAAATCCAAAGCTATTCGTACAAAAAGACAACAGCAATGCTATAACATAATACAAAAAACTCTTATTCATATTATAAAGATATTAATTCAAACAAATACCGCATTAATCATTTTCAAACTCGGTTTCATTTATAGCTATTGTTTGGAAATTGTTTTTTGCAGAACCATCAATAACATTTATTTCTAGCTTGTAGTTAACAATCTGAGTAGAATTTTTCATACCAAAGTCAAAGATATTTGTACTTTTCTCATAAAAAGCATTCTTGGTAAATTTTCCTAAAGTATGATTCCCCTCAGTTTTTACCATCCAATCATTACCATATGTCAACTTTAGATAATATTTTCCTTGTGGAATTTCATTGACTGTCACGGTCTGACCTTCTGGAACAAATATATAACGAATACATTTGGACTCATTCAGACTCATAATTTTAACCGCCACACTAAAGCCTTGCCCTATAGTTATATCAAAATAGTTATCTTGTAAGCCATATACAGGTTTTATACCCATAGACTCATCAAAATCGCCACCTTCAGGTGTAGAAAATTCCCATCCTTTTGACATCATAGTTTCCTGAACAGGAGTTACAACATTATTGTCACCTTGCTTATCTTTTCCAACAAGTGAGCAAGAAGACAATAATGTCAAAACATATATAAAGAATAACAACTTTTTCATCATACTATAAGAATTCATGATAAATCATTAAAACCAACATCAACACCGCAATGATACGACTCAACAAACGCCAAGCCTTACGATCATTTTTGTTTTTAACATGTCCATCAACAAAAAGAGGGACAACAAACCACAGCACAATTGCTAATACTATATATAGTATCATAGTCGTTTAGATTATGGGCAGGTGGTTATACAGTCTAACCATCTGCCCTAATTAAAAAATCTGATCCAATTTAGTGTACAAGACCATTACGGTACATTTCATTTACCTTTCCTTGGATCTCTGCATAATCATTACCTAACTTCTGCTTTCTAATAGAACCATTTCCGTAGATACCTCGAATCACTTGCTTAGCCTTAGCTTCAACAGAGCCTATTGAAGAACTTTCAGCATTAGACTCTTGCTGTGACTTTACATTTGTATCAACAGGTACGGATGCCTTAGATAGCATTTCGTCTTTTTTGTCTTCAGTTTCTTTATTATTAGATTCTTCATCAGAAACAACACTTGAATTCTCTTTTTTGAGAGAATCGGCTATAGTTGAATCCTTTTGAACAGAATCTTTTGTCAAAGAATCTGAGGCTACAGTCTGCTGACCATAACCCTGTTGTGGCTGCTTATAATAATACCCCATGCCCAGAACCAAAACTAGAACCAGCCCAATTAAAAGAATGTAGTAGAATCTCTTTTTTGATGTGGAGGTATGTTCTGGCTTATCAAAGTCTTCAGGGCTAAATAACTTTTTATTTTCAACCATATTATATTAATTAAAGACTTCTGTAGCTAAATACATCATACCTCCAGTATAGCCATCTGCCATTGGTTCAAAATTCCATATCATAGTAGATTCATCGTATGAAACTTCACCAAAACAAACGACATCCTTACCAGGAAACTGTTGAGCTAATTTATACTCACCAATAAGCTCATCTGTATCAGCATCATAAATACTAACTACAGGATCATGAGCGTCTGCAAATGTTTCACCTTTTTGGATTCTTTTTTTGGCAACTGCAGCAGCAAACACTATTTTTGGATATTTATGTACATCGACTTCTTCAAGAAGCACATGCATAGTTTCACCACACTCTTCATCAGCATCATCATCTGCCATATCATCCCATGATCCAATTACAGAACCATCAAAAGAAATTGGCAAAGTTGATTCCATCCATTTATGTGGATTCTTATAGTTACCACCATCTTGTGCCCAAGTACTAACCTTTCCTTCCAACGGATTAAAGTCTGGATCATTAAACTCCTTAGTAGTTTTCCAACGCAACTGTGAGTTGAAATAAACAAGATCAGCCTTGTCATGAATCAAATTATCTTCACCCAACAAGAATGCACAAACATCCAAATCCGTTCCTAACCAAGTAAGATCAATACGCAAAGCTTTCAAGTCTTGCTTATCAAACACTAACTGATCTCCGACATTAATAGTCTTATCAAAATCGGAATCTGAAAAAAGTTTCTTTGCCATAATAATTATTTTTTACGTTTAACTTTTGGAAATTTTCTTTTTACTTGTATTGTATTATCCACATTTTTACCCTCATCTGAAAGAACTTGTTCTTTCTTACTTACAGGTCGTTTTGGCCGTGGAAAATTACAACGTTCCTTATTTATACTTATATCCGTTTCTGGTCTTGGAATTAAAGTTCTTTCACTGCATGCTATTTTAGAGATGCCATTCGATTGAGAATGAAGAGGATAACTAACTTTAGTGCGACCAGTTTTTTTTGTTCCTGAATCTTTCGAACTATTCTTTGTAAATATCAATTGCCTACGCGCAAATTGTATGCTTTTATTATTTCCCGCCACCGTTTTCAGCTCAGGATTTTCAGCCACAATTTGTAATAAAGATGCCCAATCTTCATTTTCAAAGGCTTCGTCAAAGGCTATCTGTACAGCAGAAAGTCTAAGCTTCTTTTCAGCACTACGAATTATATCCTCAACCGAATTATCCTTATCGCAAGTCAGGAGTTTTTTACCGACTTCAATAACATCCTTCCAATTTTCTGCAGAAAGAGCGCCATTAAACTTCTCTTTCAGTTCTCTAATTTGTTCTTGTTTTTGTTCGTACTCTTTCTGTTTTCTTATCAAATCATTTTCTCTACCTTTCCAACTCTTGCTATTATCAATATCTAAAACTTGTAATTGTTCACACAAATCCAATGCAGAATTAAATTCGTTATTAGATATGGCAACAGAATACCGTTTTACCAATAGAGACACTTGTTCCTTTTGACTTTCTTGTTGACTCTGAATTTTTACAATCTTGTCTTCTATTTGACAATTATGTCCATCAATAGATTGGGCTTTTCTGAGTTCCTCCAAAGCCTCATTGTACGATTTTTGAGCCAAGAACAAATCAGCACGAGTCAAATACTCTTTAACTTGTGCTATATCATCTAAAGCCTTACGGGCTTTATCATGTATTAGCTTTGCCTGTTCGGAAGAAGGCATCAAATTGAGAGCTGCATCACTTTGGGATAATGCATCTTGGTATTCATGCTTTTTTAAACTAACCTCAGCACGTTGTATAATGCTGTTGTATTGTTGTTGTCTTACTTTCTGTTCAGACAAAAGACGAGTAGCCTCTTCCTTCTTCGCCATAGCTTCTTTATCTTCAGGACGATGCGTTAAAGCAATATTTGCCCAATCTAGCATTTGGGCAAAATTTTGTTTTTTTTCAAAAGCAACAACTTTTTCCATGGCCTCATTATATCTAAGCTCAGCCTCTCGCACTTCCTTATCTTTTTCCTGCTGTTCCTGGTTTCTACGCTTAGCTTCGTCCATACGGTCTTTTTCCTCTTTAGCCCTTTTCTTACGAACCAATTCCAACTCACCATTAGCCATGACAGCCTTTGTCTCCGCAGAAAATTGAGAACAATCAATAACGGAATAAACACCTATTATATTAGGCAGTTCCGCTTCTCTATAGAATAGATAATTTTCATCATCTAATATATAATATGAACAAATCGATTCCAAGAACTGCTTGTTAGTGAAAGTATTTCCAAGAAAGACCACACCTTGTACTTCATTATTGTTGACCTTAGACTTTTTCACAAAACTATCTATTTCACGAACAACATCATCAACAATAACATGTGTTCTTGAATCAATATCATTCTTCAAGACCATCACAGCATATTGATTTGTCATTCCCGAGAACGAGATATTATTGAGACTAATAGGACGTCCATTTTTTGCATTATCCAATTTTACAAGCCAATTATCTATTTCGGGTTCCAGTCTCAAATATTCTTTTTCAAGATCTGAAGAAGATGACAAAAAATTGGTGCGTTGATTGATACAACCGACAACATTTTCCAACAATGCACGGCTTCTCAAATCCCGACCATAGCCATCTAAAACCATCTCATTTTGAAGCACACAATCTTTTCCCTGTTTCTTAAACAAGGATACATGAAGATTTTCATTGCAAGCATTCAAAACTAAGATAAAGCCATCATTTTTCAGTTTATTATTCCTAACTGAATGCTCCAATGTTAAGTGCTCTATACGAGCTACAGATTCTTTCACATGGAAATGGTTTTGCCCTAATACTTTTGTCAAAAAAAGAAAACGAGCATCATCACTAATATCCTTAGAAAAGGAAACATAAGTATCTACCGGTTCCGTCTCTGTCATATCCATAGACTCTCTCAAAGAAGCCAGAATTCTTGAAGCTTTAAAAATATCACATAATTCTTGCTTTCTATTGTAATACAAAAAATGTGAATCACTTTGGGTCATCTTTGAGAATATATCCCCATAATAATGAGGCTCATTATTGCGATAATGAGATTGATTGTCTTTTCCATACACTATCTCATTATTGGTAGTATCTTCATAGAAATACAGCCAATAACGGTCCTCCTTATTATCAGGGATGACAAGACGAGGTACACCATCGGTGCAAACGGCTCCGATGATGTACCATTTATCTATATATAGTGTAAGTTCCTTCATTTTATTGATCAAAAACTTTCTTTATTAGAGTATCTAAGAAGCAAACGCCCTCTGCTATAATCAAAGGTTGGTGATAATGGAAGCTGCCGTCCTCACTATTTCTTGCCTTTCGATACTCTGTATCATTATTACAAATATAGCTAGCTATGCGATTAGGCAAGTCAGCCAAATCACTTCTCAATGCATTATCTGCCTGCGGATACAAATGAGTTTTTACACTGACAAAATCCAAGAAGATATTCATAAACTTCTCGAAATTCTCTATGCCTGAGAAATCAAAATTGTTCATTTCATTTGCAAAATAATCCCCAGTCAACTCATCTTCTGCTTGCAACTCTTTGGGTGCACCATTAGCCATAATATATTTGACTCCAGACTCGCCACAGATATCAGACTCTGAAGAAAAAGCCTTCTTTTCCAACTCTTTTGGATCACAAAGTCCTCTGGCAACTTCAGCTTTATTATCTTCTGCTATCTCATCACGATAAATAACATCTAATTCTTTACCAACCACCATTCTGACTCCAGCGTTGAGACAATCAGCATAGTATTCTCTTGTAGCACGGACTCCTGCAGAATTTAGCAACCAGTGAAAAAGTCTTCCGCCCTTACCAAAAGATAGTACATCAATTCTTGAAATACGTTCCAAATGCTCAGCCTTAATTGTTTTACCAATCAACATACCAGAATAGTACAACAGCATACCGGTTACATAAGCTGGTATCGTAAATACAAATTTTGCATTTACATCTATCGAGCTATAGAACTCCTCATAATCTTCTGTCGTTTTTAACTGGTCAAAGATACTATTCAAGAAATACGGCGCCTTTGAAGGCTCGGTCAATATTTCTTTTATGTTCGACACATACACATTGGTCTTATGACCTTCATGGAAAGACAGCAATGCCTGTCTAAACGTATCTGACTTGATAACTGCATTAAAGAATACTCCCGCAGCTAAACGAACTGAGCTTTCTCTGTAAAGCGTTGCTTTATTTCCATTATCGGAATCCTTGGCAAGCAAAAGTATATCACTTGTGCTACCACCGACATCTATACCCAAGAATATATTATTGCTATTGAGTCCGAAATTCTGCGAGAGAGCATAAGAGCATACTGCCTCTGCTTCTGTAACAGCATTCTGATGATATGCCAAAGTCGTCTTAGCACCAACTATTGGAGTTAACTTACAGAGACTATTGTAAATCTTATCCAATTCATTGATGTCTGCCTCCATCATCGAACCAGGACAACTCCACTCCAACATTGTAGGCTTTATCTTATTAGTATAAAGATAAGCACATGTTTGCAACCATATAGATTTCAAAAAAGCGCCCTTCTTTTGCTTACCTTTATCATCGTCCAACCACTTCATATTATAATGCAAGATACCAGCTTGGGTTGTAATCTCATATTGATCCATTTTCTTTACTAGAACATTTGGACGATTTACTGGAACACCACCTGCGACTTCTAAAGATTCATTATAACAATTATAGCGATTATCATGCTCATGAAGCCATGACTTTGTCTGTCCATTATTCGAAGAGTAATTCGTAAAGAATAACAATTCATTATTTTCCGCTATTGCTTTCGGGTCATTATTCTCCTGTCCAACTAATACAGTGCGGTAGTTTTCAAAATGAACAGGAGTAGCACCTTTGTTGTCTTCATTATAATAGACACAAGTATTGTTACTACCAAAGTCGATGCCGACTGTGGCAGTTCCCCTCATTTCGAAAGCAGTTCTATCCTCAATAACTTGAGGTCTAAAAATCAAGAAACCTGCATGTACTTCCTTGCCTGTATCTTTTACAGAAACAGAAAGACCTGCTAAAGGTTTGTCTGCCCCTACGATATTATACTTAGGCAAGTTTTCACCTTGCCCTGCAGGATAAGTAACTAACTTTTTTACATCCACAAGTTTTTCTTGATCTGGAGTTGGTTCATAATCTCCTGTCCAAAACTCTCCATCAATATTTTTCAAGAACTCACCACCCCATTTAAATATAGGCAGGAATTGCTCCTTGGCATCAGCAGTGAACTCTGAGTATAGATAATACTTATTCCATTTTTCTGAAACGAAGTTTGGCCACATAATAACTCTACCTTGATCAGTAATCCAATCAATTTCATACTCGCGAGTATTTAAAGTAACCTTTTGACCATCGATTTCTACAACCAATGTTACAGCCAACTGACCTGCATCGGTAATAACTCCAGACAAAGATGTATTACTACCTTCAGAATAGCCCAACAAACCTGAAAGACTATTTTTAAAGATATCTACACCTTTTTCTGACAAAGGTAAAGAAAAATAGCTAACACTACCATCCTTCAAATCCTTGACAGACAAATAAAAGACGGGAGCATCTGAAAGTTTTGGTCTTGCCACAGCATCTTCTTGAAATCCTATTACATACTTATCCTCACTTAATAACTTTTGGATATCACCAATTAACTTATACTCTCCATTATTAGTATAAGTAAAGGTATAATCAGGCTTCAAATAAACTGGTACATTACTATCAAACAAGATTGAGAATGGACATTCTAAGTTTGAATATTTTGCAATAGGTCCCTTGTCACGAAGGTTATTCCCACCGCGACTTAATAATTTTTGCTCCCAATTACGACTCATATCCTTAAATCCATTCAAATCTACGTTGGGTTTATTACCGCGTTGAGAATTTATCTTCTTCTCAAAATCAGCAAGATTCCCATTAAGATTCTTAACAAAAAGATATACCTTTTGCACTTGTTCTGGATCCAAGTAATTAGTAGGATCTTCAAACTTACCGTCTCTATACCAATTTATATCACTGGCATCACTTCCTAAATTATCATATGAAATGCCTGCAAAGACACCTGTTAAAGGTGAAGTTCCACCAACAAGATGATTCCTGTAATAAATCAATTGAATGAATGGCTGAGTGGCAGGATCTCTTTGAAGTAAATCTTGGTTACTCCACACATCTTTGTCTTCAAACAGCATTCTTCCAAAGGCAGACGCTATATCATAATCATCGCCCCTCGCATCCATAACGACAGGTTGGGAAAAGCGGATTCTATCGGGATACAAAGCAATTACTGCTAACAATCCTTTCCATTCTCCCAACAACAACTCATAATACTGTTGCAACCCCGACTTTTGGATATTCGGATCAGGAGCTGCTAAAGTCTGCAGGGCAAACTTAAACAACTTAGCACGCGCCCATGGAGTTGGGACACCAGAAATTAAACTTCCTAATTTATCTGCAGATAAATTCTCTAAGATTTTTCCAGTTTCAATTCCTTGAATATAAGAACGAGCCATAGTTAACTCATTCCATTGTCCTTGAGTTCCTGTAGTTATATCTGTATAACTTTTTATCAACAATGCTTTTGACATATTATAGCCCTTTCTTATTTGAAATTATAAAGTGAAGACAATGTATCGTAAATTAACTTATTAAGTTGTTCCCCATTATTCGTTATATTTTTCCAAGAGGAATCTTTGTCACGTGTAAGCAAGAACTGCTTCTTGAAAGAATCAAACTTTGAACCAAAAAGACCTGTAGAATAATGATTATCTTTGCCAATTCCCTCTGTTCTATATAAGTTCTTGTTCCAAGACAACTTCATTAAACTCTTCAAATCGGATGGAGAGAAAAGACTTGCATTAAACAAAAAATTATCGCCTCCACCTGCTGAACGATGAATCTGCTTTAACCATCCCTCAGAAAGAGTCCCATTAGCATTTACCCTAACAAAGAACAAATTGAAATATTCTTTCAAAGCCAGCACCTGATTTACATTAATATCCAAAAACTCTTGGATTTCCTTTACACCACCAGAACGAACACTTTCTACGAAATCATCCGTTCCATTGCAGAACAACGAAAATGCGATCAATAGGCCAAACTTTTTGGCAAACTCCTCAGCTCTTTGTTGTCCAACAAAATCTTGGAAGTCAAATTTTCCATTATCATTTATGGCACAATACTCATAATCAGTCTTAACATTTTGCTTATTGACTGCCAATACACTTTCATCCTCATTATAGAAACTTAACGCAGAAGAAGCTGCTAAAAGTTCAATATAATGAGAATCATTTTTCTGTTTTTCTCCACCGGTGATGGTCTCCGAAATATTATCTCTGTCTTTAGCCATCGGATCCCAGCTCAAGCTATCAGTGCCCATCATATAAAACTTCTGGTAAGTACTTTTTACCGTTGAATCATCCTCATAAAACATCATAGCGACCTGTGAATTAAGAGCAAACTTATCACTTGTAGCTATTACTTTTTGGTTGGCCAACTCGTTGCTAGAAGGTGCCTTGAATGAAAAATAGGCTGTCAACAATGTTGATCCGAAATACGCACTCTTCAAAACATTAACGGCCCCATTTGTCATAATTTCAGCAGCTTTTGATATAGCTTGGGGTATAATAGGTATAGAAGAGGCACCTGTGCCGCCAAAAACAGACCCTAAGATAAACACTCTAGGATTACCCGTTTGAGCCTGTTTTGCCAATTCTCCCAAAAAAGACTTTAAGTCATTATTTGTCGGTGACTTTGCTGCTTCAATGATGGAATGGTACATCATCATAGAACCTAAATGGGTTTGGGCACGATAGCCATGGCGGAGATTAAAATCTTCAACATTTTTTGCCAAAACGAGATCAGCTAAATCTGTTTCTTCATTATGATTATACTGAGTATTACTATAATCAAAAACAGCTTTAAAAGTACTTTTATGCTCATAATTAGGACTAAACTCATAGTACTTTATATTAGCAGAAAAAAATGTATCTTGTAAAGCAACACGTGAGGAAGCCTCCACACCTTTTGCTTTGACATACGCCTCCTTAACTTCTTTCAGACGAGAGAAGTTTCCATTATTTTTATCAGTATCCAAAGCTAACAAATGAATATCTGTATTGTCAAACATTCCCATGGCACAAAGATGAATCAATGATTCTATACACCTCATACCTGTACCACCGATACCTAATACAAAAAACTGCTTTGCCATAATCCTTATTTATTACGTTGTTTGCCTAATATTGAACCAAACTTTGCCTGACGAAATAGCGTTGCCATAATAAGCAAGCTAATACCAAAATAGCACAAAAGCACAACAAACAAACACAGCAAATTGGTTTGTGAATACATGTGCTTAAAGCCAACATTGACAATACGATGAACGTTAACTACGTCATTATAAATCCAAAATCCGAATCCAGCGACGAAACCAATAATCACCCACCAAACTCTTCTTTTGATATATGACTTATCATTTCCTCCTTGCCAAGCTATCATGTTTGACACTAAATAAGCAATCACAATGGCAATAACACACACTGCAATTGCATAAATCCATGTTGAATTTTGCAAATCTTGCAATTGATTTAATGTAGCAATCTGTCTCATATTCTTAGCTATTTTTCATTACTCTTAATATAAATCGTATAAATTAAAGCATTATCCATCATCTTCTTGATAGATGGATCAGTTAAGCATTGCTTAATACTTTCTGCAACAGAACTATTCATCTGTCCAGGTACATCTATAGATTGAAAATCAAACATTGACGAATAGTTATCAAAGACATAGTCCACACCATTTACACAAATATCCACTTTTGTATAATTGTACGGAGAACCATCAAGACATACATCATTAAAGGCAGGGTCTAAAGAAATATTGACCAAGCTATGAGCCTTAAATTCTTTCTCGTCCAAAGCAAAGAAATTTGTTGTTTCTTGCAAAGGACTTTGCATTTTCACAGCTTTTAAGCCTGCAACTTTATTGCCATAGAATTCTGCATAAGGCTCATTGATATCATAAACCTTTAATGCTATATCTTTAATTCTAAAACAGCCAAAAGAGTTTCTATCAATTTTCAATCCTGAAATTACTGGCTTACCAGTTGACAAAGGATTTCCATTCTCATCCACATTTGCATTTAAATATATATCTTGAATACTATTCCAATTTACATTCCATTCTTGAATCTCAAAATTTCCACATCCTTTTATATTAGCAGCTAATGTTGCATCAGTCTTCGAGTATGTTCCCTCTGCCATTATTATTGGATGACTAACAGACATATGATATATATCAACATTCGGATATTTTTTCATATCTACACACTGCAAAATTCTGTCGTATATATTATTAGGTACACGAGAATCCGTAAACAAGAAATAAAAACGCTTCTTGTCAAAAACACTTCCATTATATGCCTCTTTATATGGTTCTGCTACAACATATATATCATGGCCTTTTTTCAACCATTTGCTAAAAACATCTTTCAAATATGGATCATTAACATGACTTTTTGCAACAGTTGGTTCATAATACTCTCCATCTGTCAACAACACACCTTCAGAATTTCCTTCAACAATATTTTCAGCTGCCATCAAAATATCTGCATAATTAGTTTCTTGAATACTACTAAGCAGAGTAAACACCTTACCAGTTTCCTTCTTTATGGAATCACCTTTTATTGAATAAAAGTTCTTTGTTGCAGCCGTCAAAGAAGGTATCATATCTGAGAAAAATGGAGAAGTTTTCAAAGCTTGCGCCATACAAGTTGAATAATCTACATACAAAGATAAATTATCTGAAGTCAACCAATTTTCATTACTTTCAAAGTTTATTTCTTGAAATTCGGAAAGGTATTTAACATCATTAGGTGTTTCTATTTTTCCACAAGAACAAGAGCAAATCATTCCTATCCCCACAACAAGCGTTGCCATGGACAAAACATTCAGGCCTTTTGTCAACCATTTATTCATCGTATTAATAACACTTTGCGACCTGCTTGCTCCCTATTTACAAGTCTGATTAGTTTATCGGTTAATACGAGCATAAAAAAGCGTGGGAACTGCCTGTCGTCTGTCCCACTGATAGAGGCCTTCGCATTGCCCGATACTGCTGAACAGACAACGTTAGAGCCCACGCCGATATGATATACGCCACCACATGGAGTATCTTACCTATTATTATAGGTATACAATACTCCATTGGCTGTGATATAATCACACCCGTAGACACCTACCGTTGCTAAGTCCATGACAGTATCTGAAAGTTGCGAAGTTTCTATCAGTCGTGAACAAAGCGCCAAGTATGCGCCTTATATATGTCGTGTCTCTTTCCCACCCTACTCTCCTCTATCATAAAGCTAAAGCAAATATGAAAGGGCTCGGCGTGGTTCGAGACTTTTGCTGCGATTTTCATGTTTCTACACATTTCTATCGCTAACTGCCTACAAAATTATAGAAAAAAAACGAAACAACAAAACTTTTAGCTAAAAAGTTTCGAAAAAAGTTGTGTGAGGGGACACAATTGGGAAGAAGAAGAAGTCTTACTTGGCTAGCAACTTTTGATTTTGGGGAATGTTTCCACATACTTTCCTCATTTTCCACACCATCTACTTTTGGTACACAAAACATAAACATCTGATAATCAAGCCATATCATTCACACTATTCTTTTTGGCACGCAGATTGTGACTATGAATAGCGGGTTCGACTATGAATGGTAGGTAACGCAGAGGTAGCACCAGTTGATACCGTGGCTCCAGAAAATGCTAAATAAGAATTTACTAGAGATCTGTAGAGTTCAATTAGTTCTATTTGCAAAGGTCATATAAGAAAAGCGTAGAATCCTGCTGGCAGTGATGCCATCAGGATTCTGCGCTTTTTAAATTATCGAAAATATTCATAAAAGAATGCTACGATCAACACACCACTTCCTCCATCCTCACCAACTTGCCAGCGACAAACTGCATGATGATTTTATGGAGCGTTGTACCTTGGCGCAGAGCCTCAACCCTTGGAGCCACAGCATATCGCTTGATTTGTTCCTCAGCCTCTTGCCATTGTGCTTCAGCCTTGGAAAGTTTGCCTTCCTCAGGCTTTGCCTCATAATCTTTCTTCGACAACACCTTCAACTCCAGGATGTAACTATGCTTCGTTGCATAATGAGTAAGGTTTGGCAAAAGAAAAAAATCACAATAGCCATGATTCAACTCAAGCTCAGGAGCGGTATAATAGTAATTGTTCAAATTCAGATACGCCATGAAGAAACCTTGAAGATTGCGCTCCGACTCTATGCCGTCACGAACGGATGAGACGTCCTCATACGCCTTTGCCATTGCCTCCAAAGCCTCACGCCATTTTCCCTCAAGAGCCATGTAAGTAAACAGTATCTTCATCTGGGTTAAGTCCACAAACTTTTCCTCCTGGTATTGCTCCAACAAATAGCCATAATACTGCTTACGAACATTATTGTTTGGAATACCCAATATCAGCATATCACCGAAAGTATCCTTTATAGTAAGCATACCATAATAGAACAACAGACTGGTGAATGTTTGAGGATTAGTCAACCTACTGGCTGGGAATGTCTCTTCCAGGGTTGTCACTATCTGTCCCGTCTCGGCAATCGTGCGAATAATGCCTTTGCGGTCGCCATCCAACTTATCCAACTGAAGAAGTTTCTTCATTTTATTATAATCAGTCCTCGTGTTTGGATCTATCATCTGGTCGGGTGCCTGTCCATAGTCCATATAATTTCGGAGATAATAGATGACCATATCACAATTGAACACCTTGCTTTGAGTTTCCAGAGCATTCTTGGAGAAACAATAGTTATCATACCAAGGCTTCATTTCATCTATCATCGCCTCGATGTCACTTGTTGCAGGAATGCCCCCTACCTCTTTATAATAAGCAAACATCTTGCGTACTTCCTCCTGAGAGAAGCCCAGCATCTGATTGAACTCCGGTTTGGTAGAGATATGCCAGCCAATATTGAATCCACTCGTCACATCGTCCAAGGTAACAGGACTGACACCTGTGATGAAAATACGCTCAAACATGCCCTTGAATTTCTTGAATACATCACGATAGAAGCCATCAGCATGGGTGATTGCCCAATATACATTCTCACCCTGCTCATTGAGCACGGTATTGGTGAAATTGTCATATTCATCGATGATCAGATAGAGAGGAATGCCCTTGGCAGCAGTCTCATCTTGAAGCAAAGCCAGTTTTTCTGTAGCAGAATCCGACTTAAAGAACTTCTCCTTAAAATCTGCCAGATAAAACTCTTGGTAAATTCGCATGAAGCCATCCAATTTGACACGCAAATACATATCGAAGTTTTCCTCCAACTTTTCGATACTACCACCTACATACGAGAAATCAAGGTGAAGAATCTGATACTTTCCCTGTAAAGGAGTAGGATGCTTACCTACCCATAAATCACCAAAAAGAGTTTGGAATTTCTCTTTCTTGCTACAGTCATAGTAAGCATGGAGCATACTCAAGAATATGCTCTTACCAAACCGACGTGGACGAATGAAGAAGATGTTGCTAGGTTGGTTTTCCAACAAAGGCAAATACATCGTCTTATCCACATAATATTGATTCTGTTCTACAATAGCCTCAAAGTCATTGATGCCGTAAGGCAAACGTTTCACATTCTGCTTCATGATTGCTCCTTTTCTAGTTGAGTAAGTGGTTACGACAGAAATCTATCAGATATAGCCAATATCATGCTTCATTCTGTCTCAGGCACACTATTTTCTGCAAAGATAAACAAAAAGCCTGAAACCTGCAAAAGATTTCGTACTTTTTATATGTTTTTGGATGACCTTTATGAGTAAGCTATGTTTTTGCATCAGCTACCACAGAGGATTCTACCTAGCAGGAAACAACTCTGCAGCAGGAGGCTACAGAGACAGAGCAGCAGACAATACTAGCAATGATTCATCGCGCGCATACGCATAAATGTTTTTTCTTGAAAAAGTATCAAAGTCTCATTTTTCTAAGAAACTCGAATGTTATATATCTAATATTCAGATTGTTTAATAGAATGAGACTTCTCGAAAAATGACGAAAGAAGTATCATTGAAGTATCATAAAATAATGGATATGCATCATAAAAATGCTATTAATTAGCGGAAATAAGCTACAAAAGCATATAAAAAAGTACTGTTTTTAGGCAATAAATACCCTCTTTTCTCGTTATAATAGAAATTTTTACTAAAAACATAGCAACTATGGATGAAAAGGAACTTTTGAAAAAGGCTTTCGAATACGGAAACGTACCTAGCCTCATCACCTATTGCTTCACCGAACCATGTCCGATGAAAGACAAGTGTATCCACTATCTATCCGGCCTCTACAAAAACGAGAAGACTGATAGAGGAGATGCCATTTTCCCAAATGCCCTGAAAAATGGGAATTGCAAGTACTTCGCTCCGCTGCGTGTCGTGAAAATGGCATGGGGATTCGACAAACTCTTTGCCGAAATGAAAGTGAAAGACGCACCTGCATTGCGCGCCGAAATGAGAAGCTACCTCGGTAGCAAAGGACAATACTACCGATACAAACTGGGACAACTGAAACTCCTCCCGGAACAGCAGAAATATATCAAACAGCTCTTCGCCAGATACGGATATAAAGACGTTGAGTTCGAACACTTCTCTGAAGAGATTGACTTCACAAACATCTAATCTTTCCAAGAATTTATTGTTCTACTTTTTCCGTTCATCAGTTGTTCCCTCTATGCCCATTAGCTGATCCTACCATGCCCGTTATACGGGCATCCATAGCCCACCAAGTGGGCATCCACAGAACAAGGGCTGGGCAACAAGTGCCCATAAGGCGGGCAATGAGTGCCCAAACTTCGGGGTTTGTTTTGGGCAACGGAATTAATAATTGATAATGTACAATTTACAGTTAACACTTAACCATTAACCAGAAATACAATGAAGGTAACTATCGTACATACAAATAATAAAAAACAGCTTCTCGTAAGTACCAAGACGATAGAGAAGCTGATGGAACGATTCGCAAGAGATGATAGCAAACTGACTATCACCCACTTCCGCGAAAGCATTCCGTATCTTAGCAACAACTATGAAGGCTACAAGGATTTGCCGAAATGGATGCACATCTATCCCGCTGCTGAATTCGCCAAAGACGAAAACAACAACCTGAAGATGAAGGCTTTCAACGGCATCCTGCTGCTGAAATTTGGCAACATTACTGATGTAGATGGTGTGGAGGGTGTTAAGCGCTCGGTAGCCATTCTGCCTTCTACCCTTGCCGCCATCACAGGTGCCGACGGAAAGACTGTTATCGTTCTGATAAAATTCCAGGGCGAAAATGATTCCCTGCCTACATCTGAAGCGGATGCCGAGCATCTCTATCGCATCGCTTACCAGCAGATTTTCCCTGTATATCAGGCTATTGTCAAGGCTTCGATTCTTATAGATGGTCCGAAACCTTCTATCGAGGCTGGATCTACCCTATCCCAAGAGCCTTCGATTCACAACAGTTTCATGATGACGATCGATGCGGAGCCTTATTTCAACGGCAAGGCAGTGGCGATGAAGATTGATAGCCATGCACGATCTCAAAGCCCAGCTCCCAACACGGATAATCATCAGCAGACAATTCCTGATTTCAGGGCTCCGGAAGAAGGAAAGAAAGTTGACAAGAACAGTATTCGCGAGAATATCGTGAACATGATGGAGCTGCTGAAAAGCAGATATGATTTCAGATATAACACGGTGATGAAATATGTGGAATATCTGCCGAAGGAGAAAGGTTGGTATGGTTTTCAACCTGTGGATCCGAGAGTACAGAAGCGTATGACGCTGGAGGTGCAGCTGGCTGATATCCGGGTGAGCATCAAGGATGTACGTAATTTCCTTGAGTCTGATTATATCAAGAATTATAATCCGATAGATGAATATCTCTTCCAGTGCTACGACAAATGGGATGGAAAGGATCATATCCGTGCCTTGGCCCGCACGGTGCCTACCGCCAATCCTCACTGGGCAGACTGGTTTTACACCTGGTTCCTGGGCATGGTGGACCAGTGGCGCGGCTATTCCCATCGCCAATACGGCAACTCGGTGGCTCCGCTTCTCATTTCCAAACAGGGTTACAACAAGAGTACTTTCTGTCGGCGACTGCTGCCGCCGGAACTGCAGTGGGGGTATAGTGACAATCTTATTCTGTCGGAAAAACGTCAGGTTTATCAGGCGATGGCACAGTTTATGGTCATCAATCTCGATGAGTTCAACCAGATTTCGCCACAGGTGCAGCAGGGATTTCTGAAGAATCTCATCCAGTTGCCTACGCTGAAATACAAGCCTCCGTATGGCAGTCATGTCATGGAATTTCCTCGTCTCGCCTCGTTCATCGCCACGAGCAATATGAAGGATATTCTCTCCGATCCATCCGGCAATCGAAGATTCATCGGCGTGGAACTGACGGGGCCTATCGACGTGAGCGTTCGCCCGAACTACCAGCAGCTTTTTGCCCAGGCACTTTCTGCCTTGAACAATGGCGAAAAGAGTTATTTCGATGCGCAGCAGGTGAAGCTGATTATGAAGAGCAACAGCCAGTTTGAGATAATCCAGCCGATAGATCAGTATTTCCTGCTCTATTTTGAATTGGTTGAGGATGAGAAAGAGGGTGACTACCTTACTGCCGCCGAAATCTTTGACTATCTGAAGAAGCAGATTGGTTCATCGCTCAAGGTAAACAGCCTGATGGGATTCGGCAGAAAACTGGCGAATATGAGTGAGTTGAAACACAAGAGATTTGCAGATGGAATGAAGTATCTCGTAAAGAAAAAGTAAAATAATGATACTTCTATGATACATGAATGAGACTTCCCGGCATCAGAACCGAGAAGTCTCATTCTTTTTATCTTATTATCTATCAAGTCTTTAAGTCTGTATTTTCAACAGAAAATGAGACTATGAGACTTTTTTCTCAAAAAAAACTTTTTCACGTAAGCGAAAACTATGAACCTTTTAAGCAGAAATGCTTATCCTTTAGATAGCATAAAGGAAGGTGCGGATGAACCAGTAGCAGATGATACCTGCGATGTAACCTACGAAAGCAATCCAGGAGATGTGCTTCATATACCAGCCGAAGGTAATCTTCTCCAAGCCCATTACTACCACACCAGCGGCACTACCGATAATCAGCATTGAACCTCCTACACCGGCACAGTAGGCCAGCAACTGCCAGAAGACACCATCCACAGCCATATCGCCAGTGGCTGCCACAGGATACATTCCCATACATCCGGCTACCAGAGGCACATTGTCAACAATACTTGAAAGCACACCGATGATACCAGTTACCAAGTAGTGGTTGCCATCGAATACGACGTTCAAGCCCTGACCCAAAGCAGTCAACACGCCAATCTCAGCCAGGCAGGAAACAGCCATCAGGATACCGAGGAAGAAGAGGATGGTACTCATATCAACACGAGAAAGCAACTTGGTTACTCGCTTCTGAGTACCCTCGGCATCAGCTCCACGATGCAAACCGCGATAGAAAACTTCGGTAGCAGTCCAGAGAACGCCCAATACCAGGAGGATTCCTACGAATGGAGGCAAGTGGGTGATACTCTTGAAGATAGGAACGAAGATCAAACCGCCTACTCCCAACCAGAACACTGCCTTGCGCTGCCCTTCGGTGAAATCGCTGACCGATGCATTCTGCTGGGCAGAAACCTCAGGCATCACGAGTTCGCCCTTCAACATGGTCTGAAGGATGAGGGCTGGAATCACCATGGAAACCACAGACGGGATGAAGATTTCGGCGATAACGCCGGCAGCAGTAATCAGTCCCTTGTTCCAGAGCATGATGGTGGTAACGTCGCCGATTGGTGAGAAGGCACCACCCGAATTGGCTGCGATGATGACGAGGGATGCATAAACCATGCGGTCCTTGTGGTCGGTGACGAGCTTTCGGAGAATCATGATCATCACGATACTGGTGGTCAGATTGTCGAGGATTGCAGAGAGGAAGAAGGTAAGGATAGCGATACGCCAGAGGAGCGCACGCTTCGACTTGGTCTTCATCACCTTGCGAACCCAGTTGAATCCGCCGTTCTGGTCAACGATTTCCACGATGGTCATCGCACCCATCAGGAAGAAGAGTGTTGTAGCAGTATCGCCCAGATGTTCCTGGATGATTCCGGTCACCTTCTCCACCATTCCAGCAGCGCCGCCTGTATAATCAGGGTGCATCAACTGGAGATACTGCATTGGATCCATCATGTAGAGGGTCCAACAACCTACCAACATCAACAGGGCAATTGCTGCCTTGTTTACCTTAGTCAAGCTTTCGGTAGCTATGAGTGCATAGCCGAGCACGAAAACGACAATAATAGAAATTGTAAGTGTAGTCATTACTTTTTATTTATTATTAGATATTCTTTTTTCCTTTATGTATGATTTGGTACCCACAATTGCCAAACGGCTGCAAAGATACAAAAAGAAAAGCAATAACCACACGATTCCTTATTATAATTGTATGAAATCGTTTACTTTATTACGGATTTAACCTAAATAATAACAGATTTCGACCAGTATGGTTGAGGCATTTCGTTGTTTAGCACATGCTTGTTGAATTTGGGGAACCCGAAAATAACATCAGTATATTTAGTAAAAAGTTAATTTGTAATAAAGTTCTTACTAATATATCTCTTACCTAAAAGATTATTACTATCTTTGCATTTCATAAAACATGTAACATAAAACATGGAATAGATATAAAACGTTATGGAACAGCTGAATAACCCATTTGTTATCTACGGATATAAGGGAGCAGAATACTTCTGCGACCGCAAAAAAGAGACGGAAGTCATCATGAAGGCTTTGCAGAATGAGCGTAACATCGTCCTCATCTCTCCTCGACGCATTGGAAAGACGGGACTCATACACCATGTCTTAGAGAACATCAGCAAGCAGGAGCCTGAGACGCATTGTTTCTATCTCGACATCAATGCCACAAGAAATCTGAGCCAATTCATCCAATTATTGGCAAAGACGGTTATCGGGAAGGTTGATACTTTCTCGCAAACTGCCATGCGCAAGATTACCACTTTCTTTGCCGGCTACAAGCCTACGATGTCGTTTGATGAGATGACGGGAATCCCTACGTTCTCGATTACGGTTTCACCAAGCCAGAGCGAGGATTCCCTTAAACATATCTTCGAGTATCTGAAACAATCGGAGAAACGAATCTATATTGCCATCGATGAGTTCCAGCAGATAGCCGAATATCCCGAAGATGGCACAGAGGCCCTGTTGCGCTCCTACATCCAGTTCTTGCCGAATGTATATTTCATCTTTGCAGGCAGTAAGCAGCACATGATGACCGACATGTTCCTGTCGGCAAAACGCCCATTCTATCAGAGTTCGCAAATTCTCAATCTTCCCCTCATCAATCAAGATGAGTATCATCGTTTTGCCAACAGATGGATGAGGACCCGGAATCTGACTATGAATCCTGACACCTTTGCCTATCTATATAATAAGGTGGATGGTCAAACCTGGTATATACAGGATATTCTGAACCGACTCTATCAGAACGGAAAGGAGATAACGACAGCGGAAATAGATGATGTAACCCTGGAATTGGTGAACGAGCAGGAAGTGGCATTCGTGAATTACTACGATTCCCTTACTGACAATCAGGCAGCCCTTCTATCTGCCATTGCCCAGGATAAGGCTGTCACCTCCATTCTTTCGCAGGATTTCATCAGCCGCCACAACTTGCCTGCTGCCAGCAGCGTGAGTCTTGCTCTCAAGACGCTGATCAATAGAGAATTCATCTACAAGTATAATGGCAGCTATATCATCTACGACCGCTTCTTCGGGATGTGGTTGAGGAAGAACTGCGCAGCCTCCCTGTAGAAGCAACAGCTCATGTCTTCCTATATTCATTGTACCATTCCTATGATGTGTTGTGCATTGTTGTAGCCCCCAAAAAACGAAGTTAGCTTCATCAGGCAACGAAAGTAGTTTCGATGCTTGATGAAGCTAATATACTTACGGAGGGAATTTTTCCTCCATCAACGTTTCCTTTTATTGCTCTGAAGATATAGAAGCAAACAAAGTTACTTTTTGGGGAGTTGCTTCTCTGTATGTCCAGTAGAGACTGCTCTCTTCGGGGAAGGTATCCATGTATTCATTGAGAGAAGCCAAATGCTTGGATAGAGCCTTCTCATCATACTTGCCTACTGTAAACGACAGAAGATATTTGCCATTGTCTTTTAGATTGACTGACTTTAGGTGGCAGATAGCCTCAGCTATGTCGTCTTGATATTCATACGAATAGACAGATACCACATTCTTTCCTCTGATGATATCGGAGAAACTTCTGAAATCAAAGCCTACCATACCATGAATCTCCACATTCTCATGGTACACTTGCAAGAAGTGCTTCAATTCCATGTATGGATTACAGCCTGGCTCTGGAAGGAAAGACAAGATAGAGTCGATATCGGATTCATCCTTGATGCTGAGTTCCGGAGTCATTTTTACGACTACATTCTTTCTGGCACGTTCGTGGTTCTCCAATACCTGATGAATATGTTCTGCTCCTTCGGCAGTAGATACCACTACCATATTGATAAGTGTGCAAGAACGGTCCTCGACGGAATATATTCCATCTGAGCGAAGCTGATTGATAGCTTGCTGACTAACATCGTCAGCAGCTATCAGCAACAAAGAATCAAATGCGATTTCTTTCATGAGAAGACTCATTATCACTATTAAGATGAACTATTATTACTTTAAGGCACTCGCCTCAAAACATTTATTATTCATATGACTACTCCAGTATCCAGGACGTGCTTTCTCAACACTAATCATAGCTTTGAATAATTCAAGAAAATACATAGACATACTTTCTTTTTCGTCACCATCCTTATAGTTTTGAGTTCTTGATGGGTGGAACATATCTATAAATGGATATGATTTACCATCTATCACCAACTCATATATCTTTACCGGGTTATAGCCATCTCCACCATAAAGCTCCTCTCCCCAATCAAACAGATTGTCAATTATGTTGTAGCACACATCACCACCCAAGATGACAGAAGGGTTACAGAATCGAATCTGCTCTTTCAACACTTCAATTCCTTTCTTTGCATACTCCTTTAAGTCACTTCGCACTGAGCGCTTTTTACCATCAGATTTCTTAATGTTGATATAAGCTGCATCAGAAAGGTAATACACTAAATCATCATTGTCAGATTGGTTTACAAAGTCTATTACCTCTTTCTCTGAAACTTCATTAAAACCTTTATTTGACAATAGATGAATCAAACTAAGATATTGACGCAGATGACTACGTAATGTTATCTGGTCTTTGAAAGGAATAATTCCTTCTCCAATCTCTTTTGCAATACCATCTTGATTGAGACTATACGATTTCTCATCATAAGCCTCTCGGTTCATTATCATCACTTTGAACGGAGTTGAAGCATACTTATCAGGGAAAATGACTCCATCTCTAATCGTATATGAAGCATCCTTAAAAATACTATTGTACAAAGCCCATAGCTTATCTTCCCACTTATTATATTCTAAAATATTTTCCATATTTTATCTAACTTCGCAACACTATAATTTATATTCTACAAACACCCAAGCTGCAAAAAACTGCCTAGGATTATGCCATATCAGAAATTTCTCTAATCTTAGTGCTACATGAATAGAATAGCAAAACTCTGAATGACATGGCAAAATTACAAATAAAATATGAAAATTGGCTGCACAGGTTCGTTTTTTTTCGTAAAACGATGAAATAATTGAAATCTGCATGAAATAAATCTATCTTGTGCAACATATTTTCCTACTTTTCCGTTATCTTTGTATCCAAATAAAAGAAACAGAATATGGCTATCAATCAATTGAACAAATATGTCTGGCTCGTGGAAACCATCCATCGGGCTAGAAAAAGGGGCGGCATCACCTTAAAGGAAATCCAAAGCAGATGGAAGGATTCTGATCTCAGCGAAGGAACGGAACTCTCTCGCCGTACCTTCATCAACAACCTCCATTCCATCGAGGAACTGTTTGAAATCAGCATCAGCTGTGGCAGCGGATACCGCTATTACATTGAGTATGGTGACTGCTTCGAGGAAGGAAGTGCCAGAAGCTGGATGCTCAATGCCTTCTCCCTCAATGCCATGGTTGGCAACAGTCACAAGCTCAAGGAGCGTGTACTCTTGGAAGATATGTCTTCTGGCAGAAACTATCTGGAAGACATCATCAAGGCGATGCGTGACAACCGCGTCATCTCCATATCCTACTATAGCTTCAATACAGAGGAGTATCATGAATTTGATATTCATCCTTATTTCGTAAAGGCTTTCAAGAAGCGTTGGTATGTGGTGGCTTACAGTCCTGGCACAGATGACATCAGATGCTATGCGCTCGACCGTATGGAGAATGTCACTATCTCTGAAGAAACATTCAAATTGCCAGAGGATCTGGATCCTGCTGAATATTTCAAGGATTGCTTCGGCATCATCAACTACGAGGACTCTGAGGTGCAAAAGGTGGTACTCAAGGTGGATGCATTCCAAAGCAACTATATCCGCAACCTTCCTCTCCATACCTCACAAAAGGAAACGGAGCGCACAGATGAATATTCTATCTTTGAATACCATCTGAAGCCTGAATTCGATTTTGAACAGGAGATATTCTCCAACATGGATACCATGGAAGTATTGGAACCTCAATGGCTAAGGGAGGATATTGCCGAAAAATTGAGAAATCTCACAAAGAAATACCAGATTTAATCAATTAAGAAATATCAGATACAATCATCTGAAACTAGGAGAAAAAGGCGGCAAATACATTTTTCGTATTTACCGCCTTTCCTTTATGGATGATGCATCAGAACCCAACCTTTCTCTTGGGGGTTCTTCCTTCCAGCCTTTCACTATCGCAATACCCGACAAGAGATTTGAGCATATCCGCCGGTTTGCCATGCAAAATGGATTGGATGGTATAATGACGGGCAATGTTCTCAATCTCTCCACCACTGAAATCATATCTGGCGGCAAGGAAAGAAGCATCAGCATCATTCAAAGATGGTATCATCGTTTGCCAAATCTGTAAACGCCCATGCAAATCAGGCTTTTCGAACTTCACTTTATAAAGGAAACGACGCTCGAAAGCCTTGTCCATATTCTCGGCAAGATTGGTTGTGGCAATAAGAATGCCATCAAGCTGCTCTATCTCCTGAAGAATGATGTTCTGGATATTGTTCTCCAGTTTATCCACAGCCTTCTCAGCACCCACCATACGCTTACCGATGATGGCATCTGCCTCATTGAAGAGCAGAATAGGAGTCTTTGCCGATTGTTTCACCATCTTTCTGTAATCATCAAAGATACCCTTGATGTTCTTTTCGCTCTCCCCTACCCACATACTCTTGATATCCGAGATGTTAACCTGGATAAGGTCACGACCCGTTTTCCTGGCTATCTGAAGAACCGTCTCCGTCTTTCCGGTACCTGGTGCACCATAGAATAGGCAGGCAAAGCCACTTCTGAAATTGGTTTCCTTCAAGCGATCTCGGATACCCTGGAAATTCTTTTCATCCAAAAGAGCTGCGAGTTCTTCTACCAGTTTACGTTCCTTGTCGTTGTAAAACAGCTGTTTAGGCTTGATACTCTCAAAGGATAATATGCCACCTTTAGGACGGGAGCCTCGCATAGCAGAAAGGTTCATCTCCGAAAAGAGCAGCTTCTTCGCACTGTCTGTAATCTTAAAGGATTCCCTGTCGGCAAAGCCGTCATCGTTGGTATATTCTATGAACTTTTTCTGCAAGAAACGATGATTGCCTTGGTTAAGGTCTCGCTTAGCCCATCGCCAGACCGACTCACCTTCCTCATAGATGAAATCCAAGTCATGGCAACGGATGTCATCATCGCCATCAATAACAAAGAGTGTACACAGCAAGATGAAAAGCGGAAAATCTTTATCCTCCACATTTATATCATACAATGCCATTGCCTTGACAAATGCCAGGTTGCTATTCTTGACAACCAGTGCTCTGAGTTTCTTTCTCAAAACCTGCTTGTTCAGTTTTTCGCAGCGGCATTTCGAGAAAAGTTCATCAAACTTATCAAACAGTTCTCTGGCTGTGAATTCATCCACATCCGAAGGAATATATCGCTGATTATGCTGGAATGTCTCCATCACCTCCATCGGGATGCTATAGCTGAGTCCTTCAATCCGATTCTGACAAACATATTCCTTATCGATAAGTTCCTGAGTTTCGTTGGAATATCTGAGCAATGTCAGAATTCTGCAATCCAGGAATTCCGTCAAATCAGAAAACCGGATATGGGTATCATAACACCGGTCGGCAAAGAGGGCCATAATAACACTTGCTCGCTTGGAGATACACAGTTTATCAGAAACAAAACCAAGATACGGTTCTGCTTTCTGATAAAACTCTTCTCCGAGAGAAGACCCTTTTGCCTTTTCTACGATTATTTCGAAGGCCTGGAGCAAGTCTATCGGCTCCACATCTTTTTTATCTGATATTTGCTTAACCATCATCATACAACATTAATACATTCTTTTTTGGATGCAAAATTAAGAGGTACCTATGAAAGTTGGTTTCACAGATTGAGATTTTTTTCTTCTGCGTAGTATTTTTGATGGATAAGCACAGGCAAATTATATGAAACCGTTTACTTATTTACAGTTTTAACCTAATAATAACAGATTTTCTTTGCGCATCTAACTGATTATTCTTACTTTTGCACATCATTAAGTATTCTTTTTAAAGCATCATCAATATGAAACATCATCATTATATGAAATATCTGTTTGTGCTTTTCCTCTTCCTTCCTACCAGTCTCATGGCACAGAACAAGGAAGAGAAGATGCCTGGACATATCACAAAAATACAGAAACTGGAGGATGTAAACGTAACAGGGAATCGTCCTCACTTCATCAGACTTAAGGGATATTATCGCAGTTACCAGACCAACGACTCTGTAATGAAATACTTCAACGACGGCATCGTGGAGTATTACATCAACCTGAAGAATGGAAAGACGGATCTCAATGCCTATTCCAAAAGAAATCTTCACAACAGCCGACTCGTTTCTGAAGACAAAAAGCGAGCATTCATGGTCAGCGACGAAGGAACCTTCCGACCTTGGCCGGAAGAGAAGACACTTATTGAGCAATATCGAAAGAAATATCAGCTGAAAGATTCTCTGGGCTCTCAACTCGTCCTGCTCAATCAGCAGACGATAGGCAGTATTCAAACGGACAGCACCCGGAATATCTGTCAGATAGAAATCAACCAGCTTCCTACCTACAAGAATCTGACGCACCAGCTTTTCGGTTATACCCAGACAGATATCTACGACCATGTGGTGGAAGCCTACCAGATAAGTCCTGAAGATTACTATTCCTTCAAGGACCTGCTCTTCCAGAAATCTGACAACAGCTATCTTTTCTCTCATAAGAAAGACAAGCAGCAGCAACTCATCCATGTGATTACCGAGCTATATATCACGGAAAAGGAGTATGTAGAAAAGAAGCAATCCATCAAACCGGATTCTTCTACTCCCAAAGAATCAGCTGTCGCCATTACCGATTTCTGCATCAGAAACAAGATACCTTCCTTGCCTGAAGCAACAGAGCAGGAGATGCAGCAGTTGACTCCCTATAATCCTGCAAACATGAAAGAGATAAAGGAGTAAGGGGGCTAAAAATATTGCCTGATGAAATCGCTTAATTACGGTTTTCTTCCAAAACCCGTTCTATTTTGCGTATCCAGTGCTCATCGATTTCCACTTTCTCTGCATAAGACTTGAAGTTCATCACCACGTCTTCCACTTCTTCTATGATACTAGAAGCATTTCTGATATCCTGTCTTTGTGCGAAAAGCATCAAATCCTGCTTCGTTATATTCTTTCGCTTGCCAAGAATCGTAAGTTCATGGTTACGATAGAAATGCGAATCAGGATCGGCGGAAAACACGATGTCGTAAGCTGGCGATATATGCCATTCTCCGTTGGGATACATCACAAATGAGAAGTTCTTGGTATGGTCATCTACATTCTCTGCAAGAACATTAAACACCATTCTCCTATATTGCTGACTCTGCTCTTCAGCAGACAAATTCAGTTTTCTACCCACCACAAACAAATCTTCGTAAGTATCAGCCAAGGAACTCATGGCAGCTAAAGTCTGAGTATATATTTTTCTACCCTCCACTCTATCAAAGCGTTGGGTCAGAAAATTCTGGGTTCCTTCAATCTCTACCAAACGAGAAGGCATCATATTGATACCGGCATCCTTGGCCATCAGATAATAAGCCATCTCTACCCTGGTAAAAGGAAGTTCATTTTTTCTGCTTGTATCAAACTTCAATATATAGTGCTTAAAGTTGGTTGGCAAATCGGCTTGACCTGAACGAATAATACCTGTAGTTTCATCCATGCCGATAATCGCCTTAGGACGCTGACCACCAGCGGAAGTTCCCACCTTATACAAATCTTCCAGAATAAGACTGTTGCTCATATCAATGTTCACATCCTGCCTATCCAGGAATAATTTATTAGCAAGTTCATAAAGTGAAGCCAATTCGATATTTACAGATGCATCCTCCTGGATATGAGCAGGTTGAAACTCCAAGGCTCCCATTGCTCTCTTACCGATAAAAGACAGTCTATCCACTGCATTTACCATTTTGGATTGCAGATGGTTGGCTTCCATCCATTTCTGGAAGACCACATTTCCCCAATGGTCAGGCAGAGAATCTGCTATGAACTCAGGCAAACCGGCATATAGTTTTTCTCTGTTTCCTGACATAGGGAAAGTTTTTTGAACATAAACAGAATCCAACGGTGCTACCAATGGAGCAATATTCCATCCATACTGCATAAAATCCTGTTCGAATTGAAAGACAGAGCAGCCCCGCTTGTCATCCCAAGACAACAAGCCCACATTCTTATCCCACAAATTCACCTGCACAACATTATCTTTCATGTCTTACCCTTTCCTTCTTTTCATTCATTTTCTTCACTTGGCTAGGCAACATTGGCAGCGGCGGCAAGAGTTTCTCTGCTTCCTGCAGGAATCCAATGCTCCTCAACAGAGAAAGAATAGTGCCAAAGCCTATGTTCTTAGCTTCGCCTTTTTCAAACTGGCTAATGGTGAAAATGCTCACACCAGCCTTTACAGCCACCTCTTTCTGAGTGAGATTGCTGAACAGACGATATTGCTTGAATCGTCCTCCCAATTCTGATATAATCTCAGAATTAGACTTTGCCTCTATACCATATTCCGTAATCATGCTGCAAATATAGTTATTTCTTTATTTATCGCCAAATATCGGGTTAAATATTTAAATATCTTTAGTTATTAAAAAGAAAAATCGGTATAAAAAATCCGCACAGCCCAGAGAGCCATGCGGATTCTGATATTTAATAAAGCTGGTAATAATTACAAGTTATTTTACCACCTTGAATACAGCGGCACTAATGCCTGAAGCCTTGATGGCATCGGTCTTCTTGCCTGATTTATATACAACCTTGCCTGTAGAAAGAACAGAAACTGCCTTGCCACCTACAGAGCTGATGTTGAGAGAGGCTGCCTTGGCACCAGGATTCACGACAACAACATACTTCTCATCACCCAAAGTGCGCTCATATACCATCGGATATTCCTGCCCCTTCTGGTTCAGGAGCTTCCAATCTCCCTCATTGTCAAGAGCCTTGGCTGAATGACGCAAAGCGGTCAGCTTACGGGTATATGACAACAGAGAATTCTGATCTCCCTGCTGAGCCTCAACGGTCAACTTTCCGTTTTCCGTATCTACAGGGAAGTAGAGTTTATCAGGCGCACTCGTTGAGAAGCCGGCATTCTTGCCCTTGGTCCACTGCATCGGAGTGCGGGTACCAGAGCGCTCATTGCTACCCTCCTTGTTAGGGAGATTCATCTGATACTTCATACCAATCTCATCACCATAATAGATAAATGGAACACCTGGCATGGTGAGGAAGAAGGTCATCGCCACCTTCAACTGGTCTGGCGTGTTGCGGGTACCGATGTTAGGACGCTGGTAATCGTGGTTGGCAGATGGTACAGCGATGTAGCCGAGATTCTTGGTGGCATTGAAAGCCTTGGTATAGTTCTCGCTAAATTCCTTAAGCGAACCCTTGCCCTGCTTGTCGAAATAGCAGTTCTGATAGCTCTGCTCCCACTTGCCCCATGGAGTCTTGCGGTCGAAGAACAGAGAGGCATAGCCCTTAAGACCGAAATGGATGTAGAAATCGATGTTGAAGCCGGCAGGAATGGCTTGCTGCGGATTAGCCCATTCTGAAATCAGGACGGTCTCAGGATAGTACTTGTCCTTCCATGCACGCATCTCATTCCAGAGTTTGGAAACCTCCTTCTTGTCAGGGTCGTTCTTGATGAGCGATGACGCCATATCAACACGGAATCCATCCACACCCTTATCAAACCAGAAAGCCATGATGTTACGTATCTCCCTGCGAACAGCCTGTGGTCCAGGCGCATCTACGCTCTGCTCCCAAGGATGATTTGGGTCTGGATGAGCAAAGCCATAGTTCAAAGCTGGCTGGCACTCGAAGAAATTCTTCTCATAATACTTGGCACGAGGAGCATTCGCCTCCACATATCTGCCTCGGGTACTAGACTCCGGACTTGCCTCCTGATGACGGGCTTCTATTTCTTTCTTCTCGCTCTCTGGAATATCGTTCATCCAGATATAATAGTCGCTGTAACGCTGGTTAGGATCTTTCTCGGAAGACTCCTTAAACCAGGCACACTTGGTGCTGGAATGTCCTGCCACAAGGTCGAGACAAACCTTCATGCCACGCTTATGGGCCTCATTGACCAATGTAACCAAATCGGTATTGGTACCGAATCGAGGATCCACCTTGTAGAAATCGATGACATCATAGCCACCATCAAACCATCCCGACTCAAAGATCGGATTGAGCCAGAGGGCGTTCACACCCAGCGACTTGATGTAATCCAACTTGGAAGTGATACCCGGCAAATCGCCAATACCATTGCCATCAGTATCCATATAGGAAGATGGATAAATCTGATAGAAAAGTGCATCACTCAACCAAGCCGGTCCCTTCTTCTGTTCTGCCTGAGCAGAAAGCGTGGTTGCCGCCAAGGCAGCAACCAACAACATTTTATTCATTCTTTTCATGAGCATCATTATTAATTCAAGAAAAATTTCTTTCATAACAACTTAAAATCCTGCATTTTATTGCGCAAGAAGGCTAATTGCGAATCCGCCACCTGCTACGGAGTTCAACTTCAAGACAGACTTGCTGGTTACAGTCTTCTTGGTGATGACATAAGCCTGCGGATTGGTCTTGTAGTTGGCATTCTTTGCATCCTGATAGATGGTAGCCACATACTTCTTGCCCTTCTCGAGGAAATCGAGCTTTACGGTAGACTGATGAGCCTTCATGCCCGTAACGCCACCGACAAACCAGTTATCAGAACCCTTTGCCTTGCGGGCAGCGGTGATATACTCCATTGGTTCAGCCTCCAGATAGATAGACTTGTCCCAATCTACAGCCACATCCTTGATAAACTGGAAGGCATCCATGTGCTTCTCGTAATTCTCAGGGAAATCGGCAGCCATCTGCAACGGACTGTACATCGTTACATAAAGTGCCAACTGACCGCAGATGGTAGAGTTGCAATGAGAACCATTGGCGCAATCCATTTCAAAGATACCAGGGGTATAATCCATCGGACCACCCTGCAGACGGGTGAAAGGCAAAATGGCAGTATGTCCCGGTTTGGTACCTCCGAAAGCCTGATATTCAGTACCGCGAGCACTCTCGTTGCCAATCAGGTTAGGATAAGTGCGGCAGAGACCGGTAGGACGCACAGCCTCATGGGCATTTACCATGATGTGATAATCGGCAGCACGGGTTACGGCATGCAGATAGTGATTGATTTCCAACTGACTGTAGTGATGCTCGCCACGAGGAATGATGTTGCCTACATAACCGCTCTTCACTGCATCGTAGCCATAATCCTTCATCAACTGATAAGCTCTGTCCATATACTTCTCGTAGTTCATTACAGAAGAGGAGGTCTCATGATGCATGATGAGTTTCACACCCTTGGAATGCGCATACTCATTGAGCGCCTTGATGTCGAAATCAGGATATGGAGTCAGGAAATCGAATACCTTTTCCTTCATATAGCCACTCCAGTCTTCCCAACCGATGTTCCATCCTTCTACCAGGACTGCATCGAAACCATGGGCTGCAGCAAAGTCGATGTAACGGCGCACATTGGCATTGTTGGCAGAATGCTTGCCCGATGGCTTGGCATGTACATAGTCGGTTCCATCCAACTTCACGGTAGGATAATCATGGGTATAAGCCCACTCACCCTTACCGGAAATCATCTCCCACCATACACCCACGTACTTCACAGGATGAATCCAGGAGGTATCCTTGATCTTGCAAGGCTCATTGAGATTGAGAATCAGGTTGGAAGACAACACCTTGCGGGCATCATCTGTAATGACCATCGTACGCCAAGGGCTCTTGAACGGAGTCTGCATATATCCCTTCATACCCTGTGCATCAGGGGTAAGCCAAGAGGTAAAAGTCATGGTCTTGTCATCCAGGTTCAGATGCATGGCTGGATAATCTACCAGGGCAGCCTCATGCAGGTTGATGTAGATACCATCATCAGTCTTCAACTGGAGTGAGGTCTGTACACCGGTATCTGAAAAGACAGTCTGTGAGAGATTGCTGCTGACAGCAGCATGCAGGGCTGGACGGATGCCCGACAGACGGGTCTTGGTGTATTCATACTCCTGGGTATCGTAATCACCCGGAATCCACCAGGCGGTATGATCGCCCGTCATGGCAAATTCTGTACGTTCTTCCTTGATGGTAAAGTAGTTGAGATTGCCTTTCTGAGGGAACTCATAGCGCAATCCTACTCCATCGTCATAAACACGGAAGCGGACGTTCATATAACTGTCTGTAGAATTCTGCTTCAACTCTACCAGCATATCATTATAATGATTGCGGATAGACTTGTTCTCTCCCCAAACAGGAGTCCAGGTCTCATCGAAAGTGGAAGTCTTCTCATTGATGACACTAAAATCAGAAAGCAGATCCTTGCCATCCTTGCCGCCCTTGGCGAGCTGATAACCCAGACGGCTAGGCTTGATGATGGTCTTGCCCTGATAGGTCACACAATAGGTAGGCACTGTGCCATCCAAGGTGAAGTTCACCTTGATTTGTCCGTTAGGAGAAGTGATGTCTCCTGCATCTGCTGAGATGCCAAAAGCCATCAGAAGGCTTGCGAGCAAAAAGAGTTTTTTCATATTTTTTGTTTAAAATTGTTTGTTGCTGCAAAAGTACGGCAAAAATCGATAAGTTGGTACGAATAGTAGGTTCTTGGTAGATTACCGCTATCTACCAACCTCCTCACCTCTCTGAATATCAACATTTTGCAAATTCTCAAAAATAAACGGCTAGTAGATGCGAGATTCTCAATGTTTTTTATTATTTTTGCAGCAGAATCTAAAAACATAGGAAAAATGAGACATCTTTTCGTTATAATCATCACACTGCTGATGCTACAGCCGATATACGTAAAAGCAGACAACAGCCAGCTCTACAAACAGCTGGATGCCGCCCTGGAAAAACGTGTGCATTATGTAGAAGTAAAAGAGAAAAGTCTGAACGACATCAAACAGGGTGCCAAGTATGTAACCAGCAACGAGGACAAGCTCAAGCTTTACGAGCAACTCGCCAATGGATACAAAGCCTACGAGTATGATTCGGCGATGACTTACGTAAAAAAAGGCCTTGTTCTTGCCCAAAAGAGCAACAACATCTTATATCATAAAAGATTCCAACTTAGCCAAACCAGCCTGCTTATCACACGTGGATTCTATGCTGAAGCAAAAAACATCATGCAGAAGATAGAACCCAAGGAAGAAGATCCGCTTGACTATCAGTTTCAATACTATTATACACTTTACGGACTATACAACAACTGGTCAACCTATTGTGAGAACAATGAATTCAGCAAGATTTACGACCAGCAGAAAGTGGAATACCTGAAGAAAACATTAGAACTGTCGACAAAGAAAGATGCATTCTATTACTACCTGCTGGGAGAGTTTTACTATTACAACAATCATTCCAACAATAACAAGACCATCCAATACTACCAAAAAGCACTGAGTATGGAAAAGCCGGACAGCCGTCTCCATGCCATGACTGCCTTTGCCCTATCCGAAGTATACCAGAAAGCCAACAACCAGAAACTGACGGAACATTACCTGCTGGTTGCAGCCATCTCAGACATCACTTCTGCCACAAAAGAAAACGTAGCCCTGCAAAACATCGCACTCTTCATCTACAAACATAAGACCAGAAGTCTGAACAAAGCCCAGGAATACATCAACCTATCCCTGGAAGATGCTTATGCATACAACAACCGGTTGCGCCGCATTGAGATTTCATCCAAATTGCAGATGATTACCAATGCCTATACAGATGACATCAGAGCCACCAACAGCATGCTCTACATCGCGCTGTCGGTCATTTTCCTGCTCTTGCTCGGAGTGGGACTTAGCAGTCTGTTCATCCGCAAGAAGAACAAACTTCTGAAACAGAAGAAAGACGAAATCACGGCTACATCGGCAAAAATGGAAGTTCTCAACAGCCAGTTGCACCTCATCAACGACGAACTGAAGGACACCAACCAGAAGCGCGAGAGACTGATAAAGGTGTATATTGACCTGTGCTATAAGAACATAGAGAGAAACAGCAAACTGCGCACCTTGGCAGTAAGAAAGATCAAGGCCAACCAGAGTAAGGAGCTGCTGAGCCTCCTTTCTTCCTCAACCAATACAGAGAAAGAGAACAAGGAGTTTCTGACGGAATTCGACAAGGCATTTCTGTCTCTGTACCCAACTTTTATAACCGAGCTGAACAAGCAGCTTACAGAATCGGCACACATCCAGCTGAAAGAGAATGGAGAAATGCCCCCTATCCTCCGTGTGTGCGCCCTGTTAAGATTAGGCATCACCGAAAGTTCAAAGATAGCCGGCATCCTGTCTTATTCGCCACAAACCGTATACAACTACCGTTCCCTGCTCAAGAACAATGCCATCGACAAGGAGCACTTCGAAGAAAATGTGCTCAGACTCTGTATGGTTATCGCAGACTGATTGGAGAAAGAAAAAGATACCTATATTTATAACAAATCCCGACAGGCAACAACATACCTGTCGGGATTTGTTAATTATCTGCAATTGATGAGAAATCTACTTTACTATATATTTCTTGCCACCACGGATATAGATACCATCATGTTTCACCGGGAGCGATACCTTTCGGCCATTGATATCATAAACATCGGAACTGCAAGGCTTAGTAAAATCGGTAACAGGAGTTAATCCTGAAGTCAAATCATAATCTATTTCACCATCATCAGGGCAATGAATAACCACCATTTCCTGATACCACTGATACTCCTCATCAACGGAGACACCATTATCCGTATACTCCAGAGGAAGGAGGCTCAAGTCGAAATAGCCATCACCTAAACCACCATAGCCCCAATTTACTCCTACGTTTCCATCAGCATCATAACCATCCAGCACAAAAGCATGGGAAGAAGTCTTGTCGTTTCCCTGCTTATTGGATGTACCGGCATACAGAATAGGATGCCCGGCGCTCAAATCCCGATAAATAACCTTTTTCCAGGCTGCATCATCATAGTTATTGGTCTGGGGATAATCCTTATAGCCATAATACTGGGTAAGATAGCCGAAATGCTTCTTCATGCCAGCCGCAGCATCTTGCAAAGATGCGCCACTGCCATCAAGAGAATAATTCATACCAGCCACACAACCGCAATGAAACATCAACTTGGCTACGGCGGCAGCCTGTTCCGAACTGTAGTTATTACCCGAATAAGCAGGCAACATCTCCGTCCACTTATACTCTCCCATACTCAGCATAGCAGTACGTTTCTCATCGCCAACGCTATAAGAAGCGACACCCTTGCCACGGGATGGATACTGGTATACAGAAATAATCTGTGCCATAGCCGTAGCCACACAACCCACCCAGCAGTTTTTGCCATTTACTTGTGGGCACTGGCTATTGAAAGGAGCATCCTGGCCCCATTTTACGGCAATAAGATGCTCAACACTCGACTTACAACCTGCAGGGATAACCTGATAACCCGTAGAAGCAGCACGAAGTGAAGCGTCATTAATTCTAGCCAAGAACCAGCCCAAGGCAGGATTATCACCAAAAGTACCCTCGTCAGAATAACCTATCACAGCCTTGAACGCATCATCATTGGCGAGAACTACAAATCCGTTCCGGTTGCGTCCTACAACCGTATAAGCATCCGTCTGTCGCATAACCCGAAGGCTCTCACCTACTCCTCCACGAGAAGTTTTCCCGCCAACAGAAGGCAAACGCTCCCCCAGCACCTCACTGGCTATCTCCAATTTCTGCTGAAGGCTCCTTTCCTTTGCCTCAGAGCAAAGGAAAGAAGCCAACATCAGAGAAAATATAAGAATCTTCTTCATAAGTCCAAAATCTTTAGGAAATCATTCGGTATTTCTACCAAACGCCATACACATTTACAGACTGCTGCTCAACACTGGAATCTATATATCCATTCAGATAGATGTATTTCTGTGTGAAGTCTATATAAGAATAGGTACTATAGCTATATCCACCATACCACATGAAAGAGTTGATATTTACATCTCCTACCGTCCAGTTCCACAAATAGTCGCCTGTAGAAGAATCAACACCAGCTACGATATAGTTTTGCTTATAGGTCTGATAGTCATATATGGCAGCACCCTTTCCTTCCACAGGAACCAGTTCACCGGAGCAATCAGCCAGATTATCGGCATTGAAAGTGCCATTAATCTTGAAATAAAGATCAGCACCCGAACCCAACATATTGGTGATATAAAACTGATTGACACCTTCCAGCTGGTAGATATCAGAATAGGTAACAGGCAAATCTGTGAAACCTGCGTAATAGAACCGCACATTCTCCAGTACTTTCTTCCACTGAGAAACCAGCACCGTTGACTGCAGCACCGTGCTTCCATCCTGCTTGGTATAAGGATCGGCATAGGCTTCATCGACATCTATCTTGAAACCAAATTTCTTTTTAGGTGTCAAGCCCTTTACAGAAATGGTCAGCGTAGCCTCCTTCTCGCCCTGGGCAAACTCAACCGTAGCAGGCACCTGAATGGCAGTTGTATCAGTATACTCTACCTTGACAGGAACACTCGCAGCCTCAGCGGCTTCCTTACGGCAAACCTTCACATCAACGGTTTCCTGGTCTGGAGTAAGAATAAACTCTGCCGCATTGCCGGCATCAAAATACACTCCCATGCAATTGTCTGGGGCAGGATTGCCTGGCGCATAATCATCGTCATCGCTGCAGGAAGAGAACCCCAACAGGAGACCAGCTGAGACAGCAAGTCCCAAATATCTAAAAAACTTTATATTCTTCATTGTCAATTCCATTTTAAAGATTGAAAAATCTCCTCATTTACTCACTCTTTGCCTCTACCACACTTGTAGGGTCCGGATTCAGTTCCACAGCCGGATTAGAACTCTTCTCATATTCAGGGATATAACAATCCATCCACGGAGCCACGAAACCATACTTGGAATTCAAGCGGTGACTCTCCAGGAAGTTGGTACCCGTATAGGTACGGACAACAGCTTCCTTAAGACGCTTATAATCAAAATACAGCAGTCCCTCTCCCCAGAGTTCGATACGTTTCTGAAGCAGCACGGCATCTTCAAGTGATTCGATGTCTGTAGCCTGACACTCATAAGAGCCATCTGTATAGCGATAAGCATTCATGAAATCATTCAAGACGGTCTTGGCAGCATCCACCCCTTCTGTATGGGCAATGGCCTCAATATAGATGAGATACATCTCTTCTACACGCATCAATGGAATATCACACAAACAGCCCACATAGAGATCAGACAAGTTACCTGAACCCGGATGATATTTCAGGTTGGTGTAAGCAGGCAGTTTAGCCCATCCTGCTCCATCCAGCAAGGTAGAATAGCCTGCCGGAACCTCAGCCTTGCCAGCATCCTCAGGGGCAACCCAAGTCTTCTTTCGCCAGTCGGCATCAGGTATCTGATTATAGAGCGAAGCACCTATCATACGGTAAGCCTTGCCATAACCACCCATGGAGAATGCGGTAGATTCAGAAGATACCGTACCCATCCAGGAATAGAACCAGCTGCCCAATTGCTCCTTTGTTCCCAGCGAAGCCTTCCATATCCAGGAAGAATTAGCAGTATTGAAACCTGTCTTCTTATTATACCATTCGCTCTGAGACATTGGCTGGCAACCGGAATTGTCGATGGCAGCCTGTGCATATGAGGCAGCCTTGGCAAAACAGTCATTAACCGCCGTAATGCCCAAGGCATCATAGCCGTCAGCATCATTCTCATGAGCCAACTGGGCTGTCAGATCATCTGCCGAATCATAAAAACGAGAACCCAGTTCCAACCAGAAGCGTGCCTTCAAACCATCTACCACGCTCTCATCCGGCTGCTCCTTGCCCGTACGCTTATAGCCCTTCAAGTATGCCTCAGCCTTATTCAGGTCGTGCAGGATGAAGCGATACATGGTATAATAAGGTACACGAGGATTGTTCTTACCCTCCTCGCCTGTAGTCTTCTCGGTCACGATAGGCACGGTAAGTCCCATTATCTTGGCTGCTTTGGCATCAAAGTCAGAGTATCCGGTCTTCTTGAATTCAAACATTCTTGCCATATCCAGGTATGCCAAAGCACGGTAAGCATAAGCTACACCGGCAGACGCCTTTGCTGATTCAGATGCTCCTTCCACATCGAGCGACGAGATGATACTGTTGGCATTGTTCACTAAACCATAATAGTAGAAATAGGTGTAATTGAATGGGCTACGGAGTCCCTTACCATTCTCTATATATGAGAAATAGTCGTAATCTGCATTGTAAACCGGAAAATCCTCTGTCATCACATCACGGATAATCATCTGGCTGGGATAACCGTTGTCGTAAGCCGAACCGTCGCCATACACACCACTCTTTACCATATAGGCACTCAAACCGGTCAGCAAGCCCTGCTGAGCCGTCTCAGACCCCTGCACCTGACTGCCTGTTGCATAATCCTTTGGCAGTTCCTCCTCCAGACAGCTCTGCATCATCAAGCATGAAGAGAGCACTACTGTGAACAGAGAAACCTTGCGAAATATATTGTTCATCATATAAAATTCTCCTTATCTATATAAAAATCTCCTTATCTAACAGTTTAAAATTGAAGTGTAATACCACCAGAGATGGTACGAACAAACGCATACTGCTCGTTGCTAGGTGAGCCGGTGAAACTTGTGCGAGGATCGAATCCCTTTCGCTTGCTCCACAGATAGACATTGTCTGCCGCACCATAGACACGAACCTTAGTCAAGCCCAAACGACGTGTCAGGCTCTTTGGCAAGGTATAACCGATATTGATGCTCTGCAGGTTGAGGTAACTTGCATTGATCAGGAAGCGGTCAGAAGATGAGCTTGCATCCGTATCATTATACTGGAGGCGAGGGATGTTGGATTCTCTGTTACTTGGAGACCAGGCATCCAGCATATCCTTATGGAAATTAAAACCTGTCCAGCTATCATAAGGAACACTCATCAGACTCTGATAACCTGAATCGTAAGACTTGCCGCCGATGGAATAAGTGAAGTTCACACCGACATCAATACCCTTAAACGACAACGATGTACCAAATCCACCATAAAGATTAGGAGTAGGGTCGCCACAGGCAAAGTAAGAGCCTTCCGACCATTTTGCAGACTTGCCCAGCGAACCATCTTCGTTCTCAACATACCATGTGGATTCTCCTTTCTCATTTACGCCCGCATATTTCTTCAATCTCCAGGTGTAGATAGGCAATCCTTCACCATAATAATAAGAACCGTTATGATAACCGGCATATCCGCTCAGCATCTCGTTCTTGTTCTCTTCATAAAGCTTCGTTATCTCATTGGTATAGTGTGTGGCATTGAGATTGATGTTCCACGCAAAATCCTTGGTGCGGATTACATCTCCTGCAAGATTCAGTTCTACACCACGGTTCACCATGTTACCCACATTAGAGTAATAGCCTGCATAACCCATTGACATAGGCACGCTGATGAAACAGAGCATGTCAGTGGTTTTGCGGTAGAAATACTCCACATCACCGGTCAGACGACCCTTGAAGAGTTCGAATTCAAGACCTGCGTTGATATTGGTATTGGTCTCCCAGGTAATCTTATCATTACCCTTTGAAGCAAAGGTCAGCGCCATGTCGCCATTCATGCTACCGATGCCATAAGTATCCAGATAACGGTTGTTACCGATGGCATCGTTACCCTGCTGACCGAAAGAGAATTTCACCTTCAGCATGTCGAGCCAAGACTTGGTGCCTGCCATCCAATCTTCCTTGGTCAGTATCCAGGCACCACCGAAAGAATAGAAATCGCCCCAGCGATGGGCTGGAGAGAAGCGGGATGAACCGTCACGGCGATAAGATACCTGACCGAAATACTTGCCATCATAATCATACATGCCACGGAAGAAGAAACCTTCGGTGTTGTAATTGGTCTGATTAGAATATGTCGGCTCATTGGTGATAGCACCTGCCAACTCATGGTTTTCCTTGAAAGAGAACATGTTGGAACGGCCGCCATATACGTATTCATAAGTCTGCTTATAGTTCTCATGACCCAACAACAATGTCATGTTGTGCAGACCAAAAGAACGGGCATAGTTTACCAACTGCTGGAAGTTGACTGTATAATAACGGTAATGTCCTACGGTTACCTCACCATTAGGATAAGTCGTTGCACCAAATCCATAATAAGGCTGCTTGGTACTCTGATAGCGATATTCATAGTCATCTACCGTACCGTTCAAGGTAATTTTCAGCCCCTTGACAAATGTCGGGGTTATGTCTGCGAAACCATTGATACCGAAAGTATTGCCTACAGAATGGGATGCCTGAAGCTGGTCATCCTTCAACAGGTTGAGCTGAGAGAGTACAGGGCGATTCAAGCCTGCATTCATTCCGTTACCATAATCATATATCTTACCATTATCATCGGTCATGATATTGCCATTGCCATCTCTGAGATACAGCGGATAGATAGGAGCAATGGTATTGACCATGTAGAAGGTATTGGTAGTACTATTGTTTCCATCAGAATCTACCTCTGTGGCATTGTCTGTAACGGTATGGGCATAGTTTACGTTACCACCCACCTTCAGCCATTCATTTGCCTTATAGGTAGCCTTCAGGCGTGCAGTATATCGCTTAAACTGAGATCCGTATGCGATACCTGGGTTATCCAGATAGCCCAATGAAGCATAGAACTGGGAATTGTCGTTTCCACCATTCACATTCATATTATACTCCTGTCGGAGGGTGTTTCGGTAAGCCGCCTTGAGCCAGTCGTCCGGGCTAATCGTATAGTCCTTTCCGTTATAAGAGATTTTGTTGCCCAATGTGGCATTAGGATTCAGCTTTCCATTATCGCCAATAAGATACTGTCCCTCAGGCACATTGTAGCAGATATAGCCCAATCCGCCCTTTTCTGAAGAACCACCAATTGCGTTATTGGCAGCCACATGAGCTGCATAAGCTGACATACCCTTGCCATTGGTATAGTAATTATATAATGACTTATAGTGTGTCTCATAATATTGACCGGGATCTGAAATCATATCATAAGTCTGAGAGCCACGGCTATTGCTGCCCCATTTGGCATCAACAGTGATGACGGTCTTGCCCACCTGCGGATTCTTGGTGGTAATCATAATGACACCATTGGCACCACGGGCTCCGTAGAGTGCATTACTTGCCGCATCTTTCAACACGGTAACAGATGCCACATCCGCTGGGTTGATGTCACTCCAGGAACCATAATAAGGTGCACCATCTACCACGATCAACGGATCCTGACCTGCATTGATTGAGCTGATACCGCGTACACGGATGGTAGGGGTAGAAGACGGATCGCCAGATGTATTTATCATCTGCACACCCGCTACCTGACCATTGAGGGCATCTACCACATTGGTTACCTGACGCACGGCAATTTTATCTGCATCCACTACGCCTGCTGAACCCGTGAAAGAGGATTTCTTCTGCTCACCATAAGCCACAACAATCACTTCGTCGAGCTGGCGGTCTTGAGAGTGCATGCTTACCTTCATACCTGGAGCCGCCTTCAATGTCTGGGAATCCATACCGAGATAGGTGATGACTATCGCCTCTCCTTTTTTAGCACTTGGCAAGCTGAACTTACCGTCAATGTCGGTCACGGTTCCGGTCTTGGAACCTTTCACCATGATCTGGGCACCTACTACAGGGTCTCCGTTCTCATCGAAGACCTGCCCCCCCACCTGTGCGGAAGACTGTGCTAGCACTTGCCCCGAAGCAGCCAGCAACAGGGAAGCAAATAAAACCTTCATTCTCATAATATCTGTCTCTTCTTATAATTATTATCTCTCTTTATCTTGAATACACCTCTTTATATATTGCTAGTTATCCTTTACAAGTTTTATATAAAATATGTATTCGGTTGCAAAGGTATAATAAAATCCATTAACCGCCAAACAAAAATCACAATAATTGCCGTTTTGCATAGCAAAAAGATATATTTCACCCCAAAATCAGCGTATTTATGCCATTTTTCAAGATTCAAATTCCCGAAAAAGGCAAACACTTCTTTGATGCACGACTTCCTTACTTCTACATCGGACAACGACCTTATCCATACTGATTTATAACCATACATGATAAAAAACATAAGCATTTATTTGCTGCACAAAAGAATATTGATTAATTTTGCAGCCAAACAAACAGAATGATTATGATAGAATTAGATGATAAATTGATCAAGAAGTTCCATCAACAAAAAGATGGAGTATATGCACGAGACGAAGAGCAGCGCCTTTGTCTTGCTGCACAGGGATATTCTATCTGTGAAAACTCCATTGCCATATTCAGCAATCTGCGTACTGATAAAAGTTATATTTTCTTCGGAAAGTCGTGCGAAGTATTGGGACTAGGTCAATCAAATTCAATACAGACGCTTGATTCCGTATGGGAAGAAGAAATTTTCAGTAGGATTCATCCTGATGACTGGAAGAAGCGTTGCCTGCAAGAACTTACCTTTTTCCGCATGATATCATCATCCCATTCCAAAGGATTGCAGACAGATTGGAGATAAGCAAGCATACCGTTGATCGTCACAGACAGAATATCATAGCCAAACTTCGAGTGAATAATACCACCGAAGCATGCCATAAAGCAAAAAGGTTAGGATTAATAGACTGACATGGCTTCTGCTTGCATGCTGTAGCCTGTTATCATGTCAAAATGCGCAGAAATCACAATCTGCAACAAAAAATAAATCAAATATGGAAAAGAAAGATTCAATTTTAAAGCCATTTGTGGCAGAAAACCTGTTTTGGATTAGAGAGCCAAAACAATATACGGTTACAGACTCTCTGATTACAATCGTTTCTGAACCTCACACAGATCTTTGGCAGCGTACCTATTATGGGTTCAGCAATGACAATGCTCCGGTGTTGCAAATGAAGACTTCAGACAAGTTCTTTTCTTTCACCGTCAAGACATCGTTCAATAGTTCTGCCCTATTTGATCAATGCGGTATTGCTATCTATCTTGATAGTGATAATTGGATGAAGGCATCAATAGAATACGAGAATGAGGAATATCAAAGATTGGGCAGTGTTGTAACAAACAACGGATACTCCGATTGGGCCACACACGACATATCTTCTTCTATCAAGGAAATGTGGTATCGCCTTAGCCGCAGAGAAAGTGACTACTATATAGAAACCAGTACAGACGGTGTTAATTTTCATCAGATGCGCGCATTTCATTTAGTCAAGGGAGATGGAGAAATTTCGTTCGGATTATACGCAGCTAGTCCTGTAGACCATTCATTTACTGCTACTTTTACAGAGATGAAAGTAGAAAAATGCAAATGAGAAACCTGGTCTGCAGAGAAAACCGGATTCAATCAAACTTCAAAATGACACAAACTTCTTACAAATAAACTACGAATCAAAGAAATTCAAAAGAGGGTGAGCCATGCATTTATGGCTCACCCTCATATCATTTTACAGGAAAAACATGCCGTAACATCTTTGTCGCAGCTTCGTCAATGCCTTTCAACCTCATCGCAATCGCGATGTAATAATACTGCCGTACCTTTGCAACCGAAATCAAACGATATAGGTTATGAATGCTAAAAGGGGAATTATTGTATTAGGATTGCTCTCGGCGGCTAGCATGCCAACGTGGGCGCAACAGATTAAGGGTGTGGTTATCGACCAGAAATCGAAAGAGACACTCATCGGCGCAGTCGTCACTGTGGATGGAACCAACGTGAAGGCTATCACCAACATCGACGGAAACTTCCAGATCGATGGAATGAAGAAAGATAAGACATATACACTATATATTAACTATGTAGGATATAAGACTCAAAAAATTGACGGGGTTCAGGCGAAGGACGCAGACCAGGTGATTGCGCTGCAACCTGATGAACAGCAGCTGAAGGAGGTGACCGTTACCGCAGTGGAAAGGCGTAATACGGATGCGGCAATGATACAGGTGGCCAAAAACAGTCCCGTCATCGTGAGCAATGTTTCGGCACAGGAAATATCCAGAACTCAGGATACGAATGCGGGTGAGGTGATACGCCGAGTGCCAGGCGTGAGCCTCATCGACGATAAATTCGTGATGGTTCGTGGTTTGTCACAGCGTTATAACAATGTGTGGGTGAACGGAGGAGCAGTGCCTAGTTCTGAGGCTGATTCCAGGGCATTCTCCTTCGATATCATCCCAAGTTCACAGATCGACAACCTTACCATCGTGAAGTCGCCATCGGCTGAATATCCTGCCGACTACTCGGGCGGTTTCATCATCGTCAACACCAAGGAGATTCCGGCAGAAAACAGTTTCAATATCGCCGTGGGCGGAAACTGGAATACATCTTCTGCCTTCAAGGACTTCTCTTACTCAAAAGGTTCGGGAACTGATTTTCTCGGTTTCGACAATGACTTGAGAAACCTGAAGGGAGGCATCCATGCAGACTTGAATCCGCAGCTCGATGCCAACGGAAAACCGGTGGGCGATTATGCCACTTCGCTCCTGGGCAACGGGCTTAACAACGATTGGCTCATCAAGAACAAGAAGCCTTTGGGCGACTTGAAACTGGCAGCCAGCCTGAACCAGCGCTGGATGCTGGGCGGAAGAACACTCGGCATGCTCGCTGCCTTGAACTATACCAACGAATACCGCACCTACGAGAACATGGAGAACAACCTCTATGGCATCTATGATGCGGCCAACGATAAGCCGAACTATCTTCGTCATTCTGTTGACGACCAGTATAATAATAATGTCAGACTCGGAGCGATGCTCAACTTCACCTTCCTTTCCAAGGACGGCAACCACAAGTATCAGCTCAAGAACATCTTCAACCAGTTGGCTACGAGCCGATATACCTGGCGTGAAGGCGTGAGCGCCCAGTCGAACCTGGAGCGAAGCGCAGAGTATTACTACCGCAGTCGAACTACATATAACGGTCAGCTTACCGGCAAGCACACCTTCACTAGCGATGCCCTTGACTGGAGCATCGGGTATGCGTATGCCAACCGCCATTTGCCTGACCGTCGTAGATACCTCATCGACGATGCTCTTGAATCGGGCGTTTATGCCCTGAGCACCGGCAACGACATATCGCGCGAGTGGACTCAACTCGACGAACACATTCTCTCTCTTGGTATTAATGATAAGCATCACCTCAAGTTTGGCAACTTTGAGCCATACTTGCAGGTGGGTGCCTATGGAGAGTACCGCAGCCGAGAATACCAGACTCGCAACTTCATCTACAATTGGAATGTTTCAGCTAACAACATGCCATCCGACTTCCGCCACAGCGACATCCCTACCCTGCTCTCCAATGAGGCGAACATGGGTTACGACAAGCTGTATCTTCTGGAGGAAAAGCAGATGCGCAATAACTACCGCGGACACAACACCTTAGGCGCCGGATACCTGGCGATGTCTCTCCCCTTTGGCAAACTCGGCATCCACGCCGGTGTCCGCTTCGAGCATAATGATATGGAACTCATCTCCAATTCCCGTGACTACGAGAAGAGTGAATCGAGCCGTCATTACAAGACCGATGATGTTTTTCCATCTCTCAATACAACATATAAGATCAACGACCAGCACCAGGTGCGACTGTCGTATGGCCGCAGTATTAACCGCCCAGAATTCCGTGAAGTATCGTCGTCGGTGTATTACGACTTCGACCTTGCCAGCAATGTGCAGGGAAACACTGAGTTGAAGAACTGTTATGTCGATAACCTCGACCTGCGATATGAGTGGTATCCATCCCGTGGAGAGCTCATTTCGCTGGCAGTCTTCTACAAGCACTTCGATTCTCCTATCGAGTGGACCTACACGGTGGCAGGTGGCACAGACCTGATTTATTCCTACAAGAATGCGAAGAGTGCCAACAACTACGGTGTGGAGCTGGATATCAGAAAGAATCTCGGTTTCATAGGATTGAAGGATTTCAGCTGGTCGTTTAACGGTGCCTTGATTAAGAGCAAGGTGCAGTTTGAGAAGGGCTCGAAAGAGGAAGACAGACCGATGCAGGGTCAGTCGCCATACCTTATCAACACCGGCATCTTCTATAAGAACGAGCCATTAAAGATGGATATCGCCCTGCTTTACAACCGTATAGGCAAGCGAATCATCGGTGTGGGCAGAAGCGAGGGAAGCACAGGCGATGACTCCAACGCCCGAGTGCCTCACAGCTACGAGATGCCCCGCAACACCATCGACTTCTCGCTGGCTAAGAAATTCGGCGAGCATCTGGAACTGAAGCTCAACGTAAGGGATCTTCTTGCAGAAAAGATATATTACAAGCAGTTTGCTGATGTAACGTATAGCGACGGAAGCAAGAAGGAAGTAGAAGAAATAGCAAGATGCTACAAGCCGGGCAGAAACATCGGTTTGCAGGCAATCTATAAATTTTAGAGACTATCCGTAGAATTTCAAGAAAGATAATATTAGATATTTGTTTAATAAAACAGGAAACAATGATGAACAAGATGTATTTTTTAGGATGCATGGGCATCCTCGCAGCATCTGCCATGTTGAGCAGCTGCAGCAGTGACAATGACGATCCAACTCCTTCTCAAAATCCTGGATCAGAAGTAGTTTACAAGTGGACAACCAATGGCGGCTTGAAGGCTTGCGACCACATCCTCTTCGGAACAGATGACAAGGAAAACGTCAACGGAACACAGATTGGCAACGGCGACCAGGAATTCGTCTTCACAGGCAAGCAGACTTTGAAGAAAGGCACTTATCTCCTCAAGGGATGGGTATATATTGCAGATGGTGCTGAGCTTACCATCGAACCGGGAACTATCATCAAGGGCGACAAGCAGACCAAGGCGGCACTCATCGCAGAGCGTGGCGGCAAGCTTATCGCCAAGGGTACAGCCACAGAGCCTATCGTCTTTACATCTGAAGAGGTTGCCGGCAGCAGAAAGCCTGGCGACTGGGGTGGCATCATTCTCTGCGGCAAGGCTAAGAACAACCAGACTGAGCAGCAGATAGAGGGTGGTCCTCGTACCAAGCATGGTGGCGCAGATGATGCTGACAACTCAGGAGCCTTGAGTTATGTACGCATTGAGTTTGCCGGTTATCCATTCCAGAAGGATAAGGAGATTAATGGTTTAACCTTAGGTTCTGTAGGTTCAGGCACAGAGATTGACCACGTTCAGGTATCTTATTCCAATGATGATTCCTTCGAGTGGTTTGGCGGTACAGTAAACTGCAAGTATCTCGTAGCCTACAAGGGCTGGGATGATGATTTCGATACCGATAACGGTTTCTCAGGAAAGGTGCAGTATGGTCTTTCTCTGCGCGACAGCAAGATTGCCGATACCTCTCAGAGCAACGGTTTCGAGAGCGACAACTGCGCTGATGGTGCTACCGTGGACCCTCGTACCAAGGCTACCTTCTCTAACATCACCTTCGTAGGTCCTAAGGTATTGGATGACAAGTTCCAGAACACCACAGATTATATCACTGCCGGAGCATACAATCCAAACAACGGGTCAGCTCTCGGCAAGTTCCAGTCAGCCATGCAGATTCGTCGTTCTTCTAACCTCAACTGCATCAACTCTGTAGCCTTAGGCTGGCCTATCGGTTTGATTGTTGATGGTGAGAAGGGTGAAACCGTGAAGGATGCCAAGGATGGCAAGTTCAAGCTTCAGAATGTATATTTCGCAGGTATGGATGCCGTTGGTACTGATGCCAACAAGAAGTATGAGGATTATCTCTACGATGCTGCAAAGAAGCAGGATATCGACAAGAATCAGAAGTCATACAGCAACACCTTCTTCTTCTCAGAGCAGAGCAACAAGTATTTTGATTCATGGACTTCATTGGTTGGTGCAGATGGCTATACTCCTATCGCAGGAAGCCCATTGCTTGGTGCCGCAAGTTTCGCTGGCTGGACAGGTTTCGACACCGTAACCTACATCGGAGCCTTCGATGGCAGCACCAACTGGATGAGCGGCTGGACCAACTTTGATCCTCAGAATGCGAAATACTAGAAATCGCTAATTTCTATTTTGACTATAAGGTTTTCTTTTATTGGGGCATGACGCAGTGATTTGCGCCATGCTTTTTTGTTGGGTTATGGAAAGAAAAGAGGTTATTGCATTTTTCTTGTAACAGTTCAAAAAAGGATACCAGTCAGTACCCTTGTGTCGTGTTTCGCGACACAAGGGTCATCAACATGTCGGCCAGCTGTTGTGCAATCGTGTTTTAGCTGATGTGCGGAGATAAATATCCTATTATTAAGTCTTTTTCTTTAGGGAAATAAGCCTTTTGAGTACTTATTGTGGCTTTTGTAATTGTTTTTTAAGAGTTTTAACCCTAAGAAATGCGGACTTTCCAAACTTTTTTGCTAATTTTGCAAAATAATCGAGCAGAAATCTTTTTTGAGGATTTTCTGCTTATCATTAATATTAAATTAAATAATAGAATAAGAAACAGAAAAAATAGAATAAAATTATATTAGAGTAAAATAACGTTTACTATTTATTCGGAGCATTCTCGAAATTTGCCAGATTGAAATAATGCATGTACGAATGAATAAGTTCAGTGAACGTCTGCGCTATAGCGTGGGCGGAACTTATCGTACATGCGGGTTCGGCAAATACCTGAGAATGGATAAGGGAAGCCTACGCTTCTTTTTGTCCATTTGAAAGGTGTTTGCCACCCGCATTCCTTATAAGATAGTTCTACGTTTAAGGCTATAGTGCAAATCATGAGCAAAGTATCTTTTGCCCATTGTTTTGCTGTTTTTAATATTGCGTGCTGATTTAAAAGTCTTGTTATATTTAGTGAAAAACAAATATTTCAAGACTTTGTGAAGCATGAGTTTATTACATTATCTTGTAACGTAAATGTTGCAAGATGAAGAAGTATACAGTAAAATGAATACATTCTCAATAGAAAGTAGAAGGTATATTGGTAGCAAAACTAAGCTGATAGACTGGATTATGGATATTATTAGTAAGGAGGCACCTAATGCTCAAACATTTTGTGATGTTTTTGCAGGTACAGGTACTGTGTCTAGTCAAGCTATTAGTAGATACAGAGAGATCATCGTTAATGACTTTCTGTACTCAAATCATGTTATTTATAATGGTTTTTTCGCGAATGGAGTCTGGGACAAGGTAAAATTGGAGAAAATTATAGCAGAATATAACCAATTAAAAGCAGAGAACATTGAAGACAATTATTTTTCTCTCAATTATGGCGATAAATATTTCGGAAAAGATCTGGCTAAGATAATTGGCTTTATCAGACAAGATATCGAGGATAGAAAAAGAAACTTGACAGAAAAAGAATACCATATTTTGTTAAGTTCCTTAATCTATAGTATGGATAGAGTTTCAAACACTATAGGTCATTATGAAGCTTATCTTAAAAAGCCTATTCCTGAACATTATATAAATATGCGATTAATAGATGCGCATTGTTTTGATAATGTCAGAATATTCCGAGAAGATTCCAACCAATTGGTTCGGCATGTAGCAGCGGACGTCTTTTATGTTGATCCTCCTTATAATTCAAGACAGTATAGCCGTTTTTACCATGTATATGAAACGCTTGTGCATTGGGACAAACGGCCTTTGTTTGGAGTGGCAATGAAACCGCAAGTAGAGAATATGAGTGAGTATTGTTCCTGTAGAGCAAGGGATGCATTTGCTGATTTGATATCTAATATGGATGCTAAATATATTTTTGTTTCTTATAACAATAGTTCGTTAATAATTCAATAATGTGCTAAGCAGCTATACGCTGTAAGCACG
>OHHJ01000040.1_pt1 | contig 54317 bp, 47 predicted proteins | sample 1568041 | NCBI WGS metagenome assembly OHHJ01 (sample SAMEA3879573, study PRJEB24766) | human gut metagenome | biome: human-associated habitat; feature: feces | place: USA | collected 1985/1987
AAATGAGGGAGTACGAGACCAGCAAGATGGCATATCGCGACATCAAGAATTCCGTTGACACCGCCAAGCGTGAAGGTATAGCTGAAGGTAAGGAAATTGGTATGAAGGAAGGTATGGAAAAAGGTATGAAGCAAGGCAGAGAAGAAGGCAGAGCTGAAGGCATGAACCTGCGAAGCCTTGAGATTGCCAGAAAGATGCTGGCAAAGGGTATGGATGAAGCGTCTATCATGGATATGACGGGGCTGACGTCAGAGGAGATAAAGCTGCTGAAAGCTGAGATGTAGATTACGAATATCACCATATAATGAAGGGGCTATACGCCCACCTATCATCGTGGCATATAGACCCTTGTTGTTTCCCGTGAAGTGCGGGTGAATATATGTTTGCCGAGCACCTTATACTCCTGCCCAGCTTAGGAGTTTATCTAACGTCATTTATTTCCCTGTTGTTATGGGTATGTTTGATATCCACATTTTATGGATTTGAAATCATAGTCAAGAAATTTTTGGCTTTTATGGTACATGGAATTATTATAATTTTCCATGTCAGGAGTCCAGCAATACCTCCCATCTTCAATTTCCTTACCTCTCATGACTTTTTGGTCGTTAGACAAGACCAAATCAATGTAGTGTTTAGGATCACAGCCATCAAATATACCACCAGAATCTTTATTTCCATAGACTTTCTTAAGATTGCCTAAGACAACCTTTTGAAGCCAAGTACAATTAGCAAAAGCATATTCGCCGATTTCTTCAACATCTGGTAGAGTTATGGATTTTAGCATCGTGAAATGCTTAAAGGCAGATGAAGGTATCTTTTTACATCCCATCACAGTTAAATTTATACTGTTGTATCCTGCCTCCATCAGACCATATTGTATATTTTCAAACACATTTTCGTTAGCTTCTGAAGTTAGGATAAGATTGATGTTGGTCTTACCTTCAGCTATTTTATTCGCAATAGCACCCCCTATGTCATCAACGCTACTTTCTGAAATGACAGTTGCGTCCAACGCATAACTCTTACCTTTTTCAGTTGTTCCTGTAAAAGTATAATTCGCTAAAGATGTACCATTATATTTTACCGTAACGGTTGAATTCTTGACAAATGAACCATATAAAAACACATTGCCATTATTGTCAGAAGTTAGACTGTATTCCTTTGAATCCTCCCTGCTACCTGCAACAGGGGTAAAATATTCGGTGCCAACCGTTATAGGTTCATTTTTAATCGTCGCAATACGCAAGCGTGAATAATTGCGTGTGGCATTGTTGAAGGGCACAATTATTTCATCGGCACTATGTACATCACAATTCACTTCAATATACTCTCCTGTTCCTTCCACCGTACCATCTTTCAATGACAGTGTGTTATCTTTCCATTCATAGTTAGGAGCATACAAAGCTTTAACCGCAGGTACTTCGTCTTCTCGCATATAAATAGGAGAATCTTTTATTTCCCATCCAGAAGAAGTCTTTGTCAAAGTGGCACGTTGCTCTCCCAATATTTTAGAAGTAAACGAGAGAAGTATTTCATCCCCATCTACCCATGAAGTTTTCCCCCCATCCTCCGTGCCTACAGTACGAGTCTGCGAGTCTCTAAATGCAGGAAAATCACCTACTACAAACTGTGTTCGGCTCTTGTCGGTCTTAACAAGAGCTCCGTCCATGTCACTTGCACATGATGTAACCATCATTGCAGTAACAGTCATCAATACATATTGAAAAAACTTACGCATAATCATATCTATTTACTTTTAAGTTCTTCTTCACTATCCCAACCAGATAAATCTTCTATACTTGTAGGAGTTAACTCCATTTTGTTCTTGCCAACTTTAAGTTCATACGTATAACATATGCCCTCTTTGAAAGAAGTATCCATATTCATTTTAACATTAAAACTTTGGTTGCCTAACTTGAATTTCAAGAAAGTATCATCAGCAGCATATGAATCAGGAATTACTATTGCTGAGAACTGGTTGTTGTCGTGCTTACAAGCCGTTATCCAATCAGAATTTGGATTGCCCCCAGGCTGATTCATGGTAATTTCTTTCTTTACTTGGTCAATATAAAAAGTCACCTTAGTGCTTTTGGGGTACACTTGTAGTTCCTCTATATCCAAATTGGGATAATCTGCAGTACCAACATGATATGTTATTGTAACCAGCGACATACGATGTCTCATGGGAATCTCTATAAACCAATCTGGGGTCTGACACAAATAGCCATTAATTAAGTCTGCCGACTTTAATTCTGGTAACGTTTTTTGCTCTAAAGGTAATTCATACTTTTCAAAATCATAATTAAAAGGGTGTACCGCTAATATATTATGCGTGCTGTAATCATCTTTCCAACGGAAGAGCCTACTATGAGACCATGTTTTTGTTTTGCCATCAAAATTAAGAATAGCAGACTCACTTATATAGTCATCTGTAAAGAACAGTACTTTAAGATCGTCATCATTCTCCCATTTGTTACCTTTTTCCAAAGTGTTGACACGTGTCTGTACACCTCCAACAGTGAAGGTTGCATTTATTTCCTGCCCTTTCAGCGTTGGAGTAATATCCTCATTTTGCGAACAAGCGGAAAACGTTATTGCAAAACATGCAAATGCAGCATAGAAAATGTTTCTTATCTTCTTCATAATCATCTATTTTAAATTGTTAGTGAGTTCGTGAGCGACCAAGCTCACGAACCCTGTATTTCCTAATTGTACTTGTTTCACACTAGTATAAACAAGCAGGCATTATCCTTTTTTATCCCAAGCAGCAATGTTGATGTAAAAATCATTATAGTCCTCGTCGGTTGAGTCCTCGATACAAAATGTATATATTTGACCAACCTTTCTAGCCAAGCTATCTGTAATGCTATTAGCAGAAATGCTTTGGCGGATTTCTGAACTCTGAGGAATGTCTATATCCAAGAACAACTTTCTTATTCTAATTCTGCATCCAAGTTTCCTTGGGGAGCAGTTTCCCATTCTAGAATATTAGCTTCCGCTACAGTAATCTTTGTATTGTTTACCGTTATGACATACGTATACTTATATCCGCCTTTAAATTGATAGTCTGTCGTTGGTTGTAAAGATGCTTTGTATGTATTGTACTCATCACCAACTTGGAGATCAACCTCAATTTCCATTATGTCGTTCTCTAAACTTTGTGGCAACATAATCACCTCTACACTACTTTCCTTGTCGAATGAAGTGTTAAAGGTGTAAGGAAAGCTGGTTCTGTATTGCCCAGGTACTATCGCTCCTGTCTTAGTATCAAATTTACCAGTTTTATATATGCCATTTAGACGAATACCAAGTAGAATGTTTTCCGCCTGGTCAATACCAAAGCCTGGCTTAATGACAAACTTAACCAAACTCATACAATGCTTAAAGCGATGTTCTGCATCTGTAAATTTCACAGTTGGAGACGCTTTGCTTGCAGTAGACCCTGAGGCAAAAAGTACATCAGCCTTACATGGTTGCTTTTCTTCAACTTCAGACATAATCCAATCCATTTTACCATCAGTTAAAGACTCGCTATAAGGATAGTATGCACTAAACGTTGTTACTTTATTGTCCTTAAAATAGATGACGTTGTTATTGTCAGCAGCTTCAAAAGTACCATCCCCTTTTGTTGTAACATACTTCTTGTTGTTTTCTTTTGTAATGACATCAGATGATGCATATACACCTATGGCATCATTCTCTGACCATGTATTGCCAACGGTTGCACGTGTTACAGTTTTGGATATGTTAGCCTGTATGGTAGCTGCAACAGGGCTGCTGTTGCCGATTCCGTCTTCTTCGTTAGCGCAAGCTGCGAGCAACGAAGCTACAGCAGCGATGTATAAGATTTTAAACTTTTTCATAAATTTTCTATTTTTATAGTTGTTATTGTGCTACATGTTCATTATTGTCTCCTGCCTCTGTCCAAGGCTTAATGGTTCCAGAAATCTCTACGGCAGAACGACTCAATTTTACTACTGTATAGTGGTATCTGTTGCCACCCTCAAGTTTTACAGGCATTGTCCATACAAAAGGAGCGTCGTAACCATTCTTGAGGTCAAACTCTATCACTCGGCTTGCTTCTTCTGTAGGGAGCAGGATTGCCTCATACAGCTTGCCAGCTTCGGTAGTTTTCATCGTGATGTCCGCAGGAGTTTCTTCACCAGAGATAGTTCCATCCACAAGATTGAAAGTGGCTTTGGTATTCTGGCCTTTCACTGTCACAGTCATTTTCTTAAGGTCTTCTTGCGTGAGACCGTTACCTGGTTGAACATCCAAAATAAGATTGCTTAACTTATGGAAGAACTTCAAGTCAACCTGTGGCGTAGCTTTGTTGCAGCCTTCTGTCTTGGCATACATGAAGTCGATAGTTTCTTGTTTCGTTTGGTCTGTTACATCAAGTGCTACCTTGTAGTCATTGACAGTGGTCTGTGGATAGTAAGAATAGAAGTCCACATCTCCATCTATCGGGAAGAAAACAGTCTTATCACCAGAAACAGGTGAAAAGGCTATACTTCCATTTGACTGATAGCAAACATTGTCAACACCCTCTTTGATTACATCCGCAGAGAGTGTCTTGCCAGCTTCTGTCATGAAGATACCAATCTTGTCACCATCAGCCCAAGCTACACCAGCAGCACGGGTGTTTACGCTGATACCACCAGTAAACTGCACGGCTACCTTATCGTTCTGGGTAGAAGGTGCGGTGTCTTCTGTACTGCATGAAACCATTGCACCAGCCAAGAGTGCAAGGGCGAAGAACTTAGTCATCTTTTTCATCTTATAAACATTTTAAAAGTTATTATTATTTTATTTCTACTTCATTGTTGAGGTTCGTCCAACCGTTGATGGTAGCTTCCAGATTCATCTTCGGCTGCATTTCTTCGTACTTGAACCTTAGCTCATACTTTCCTCCTACATTCATCTTAGGAGCAGTGATGTCAAACTCTTGCAAGGTCCCGTCAGGGAGCAAGAGGCGGAGATAAACATGAGAGGCGGAACTTCCCTGTATGGTCGGCATCAGCCGGATGACTTCTGATTTCAGGGTTGATTCCGTAGCCAGGAGGGTAGGGAGTTCCACTTCCGTTGGCTCTATGCTTGGCAAACCGTAGTCTCCATCACTGTTCTTCTGTGTAGGGAACAGACAACAAGCACAATCCAGAGCCTTGCCTCTCATCTCTGTGCCTTTCGGTATGTTCTCGATGATGATGGTCAGTTCGGCAAGCACGCTCTTGATCGGGTTTTGCACCACATAGCTGCCTTCCTTGTTATCTATCTTCACATCGGCAACTCCGAAATAGGCATTGTTCCTTACATCCTTGGGATTGGTCAAACCTATCTGAATATTGTTCCAGTTGGTCAAAGACCGGGTCTGGTCAGTGGTGAAGAATGGCTCTATGAGATTGGTAATAGCCAATATCTGATAATGCCCTACAGGAAGAGCAAAGCGTTGGCTTGCCACCTCCTTAGTACTACCATAATGTTTTTCCTCAACTAAGGAACCGTCATCGGCATTGAATATCCAGAGCTTCACATCCTTCACTTCTGTGCCTTTATCAGCTTCATCTGCCCAAGTGAGCGATACCGACAAGCCACTTTCTTCCTCATCAGAATGAACATCATGGTCGCAGCTTGTCAACAGGCATGGGACGCATAACAGCACCCATAACCCAATATTAAATCTTCTTTTTGGAAGAATAAAAGCAAGTGCTGCGACCAGTAATCGTTCTTTTCCAGTTAAATAATTTCTCATATTAATCTATTATGTTTTGATTATAATTTACAATATTTTAAATCCTTCATGATACAGATTGTAAAAATCCTGGTGTAAAGATAAGGTTTTTATTTGAAAGTGGGGGGTAATATTTGTTTTTTTAGGTATGATTTTTTGTTTTTAGGTGTCTCATTCGTGGGCAATGCGACACCTTGTTTGTATTTTTTAACGTTTTCAGACTCTATTGTCTTAACTCCTTAACTTCCTTAACTCCTTTAACTCCTGATATGCGAAAGTTCAGTTATTAGCCAATAATGATGTTAATTTCATTCAAATATTTGGCGTTATCAAGATTTTGCAGTATATTTGCATCCAAAAGAATTTAAAACTACTTTAGCAACCAGATCTTATTCCAACAAAGATTAAGGATATTGTTAAATTTAAAATAATTAAGGATTATGAGTGAAAGTGAGATTGAGGGCTTTATCAACAAAGTTGAATCAGGTTTAGTTGAAGCTCAGCATGATATGTTGGTAGAAAAGGCTTTATACAATCGTCCTGTGGTCATTAGTGACGGAAATGGCGGGGTAGTAGAAGTTTCTGCCAAGCAATTATTAAATTAGAAAATGTTTTATCATTCTTTTAACTAGAGTCGCCCTTTGCGGCATGGATTTTTAAAACAGATGATTATGAAGCAGGTAGAAGAAAGATACATCAGCTTGCTGACCGACTTCGGTTTCAAGCGAATTTTTGGAACAGCAATGAACAAGGATTTGCTCATTTGCTTCCTCAACAGCTTGTTTAATGGCAAACAGGTTGTGAAGGACGTATCGTATCTGAACCCGGAGCATGTGGGAGATGTCTATACCGACCGCAGAGCCATCTTTGATGTATATTGCGAGGGCGAAAACGGCGAGAAGTTCATCGTAGAAATGCAGAATGCCTACCAGACGTATTTCAAGGATCGTGCCCTTTTCTACTCAACCTTCCCTATCCGTGAACAGGCACCAAAGGGGAATGAATGGGATTTCAAGCTCAATCATATCTATACCGTTGCCCTGCTCAACTTCAGCATGAACGAGGATGCATTCGACAAGGAGAAAATCCGCCATCATGTGCAGTTGTGCGACACTGCTACCCACAAAGTATTTTACGACAAACTCGAATATATCTATGTAGAGATTTCCAAGTTCAACAAATCCCTGGAAGAACTGGATACGCTCTACGAGAAGTGGCTCTATGCTCTGAAGAACCTCTATAAGCTTACCCAGCGTCCTAAAGAATTATGCGACAAGGTTTTCGACCGCCTCTTCGAGGAAGCCGAGATAGCCAAGTTTACTCCGCAGGAAATGAGGGAGTACGAGACCAGCAAGATGGCATATCGCGACATCAAGAATTCCGTAGACACTGCAAAGCGTGAAGGTATAGCTGAGGGTAAGGAAATTGGTATGAAGGAAGGTATGGAAAAAGGTATGAACCAGAAAGCCCTGGAAATAGCTAAGAATATGCTGGCAATGGGACTTTCTGCCGAACAGGTTGCCAAAGCTACCCAGCTGCCTTTAGATATCATTAAGAATCTGAGCAATTCATAAAAAACAGAAAGCGGAGATGTAGATTACGAATATAACCATATAATCAAGGGTCTATACGCCACCTTTTCATCGTGGCATATAGACCCTTGTCGTTTCACGTGAAGTGCGGGGAATTATACTGAAGAAAAATCCCCCATCCCGCTTGAGAAAGCAGGATGGGGGATAGTTTCTTATTTCTTCTTGAGCCCCTTGTATGCAAGGAAAGCTACAATAACAACGGCAAGAGCCAAGATGATGTAACCGAGCTCATGACTATACTTTAATGCCTGCTGATATACATCTTGAGTTGTTTTATAGTCTGTATATTGGTAAATACCCCAACCGATGGTTGCTAAAACTGTATTCCAGATGCCAGCACCGATTGTGGTATAGAGCAAGAATTTGCCTACATGCATACCTGCCAAACCGGCTGGAATGCTGATTAACTGGCGAACAGCTGGTACCAGGCGCCCAAAAATAGTGGATGCGGCTCCATGCTTGCGGAAAAACTCTTCTGCAACTTCTACCTTTTGGCGGTCTATCAGGCACATATGTCCGATGCGGCTGTCGGCAAAACGGTAGATGATAGGGCGGCCTACCCATTTAGCTAAATAATAGTTGATAAGTGCACCGATATTGGCACCAATGGTGGCAAATACGATGACCAGGATAAACGACATTCCGCTATCAGGATCCATGGCTTTCCATGCTGCAGGTGGAACAACCACCTCTGATGGGAATGGGATGAATGAACTCTCGATAGCCATGAAAAGGGATACTACCCAGTAATTTAAATTGTCGAGTATCCAAAGAAAAAGCTCTGCTGTATTCATTTGTTATCTTGAATCTAAATAATATCTGTCTCAGCTGTTGAAACTGAGACAGATATAGGTGATTTATTTATTCTGTTTTGCCCATGTATCCTTCAAACCAACGGTTTTGTTGAATACTGGTTTTTCTGCAGTAGAATCAAGATCGGCCATGAAATAACCGATACGCTGGAACTGGAGATATTCACCTGGCTTCTTGCTGGCTGCATATTCCTCAACATAGCAGTTAGGATAGTCGTGGAAGCTATCCGGGTTGAGCAACTCGTGGAAATCACGCTCATCAGCAGATGGATTTTCTACCATAAAGAGACGGTCGTATTCGCGCACCTCTGCCTTTACGCAGTGATCAGCTGATACCCAATGCAATGTACCCTTAACCTTACGGTTGGCACCTTCCATGCCGCTCTTACTGATAGGATCGTATTCTGCCTGAATCTCAGTGATAACGCCATTTTCGTCCTTTGTGCATCCAGTGCACTTAACGATGTAAGCATTCTTCAGACGAACTTCTTTACCCGGAGTCATACGGAAGAATTTTTTAGGAGCATCTTCCATAAAGTCAGCACGCTCTATCCAGAGATTCTTAGAGAATGTGATGGTGTGTGTGCCATCAGCTTCATTTTCCGGATTATTGATAGCTTCCATTTCCTCTGTTTCACCTTCCGGATAGTTGGTAATTACGAGTTTTACAGGATCAAGTACTGCACTCACACGACATGCTTTCTTGTTCAAGTCTTCTCTAACAGATGCTTCGAGTAAGGCCATATCATTGAGAGCATCGAACTTAGTATAACCGATGCTGTCGATAAACATACGAATACTCTCAGGAGAGTAACCGCGACGGCGCATTCCACAAAGAGTAGGCATACGTGGGTCGTCCCATCCGATAACCAGTTTCTCATCAACCAGCTGGTGAAGCTTACGCTTGCTCATTACTGTATAAGTGAGGTTCAATCGGTTGAACTCAATCTGACGTGGACGATTGTCGTTTAATACATCTGCAGTTCCGTCCTTCTCCTTCAAGAAGTCGATGAACTTATCGTAAAGCGGACGGTGAGGTACAAATTCCAATGTACAGATAGAGTGGGTTACCCCTTCAAAGTAGTCACTCTGTCCATGAGCAAAATCATACATAGGATATGCATGCCATTTAGTTCCTGTACGGTGATGAGGAGTTTGGATGATACGATACATGATAGGATCGCGGAAATGCATGTTTGGATTCGCCATATCGAGTTTTGCGCGAAGAACCATGCTGCCTTCTACGGCCTCAGGAGTATTCATCTTCTCAAACAAAGCAAGGCTTTCTTCGATTGGGCGATCACGGTATGGGCTAGCAGTACCTGGTGTGGTTGGGGTACCCTTCTGCTGTGCAATTTCTTCAGCAGTTTGTTCATCTATATATGCATTGCCCTTCTTAATCATCCAGACTGCAAAATCCCAAAGCTTCTCAAAGTAGTCAGAAGCATAGTAGATATTGCCCCACTTGAATCCGAGCCACTGGATGTCTTGAAGAATATTCTCTACATATTCATTGTTTTCCTTGCTAGGGTTAGTGTCATCAAAACGAAGATTGCAAACACCATTATATTTCTCAGCAACACCAAAGTCCATGCAGATAGCTTTGGCATGGCCGATATGCAGATAACCATTAGGCTCTGGCGGAAAACGCGTCTGGATTCGTCCTCCGTTTTTGCCTTCTTTGAGGTCTTCCTCAACTAACTGTTCTACGAAAGAGATACTTTTCTTCTCTTCCAAATTGTTTTCTTCATTAATTGCCATAATTCAATAAAAAGAATAATTTTTAAATTTATGGTGCAAAGATACAAATTTAATTGTAAGTACCGAAATTATCTGGCAGATAATTTTGTTTTGGGAGCAATAATTCACAAAATATGTTTTTAAACATATAAAAAGATTCGTTTGTTTCGAAAAATATGTCTACCTTTGCATCGTTATCCTGAATACAATCTTTTTACCTTAAATGAAACTAATACCAAAAGGAACGCCTTCGCTGTGAAGCGAGGGCGTTTTGCATTTATACCAGGTTCATATTCTATTACTTTTTGCGGAATGTTTCGTTCTTAATAATGATAGAACCTTCTTCTGTATCGAGTGTTGCCTGCTCCTGAACGTCGGCATCAAGACCCTTGCGGCTCAGGATAATCACAGCTGCTTTACCTTCTGGCTTAGCTGGCAATTCCCACTTGTAAAATTCCTTGTTAAGGCCTTTTACTTTAACAGAGAAATCACTGCTCAAAGTTACACTACGCTCACCATCTGCGCTCTTATATTCACCGGCTGCGGCAGCCTGAAATGCAGTATCGGTTACAACTGTCTGTTCTGCCTGAGCTGGTGCAGGTGCTTTTTTCTCAGAACATGCTGTGAAAGCTATCAGACCCATAGCAAATGCAAGAATTGATAATTTCTTCATAATCTTTAAATTTTATATGTTAATAATAATGTATAATCTAAACCGTTTTTATAAGCTAACTCTTTTTATACATTTGTTTATCTCAGTGGTATGCTATAGAAAGATAGTATTCCACTGGTACAAATGATTACCCATATAGAAACGAGCCCCGTAATGATAGGGACGCTTGCAAATCTGATGTCGTGGTTGGGCTTAAAACGTTCGGTATGCTTCCTTAAAAAATACTGAAATATATAATAATATAAGGTGGCATAGAGAAAACCAATGAGGGTACCAATCAGGATGTCGCCAAAATAGTGTACACCGAGATACATGCGGGAATAACTGGTTATCAATGCCCATAGGCATAAGAATATCGTGAGTTTGCTCCGGCGAACCAGATATTGGGCAAAGAAGGCCATGCTCCATGCATTGGCTGCATGAGAAGATGGGAAACCATATCTGCCACCCCGATATCCTTGAACAACATGTACCATCGGACTGATAGGATTATCAGGATTGCTGGGACGCATTCTTGCTACCAATGGCTTCAGAATTCCTGATGCAGTCTGGTCTGAAAACAAGATAATCAGAGTGATGACAACTATAGTGCTCATCACAACCTTGACAGGAAAATTCTTAAGCAGTACAAAGATAAAACTGGCATAGAACGGAACCCATACAAAACGGTCTGAGAAAATCATCATGAAGTAATCCCAATACTCGTTGTGAAAACCATTGAAAAACAGAAAAATCTGCGTATCAATCTGTTCTATTTGATGAAGTAATTCTATCATAGTCTTTCTTTATGAAATTCTGTAATGTTCGCTTTCTTGTTTCTGATAATCTGTTGCCCTGTCGTTTGGGCTATTTTGCACTCAAGTCATCGTACAACTTCTGAAGATAAGCCATGCCTCGCTTCAGGTTATAACCTTTTTTGCCTTTATCATAAACAACCTTTTTGGATTTGTTGTCGTATATGATAGAGTTCTCCTCTGATACCATGCCGAAAGCATCGGGTACATCAAAGAATGCAAATTTAGGCGTAGCATCACTCAACATATTCTTGCTGAACAAGAAGTCTTTGTGAGGAATGCCTAATTGTCCGAGCAGTGTAGCTGCTATATCATGCTGACTTCCTATGAGCTTCACATTCATTGGGCGAGCTATTGCTCCACCGGTCATGATAAGTGGAATCTGATAGCGGCTGCGGTCAAAGTTGTCAAGATGTTCTTTGTATGCGCCAACATGATCGGCAACGAGTAATACCAAAGTATTTTTCCATCTAGGCAATTTGCTGTATTCACGCAGAAGATGACCTATGACACTATCAGTGTAAGCAAATGCATTTAAACGCTTGTCTTTCAGTCTGCTATATGGTACATCGAATGGCTCATGACTGCTTGATGTCTGGAATACTCTCAGCATAGGCTGTTTGGCATTCTGTTCTTTCCTGAGGTCTGCAAGCAGCCGGTTGGCTACTATATGATCGTGTACTCCCCATTTGCTCAATTTGTCTTCTATAGGGAAATCACTATCTGAAATGATTCTCTCATAGCCCTGGGAAACCAGCCAAGAGCGTTGGTTGGCAAAATCAACATCACCACCATAATAATATGCATTGCCGTAATGCTTTGCTTTAGCCAATGAACGTGCCAATGATGGTAATTGTGCAGATTTTGCCGGGTAGCGCATGATGCTGGTTGTAGGTTGTGCAGGATAACCGCTCAAAACAGCAACCAGACCACGATCCGTGCGGAAAGTGTTGGAATAGAATCTTGGGAAGAAAATTCCCTTTTTGGCTATTGAGTCCAAGCAGACCGCTACGTCTTTATGTGTTCCGACGGAAGGCATGATGTCGTTGGCAAAGCTTTCCATAATAATAATAAGTATATCCGGCTTTCCGTTTTTCCGAGCTTCTTCATTCAGGAGCGGGTAGGTGTTCTGGTCGCTTGAACTTACCATTTGAGCAAAGAGCTTGTTAGCTTCTTCTTCTGACATGTATCGGTATTGCGATGCAAAATCTTCCTGATGGGTCAGTGATTCAAACAGGCTGAACATCGGATTGACGGCTGCATGATTCAAAAACGCATTCTGGCTGAAATATGCCTTTCCCGTATTTGTTGTAGATACAGTAAATCCTCCTCTGATAGGGATGAAGAGAAGGGCAGTAAGCAGCAACAGAATAAGAGAATGGCGCATACGATGATGCTCTATGTCAGAGTAGCGTGTTCTACGACCACTGCCGAAATCTCCAAAACCATAGTTGCTGTATCTGCTGGAATAGCGCTTCTGGGTATGAGGCATGCGGAGTGCGAACCAGACGGCTATGGTAAGCAGCACAGTGATGAGGAGAGCAAAAAAGATGTAAAGCCCTCCAACACTTGCAAGTGCATCCTTTGGCGAAGTAAAGAAATAATATAATGGAGTGCTATCTAGCGGGAAGTTCCAATATGGATATAATCCTGCATTCAGTACGAATGTAATGGAAACCAGGAAAGATGCCAGTATAAAATAAGCATTCAGAATGGGACGTATAATCTCCTTACGAAACCAAATCATTGCGATGAGCAACAAACCCGGTAGTGCGGTGAGGTAACCAGCCATAGAGAGGTCGAGTGATAAACCGTTCCACATCACTGTAGGCATTTCGCTCCAGATATTATCGATAGGTTGTGTAGCAGAAGCCTTTTCCAATATCATGAAAAATGGTTTCTGAATACTGAACAAAATGACAAACGTAAAATACGTTTTTATAAACCACAATATTTGCTTCATATCTATGCTTCTTGACTAATAATTATGATATACTCGGCTTTGAGCTTGAAAATTAATGCAAAAATAACCATTTTATTTCATATAAACGACTTTTTTGTGTTTATTTTTCAAAAAAGTGAGAAAAAATTTGGTCGTTCTAAATAAAAGTCGTACCTTTGTTGTAATAAATTTTATAACATAACTATGGCTAAGTACAATATTCAACCTAAAAAAGAAAAAATAGCAAGATATCAATCTATGCTGAGTGAAGAAACTAAGGACCGCCTTCGCGACGAGATAATCCGTGTTCTTGTGACTGAAAGAAAGTACAAGGACCCAGACTATAGTTCCAAGAAACTTGCAGAGGATTTGAATACTAACTCTCGCTATATTTCTGCTGTATGCGCAACTCGATTCCATAAGAATTATGCCGAGTTGGTGAATGATTATCGAGTAAACGATGCTATGTCTTTACTTACCGATAAGCGTTATGCAAGAATGACTGTAGAAGGTATCAGCGAAATGGCTGGTTTTAATACTCGTCAGAGTTTCTATGCTAATTTCTTCAAGCGAATAGGCGTTACTCCCCGTCAATATCGTGCTAATCATCTTAAGGGATTGGAGTAAGTTTAATTGTTAATAACTAGAACATGAAACAAAAAGGAGGGTGTATCATAAGTTAATGATTCACCCTCCTTTTTGTTTTTACAAACTATTGCGAGTTACCTCTTGAAGTAGTTTCTCAATGCCTGGTGGCGGATACTTCTGTTCAATCTGCGTATGGTCAGATTTCGTATCTGGCGAACTCGCTCGCGTTTGAGCCCCATATCTTCAGCAATTTCAGCCATCGTTTCTTTAGGAACCCCTATACCATAGAATTTGGTGATGATTTCTTTCTCTCGTGGCAATAAATCTGCAATGCTTTCTGCCATCTTTTTCTTCATCATTTCTATATTCAGGGTATCATCTGCAATCTTTACATCCGGATCGTTTAATATGTCTAATAGGGTATACGGATTGTTTGCGCTTAGTGGCGCATCTACAGATACAGCCTTGTCTGCGTTTCTTGGGGCAAATTTCTTCTGGTCTTTCGGTAAACGATAAACTCCTGATTGTTTATCGATGGCCTGTGATATAGCCTTGTGAACGAATGGACCGGCATAAGCCACAAAATCAGTGCCCCGGTCGGCTTGGAACTTTCTGGCTGCCATAAGCATTGCCAGAGTTCCTTCGCTAACCAAGTCATCAAACTCAACGCCTTTACCTTTATACTGGTTGGCTACTGATTTTACATAATTTAAGTTCTCACTAACTATCTTGTTTATTTCTTTTTCTGTCATACTCAATAATTCTTTTTGCAAATATACATAGAATAATTCAAAAAAGCAAGTATTTTGCTCATTTTAACCAATCATTTTGGTTTCCACATATTATATATGTTTCTATGACTTGCATAAAGCTGCGTATGGACAGTATTCGCAACGATGCTTATCATCTGTAGGCCGGAATGGTTGATCCTTGTCAAAGATGTTGGCGATGAGAACTTTCAGTTGTTTCATAAACTCTTCTTCGTATACATCTATGCTACTGATGAGTTCCTTGCCCATTTTTAATGTCGGATCATAATCTTCTGCTCCTGCATTTTGTATAAACAGTAAGCCTGGAGATACGGGCTCTTGAGCCGGATTCAGATTCCTGTTGTGTCTTACAATAATCGAGTAGAGCATAGATTGTAAATAATAATCTGTATGCTTGTTGAGCATGGATGGATCAAACACTTCGCTCAGTTCTCTTGGACGTGTTGTTGAAATACGTCCTGTTTTGTAGTCTATAACGCGGATTCGTTCTGCAAGATTATTGCCATTTGCATGACCGTTAGCTGCAACAGCGTCCAGTCGGTCGATAAAACCTCCTATTGACAGAGATAAATTGCCGATACTTGTTTCTACTTCGACGTCAGTTTTTACAACCAGCTCCAATCCGAGTATGGTGAATGGAGCCTGTCGCATATCTATCGTGACAAGTTGCCGGATATACCTTGCTATTACTTCTTTGTTGATAAGTTGCAGACCATTATATTTTGGGCGATATCCTGCAGCGCTAACTTTAAAGAGTTCTTCTCTGAACGCCTGATCTACCAGGCGATAAATCAGAGATTCGTCTTTTAAGGCTTGCTCTAATTGCTCTTTTGATACAACGATAGGACGAGTCAGTTTGAGTTCTCCTTTACCGTCGGTTGTCAGAGCATCGCTGCTTGCTAATCCCAGATAGAACAGTTCTGCTGCACGATGGAATATATTTCCAAATACTTTGTTGTCTACTTCGTCCTCATCAATTTCATCTGGCTCAATCAGTCCTTCTATATATTTATAGTAGAATTGCTTTTCACATCTCAAATATGTATTCAGAAATGTTGGCGTAAGCATTTTCAAATTCTTGAGCTGGCTGAGCGCATGCAGTTTTTTCTCTATTGGTTCATAAGTAGGACGCAGTGTGTTTTGTCCTGCGACCAAAGAAAAACGCTCGATGTCATGATGGCTTTCTACCAGGAGTTGTAGCATGAAACGGCTCATCTCACCCGATTGGCCATCTTCTGTTGCGTTATTGTAACATAAAGTGATGTCGTGTGAGCGTTGGAGCAGACTATGAAAATAATAGGCGTATATGGCTACTTTGTTATCTACCGTAGTCAAGCCGTATGCCTTTCTCAATGAATAGGGAATAAATGATGCATCGTTCACACCTTTCGGCAGTTTCCCTTCGTTGCATGAGAGTACCAAGATATGCTCGAAATCCAGATTTCGAGTTTCCAATACACCCATTACCTGTATTCCTTCTGCAGGTTCACCATGGAAAGGAATACTTGTTGACTGGATGAGCTGTTGGATGAGTCGTTCCAGAGTGATGCAGTCTACTGCTAAGTCTCCTGTCTGGATGAGTTCTTGCAGACGGTTTAATAAGGTATAAGTTCTGAAGAGCGATTCCTGGAATAAAGGATCGTCCTGTTCTTTACTGTTCACACCTATTGTCTTCAAAATATCCAGCAGATACTGGATGAGTCTCAAGTTGTATTCATTTTCTGTTGCAGTCTCACCCAAATCTTTGAAAAGCAGTGACAAACCTTCATCACCATCCATGCTTAGGAATTGGCGGGTAGGATAGAACTGCTTCTGCTCGTCAAGAGCGCTCAAGAGTTTGCTATAATTTTGAGAAATATAGCGTGTGTATGGATGACGGAGCACCATGAGCACATTGTGTAAGCGATAGTTGTTACTATGCTTGGGGTGACCTACGCCCTGCAACTTGATGAGCTGTTGCAGCAAACTGTAGAATGGTGTCTGTTGAAGCGGATAACCCAATGTTATATTATATGCTAACTTGTCGTTCTCAGAATAATCTGGCAACGACTTGATGTCTTCGTTTGTAGGAAGACTATGTATAACACTTTGCAACAATCCTTCATCGGCTAATACTATAGCCACTTTTTTTCCATATTTATAGCGTTTCTTTTCTTTAAGCCATTGGTTTACATAACGGGCCTGGATGTTTTCTGTAGATGCCGATATGTATGTAATGTCTTTATTGTTATCAAAGTTATGATAAATTTCACGAAGATCATGAGGAGGCATATCATTCAATTCGTTAGGATAATATTTGAGATATTCACGAATATAGTGACCTGCCTCATGGTTGTTTTGCATATAATAGTCATCGTAGTCCCAATAGAAATGTGCTTTACCCTCTTTCATCAAGCGGTCGCAGAGTTTCCGTTCTACTACTTGCATCATATTAAATCCGACAAAGAGATATTTCTTGTGTTGGAATTTGATATTTTCATCATTTACAACTTTCCTGTACAGAGCCCCCTCATAAGCCAATCCCTGTTCTTCAAGACGCATGTTGAACTGCTTATAGATATCAAGAAAATGGCTCCATAATTGTAGAAATCTCTTTTTGAGTTCTGAGTTGTGATCATCGTTGAAATTGCTGAAAAATTTCTTAATCAGCGTTTTCTGTTCTTCTGTAAGATATGAGATGTCATCAAGTTCATGTATATTGCTAAGATTGGCAAAGAGTTTTTCTGCTTCTGCCATGTTTTTATCAATATCGTCAAAATCTGTGATAAGAAGTTGTCCCCATCCATAAAAATGGTCGAGGGTCTCATCAATACCAGTGCAGGCTACGAATGTTTTATGTAAATCGCAAACAAGTTTGATTGGGTCTCCAACTTTCAATGTGCTATGTTTGCGAAAAAGGTCGCTGATTGTTATGTAAGATGGTGACCAGATAGGGTGATCAGTCAAACGTGCCAGACTCTCGTTGAGGAAAAGAGCGGCGCGTTTATTTGGAAACACGACGGCAATGTCGCTGAGATTGTTTCCGTATTTCTCGAGAATATCTCTTGCTACATATTTTAAAAATGTTTTCATATCTTAATGGACTTTTCAATGTTTGCAACTGTTCTTTATGTTGCCCTGTTTTTGGGAAAGGGGCAATAGAACCATATTATTTTATTACTTCAACTATTCTGTTAGGGTATACATACCATAGATAACCTTTTACTCGGTGATGTCCCATGCTTCTTAATAAACCGATGTATTTTCTAACCTGTTCATGGTGTTCTACTTTCTGTTTGCCGAATTTGAAGTCTACCACGATGGTTTCATTTTTTGAGTTTTGCATCACGCGGTCTGGACGGTATTCTGCCATTTTTCCATTTTCAACTGTCAGGATAGAACATTCATTTAGTATGGTCAGTTCCTTATCAAACCATTTTGCGACCTTTGGTGATTCAAGTCTTTTCCTGATCATCTCCTTTATTTTCTCTGGTGTGAGTTCTTGATCGTATAAAAGTCCGTCTAACTCCAACTGTTTCAGGGCTCCATCAATATCATCAACCGTGCGGATTGTAGAAAAGAGGCTGTGCAAAATAGTACCCATTTTGATATAAAACTTCTGTTGTTCTTCTGTTTCATCACGCTTTATAAAGTCACGGCTCTGGTTACTCTGTCTGAATTCTGGCATTTCAGGCGTAACATTTATTTTAATTTCTAAAGGTTGAGAATAGGCTGAGAGTACGTTTGTATCCTTCTTCTCGTTTGATTTCTTGGAAGAATCAGGTACATATATTTCATTATAGCAGAAAGATATGTCATCTGTTTTGGCATCAGAACCTATTCCTGTTAACTCCATCTTTACATCATTAGCTTCAAGTCGACTGGCTACCTTGTCGAGTACAGATTCGATAATGGCAGAACGATATGCACTATTAGCTCGTTTGCCAATTACAATCAGGTTGTGACTGGCACGTGTGAAGGCTACATAAAGCAGATTCAAATTGTCGACTATGTTTTGCAGATGTTCATGATTATAATCTGCTTCATATATACTTTGCTTCATCAGTTTAGCACTGAAATCTATAGGTACCAGTGGAAGCTCGTTGTATGGAGCTTCTTGCGGTGTGCACCAGATAGTGTTGGCTTTTTCTAGTTGCCAGTCACAGTAAGGCATGATAACATGATCGTATTCCAGTCCCTTACTCTTATGTATAGTAAGGAATCTGATACCTCCATCGCCATCGCTATGAATGCTTTTTTCGTGGATACGGTTATCCCACTCTTTCAGAAATCCAGTGACATCACTACTGTTATCTGTGAGATATTTACTTAAGCAATCATAAAAAGTACAGATGTAGGCAGTTTGCTTGATTATGTCTTTTATTTCGCCAAGTTTAAGTTCTGCAAAAAGGCGTTCTGTGAGATCGAACAGTGGCATTTCCAGATACTCAGAACGATTGGTCAAAAGTTGTTCCGGCATATTTCCAGCTACAGAATACATGTCACAAAACTTGTTGAGAGTTGCTAATGCAATATTATCATTTGGATGTACCAGTATGTAGAGAGCGTTAACCAATGTGCATACTGCTTGGGAGGCATCCAGCCTGAATGCCTCATCTGAAACCAACGGATAGTCGGAATGGTTCATAAAATACTCAGCAATGTCCTGTATGTTACGGTTGCTTCTTACCAGGATTGCTATTTTGTTGCAAGGAACACCTCTTTCAACCAACTTGTCTACAGTGTCCAATGTGGTTTGCATCATTCTGTCTTCAATATTTTCACCGCCCAGGAGCTGAATACTGATAGAACCATTAGGAACAGAATGGTGGTCTGGTACTCGCTGGCAGACATCGCTATATGCGTTTTCCAGCTGTTTACATTCCTCAGGACATTTATCTTTCAAGTCTTCAATCTCCAACTTTACTGCTTCTGTGAAAAAAGCATTGTTAAACTCAATGATGTTTCTATCAGAGCGGTAGTTGGTACCCAAAGTTTCTATGCTTACTTTTTTCGCGCTTTTATTAAATTCTTTATCGATATTATTGAGCAGTCTCCAATCGCCGGATCGCCATCTGTAAATACTTTGTTTTACGTCACCAACAATGAGGTTACCTGCATCTTCTCTACTCATGGTTTCTTCGAGCAGCACTTTAAAGTTCTTCCATTGGATGGTGCTGGTATCTTGGAACTCGTCAATCATTATGTGGTCGAGTTGAGTGCCAATCTTTTCAAAGATGAATGGCGAATCGCTATCCTTTATCAGTGAGTTGAGCAAGGTCTGAGTATCGCTCAAAAGGAAACGGTTTGCCTCTCTGTTCATCTCCCTGACTTTTTTATCTATGCTTCCCAAAAGGCGCAGCTGATTAAGATGCTTTATGGTCAGATCGGTACTTTTGAAGATTCGGGTGAGTCTTGGACGATTATCTTCTGCAAACAGCAGAATAGGGTAGAGCACCGATTCTACATAATTGAAGATATCAGTACAATTTTTTACATCAGATTTTTTGACCCATGCTTCCGGACTTTCCCGACATTTACAGAAAGTATCATTATGTAGATCATCATCACTGTATTTGCCATTTTTCAGCTTGTTGAAATAGCTCCAAATACCTCTTGTTTTTCCAGCTAAGTCGTCTGACGTAAAGCCTTCTTCTTCAAGGGAATCGAAAAAAGTAGCAGCAATTTCTTTAAGCTGCTCTTTTGCCTTATCGCGCATTTTCTTCATTCGGTCGGTAAAATCCTTGAAGAAATCTTCTTGTTCCATCAATTCTGTTAGCTTGTCGGAATGTGCTTTGTAATAATCCTTGAATATGTTCTCACCGAATTTCTTGATCTGTCCTATGACATTCCAACTCTTATCATCATCAATATTTTCTTTGATATAATCCATAATCCAGAAAAGCAGACGATCGGTATCTTCAAGACTTTCTATAAGTTCATCAACGGCATGCTGTTCTATTTGATAGTCATTGAGTTCTATCCGTAAATTGGCAGTCAGATCAAGTTCACGTGCTAGATTTCTCAATACACTCTGAAAGAACGTATCGATGGTCATAACCCGGAAATAGTTATAATTATGTATGAGCAAATGCAGGGCAGATTCTGCATTTTTCTGAATTTGTTTGGATGAAAGATACGGTAAAGCCTGCTGTATTTGATTTACATAATCGTTTGCTTCTGGTAGTCCGTGTGCAATTTCGTATAATTTTCCTAAGATACGCATTTTCATTTCTTCAGTAGCTTTGTTGGTGAAGGTTACTGCAAGAATGGTTCTATAGGAAGCAGGATTAGCTATCACGAGTGTCATATACTCGCGAGCCAAAGTAAATGTTTTACCTGATCCTGCACTTGCTTTATAAACAGTTAGTTGTGAACTCATATTTTGTTTTTTTTTATGATGTTATTGATATTGTGCCCTAGAAATCATGTTTTATCCATGCTTTTATGAATATTACCAATCTCTAAATAGTTCAAAACCGAAGCGACAGCCTATGCCATTAAACTTCGTGTTTTTGAAGGCTGCAAAGAATCCTAATGTAATAGCTCTTGTTGTTACTCCATATCCCCATTCTGTATATGGGTGTAAATGGTTTACAACAAGACTGCTTACATACAGACGCTCTGCTTCTATATATTTCCCAATCAGGGGGAGCCATGCAGTTGCAATCATGGGAGCTTCATAAGTGAAATTTCCGCGAACGTAATAATCACTGGCATTATACCATTGGGATGGCAGTAATTCGAATTCTCCACTCCAGCTATCATTCCAGCCTCCAGGAATATTGTCGTCATGGAAATTGGTATAGTCAACGAAGTCCCAATAATCACCTTTGCGGGTATAAAAGCCAGCTCCTAACCTTATAGAATATGATTGACGGCGTGATGCTTGAAAAATAGTTTGTGCATCTGCTTCTACCCGTTCGTAGTCTATGTTTGAACCTAGTAGGTTTTTCCATCCCTTTTCATAGTCTATTTTAAAGATGGAGCCTTTCTTACCCCATGGTAAGAGTTCTAAAGCTACAGCTGGTGCTACTGACACATATTTGCTTGGATAATTAAACAGTTTATAGAAACTTTCTACTACAGCTTTTCGTTGATGTGAAACCAAGCCAATCTCAAAACCGACATAGTCGTTGAAACTCCAGTGGTTAGTAAGACGAAGGTAATCATCTTTAAACTCTGTCAGTTTCCTGTTATTTGCCTCAATATCTGTTGAAATTTCCGGTAATGACAATCCTGGATATTCTGAGAATAGTGGATATAGAAAATCGTTATCTTCAGGTTTGCTGATGCCTAACATCTTTCGTGCAACACGATTATTCGATATTCTATTACCATTACCGATTTCTAACTTCAGATATCCATTGTGCTTCGGGTTATAGTTGAATGTCAATGGTATATTGAAATAAAATCTGTGTTGTTTCATACTGTAACCTCCTTTAAAGCGAAGCCCCAATTCCAGATTTTCTGTAAACCTGTAGCCACCCTTCAGGTCAAACTTGTATACAATTCCTTTTCGCTCGGAGTATCCCATATAGAGTGGGTTGAGAATAGGACTGATACGGAAGTAGCCTTGGTTTTGTTTTCCGAAGCCTTGAGAAATCCTGTTTAATACATTGTCACCGATAACATCCCAAAGTATGTCTTTTGCAAAGTTTTTCTCTGGTATGTTGTTATTCAAGGAATCTGTTATTTGTTTCCTTTTTTCGTAGAATTTTCTGTATATGTCAGCCTCATCTTGGTTTAACTCAATAGGGCGCACTTTTGCCATTAATGCAGTATCGGCTACATTATTGAGTGAATCACTTAATATTTTCGGCAGTCCGTATACAGTTGTATACATGCCCGTTATCTTGTTACCCATAAAACTGAAGTTGGCTCTCATGCTGCATCTTGCAGGAGAAAGTGAACCAAATCCGTCTTTACCCATAATAATAGAGATATAGAAACGGGTCATATCATATTCGCCTTCAAAGTCTACCATGCTTATCTTGCCGGTTTTTGAATCAACAATGGCACGTGCTTCAATAACTTGGGTGTTTTTGAGACGTGGATATACGTAGACTTGTGCTTTGCCGAATGGTAATTGGGTGACGGCATATTTATAATATCTGCGATTCTTATAGTGGAAAGGAGAAAGAATATTAGTTTCGAAAAGTGTTTCTCCATATACCGTTGGAGTCATGTATTTCAAAACTGATGACAATGTGTTGCTTCTATGCGGAATGGTGCTTATGTTCAGCAAACGCTTGGCAACTGGTCTGCCATTTGCGTCTAGCGTCATTTGGTTATAAAACTCGCTGATGAATCTTCTGCCACCGCCATGAGCCACCGCATACATTGTCGGTACTAGCATGAGCGTTGCATTACGTTTGTTTGTTTTGATTTGAAATTTAGTGTAGGCATAACTCTTGTGCTCAGCTCTACCTGTTGTGTCAACAGATTGTGAATATTTAAATACCAAACACATCACCGAGTCACTAAAGGCGTTTCTCGGTGACATTCTTCTTGCATTTGCTGCAAAAGCCATCATGCAGAAGATAATCGTCAAAATGATGTGTGTTTGATATTTCTTCATTTATTATGAGTTAAGATGTTACTTGGCAGAAAAACTATGCCAAATATTTTGGGCAGCAGCTTTCCTAACCAAGATATTTCATAAGGATTCCTATCTTCCCGGATTCTCTCAGTTTGGTGATGCTTTTTTCTCTTATTTGGCGAACTCGCTCACGGGTCAGCCCCATTTTATCACCAATTTCCTCGAGCCCCTTTTCGGTTTCCCCAATTCCGTAGCATGCGCAGATAATTTTCAGTTCGCGATCCTTGAGGCAAACTTTTAAAACCTGTCTTAGGTCTTGTGCCATACTTTCATGGTCAACCTGCTTGTCTGTTCTGGCATCGTCTCCGCTTGCCATTACATCTGCCATAGAGTTGTCATCGTCATCACTGAATGGAGCATCGATGCTTACATGATGACCACTGGCAGCCATGCTCTGAGAAATCTTGTCCTCGTCAACACCCGTTCTGGCAGCAAGTTCTTCAACGCTTGGACGGCGTTGGTTTTCCTGCTCAAACTTATTAATTTCCTGGTTTACCTTATTGAGTGATCCTACCTGGTTGAGGGGAAGTCGAACAATTCGGCTTTGCTCTGCTATTGCCTGTAAAATACTCTGACGAATCCACCATACAGCGTATGAGATAAATTTGAACCCTCGTGTTTCGTCGAAGCGTTCTGCAGCCTTGATGAGTCCGATGTTTCCTTCGTCAATCAAGTCTGTCAAGGTGAGTCCCTGGTGCTGATATTGTTTTGCTACCGACACCACAAAACGTAAGTTGGCTTCAATCAACTTATTTTTTGCTCTTTCGCCAGCTCTACCTCCCTTGCGGATAGCTTGAGCCAATTCTATTTCTTCATCAATAGAAACCATAGGGGCTCTACCTATCTCTACAAGATATTTGTCGAGGGCTTCACTATTACGATTGGTTATACTCTTTTGTATCTTAAGCTGTCTCATTATCTTTCCTCTTAGTTACACATTGCACAATTGGCGCAAAGATAGTAAAAATATTGATACACGACTAGAATTATAACTTACTTTAACGTAATTAACCTAACTTACTCATTTAAAGGTTATTTTACGGTCTTGTTCTTAACAAAACTTTGAAAAGCGTCATCGTATCCGTTAAACACGTTGATGTCTACCTCTCCATGTATTCCTGCAACTCTTCCGTCGGGGCAGAGTTGCCAATATACCAATCGGATGTCTGGTTTATACTCTCCATATCGTGCAATCCAAACCTGGTAGTTATGTTTCAGATCGGGAGCCTTTGGCAGATAGCGATTTACGAAAGTTTGGCTGATGTAAAGAATAGGCTTAACACCAGTTGCTCTCTCTACTATTCTAAGCCAAGTTCTAATGCGTGCAAACAATACTCCAGCCCCTCCCATTTTCTTGATTTGACTAGGAAGCGGTTCAACATCAAGAACTGGAGGAAAATCGCCTTTCCTAATGATACTGTGTTTCAGAAAGTGTCGTGCCTGTTCGGCAGCAGGTGTTATGGTGGTAAAGAAGTGATAGGTTCCAACCTTGTAACCATGTGCTTTTGCATCACGATAATCTTTTCTATAATATGGATTTAACATCGATTTACCTTCTGTACTCTTGATATAGATGAAGCGAATAGGGAAGTTTACTGTTCCTGATATGGTCTTTTTGCTGAGACGTCCAAGATGTGTAATGCGTAAACGGTTCCAGTTGATAGCATATTTTTTTCTGCCTTTTCCATGCTGGTATTTGCTCAGATCAATGCCATAAATACGTTCCGATGTATATACGAGTCTTTCGCCTTTATAGCGGTCATTTTTCCATTCGCCTATTCGTAATGGCTTCTTGGGAGCAATGCTGAATCCGAATCCTTCACGTTTCCCGTTTTTCCAGTAACCTTCATAATAGGTTCCATCGTATCCTTGCCAGCATCCATGACCGTTTGGTTGATAGATACTGTCGGTTGTACCCCGATAATATCCTAGAGAATCAGGTAAGAGGGTGTAATCAATAGAGCGTCGAAGTGTGACTCCATGAGCTGTTGCTAAAGATGCTGCAAGTTGAGGTGAAATAGCTTTAACCCCTTCAGGAGTTGTTTCTGAGGAAAGTTGGAATGTGTGGCTTTCTTGTGCAGTTTCTCCATTCATTGCTTTGATGAGTTTGCATGCCTGACTCTTCCATTTTCCGTTCTCGTCTCTATAATAAGCTTGATATGAAATGGAGCGTTTCAATTTGAAATGTCCCTTTTTCTGTACATGTTTCAGGGAATCAATCAGTTTCTTGGCGGAATCGCGTAGTTCCAGTTCGTGTTGGGTATAAGCGCAAATAGAGTTGTAGCCTGCATCCAGGACAGAATGAGAGTGAATATAATAGTTCAGTTCTCCAACTTTCCATTTGGAGTCTCTATACAAACTGTCTAAAAAATCAACTTTCTCTTTAAAGATGCTATCCGCATCTTTGCCAAGATAGTGATTCCGGCTGATGCTGTTGTTGTAGCAGGCGGCAAGTCTTCCTTCACATGAAGGAATCAACGCCCAACGATTCATAAAGTTGGCAGCCAGTGTCGTAGTGTCTTCGTCGAACCGGAGTATTGTTTTTCCATTTTGAATTAATTCGTAGTGACTGTATACTTTTATGTTTGCTTTTGCCTTGTTCACTCTATCACTTGATGGGTTCAGACAATAATAGCTCCATGTGCTGGCGGCAGCCAACAGAATGAAAACTAAACTTGTGATATATAATATTTTCTTTTTCATTTGATGATGACCTCCAATATTTTCTTGGTGGTTTCGGTAATCTTTGTTTTTTCAGACGTACGTTCGCCGATAAGCCAGATGATTTCACCTTTACTATCAGTTAATACATGCTGTGTCTTCTTTTGTATATAGTCAAATTTCCTATCGGTCATATAGTCACTCAACAGTTTGCTACCCTTCATGCCGAAAGGTTGAAATCGATCGCCTTCTTTTACCAGTCGGTAGGTGAGGGGGAAACTGACTTTTTCAGCATCCAAAGTGATACATTGCGATTCTTTGCTTGGCATGAAGTCACCCATATGCGAGAAGATTCTTATCTTGATTTGGGTTCCTTCGTCCATGTTGTAAATGCCTTCTTCTGGCAGTCGGAACGCTCTTTGCTCCTGAATGTTATTCAAGTTTTTTATGTTAGAAATCAACAGCTGTTCTCTGTCGATGACTATCATATAGTCTTCGTTTTTCCAGATTTTACCGACACCACGATCCTGACTGAAGAGGCTTTCACAGATGTCATCAATGACATTGCCATGAAAACCATATCTGCCTAATTCTTTATGGAGTATGAATTCCGGACTTACAGCATTCATGACAGATACTTTAGGGATATATATAACTTTCCTATAAGAGTCGGTTGTACTGATGCTATCCATGCTCTCAAGTATACTTTTCGCTTGGCGTATGTATTTGGCAGAGAGAGCGATATTTTCACTTGCTGCCGGGTTGATACTTTCTAAAAGAGGTACTACATGATGGCGAATTTTATTTCTTAAAGCATCGTCTTCCAAATTTGTTGAATCTGTGACAAAATCTTGTTTTTTTTCTTTTAGGTATTGCAATATATCCTGTCGGCTGATGCAAAGAAGAGGGCGCAGAATATTTCCGTTTTTGGGGGCGATGCCTGCTAATCCGTCTACTCCAGATCCTCTTAACAGATTCAGAAGTAAAGTTTCTACATTGTCATCGCGATGATGGGCCACACAAATGCCTCCTGCATGCAAGTCTTTTACTAATTGGGCAAAATAGCTGTAGCGTAAGTTGCGTGCAGCCATTTCGATACTTACCTTGTGCAAATGAGCATAAGCATAAGTATCAAAATGGATTCGAGACAAACTGATTCCCTGTTGTTTGCACAGATTTACACAAAATTGCTCGTCTCTGTCACTCTCTTCGCCGCGAAGGTGAAAGTTACAGTGCGCAGCAGAAATATTCAGTCCTATATTTTTCAAGATAAGCAATAGGGCAACGCTATCGGCACCTCCGGACAAGGCAACGATATATGGTGTTTGCCACTTGAACATACCATGGTGAATAATATATTTTTTGACGATATTTTCAATTTTGTTCATTCTGCGATACTTTAAAAGTATATGATGTTTCTTATTACTTTCTGTTTTTCAAAAAGTCTTCTGCCCGCTGCAAATCTTCTGGCGTGTCGATGCCTACAGTTTCTACATCTGTCGTACCAACTTTTATCTTGTAGCCATTCTGCAGCCATCGAAGCTGTTCCAGGCTCTCAGCTATTTCTAGTGAGCTTTGTGGCAGTTTGGTTACCTCTTTTAAAACTTCTTTGTGGTAAGCATAGATGCCCAAATGTTTCAGATAAGGAAAACTCTTGAGCCATTCTTCCTCTTCCTTTCCTCTTACGTATGGAATGATGCTGCGAGAGAAATACATAGCAAAGCCTTGATTGTCTACAACAATCTTTGGACTATTAGGATTTTTTACAGCTTCCATACTGGTAAAAGCTTTTCCTAAAGTGGCAATTTGGGTTGTTGGGTCATCAAAACACTGGCAGATGGTTTCCAGTTGACTCTTGTCAACAAAAGGTTCATCTCCTTGAACATTGACAATGACATCCCAGTCTCCACCAATTTTTTCGATAGCTTCTTCTATGCGGTCAGTACCGCTCTTATGATCCTTGCGCGTCATAACAGCTTTACCGCCAAATGCTTCTACAGCATTGAAAATTCGCTCATCGTCTGTTGCAACATAGGCTGCTTCTAGACAACTTGCTACTTTCTCATAAACATGCTGTATCACTGGTTTGCCATCTAACATGGCAAGTGGCTTTCCCGGGAAACGTGTTGATGCGTATCTTGCTGGAATAATTCCTATAAATTTCATAATCTTCTATGTTTAAACCTGTTTACTATTCAATTCATGCGATTCGTTTAACTTCAAATAAAAAAGTTGCACTTCCGCAGACGCAAAAGTACAACTTTATTTTGTATTCACCAAAAAACTTTTTGTTTTTTTTGAAAAACCTCAGAGAATATTTTATGTTCTCCCCAATTTTTTTATTCGTATCTGATAGCCTCGATAGGGTCGAGCCTAGCTGCCTTCTTTGCAGGATACCATCCAAAGAAAACGCCAGTAAATGTACAGACTGCAAAACTCATAATAATGCTCCAAGGCTCTATTTGGGTGGCTATATGGAAGAAAGAGTTCAGACTGAGCGATAAACTAACTCCCAATATCACTCCTATAATACCGCCAGTTACAGAAAGTAAGATAGCTTCTATCAGAAACTGGTTCAAAATATCAATACCTCGTGCGCCCACACTCATTCGAAGACCTATTTCGCGGGTGCGCTCTGTTACAGATACATACATGATGTTCATGATTCCGATGCCGCCTACCAGCAGCGAGATTCCTGCCACGGATCCGAGCAGGATGGTGATTGTAGACATGGTAGAATTCATCATGCTTGAAATTTCCTCTTGAGAGCGGATATTGAAGTCATCTTCATCTGCTTCAGTAGTATCTGTTGCGTCTTTCAATTTGTGGTTGCGTCGCAATATTTCTGTAATCTGATCTTGGGCAGGTTGAGAAGCCTCTTCGGTGATAGCTGAGCAGACGATGCCTCCTAAATAGGTTTGTGCCATAATTCGCTTCATTACTGTTGTATAGGGGGCAAGTACCAAATCATCCTGGTCCATACCCATACTATTGTAACCTTTCTTCTTCAAGACACCGATTACTCTGAATGGAATGCTGTTAAATCGCACAACCTTACCGATAGGATCACTGCCATCAGGGAAAAGATAGTCAACTACTGTCTGTCCTAAAATACAAACTTTAGATGCAGCCTTAATGTCTGTATCAGTAAACATTTCTCCATCTGCCACTTTCAGTTGTCGGATGGAAAGATAGTCTTGGTTTACACCATAAATGGAACTTTGGGTGTTGTTGTTTCCGTAGATCCACTGTCCGGAACTGTTTACAGTAGGAGAAATAGCTGAGATATAATTACATTCGTCTTTGATGCTCTGATAGTCGGCTTGCTTCAGCGTCTCCATTGACGAAGCATCCTGTCTCACACCGCCACGCATGTCTGCACCTGGTGAAATCATAATCATGTTTGATCCCATCTCTGCGATGTTTGCCTTGATGCTGGCTTTACTTCCTTGTCCGATGGCAAGCATGGTAATAACCGCAGCAATACCGATGATGATGCCAAGTGCGGTAAGGAAAGAGCGCATTTTGTTGGCAGCAATGGCGCGGATGGCTATTTTGAAAAGATTCTGATAATTCATTTTACTTGTTGTAATGTTAAATGTTAAATGTTAAGTGTTAAGTGAAAACTTCGTTTGCTATTGGATGCTAAGTAATTTAACATTCAACACTTAACATTGAAAACTTATTCGTCCGTGTTGGCCGGCAAGGCTGCCAGACCTTCGGCTGCCGAGAGAATATGTTCGTTATAGGTGTCGCTGATGATGTGACCATCACGCAGTTCGATATTACGACTCGAATAATTTGCAATGTCTGGGTTGTGGGTAACGAAGATGATGGTTCTTCCTTCAGCATAAAGTTTCTGGAAGAGTACCAGAATCTCAAAACTGGTTCTGGTGTCGAGATTACCCGTTGCTTCATCAGCAAGTATCACAGCGGGGTTGTTGACCAATGCACGAGCTATTGCTACTCGCTGCATCTGTCCTCCAGACATCTGATTACTCTTATGATAGAGACGTTCTCCTAAACCAACAGCTTTCAGCGATTCGATAGCACGTTGCTTTCGTTCTTCTGCGCTTACGTTCGGGTTGTACATCAGTGGAAGTTCTACATTTTCTACACTTGTAGTCTTCGGTAGAAGATTGTAGTTCTGGAAGATGAATCCAATCTTTCGGTTTCTAAGAATGGCGCGATCATTACGTGACATCTTTCGTACGCTTACTCCATCCAGATAGTATTCGCCACTGGATGGGGTATCGAGACAACCTAGCTGGTTCAGCAGGGTAGATTTACCTGATCCTGATTTACCCATGATGGTAACAAACTCACCTTCGTATATTTTAAAGCTTACACCTTTTAGGGCGTGGACAGTTTCCTCACCCACAAGAAAGTCGCGACGAACATTGTCGAGTTCTATCACAACTTTCTTTTCGCAGTTTGCTTGAATATTGTCGTTTGCCATACTCTTATTTTTTATTTTTTCTTTCCTCTAGGTCCAGGACCGCTAATCAAACCTTGACTTTGTTGAGGCTCCTCATTCTCTTCAGGGGTATTAACTATGATTTCAGTTACAATCTTCTGTCCCTTCTTCAAACCCTTGATAATTTCAGTATGTGTACCGTCGCTCTGACCGATGGTTACAGAATGAGCTGTAAGGGTATTGTTTGCAAGAGTCCAAACTTTGTTTTTTCCTTTGCAGTCAACAATCTTGATATTCTTTCCCACTGTTTCCTTGGTTGGTGTAAAGCGGAGTGCTTTGTTGGCAACGGCAAGAATACCAGCACGTTCTTGTGTAAAGATGGTAACATTTGCAGTCAGTCCTGGTTTTAACTTGAGATCTGCGTTGGGTGCAGAGATGACAACCTCGTAAGTGACTACATTGTTTGTTGTGGTAGCTTCCAGACGAACTTGTTTCACTGTTCCCTGGAATACATCGTCAGGATAAGCATCTACTGTAAAATTAACGCGGTCGCCTTCTTTTACACCGCCTATATCTGCCTCGTCAACATTTGCAATCACCTGCATGTTGGTCAGATCTTTAGCGATAGTAAAGAGCTCTGGTGTGTTGAAGCTTGCTGCTACGGTCTGTCCTTCCTCTACGCTTTTTGATATGACAGTTCCATCTATTGGCGATGTAATTGTAGCATAGCTCAGGTTGGTTTGGGCTTTCTGTACATTTTCCTTGGCCGAAGCTACTTGCTCTTTCGCCTGGCGATAGGTGAGAAGCGCATTTTCATAATCGTCAGCACTTACCAAACCTTTCTTATAGAGGGTCTGGTAGCGGCTCATGTTTGCACTCTGATAGTTCAAACTGCTTTGCGCACTTGCCAGGTTAGCTTTGGCAGTATTCAACTCGCTCATCAGGTTGGTTTTGTCGAGCTCAGCTATGACTTCACCTTTTTTTACCTGCGAATTGTAATCAACATAAAGTTTGTTTACAATACCACTCACCTGTGTACCAACCGTTACAGAAGTTACTGCTTCAATAGTACCGGTTGCAGTTACACTATTCTGCAATGTTTGTGTGGTTACAGCTTCCTGCTTGAAGTCTATTTGCTCTTCGTTTTTACTTCCAGAGAACAGCCATGCTGCCACAGCTACGATGATTACCACAATCATGGCAATCCAGATTTTGCTGATTCTAAGTTTTTTCATAAAAATGTATGTATACCTATTAATGATTTGCAATTTGTTTTCGGATGTTAATACCAATCTTTCTCTTTAGATTCTGCCGTTTTGGTAGAATTTCAACATGTTGATATTCAGAATGGTAAGATACTTTGCCTGAAGTTCGTTCTGCTTAGCCTTCAGAAGATTATCTTTGCCAGTTCTCAATTCTACGATATTCTTTAATCCCAGTTTAAACTGCTCACTTAACAGATCGTAGCTTGTTTGGGCACTCTCGCTGCTCACCTTGGCAGCCTTAAACTGGCTTTGGTTTGTATTAGCCTGCAACCAATAGTTTTCGATAGTAGAGTAGAGCTTAGTTTGCTCATTCTTTATATCGAGCAAGATGCTTTCACGCTGAATGAGTGCTTTATTGACAGAAGTCTTGGTCTGTCGGTTATCAAAGAGAGGAATACTGACACCGATTCCACCACCCAGGCTGAAGTTGGTTTTCATCTGACTGCCCCAACCGTTTTTGTTCATGGATGTGGTGCTGGTCGTAGCTCCTGCATTTGCGCTGATGGTTGGCAACTTTCCTGCCTTTGCAATCTTGATGTTCAGATCGTTCTGGTCGAGTTTGTTTTGGTAGCTCAAAAACTCAGGGCGATTCTGAAGCGCAGCTGTATAGACACTGTTCATTCCTGGGATAGAGGCCAGAGCCATCTGGTCAGTTGTGCTTGGAATAGCGATGTCGAAAGCTTCTTCACTGGTAATCTGCAGGAGTTCCTTCAGCTGTCGTTTGTAGTTCTTTACGTTGCTTTCAGCCTGCACGATGTTAAACTCATCTTGTGCTCTCTGTGCTGTAAGTTGTGCTAAGTCTGCTTGGCTCATCTTGCCAATTTTTACCATTTCCTTACCACGCTCTTCGTTTTGAACACTCGACTGATAACTTTCCTTGTTTACGTTGATAGCCTCTGTAGAGTAGAGTATCTGTACGTAAAGTTGAGCTATCTGTTCTTGCAGGTTGAGGGCTTGTGTTGTCGAATCGAGTTGTGCCGCTTCCTTTGCCAGCTTGTTCAGTTTCACCTGATTTCTGTTTTTGTTTCCGTTCCAAATCGTGTAATTGCCCATCACGCTATAGCTGCCATTGTAATATACCTTGTCGATGGAAGCTTTGCTGAAACCTTCTCCGCTGATTCCATCAGAAACCCAAGGCGTATAGTTTACACTTTGATTGGTGCTGGCAGAGAGCGATGGCAGAAGTGCTGACTTAGATTGCAGATAGTCCTCCTGAGCTGAAGCTTTTGTGAGTTGAGTCTTCTGCAGTTGAATGTTGTTAGCCAGTGCGTAACTGATACAATCCTGCAGTGACCATTGCTTAGCTTGTACAGCGATAGGAGCCGACATGATGAACAACGCTACCGCCATGTTTTTAAAACTTGCGTTCATACTCTTTTTACTTTTTGTTTTCATCTTTACAGATCTCTTTGCATCTGTTCTGATTAAATGTGGATTAATGTTCTTACTTTCCATAATTGCAAATCTTAATAGGATACATCATTTTTAGCTTTGACGTAAGCTTTGCCTATAAAGTTGCAACTGATATGTGTTTTTGATTAAAAACGTGATGATAGGTTTAATATTCTCATTTATCTTTAACAATCCTTTTCATAGTGAAAGATTTCTTTTGCTTTTACACATTAATTTATTTATATTTCTCAAAAAAATGTTTCTTCTTTCGTTATCTTCGCTGAAATTGTGTAACTTTGCAGAAAAATTTTAAGAAAGGAATAAAATAAATGCCGTTAAGATTACCAGATAAGCTTCCAGCTATCGAACTGCTGAAGCATGAGAATATATTCGTGATGGACGAAAGTCGTGCGCATAAACAGGAGATTCGTCCGTTGAAAATCTGTGTGCTCAATTTGATGCCCCTCAAGATTACGACAGAGACAGATCTCGTTCGTCTTCTGTCGAATACTCCTCTTCAGTTAGAGGTTTATTTTATGAAGTTGAAAAGTCACACGCCAAAGAATACTCCAATAGAGCACATGATGATGTTCTACAAGGATTTTCAGGAACTTTCCAAACAGAAGTTTGATGGAATGATTGTTACCGGTGCTCCTATCGAAACGATGGCTTATGAGGAGGTAGAATATTGGCCTGAAATCAAAGAGATTTTTGATTGGGCCCGTACCCATGTTACTTCAACACTCTATATCTGCTGGGGTGCCCAGGCTGGTCTTTATCATTTCTATGGTGTTCCTAAGTATCCTTTAGAGAAGAAGATGTTTGGTATTTTTAAGCAGAAGCCTCTCGATTTGTCTCAGCCAATCTTCCGCGGTTTCGATGATATCTTTAATATGCCTCATAGTCGCCATACGGAGGTAAGACGTGAGGATATTGAAAAAGTGCCAGGACTTGACATCATTGCCGAATCGCCTGAAAGCGGTGTCAGCATTGTGATGGCCAGAAACGGCCGCGAATTCTTTGTGACGGGTCATCTTGAGTATGCGCCAAACACGCTGGATAAGGAATATAAGCGTGATATGGGCAAGCGTGATGATGTAGAACTGCCAAAAAATTATTATTATCATGACGATCCGAACGAAGAACCTCTGGTGACATGGCGTGCTCATGCCAACCTTTTCTATAGTAATTGGATCAACTATTATGTTTATCAGGAGACTCCTTACAATATTGACGAAATCAGTTAATTTGAAGGAGTCGGTTGATTTCGAGATAGATTTCTTATGCAAACATTAGAATTATTGGCGCCTGCCAAGAACTTGGAATGTGGTATTGCTGCCATTGATCATGGTGCAGATGCCGTATATATTGGTGCACCTCGTTTTGGTGCACGAGCAGCAGCAGGCAATTCGCTGGAAGATATCAGACTGTTGTGTGATTATGCTCATCAGTTTGGAGCAAAGGTTCATGTTACAGTGAATACTATCATCTATCAGGATGAGATGTTGGATACGCTTAAGATGATCCAGCAACTTGATGAGATTGGTGTTGATGCACTTTTGCTGCAGGATATGGGTGTGCTTACTGAGGTGAGGGCGCAGAATTTGTGGAGTAGAGAATTGCATTCCAGTACCCAGTGTGATGTAAGAACTCCAGAAAAGGCGTATTGGCTTACCACGTTAGGTTTCAAACGTGTTGTTCTGGCTCGTGAGCTTTCGCTCGATGAAATCAAGGCAATCCATCAGGCAATTCCTGATAGAGAAATAGAGGTCTTTGTACATGGAGCGCTCTGCGTAAGCTATTCGGGTGTATGTTATGCTTCTGAGAAGTGTTTCGGGCGCTCTGCCAATCGTGGAGAATGTGCACAGTTCTGTCGTATGAAGTTTGATCTGCTCGATTCCAATGGTCAGGAGATTGAACATCAGCGTTATCTGTTGTCTCTCAAGGATCTTTGTCAGCTTGATCATCTTAAGGATCTTGCTGATGCTGGAGCTACTTCGTTCAAGATAGAAGGAAGATTAAAAGATATCAACTACGTCAAGAATGTGGTGGCTGCCTATAGCAGTCAACTCGATGCAATCGTAAAAGCTGAACCGCGTAAGTATCGCCGTGCTTCGGTGGGACATGTTCAATATAATTTTACACCTAATCTGAAGAAGACTTTCAATCGTGGCTTTACCCATTATTTCCTGAATGGGCGACAGCCGGATATTGCTTCTTTCGATACACCGAAAGCTATCGGCGAGTTTGTGGGCAAGGTTAAGGAGATACGTGGCAACATTTCTTTCAACGTAGCCACAGTAGCCAGCTTTAAAAATGGCGATGGACTGTGTTTTATCAATGATGACCGTGAGTTGGAAGGCTTTCGTGTGAACAGAGTAGAGGGAAATCGCCTCTATCCGTTTGGAATGCCTGAACATTTGCGTCCGGGCATGGCTCTTTATCGTAATAACGATCGGGCTTTCGAGGCTTTGCTGGCTCGTAAGTCTGCTGAACGTAAAATCTATATTGTCATAGCAATGGAGCCTGTGATGGGTAATGAGTTCAGGGAAGAGCCACAGGGGGTAAAGGTTGTTGTCAACATCATGAAGACGAAAGAGGTTGATGGTGGCTTGATTTATCAGGTGGCTGAGGTGTTTAAAGAGTTGAAACTCGAAAAGGCGAAACGCCCGCAGGGCGAAAATATAAAGGCTCAGATGAGCAAACTGGGCGATACGATTTACGAAGCTTACCAGGTAGAACTTCTGAAGGGAATGGAGACATACTTCGTTCCGAACAGTATTCTCACTGCTATCCGGCGTGAATTGATAGATGAACTGACCAAGGCAAATCAGAAACAGCTTGATAAGTCGTTGTGGGGTGGATGGGATAGAACCTTGTTCAACAATGGTTTTGGATTCAGTCAGCCCGGTGAGCACCGACTTACGAAAGAGGAATTTACTTGGCAGCCGGAATACGGAAAATGGGGATATCTCTATAATATAGCTAACTATGATGCAAGAGATTTTTATCAGATTCATGGTCTGTCGCCAGTAGTTCCGGCATTTGAGTTGGGTAAGAATATTCCTTCTGCATGGGATGCTAAGACCCAGGAAGAATATGATGAGAATATAGAAAAAGACAAGGCAAACCGAAGTATGCAACCTAAGTTTACCAACGAAATGGGAGAATCGCTCCTGATGCAGTGCCGCCATTGTATCCGCTATTCGTTGGGCTACTGTGTGAAGCGTGGAGGCAAGAAACCATCCTGGAGAGAGCCTCTCTTCCTTCAGTTGGGTGACGGTCGCCGCTTCCGTCTGGAGTTTGCGTGCAACGAATGTCAGATGAACTTATATAGTGAGAAATAAATGAAAAAGAAATGGACGATACAGATTCTTTGTATGCTGGGCATCCTCTTGATGTTCAGCAGTTGTTATCATCGCCGTGCTCATCACCAGATGCATGCAGCTATGGTAGAGTACAGTAATAAACAACTCGATTCCATTTCGTTTTCTACTACCCATCATTATACCAACAAATTCAATTTTCTGGTATTCAAGGATTCCCTGGAATTGATAGAGCAACAGCCTGAAGAATTTTTGAGTAATTTGCCTATCGACTCCTTCGCCGTCCGAAAGAACCGCCTGCTGGTGGTTACGGATATCCGTATGGTTCCTCAGGATTCTATAGATTCAGTTTGGGTGCAGTTGGCTACTGAAGATAATCAGTTTGGCTGGACCCGTGAGTCCCGTCTGTTGCCGAAGGTTGTTCCCGATGATCCTATTTCGGAGTTCATTATGACCTTCAGCAATACTCACTTGCTCATCTTCATGGTTATCATTATTCTCATAGCCGTAGCCTATACAGTTCGTAAGATTTTCCATAGCAATGGTAAACTGGTTCATTTTAATGATATTGATTCACCATATCCTACAGCCTTGGTGCTTATTGTTTCGATATCAGCAACCTTCTATGCAACCATTCAGCTGTTTTTGCCAGAAGTATGGCGTCATTTTTATTTTCATCCTACGCTCAATCCTTTTGCCGTACCGCCTATATTGGGCTTTTTCCTGGCTACAGTCTGGGCGATACTAATAGTAGGATTGGCTTGTGTTGATGAGGTGAAACACCGTTTGCCTGCAGGTGATGCAGTTCTGTATCTTGGTGGTTTAGTGGGTGTTTGCGCCATTGATTACATCATTTTCAGTGTTACTACCTTATATTATATAGGTTATTTGTTGCTCGTAGCCTATATATGGTTTGCCATACGGGTTTATCTGTTTCCTCATAAATAAGGATAGGGGGTGCAGGAAAAAATATGTACCTTTGCACCCGTTATGAAAAGAATAGTATTTTATAGTAAAAAGAGCGTATGCATTGGTTTGGCAGCAGTAGCGTTGCAGGCTTATGCAGTGGATAATGAAAGGGCTATTTGCTCTGACCTGTCATTGGGTACGAGTGAAAAGTTAGCAGACGCTAACGGCTTGCTGGCTGATAGCAGCCGAGTTTATGATATTGATGAAGTTGTGGTTGTTTCGCAGCCTAAGGAGAATTTCCGTCTTCGTCAGCAGGCTCTCAGCAGCACTTCCTTTGGTTCTTATCAGATGCAGCGATTGGGTTCTCGCGATTTGCGCGAACTTTCCTGCTATGTTCCTAACTTCGTAATGCCTAACTATGGCTCGCGTTTTACCAACGCCATGTATGTGCGCGGCATTGGAAGCCGTATCAACAGTCCGGCTGTAGGAATTTATCTTGACGGAATTCCAGTGTTGAGCAAGGCTGCTTTCAATCTTCACCATTATCAGACCAGCCGTATAGATATTCTCCGTGGTCCACAGGGAACACTCTATGGTCAGAATTCTGAAGGTGGTTTGGTGCGCATCTATTCCCGCGATGCTTATGATAGCAAGGGCACCTACGTTAATTTGGGATTGGGCTCTCATTTCTATCGTAATGTAGAAGCGGCTCATTATATGAAGCTTTCACCTCGTATCGCATTAGGGGTAGCTGCTTTTTATGATGGACAGAAGGGATTCTTCCATCGTGCAGGAACCAGCGATTATGCCGACAATTATGATGAGGCTGGCGGTAAGTTTAATCTTAAGTTCCGTTTTGATAGAGGATGGAGCATGGATTTGCTGGCCAATTACCAATTTGTTTATCAGCATGCATTTCCTTATGGTCAGTTGGATTTAAACAGTGGCAAGGCAGCATTGCCAAATACAACATTCCCTGGGCTTTATCACCGCAACATGCTGCTTTCGGGTGTCAATCTTCGTCATGAAGGAGCGAAATGGGATTTTGCTTCTACTACCAGCTATCAGTTCCTGGATGACAATATGAAGATGGATCAGGATTATCTTCCTGGAGATTATTTGAGCTTGCAGCAAGACCAGTTGCAGAATTCTATCACTCAGGAGTTTACATTTAAGAGTCGTCAGCCTTTCTTCGGCTTCTGGCATCTTACACAGGGTGCATTCTTCTCCCATGTGTGGTTGAAGACAAATGGTCCTGTAAAATTCGGTTCAGAATTGACGAATCCTATCAGTAACGTTATCCAGCAGCAGATGTATTCCGCCATCCATACTTCGATGGTGAAGAAGATGATGGGTAAGGGAATGCCAGAAGCTGCGGCTAATGCGATGGCTACGGTCGCGATAGAGAAGGCGGGCGGCATCAGCATGGCGGCGAGCATGGGAGCTCCGGGGTTGTTCCATACTCCTCAGAGCAATTTGGGTCTCTATCACGAGAGTACGTTTGATCTTTCTTCCCGTCTGAAAGCAACGCTTGGCTTGCGTTACGATTTCATGCATACAAGTATTCATTACGATACTTATGCTTATATGGCGATGACAGCTAATGTGATGGGCAAGGAGGCCACTTATACTTTGCGTTCAATGCTCGACCGCAAAACGAGTGATGATTACAACCAGCTCCTGCCAAAATTTGGATTAAGTTACAAGCTTGATGAGCAGGGGAGCAATGTCTATGCTACGGTGAGCAAGGGCTATCGTGCAGGCGGTTATAATATCCAGATGTTCAGTGATATCTTGCAGACCGAACTGAATGCTCACCGTCAGGATGCGATGGGAGGCAATTATGACGTTTCTCATACCGATAAGGATTATGATAGAGTGAACCAGACTATTGCCTTTAAACCGGAAACCTCATGGAATTATGAGGTAGGAACGCATCTCAATCTTTTTGATCATCGTCTTCATTTCGATTTGAGTGCCTTCTATATGCAGGTTCGCAATCAGCAACTCTCTGTGATGGCAGGAACCTATGGCTTTGGCCGAATGATGGTTAATGCAGGTAAGAGTCACAGTTGTGGTATTGAAGCCGCGCTCAAGGGCCAGGCTTTCGACGGTGCTTTTGATTGGGGTGTAAACTATGGTTTTACACGCGCCGTATTTGATGAATATACTGATGGCGAGGGTGATAAGGCTGTGAATTATAAGGACAAGAAGGTTCCTTATGTTCCTCAGCATACGATAGCAGCCATGGCTGACTATCATTTAGGACAGTTTACCTTCGGATTGAACATGAATGCGCAGGGCAAGACTTATTGGGATAATGCCAATACCTACAGCCAGAAGATGTATTTCGTGATGGGTGCGCATTGTGATATTGATTTCAGCAAGATGAGCATCAGTATCTGGGGTAGGAACCTCACAGATACTAATTACAATACCTTTGCTGTTGATAATGCAGCAACAGGAAAGAAACTGTATTTTGCCCAGCGTGGCAATCCTTTCCAATGTGGTGTTGATCTGAAATTCCACTTTTAGGATTAAATAGAAAAGGAGTTCCGGCATTCTGAAATGCTAGAACTCCTTTTTATTTTTTTTTATCTGATTTATTTTAATTCTCCATATCCTACCAGCCGGTCGGTGCGGTCGCTCTGAGCCCGATAGTAAACCAGTACATTGTATTTGTTCTGGGTCTGGTAGAAATTTCCTTCTGATGGGAGCAGCCTGATGCTTCCGTCCTCCATTTTCATGAGATACTGATAACTGTAATAACCTTGCTTCATGAAGATACGTGCGTGATAGGTTTTCGTCATTTCATCATATTCCATCCGGTATTCGGGGAGGAAACGGCCGTAGGTCCAATCTGCGTTCAGATAAACATCGCCTGGCAGTTTTGGAGCTTTCAGGGTAAAGTGAATCTGTGCATATTCGCAGGTGTTGTTGTTTTCTACGTTGTCGCTGTTGCGGATATAAAACGAACCTTTGGCTGCTTCATCGTAAACGTAATTGTGGCGAGGGCTGTCAGTCATTACTTTAACCTGATAGTCGCTTCCATCCCAATCTATAGCGTCTATTCCCATGGTTGGATGATCGGTGTCCAGAAACTCAAACTTTCTGTATTCGTTGCCCGCATCGAAAATCAGAGCTCTTACATGCTGCCAACTCATTTTCCCCGCACTTAGGTAGTCGGGTTTAGGGTTGATGACAGCATTGTCCCATCTTCCGTTCTGAAGCACTACGATGTTCAGCTGGTTGGGATGAGTGATTCTCAGCTGGCTGTGATCCAGTTCCATTTTCAGTTGCTGGTGGTCCTTCTGGATATCTATATCTGTTGTTGAAGTAGCTTCTAACTTCAGTTTAACCAATGGCTGAGGCTCCGTAATCATCCAGCAGGCTGTAAACATTTTACCTTCTTCCTCGTTTTCCGCATTGTCGTCATAAACCGTCAGTCTGTAGTTGCCGCTCATGGTAAGTTGGCAGTCGGCATTGGGAATTGCCAGATGATAATGGGTATAAGGATGATTGGTGTTGATGGATTGCTCTACATCTTCAATAATCTGGTTGCCGTTGAATCCTCTCATATAGTCGCTTTCAAAGAGCGAAGAAGATACGTTCCAGTTTGCATCACAATGTTCAATCTTGTATCTGTATCGGTGATAATCGTGCGTCATGTCGTCAAAATCGATATGGATAGGTTCTCCGCCCAGTGACGAGACTGGGAGCGATAGCCAGTTGGTTCCGCCGACCACCTGTAGGGTTCTGATGCGCTGATTGAGTATTTCGTGCTGCTGCGCCCATGCAGGATGGGTAAACAGAAAAAGAAGGGAGATGATAGTGTATAATTGTTTCATATGGCTTCGTACGTATATATAAAAAAATAACTTGCAGTAGCCTTTTGATAAAGAACTAAATGCAAGCTTAAACAATCTAAATTAATACATGAAAACACTTTCGTAGTCGATAGGGGAATCGAACCCCTATGCCAAGATTGAGAATCTTGTATCCTAACCATTAGATGAATCGACCATTCAAAAAAATCTCTATTGGTCTCCCGACTTATAGAGACTTATTAATCTAATACCATGAAAAACACATGTAGTCGATAGGGGAATCGAACCCCTATGCCAAGATTGAGAATCTTGTATCCTAACCATTAGATGAATCGACCAACGGTACATTTTTCGGACGATAGCTTGCGGAAGGTGGGGGATTCGAACCCCCGGTACGGTAACCCGCACGGCAGTTTAGCAAACTGCTGGTTTCAGCCACTCACCCAACCTTCCAGTCGGATTCTTAACCGAATCAACCAAGCATCGTTCTCAAATGCGAGTGCAAAGGTACTACATTTTTCTGATTCCACCAAATCTTTTTGCAACTTTTTTTCGATAAAAATGCATTTTCTTTGTAACTCCCACATTATCAGGGGATGTTTTCTTCAATATTTTTTATAGTCATCTGCTTATAAAACAAATAGAGGCGGACTTCTTTCTCAGAAATCCGCCTCTTGTAAAAGAAAGGGTCGCTCGATGATGTGATGAAACTCCGAATGTATAAACATTTGAGAGTTCTCCGCCTTTGTAATCCACCGGCTTTTCAGCTTACCTGCCTAGCAGTTTATGTGGCCCGCCATGAGCAAGAGAATGTCCTCTCGGTTTCAATAGTGTAATTTGATGAGTATCCCGATCGAACCGAAACGACCCTTATTCCTTCTAGCACCCATGCATCATCACGATGCAACGGTGCAAAACATCTTAGTCATTATTTGATAATGCAAAGATAATGCAATATTTTGAAACTACCAAATGTTTTAGCTGTTTTCTTCGAATATTTTTTCGAAATATTTTCTCAGTTCCGTTTTGTCCTCTATAATATTGCGCAGTTCGTTGAGCGCTTTCTCATTAGGGGAGTTGGGAATCCATAACCTGATGTATCCGTTTCGTGAATATTTTTCGTCCATGTGCTGGCTGAACCGCTCCCATTGCTGCTCCTTGTCATATTCTGGATTGTTTTCTTTGCCATACTGTATGGCGCGTAGAAATATCTCGTGAACATCAATGTCGCGATCGGCTTCTGCCACAATCTTGCCATAGATGCTGCGAGGTTGACGGCTGGATGAAGCCCGATGGTCCTCAACGGCTTCTTTCATGATTTTAATCTGCTCCGGACCGAACCAGCGCTTCAGTCTTGCGTCTGCCTGCAGAATCTTGCCGCTGGTGATGTGGTGAATGGCACGTGGACCGCTCATACCCAGGTCGTGGTAAGCAGCTATCACATAAACCATATCAATGTCGGCTCCGGTTACCGGAACCAGTTTTAGAGAGTTTCTGATGACTCGGGTAACATGTCTGAGCCCATGACTTTCGCCAAAGGCATTATATTTGGGGAGAATCTGTTTCTCCACAAAGTCCATGATTTCGAGATTTACCTGTTGCTTCATAGATATTCCTCCACTTTGTTTATATAATAAGGTACGCGCGTACATTATTATTAAGATGTTATTGTTCAATTCGCCATTCCGATAATGATCAGGGATGATACAATGCCGAAACAGAAGATGTTCAGAGCTGTTTTGCCCAGAATTCTGTTCAGTTCTCTGCCTTCGCCTATCTGTTTCATCTCCATATAGGTTCTGTTGTGCAGAATGATATAGAGTGCTGCAAGCGGCAGGAACATGCTGCTGGCTTCATGCTGAAATACTTCGTAGATGGTGACACCTATTATGGTAATGATGCCCAGATTGCCCAATGCGCAGTATAACCGCTCGGCATTCTTCTTTCCTATGTGAACCACAAGAGTCTTCTTGCCGGCTCTCAGATCGTTGTCATGATCACGGTAATTGTTCAGAATGAGCAGCGTATCAACTACCAGTCCGCAGGCTACAGATACGAGAACCGTTTCCAGGCTTACTCCCTGTATGGTTTCGGGCATTACGAGATAGTATGTGCAGCATACGGGTACAATGCCGAAGAAGAGCAGCACCAGCATATCGCCCATGCCCAGATAGCTGAGACAGGTAGTATAGAGGAAACAGAAGACTACGCAACAGATGCCTACGATGACCATTTCCCAACCACCGAAGAGAATCAGCGGAAGTCCTATGGCGCAACCCAGAAGGGTAGTGAGGATGATTCCCCATTTCATGGCTCCCAATGTTATCCAGCCTTCAGCGCAGGCTCGTTTCGGTCCCAGTCGGGTTTCATCGTCATTACCATGTTTGAAGTCGAAATAATCATTCACCAGATTGCTGTCTATCTGCATTACCCATGCAAAGAGCAGGCAGAGTAGGGCTGGCAATGTCTGTATCTGATGAGCGTCTTTATAAGCCAGCGCAATACCCAATAAAACAGGAACAGCCGCCGCCGTCAGAGTCTTCGGGCGAGCGGCTAGATACCATGCTTTTATAGAATTTGTTTCTATCATATTCTAAAAAGATTAAAATTGAATCTTCTGAAATCCTTAAAGGAATCAGGAAGATTAATTGAAGAAGTTCCAACTTACTCCAATACGGAACACTCGCTCGTTCATAGGATAATGAGGCGCGAAGAAGTAGTTCTTGTCCCCCTGTCCTGCATTGATGTGGCTCATCATTACGAAGAAACGGGTGTGCTTGATGTGAACGTTGGCGTAAACATTGACGATAGGATAGTTGCCTATCTTTACGTTGTTCTCGCCGTTGCCCTGTACCGTATACTGTCCCATGTAAGGTGAATAGTCTGGAGCTTCATAGCTTGTAAAGTAGCGCATGTCTGCACCCAGGTCTATATTCAATACCTTTACAACCTTGAACTTGATGTAGAGGTTGGTGTAGGCATTGAAGGCTGGCACTGGCAGAACACTCTCCTTGCTCGAATGCTGGTAGGTAAACTGGTTTTCCCAGTTCAGAATGCCCAGTCTGAAGTTCTGTTCCAGTTGTGCTGTCAGCAGGTTGATTCCTCCGCTTTCCTGCATCGGTGTTACCATGACTCCTTTTCGCAAACCTTCTTCTGTAATGTCATAGCTCTGCGAGAAGTAGGTGTAGTTCTTGATTTCATCTACAGCCACTCTCAGCTTGGTGCGTGTCTTAGGGAAGGAGAGCGTACCCATGATGCGGGTATGGATGGTCTTGTCGAGATCATTCTCCCACCACAGATGGCGGGCGTGATAGTTGCGGTAATAGAACGATGGGGTTTCTCTATGGAAGAAAGCATCGCCTCTTACCTGAAGCGTGTCGCCCAGGAATGGGATGTTCACGTCTACATTACCATCTATGGCAAGGGTTCCGGCGTCAACACCCGTCAGTCCTATTTCTGCTACGGCATTGTAGTGGAGTGTCTTGCCTTCCTGCTTGCTCAGCTGTCCGCCTACGCTCAGCACATGCTCGTTGTATTTTTCGAAACCGCCTTCCATGGTTGGCAGTTCATAGTGACGGAGGTCGTAGCTGGCGAAAGCCTTCAAGCCTGCCTTTGCCCATTTATTAAAACCTTCAAGCATGGCAATGGCGAAGGTATTCTTCATGTGCCAGTGCTTGGTCTGGTCGTAGATGGAGTCGCCGGTCAGCCTGCCTGCATCGTAATATTCTTGCAGATAATAGTCGGCTGGGGTCTGATAAGCTTCGTAAATACGGCGATAGTTGTCAAACTTTACCGTGTGGATGAAGCTCGTTACCGGAACATATTCGCTCTTGTAGAAAAGCGAGTCTTCGGCATTTTTCTTCTGGACGGCCAGCAGACTGTCGGCAGCAGCTTTTCCGTTTATTGCGATTCGGGTACTGTCGTTCCTGATTTCCTTTGCGGCAGAGTCTTTAGCCGGTTCATCGCCTGCAATCTTGGCTCCGTCAGGACGGCCGGTGAATTTAGCTCCCTGCTGTTTGTCGTAGGCTTTCTCATCAAATTTCTTGCCTTGTTCCTTGGCTTTCTTTCTGGCTTCTTCCTTCGCTTCCTCTTCAGCATTTTCCTTTTTCGAAGCCATGGCAAATTTCTTTGCCTTGATTTCTTCTTCGGTCATCTTTACCTTGCGGCTGAAACCTACGTTGTAGCGGTGGGTAAAGAAGATGTGCTGGTTGTCCAGTCGGTTCCAGTTCTGTTCCAGAACGGTAGGAATTTCATTGGTGGCAAACGATTCGGTGTAGATTTCCGGATGTTTGATGTAATCATCGTTGGTAATACCGCCGTTCTCGGTCATCTTCTCATGATTGGTACTGAAGAGGAAGTGTGCCTGATAGCGGTCGCCCAGGTAAGAAGCCCACATGGTGTATTTAAAGTGGCTGGTACTCTGGGCGTTATAATATCCTCTGCCATACTTGTAGTCGAATCTGAAACCGGCGCCTAGCCTTTTGTTGGCATTTACTGCAAACATGGCCTTGAAGTCGTCTTCTCCAGTCACCTTGTCGCCGCAGCTGTTCAGCGTTATGTTCGTGATAGGTGAGTAGGTGTTGGTGAAGTGGAAGTCGCTTACCGGATTTACGATATAATCGTAGGGCTCTGTAAAGATGAAGTTGCCCTGCGTGTTGCGGCGGTCGATGAAGATTCGGTTCAGTCGGGCAGTACCCATGTTTCCGAGGGTATTGTATTCGCCTCTCAGTCCTTCCGTGAAGGTTGAGTTCATGTACATGTGCTGCAAGGTGTCTACTACGGCAGCCTTTGTGTCGCCGAAGCGTTCGTCTACGGTCCATACTCTGATGCCTTTCGGAATCTCCTTGTCTGAGCCCAGTGAATCGGTGTTCACCTTGCGGTTGGTTTGAGGACGGAACTGCGAATCTTCGTTATAGTTAAAATCGTTTTGTGCCGCAACCGGGAGGGTTGCAGCACAAAATAGGAGTGATGAGAATATAATTTTCTTCTTCTTCATTATTTCTTAAATAGTCGGATACATACTTCGGCAATCTTGAGCACTACACCCACAATGAGTACGATGTAGGCGATATTGCGGCTTTCTTCCAGCTGGGTCCAGAGTATTACCCCCACGATGGCGAGCAGCATGAAGGCGATGTTGAGATAGTTGCGCACCTTCAGCATGTTGTTCTGGTCGCTGTAGGCCAATGGGCGAAGCCGGCGGTGCTGAGGTCTTACGGCGTAGCTGGTAGGCTGCTTCTGTTCAGTCTGTTCTGCGCCCTGCTCAGCTGTAGGCTGGGCTGTAGCGTTTGCAGGCTGCTGTGCCTCGTTCTGTTGTATCTTGTTGTCTGTATTCTGATTATTCATTTTTCTTCAACTTATTGTTTTACTAATGCAGCTAACTCTGCGAATATCTGGTCCTTGCGGTCGATGGTGCATCTGCGGAACTTTCCGAAGATCTTAGCCAGGTCGTTCTGCTTCTTGTTGAGCGCAATCTTGTCGCTGATTACCTCTTCTGCAGGTTCCTTGAAACCGGTGCTTCTTCCTTCCTCGTAGTTGTAGATGATGCGGCCGAGCGAGAGATTCAGATGATTGTCTGAAATCCTGGCTATCAGCTGGTATTTGAATTCCGTGCGGTCGAGCGAGATGAATGACTGGCTGAAGACGAGCCATTCGTCCATCGTATTGGCGATGACGTGTTCAGCATCGTTTACTAGTGCTACCCGGCTTGCTATGTTCTGGTCGTTCTGTGTCAGTTCACTCATGTATTTTAATACGATGTCGTAAATCTGCTTGGCAGTTTTCCCGTTAGCATCCGTATCGAGTGTGAATTCTATCTTGTTTTCATCATTATATGTGATGGCGCCTGCCAGATATTTCATGTCCACTTTGGCTGTTGTGCCATTTGCCAGCTTGTTGGCAGGCTTGGCAGCCTCCTTTGGCTTAGCGGCTACGGTAACAGGAACCGCCCATCCCGTGGTTGATGTGGTTGGCTCCTTTACAACAACTGGTTCTGGCTCAGTAGCATGGGCCTTCTTTGCTTCCGCCTTGGCGCTTGCAGCGTTGATGCTGTCGGCCTGAGCCTTCAGTTTGGCAGCCTGTGCTTTAATCTTAGCCACTTCCAGTGCCTTCTTGGCAGCTTCCAATTGTTTCTGTGCCTGTTCCAACTGCTGCTGTTCTTCTGTCAGCACAGTTTGGGCCTGTGCAGTCATCAGCGGGAGGAGCATAAATATGGGGATGATGATTTTTTTCATGTCGAGTTGTTTTTATGAAACTATAAAATGACGGTTCCTGTAGGGGAACTTAGCGGAAGATGAGGGATTCAAACCCCCGATACCCAGAAGAGGGTATACCGGATTTCGAGTCCAGCGCATTCGGTCACTCTGCCAATCTTCCTTTTTATTTTATCAGATGCAAAAGTAATACATTTTTTGCATCTGACAAAATATTGCTGTTATTTTTTAACTATATTAACCCCGCTTTATAGGATTTTATACTATAGTTTTTACTGTTGCTGCAGGAATCTGTCGGCCTCGATGGCAGCCTTGGCTCCCGAGCCTGCGGCAACAACACCCTGGCGGTAGATAGGGTCGGCCACATCGCCTGCTGCGAAAACACCCGGAATGTTGGTGGTGGCAGTACCTGGCACTACTTTGATGAAGCCCTGCTCGTCGAGATCTATCTGACCCTTGAAGAGGTCGGTGTTAGGCTTATGTCCGATAGCCAGGAAGAATCCGTCGATGCTGATGTCAAACTTCTCTTCGTTGGCTTCGCCCTTGTGGCGCACGAGATGAGCACCTTCTACACCATTATCGCCGAAGAGCCCCAGCGTATTGGTTTCGAACAGAATCTCGATGTTCTCCTTGTTCTTTACACGCTGCTGCATGATTTCTGAAGCACGGAGATAAGGCTTGCGCACAATCATGTAAACCTTCTTGGCAAGTCCGGATAGATACATAGCCTCTTCGCAGGCAGTATCGCCACCGCCCACTACGGCTACGGTGCGCTTGCGGTAGAAGAATCCGTCACAGGTAGCGCAGGCTGAAACGCCCTGTCCGCGATATTTCTCTTCATCGGCAAGACCCAGATATTTGGCAGATGCACCTGTGGCGATGATCACGGTTTCTGCCTCAATCTCGTTGTCGCGCTCATCTGTAAGATGAAATGGGCGTGAGCTGAAATCTGCCTTCACGATGCTTCCGTCTCTCATTTCGGCTCCGAATCGGGCTGCCTGTTCCTTCATGTCCATCATCATCTGTGTTCCGTCTACGCCGTTAGGATAGCCCGGAAAGTTTTCTACCTCTGTGGTGATGGTGAGCTGTCCGCCCGGCTGCATACCTGAATAGAGTACTGGCTGCAGGTTGGCTCTGCCGGCATAAATGGCAGCCGTATATCCTGCAGGACCGCTACCTATAATTAATGTCTTTATCTTTTCCATTTTTTATCTTATAGTTATATTTTTGTTTCCGATGGCTCGAAATGAGCCATTTCCTTTGCAAAGGTACATCAAAACAATGAGAAATCAAAATAAAAATACATTATTTTTCTTTTCTTGCATAAATTATTGCTTTCGTTTGAAGAATTATTGTTATCTTTGCACCCGAAAATAAGATGCTCCGGAAAGAACATCAATTAGAAGAAACGAAAAATATTTACTTGATATATGAATCAGATTAAGAAGATTGTACTGACGGGTGGACCTTGTGCGGGCAAGACTACCGCTATGGTTAAGGTGATTGAACATTTCTCCAGTCTCGGCTATAAGGTCTTTACCATTCCCGAGGTTCCAACCATGTTCACCCAGGCGGGCATGAATTATCTCACCTCCAACAAGGATTTTTTCTTCGAGGGCGAGAAGGCTACTTTTCAGACTCAGATTAACCTGGAAGACAGTTTCCAGCGCATGGCTGAAACATTGCAGCAGCCGGTCATCATCGTCTGCGATCGTGGTACGATGGATATTTCAACCTATCTCACTCCCGATTTCTGGCACCGCATCATCTCTGAAGAGGGTTATACAGATGCCCAGCTTCGCGACCGCTATGATGCTGTGCTGCATCTGGTGAGTGCTGCTGATGGTGCCGAGCAGTTTTATACTACAGCCAACAATGCGCAGCGCCTGGAGAAGGCCGATGAAGAAGGACTGAAGATAGCGCGCGAGTTGGACAAGAAGATTGTTTCTGCATGGAAGGGTCATCCTCATCTCAGGGTAATCAATAACCATGAAGATTTCAACAACAAGCTGAACCGTGTGCTCAAGGAGATAAGCAATGTGCTTGCCATTCCGCAGCCGATAGAGGAGGAGCGGAAATATATCGTGAAGCTGACGGGCGAGGTTCCTAATGCGATAGACAGCGATATTGTTCAGACTTATCTTACGGGTGAGCCAGGCAGCGAGATTCGTCTTCGCCGTCGCGGTTTCGAGGGAGGCAAGTATGTGTATGTTCACACCACCAAGAAGCGTATTTCAGACAATGAGCAGATAGAGACCGAGCGACAGATTAATGCCAATCTTTACGAGAGTATGCTTCAGCAGGCTGACCCTTACCGCCAGCGCATTCATAAGCATCGCAAGAGCTTTATCTGGAAGGGCCAGTATTTCGAACTCGACGAGTTTCTTGAGCCGGTTTCCGATCTGATGATTCTTGAAACCCGTGGCATTTCTGCCAACGAGAGTGTGAAGTTTCCTCCTTTCATCCAGGTGCTGGAGGATATTACGGGCAACAGCAAATATTATAATTATAACATAGCGCTGAAGCGGTAAATCAGCCGAAAATGTAAAAAGTTACGGAGATAATTCATATTCTCCGTAACTTTTTACAAAGTCATCTTATATGTTGTAATCTAAATATTTCTTTCTGCTTTTCTATTTCTTCCTTAAGTTGCTGTTCTGTAGGAAGATATGTAAGATATTTTGAAGCAAATAATTGCTTGCTGTCGTGCAAGATGGAAAATCTTGCGATATCCTGGCTGGTTTCCGAACAGAGTAGTATGCCGATGGTCGGATTGTCGCCTTCCGTGCGTTTCAGTTCATCATACATTCTTACATACATATCCATTTGTCCTACGTCCTGATGGGTGATCTTGGTCGTCTTCAGGTCGATCAGTACAAAACATTTCATCAGGTAATTGTAGAATACCAGGTCTATGTAGTAGTCCTGGGTATCGGTGATGATGTGCTGCTGTCGCTCTACGAAGGCATAGCCTTTGCCCATCTCCATCAGAAATTTCTGAAGATGGGTGATGATGGCACTCTCCAGTTCGCTTTCCGAGAAGCTCATGTCTCGGGATAAGCCCAAGAATTCTGTCACCATTGGCGACTTGATGAACATGGCAGGTGAGTCTGCGTATCCTTTTGTAAGGGTTTTCATCTCGTTCTCTACCTCATCTTTGTGCTCATTGCTGGTTTGCAGGAGTCGATAATAGTATTGTGAGGCAACATTGCGGTCGAGGGTTCTTGTGCTCCACATTTGCTCTGACGATTCCTTTAAATACCATAGACGAGCTTCTGCATCTGTAACTCTTAGAATACTCTTTAGATGAGTCCAAGTAAGATTTTGCACGCGCGCGTGCAAAATCTCCCAATCAGGAAAATATTGGTATAATTGCTTGAAATAGGCAAGGTTACGAACACCATAGCCGGAGCCGAACTCAGTCGTCAACTGCTGAGATATGGACTTGATGAGCTGTATTCCATAATCAGCACGCTGCTTGCCAAGCTGCTCTTCTTCAACAATACGTTTGCCGATTTCCCAGTTTGAGCGTATCAGGGTTTCGTTGATAGATTGATACGCCCTGAACCAACGGTCACCGGCCGAAGGGAATTGAAAATCGCTGGCCGAAGGGTAAAGCAAAGGTAAAGGGCAGAGAGGGTGTGTCATAAGGACTTATGACACACCCTTTTTCCTTTATGCCCCCGGCTCGCCCAGGTATTCGAAAATGGTGGATACCTGGCGGGGAGGGAAATACTGGCTATGCTCCTGGTAGCCTAAACGTTGCAGCTCGTTCCAGAGGGGCTCACAACGCTTAATCCAAGCCTTCTTCTCGCTCACATCATAATTGCATTGCAGCCGGAGTTTCAGTTTGCTCCGCTGTCCTCTCAGTTCGCTGCTCACTTCTGCACCCTCCGCAGTTTCGCCAGAAGTGCGACGGTCGTGCAGGGTAAAGGTGATGTGTTCGGGCAGGTGATGCTTCTCTTTTTTACCCTCCTCCAGAAAGAAAGGCTTATTTGCCCTGGTAGTCATTGAGCACTCAAATGAGGTCAACGAACGATGCACTTCCGTTTACCAACTGAAGCGGCTGCGTCGGGTTACAGATATGGCTGCGTCGGGTTAAGGATTCGACTGTATCGGGTTAAGGATTCGATTGCGTTGGGTTACGCAGACGGCTGCATCGGGTTAAGGATATGGCTGAACTGGGTTACGCAGACGGCTGTACTCGCTGATTGAGCCACTTGAGTAGTCTGATTGAGCCACTTGAGTAGTCTGATTGAACCACTTGAGTAAGCTGATTGAGCCACTTGAATATTCTGCAGCATATTCCGATTTTATTTAACAAGTTAGGGCGCATCCAATCCGGATGCGCCCTTTTTCTTTGTCGTCATATTTCTTTCATTCAACACTCAACATTAAACATTCACCATTAAACTATCCCAATACAACATTGGCAGGAACGCCGAGGTTGTGGTATATGTTTCTTGCAACATCAAAATTAATTGCACGACGTCCATGGAGAATATCACTTAATGCGGTTGTTGACACGCCTATAGCTTTTGCAGCCTCCTTTTGCTTGTAGCCTTTTTGGCGAAAAGCAACTTTGATGGCAGCAATGAGTGAAGGCTTAACTCGCCATGGATGGGGATCAACTTCGCATTCCCAATCGTAAGCAGCTTCGCTGAGGACCTTTAATTCTTCCTTTTCTACTTCGCTGAGAAAGTCCATGCCGCCCAATTGGGTGCCCTTTGCAAGCAGAGCCTCCATTCGCTCTTCAATTTCATTATATGTTTTTTCGTCTTTAATAGTCATAGTTATATATTTTTGATATCCTTAATCTTGTCATATTCAGCATGAGTTCCAACAAATCTAATATGTAGAAATCCTTGAAAGAACACAACGATAGTTACAAGCCTAAATTTATTGCCTGATATGTTGAAGACATATCTGTCATTCCCGACATAATCTGCCGAAGGAAATGCTTGCTTTAATTCTGCATGGCTTTTCCATTCTGTCTTTTCAACAAACTCTGCCCAGCGCATGAGCGGATCTGCTGCATCTGGATGTTTCCTTGCAAAATCTTTCAGCAATTTGAACTTTAATATCTTCATAATCGTTTATTTTTGCTGCAAAAATAGCGAAAAGTTCTCGATACAGAGAACTTTTCGCAAGAAAAGAAATAAATGTTTGCAATATTTAACTTATATGTACAGAAATCTCTTGCGGGTTTGAAAATAAAACCGTAACTTTGCGCTATAGAATTTTAAAACAGATGGTTATGAAGTACTTAGATCCTAAGGCAGACCTTACGTTCAAGAAGATATTCGGCAATCATCCTAAAAGACTGATCAGTTTTCTGGTATGGATGAAGCGTCTATCATGGATATGACGGGGCTGACGGCAGAGGAAATCAAATAAAATAACTTGATTACGCAAAATCAAGGTAATATCTTTGATTTTTTAAAAGAAAAATATTATCTTTGCATCAGATTTAATCAAACTATTCAAGTTTATGATAAAAAGTAATTACGGACGCAAACCTGTCGCCCTGTAAGGGCAAAAGCTTTAAAATACCAGACTATTAATAAAGCTTTTGCCCTTACAGGGCGTCTTGCTGATTGTCATTATACCCAGGGCGCTGCCCTGGGAGGGCACTGAAAAAGTAAAATCCACTTTCAGATTGAAAGTTAATGACGGATAAATCGTAGTTTTATCCTTTTTTTTCTGTCAAATACAGTCTTATTAAGACGATTTATGGAAAGAGAAGTTATAAATCGTAACCTTTTTCCGTTTTAGTCCTTAAAAATGGGGACTTTTTCAGTGCCCTCCCTGGGCTAGGAGCTTCTGCCCTTTCAGGGCGTGCTGCTTGCGTTTAGCCTGCGTTCTGCTTCTGGATTTTGGGCTTTACCTTTGCTTTACCCTTCGGCCAGCGATTTTCAATTCCCTTCGGCCGGTGACCGTTGGTTCAGGGCGTGTGGGTAATTTCAACCGTACAGGTCGAAAAGTTTTAGAAAAAGTTATCAGATAGTATTGGGATAGCAAAATCTTTACCTTTTTACTTTTTTACCTTTAAAAATCCTAGAAAATTCTTGGCTGTTTTAAATAAAAGTTGTAGTTTTGCATTTGGAATAATATAAATATGATATGACAACATTAGCTATTTATAAATTGTGGAGTTTCTTGCAGTCCCTTTCTTTGACAGCAAGTAATGAGCGTTGGTTGGCCGAACGTCTGTTGGAGTCAGCTAATGCTAAGTCTGTTACAACTGTAAAGGAGCAAGAGAATGCGTGGGCTAACTATCAGCTTTCGCCCGAAATACTTAAGATGACGCTTAAGAATCGTAAGCAAGTTTCAGATGCGATAGATGATTCATTGTATGAATCTTTAGAAGAAAAATACAAATGAAAGTATTCTTAGATACCAATATAGTCATAGATTTCTATGATCAGCGAGGTGAATTTTATTATCCCGCTGCCGTTATTTTTGACCTAGCCCATAAGGGAAAAATACAACTTTATGTTTCTGCTATAACATTTGTCAATGCATTTTTTATCTTGCGAAAATCTTATTCTCGGGAAGAGTTGTATCAATCTATGTTAGGTCTTGCGTCTCTTTGTGAAATAACGGATGTGGATAAGGAGATTATAAAGAAGTGTCTATCATTTGAGCGTAAAGATTTTGAGGATAGCGTGCAATATGAGTCTGCTTTGCTCCATCAAGTAGATGTGATAGTAACAAGAAATGTAAAGGACTTTAGGGATTTTGCAGAAAATGTGCAGACTCCTGCTGATTTTTTAGAATCGATATTAGTTTAAAATAAAAAATTGAGCCCCTTTTTAAAGTGGGCTCAACACTCAACATTTACCTCTCAACATTCTCCATTCTCTAACTTTTTCAGAAACTTTTCCCAGAAATCTCTTGCAGATATGAAAATAAAGTCGTAACTTTGCGCTATAGAATTTTAAAACAGATGGTTATGAAGTACTTAGACCCTAAGGCAGACCTTACGTTCAAGAAGATATTCGGCAATCATCCTAAAAGACTGATCAGTCTTCTGAACGCCCTCCTGCCACTCAGCGAAGAAGAGCAGATACACGAGATAAAGT